>Ga0208849_1001414_pt1 | contig 16856 bp, 17 predicted proteins | sample NGESurdeep072012_10_FD_184470 | JGI IMG/M metagenome (GOLD analysis project Ga0208849, IMG submission 184470) | Arctic peat soil microbial communities from Barrow, Alaska - NGEE Surface sample 53-3 deep-072012 (SPAdes) | ecosystem: Environmental > Terrestrial > Soil > Wetlands > Peat ...
CCTGACCCCCGAAGCGATCGCCACCCTTTCGCGCGTAACTACCGCCACCATCACCACGGTTCTGCTCAAGAAGGGCCTGCGAAACGTCTGGCTGCGGGGCACGCGTCCGCTGCGTCCCGGACAGAAGCGGCTGGTCGGGCCGGCCTTTACCATGCGTTTCGTGCCGGCGCGGGAGGATCTGGCGACGCCGGAATCCTGGTCGTCGCCGATCTCGACGCGTACCGCGATTGAAGCGATGCCGGAAGGCTGTATCGCCGTGGTTGACGCCATGGGCGTCACCGATGCCGGCATTTTCGGCGATATCCTGTGCGCCCGCATGGTGAAGCGCGGGGTCGCGGCGCTGATTACCGACGGCGTGGTGCGCGATCTCGAAGGCGTGCTCGGCACCGGGCTGCCGGTATGGTGTGACGGCTTTGCGGCGCCGCCCTCGGTCGCGGGACTGACCTTCGTCGGCTGGGGCGAACCGATCGGCTGCGGCGGTGTCGCGATCTTCCCGGACGACATCATCGTCGCCGACCAGGATGGCGCCGTGGTGATTCCGAAGGCGTTTCTCGACCTGATCCTGGCCGAAGGCGCCGAACAGGAGCGCATGGAAGCCTGGATCGTCGACCAGGTGAACGGCGGCGCGGTGCTGCCCGGTCTCTATCCCATGAACGCCGAAACCAAGGCGCGCTACGCGGCTTTGAAGAAGTAATCCGGACCAACCGGAACAGCTGGAAACAGGGAGATACGTGATGGAAATTATTCAGGCCGGTTCACGCCCGACACGTCGCGGGCCAAACGAGAGCTTTACGGGGACAGTCTGGCAGGACCCGATCATCACCCCGCAGGCCCCGATGCGGATCGTATCGAGCCGGGTGGCGTTCGAGCCGGGCGCACGCACCGCATGGCACACCCATCCGCTCGGCCAGACGTTGTACGTGATTGCAGGCGTCGGCCGTTTTCAAAGCAAGGGTGGTCCGATCCGCGAGATCCGGCCCGGCGATGTCGTGTGGATTCCGCCGGGGGAAAAGCACTGGCATGGCGGCTCGCCGACCACGGGCATGGTTCATATCGCGATGCAGGAATCGCTGGATGGAAGTCATGTGACCTGGATGGAGCAGGTGACCGACGCGGAATATTCCGCAAAGGTTGGAGAGTAACGATCAGTGTGCCCCGGATGCTGCCTGGCCAGCGTAGAAGCATCGCATGATTCCGTGGGTGCAGATCGACAAGGTCATGGTGCCGGGCGCAGAGGTCGAGCTTCGCCTGATGCGACGGGGCGCCGACTTCTCGATGATGCTCGGCCAGAACGAGTTGATGAACAGCCGTCTCAGTGGATCCGAGGAGGCGCTGGCCACGCTCACCTGCCGACGAATCGAAGCGCACAAATCCCCGCATCTGTTGATCGGCGGACTGGGGATGGGATTCACCCTGCGAGCCGCGCTCGCGGTGCTGGGGCCGGAAGCGCGGATCGTGGTGGCCGAGCTTGTTCCGGCCGTGATCGCCTGGGCGCGAGGTCCGATGAAGGAGCTGTCCGGCGACAGTCTTGACGATCCGCGCGCCAGCATCTGCGAAGCCGACGTCGTCGATGTAATACGATCGCATCCGTCGGCGTTCGATGCGATCCTGCTCGATGTCGACAACGGCCCGGAAGGGCTGATCCGCAAGGCCAATGATGCGCTCTACGATCTCAAGGGACTGAAAATCATTCACCGGGCGCTACGTCCAAGCGGGGTGCTCGCGGTGTGGTCGTCGGGGCCAAATCCGCCCTTTACAAAGCGGCTTGGCTCAGCCGGATTCGAGGTCAACGAAGTCGCGGTGCGGGCAACGACCAAACGCAGCGGCGCGCGTCACCTGATCTGGTTTGCGACAAGGTCCACACGTTAGCCACGCGAGACGACAGGATCACTTCTGCAGCACCTTGAGCCAGATGTCGCCGAGAATCGCCGGCTCGCGCGGCGGCAGATAGGTGAGGCCGGCCGCCTGACCGAGGCTGGCCAGCGTTCCCGCGGCCTGCAGAGCGGACAGCGCCTTGTTGACCGCGGCCAAGAGCGCCGCCAGAACGGGCATTATTTGGTTGGCTTGCCAACGCCGGCACCACGGTCCACCTCTCGCTGTGACGAATTCTTTACCCGTGACGGACATCGCGCGCTCTCTGCCTTAGGTCCGTCATCCGGCCCAACCGGGACATCGGCGAGGGCGCTGCTCGCGCGTTCGGAGTTGCAGCATGCTTCCTGGTTGAGCCGGCGCAGCGCGCGATCGGGGTCTTGCCTTCGCGCATCACGGAGTGGAGAACATTCCCTTTTTCTGCTGCTCCAGCGTGATCGAGACGCCGCCCATCGCGACGTCGAAATCGTCGGCCTCGAAATCCCTCATCATATGCGGCCACGCGGTCTGAACGAACGCGACCTTGACGCCAAGCGCCTTGCCGAGCGCGTCAGCCATATCGACGTCGAAGCCGCGGAATTTCCCCGTCGCCTTGTCCAGCGAAGTAAACGGCAACATGAGAGTTTTCCGGGTGCGGGCGCAGCCGGTATCGGGCCAATCCCGGAGCGCGAACTGCGGCGCTCGATAGCCTACCGCAGCGCTGAGCGAGTTACATTTCGCCGCCGTCCTTTTCGCCGCCGCCCTTGCGGACCAAATTCGCCGCCGCGCCGCGTCCGGTCATTTCGCTTTTCAGTTGCTCAAATCGCCGTCGCGCCTCGATCTCGCGCTCGTCGACCAGCCGGATCGCGGCATTCTTGGTCAAGGGACCGCTGACAACAGGCGTGGAATTCTCGCCGATGGTCTCGTCGACAAAATATTCGCCGCTGTCCTCGCGGCGGACGGTCCATCTGAATCGGATCGCCGCCATCGGACCGGGGCCGACCTTGGAGTAACCGTCGGCCTCCATCATCTCGGGGACAACAGGCGCCTCCTCGATCACGGCCTTTTCCGGCTCGCGATGGGATTCCGGTTGGTCGAGGATGCTGGCGATGGCCGCCAGCGCATGATCGGTCGGGTCGCTTTGGCTCAAGGTTGCAGCCTCCGGCTCTGACGTCATCGGCAGAGAATCCGCTGCCGGCGCCTATATCTCTTCGTTGCGCGCGAATGCGGCTGAGTTTTGTCGGGCTATGCGCAAATTGCCGGCTTTTTGTGCTTCCAGGGGCGCGCCTGCTCGAGCTGGCCCGCCAGGCGGAACAATGTCGCCTCGTCGCCGAAACGCGCGGCGAACATCATGCCGAGCGGCAATCCGGCCGCATTCCATGCCAGCGGCACCGACATCGCGGGCTGGCCCGACATGTTGAACATCGCGGTGGCCGGCATGTAGCGGCGCAGGATCGGCGCGATATGCGACAGATCCTGCGACATCGAATTGAGCTCGCCGATCCGCAGCGGCGGCGAGCATAGCGTCGGGCACAGCAACACATCGCAGGTGCCGAAGAACATCGCCAGCCCGCGCGAAATCTGGAATGCGGCGAGTTGGGCGGCCACGTAATCGATCGCGCTGGTGTTCTGGGCGTTAGATGCGCTTGCCAGCGTCAATATCTCGAAATCGCCGTCGGTCATCGCGCGGCCGAAGCGCGCTTCGGCAAGCCGCACATTCAGCGCGGTGTTGGCGCCGACAATGGTCGCCATCACGGCGGCGGGATCGGCGGCAAGCTCCGGGGCCCGTTCCTCGACGTCATGGCCGAGCCCGGAGAGCAGGGTCGCGACCTCCCGGACCGCCGCCGCGATCTCGGGATCGATGGCCTCGCCATAGGGCGACTTGTCGGTAAAGGCGATACGCAGCCGGCCGGGATCGCGACCGGCCTCCTCGGCAAACGGCCGCTCCGGCGCCGGCGCCACATAGGGGCTCGATGGTTCCGGGCCATGGATCGCGTCCAGCATGACCGCACTGTCGCGCACGCTGATGCTCACCACATGGCCGCAGGAAAATCCGCTCCAGCCCTCGCCGCGATCGGGGCCGAGCGGATTGCGCGCGCGGGTCGGTTTCAATCCGAACACACCGGAGGCGGAAGCCGGAATCCGGATCGAACCGCCGCCATCGCTGGCATGCGCGACCGGGAGAATCCGCGCGGCGACGGCAGCGCCGGCGCCCCCGGACGAACCTCCCGAGGAGTGCGCGAGATTCCAGGGATTGCGGGTCGGGCCGAACAGGCGGGATTCCGTGGTCGGCAGCAATCCGAATTCCGGACTGGCGCTTTTTCCGAAGATCGTGACCCCGGTATCGAGAAAACGCTGGGCGAGGGTGCCGGTATGATCGGCGACATTGTCCTGGTAGACGCTGGCGCCGAAAGTCGTTCGCGTCCCCGCAAGAAGATCCAGGTCCTTCAGCAGGAACGGCACGCCGGCGAAGGGACCCTGCGGAAGCCCGTTGTCGATCTGGCGTCGGGCATAGTCGTAATGTTTGACGACGACCGCGTTGATCTGCGGATCGACCCTGGCGGTGCGGGCGATCGCCTCGTCCAGCAATTCGGTTGCGCTGACCTGCTTTTTCCGGACCAGATCGGCAAGGCCAACCCCGTCGTAATTGTCGTATTCCCTAAAGGCCATATCGATACCCGCGAAGCTGAATTGTCCTATCGTTCACGCGATGGGCAAAACCGTCGCGCCCGGATCAGCCGAGCACGTCCTGATTGATGACGTTCTTCCCGATCGGTTCGCCGTCCAGTGCGCTGAGAATGTTGCGCGCGGTCTGTTCGCTCATGCGGTCGACGGCTTCCCGCGTCACACCGGCCACATGCGGCGCAATGATGACATTGGGAAGCTCGAACAGCGCATGGCCTGACGGCGGCGGCTCCTGCTCGAACACATCGAGACCGGCGCCGGCGAGCTTGCCGGACGACAGTGCGTCGTACAGGGCCGCCTCGACGACGATGCCGCCGCGCGCGGTGTTGATCAGATAGGCGGTCGGCTTCATGCGATGCAGCCGCGCCGCATTGAACATCCCGACCGTGTCAGGCGTTTTCGGGCAGTGGATGCTGACAAAATCGGCGCGCGGCAGCGCCGCATCGAGATCGGCCGCCGGCTCGCAGCCGGCCGCCTTGATCTCGGCGGCGGATTTGTAGGGATCGTAGACCAGCACGGTCATTTCCATGGCAAGGCAGCGCTTGGCGATGCGGGTGCCGATGCGGCCGAAGCCGACGATCAGGACGGTCTTGCCGTAGAGATCGTAGGGCAGCAGACCGAGCCGCGTATGCCATTTGCCATCCTTCACCAGCGCATGCATCTCGACCGCGCGTTTGGCCAGCCACAGCATCATGAACATCGCCTGTTCGGCGACCGACGGGGAATTGGCGGTGCCCGCCACCATCAGCGGGATCTTGCGGCGGCTCAGCGCCGGAACATCGACGGCGTCGTAGCCGACGCCGATCCGCGTCACCACCTTCATATCGCCCGAAGCTTCAAGCTCGGGCTCGCCGAAGCGGGTGGGGCCGAGCGCCACGCCGTGCACCGGCGCCTGCGCCTTGAGCAGAGCCTCGAAATCGTGCGCGGAGATCATATTGGGAAATTCGACGATTTCGATGTCGTCTCTCTCCTTCAACAGGGCCCGCCCCGGCTTTGACATCGATTCGGTAACGAAAATTTTCTTCTTGTTGGTCGCCATCCCCAGTCCCAGCCAATTCCTTGCGAAGCCCGTGTGGCTTTTTTGTCGTGCGACCGTCAAATGACGGCGCCAGTGACCTCATTTAGCAGGTGCATATTGTTGAGGTCCACTGCCAATCGAAGCGGGCCGCCGTCGCGGGCGCCGGCGTTGGGATTGACCCGGCCGCAAATCTGCGCGCCCTCGAGCGTGAAATAAATCATCGTCTCCATGCCCATTGGCTCGGTGACGTCCAATACCGCGTCGAAGGCCTCGACCCCCGGCTCCGGATGCGCCTTGGCTTCAGTGATATGTTCCGGCCGCAAGCCGAGCAGCAACTTGTCGTTTCGCGCCACATTTTGATACCGGGCGGCGCGACCGGGCGGCAGTGCAAAGGCGATGCGGTCGGTCAACCGGATGTGCAGCTTGCCGGCGACGTCCTCAAGCCGGCAGGGCATGAAATTCATCGCCGGCGAACCGATGAAGCCGGCGACAAAGCGCGTCGCCGGGTTGTGATAGAGATCGTTGGGCGTTCCTATCTGTTCGATGCGGCCGTGGTTCATCACCACCACCCGGTCGGCCAGCGTCATCGCTTCGACCTGGTCGTGGGTGACGTAAACCGTGGTGGTGCGGACTTTCTGATGCACCTTCTTGATTTCGATCCGCATCTGGACCCGAAGCTTGGCGTCAAGATTGGACAGTGGTTCGTCAAACAGAAAGACCTTGGGGTTGCGAACAATGGCGCGGCCCATGGCGACGCGCTGGCGCTGGCCGCCCGACAATTGCTTCGGCCGGCGGTCGACCAGTTCGACGATATCAAGCATCCGGGCGGCCTCATCGATCCGGGTCTTGATTTCGGCTTTCGGATAGTGCTTCAGGCGCAATCCGAACGACATGTTTTCCGCCACCGTCATATGCGGATACAGCGCGTAGTTCTGGAACACCATCGCGATGTCGCGGTCCTTCGGCGGCACGTCGTTGACGACGTCGCCGCCGATCATGATATCGCCGTCGGTGATATCTTCGAGGCCGGCGATCATCCGCAGCGTGGTGGATTTTCCGCAGCCCGATGGCCCCACCAGCACGACAAACTCATGGTCGGCGATGTCGAGATCGATGCCGCGCACCGCCTCGACGTCGTCGTAACGCTTGCTCACCCTGCGCAACGTAACGTCTGCCATTGCTATCAACCCTTTGTCGCGCCGGCGGTCAGGCCGGCGATGTAATAGTCCATCAGGAACGCGTAGATGATGAGCGGCGGTGCGGCGCCGAGCAGGGCGCCGGTCATGATCTGTCCCCAGTTGAACACGTCGCCCTTCACCAGGGTGGTGATGATGCCGACCGGCAGCACCAACTGATCGGTCGAGGTGGTGAACACCAGCGGATAGAGAAATTGCGCCCATGACACCGTGAAGGCGAAGATGGTGGCGGCGATCAGGCCCGGCAGCGCGACCGGAATGAAGATCCGCGTCAGTGTCTGGAACCAGGACGCGCCGTCGATGATCGCAGCCTCGTCGAGTTCCTTGGGGATCGACGCAAAATAGCCGATCATGATCCAGGTGCAGAACGGCACGGTGAGGGTCGGATAGACGATCACCAGCACATACCATTTGCCGATCAGCGGAATCCCGGTGAAGTCGCTGAATGTCGCGAACATCTTGAACAGCGGCAGAAACAACAGCGAGTCCGGAATGAGGTAGGTCAGGAACACGCCGGTTGCGAGCGTGGCCGAACCCCAGAACCGCATCCGTGCCAGCGCAAACGCCGCCGGCACGCTGATCAGCATCGTGATCGTTACGACAAGGATTGAGACCATGGCTGAATTGAGGAAGAACGTCAGAAACTGGTTCGACGTCAGCAAGCCGACGTAATTCTCCAGCGTCGGGTGAAACACCCACCACGGATTGGTCGCCGCCGAAATCTCGGCGCTGCTCTTCAGCGACGTGATCAGCATGTAAAGCGGCGGCACCAGCGAGAAGATCGCGAACAGGACGAGGAAGAAGTACGACCAGCGCAGCGCCCAGGTGCGGTCGCGACTCATGCTGCCATATTTGATGGCGCGGGACGGCGCTGCCTTGTCGATCACCACGGTGCTGGTCATCAGGCTTCGTTCCCGCGTTTGTTGATGCCGCGCAGAATGAAAACCGCTGCTATGCCGAGGATCGGGAACATAAACAGCGATACGCTGGCGCCCAGCGGAATATCGCTGCTTTCGATGCCGAGCTTGAAGGCCCAGGTCGCGAAAATATGAGTATGGTCGACCGGGCCGCCGGCGGTCAAAATGCGTACGATGTCGAAGTTCGCAAACGTCACGATCAGCGAGAACAGGGTCGTGATGGCGATGATGTTGCGCATCATCGGCAGCGTCACGTACCAGATCCGCTGCCACCAATTGGCGCCGTCGATGGCGGCGGCCTCATAGAGCTGCTCCGGAACCGATTTCAGCGACGCCAGATACATGATCATGAAGAACGGCGCGCCGTACCAGACATTGACCAGGATCACCGAGAAGCGCGCCCAGTTGGCCTCGCCGAGCCAGGGAATCGGTCCGATCCCGAAGAAGGCGAGGGTGTAGTTGAAAGCGCTGTAGGATGGATCGAACAGCCAGAACCAGCCCAGCGCGCTCATCGCCGGCGGGATCACCCACGGCACCAGCAGCATGCCGCGCCACTTGCGCTGCCCCTTGGCCGGGATGTTGTGAACGAAGTGGGCGACGATGAAGCCGATCAGCGCCTTAAAGACGACGGCCGAAATCGCAAAGATGCAGGATTGCTTGACGACCAGCCAGAAGGTTTCGCGCTTGAACAGGAAGGTGAAATTGCCGAAGCCGACGAAGTGCTGCATCGACTTGTTCAGGGTCGCCAGATGCAGCGAATAGAACGCCGGATAGATCACCAGAATGCCGATCAGCAGAATCAGCGGCAGCGTCATCAGAAACGCCGCGGTCGACTTGCGCTTGAGCGTGGCGCGCAGGCTGGAACGCTTGCGCACCATGCGCGGCTGGACCGCTCCGTTCGGTTGAAATGCGACATCAACCATGATGGATCATCCTCGCGGGGGCGGAGTTCAGAGCCACGGGTTTTGGAAGGTCGGGGAGCCGGCCTGTCGTCGGCTCCCGATCTCATCGAAAGTTATGCTTTCGCGAACACGCGGACGTCAGCTCCGCATATAGCCTTCGCATTCGCCCTCAGCCCAGGCCAATACGTCGTCCATCTTTTCGCCCTGAGCGTATTTCAGGCACATCTTGGTCTGGATGGCCTGGGCATAAATCTGCTGGGCGATCTTCGGCGGCGCCGGCGACGCAGCGATCGACAGGGTTTGATGATTGTATGGATTTGGGTAACTGAAGAGCGTGCCCTTCGGCGGGCCGGCCTCGGCCCAGGTTTTGAGCGTCGTCAGCTTTGCGAAGGACGGCAAGTCGTAGCCGCCGCTTGCCTCGACCAGTCTGGCGATCGAGTCAGGCTGCGAGAGGTGGACAAGCAGGCTCTTGGCCGCTTCCTTGTTCTTGGAGAAGCTCCAGATGCTCCAGAAATAGGGAAGGAACGGTGCAAACCGGCCCTTCGGCCCGACCGGGAAGCCGTGGGTCCAAAGCTGTTCGGCGATTTGCGGCGCGTCGCGCTTGGCTACCGCCCAGGCGCTCGGCGGATTCATGATCATCGCGCCCTTGCCCGAAACCAGCCACTTGTTGTTGGAGGCATCATCCCAGGCCGACACGTCGGGCGGCAGGAATGCAATCAGCTTCTTGTAGAATTCGAGAACCTGTCGCACTCCATCGGTCTTGACCGTGACATCGCCCTTGGCGTTGACAAGCTGGGCACCGAAAGCCGAGAAAAATGCGCCCGCGGTATCGACGCTGTCGGAGGTCTGACCAAGGCCGATGCCGAAGGGATAACCTCCCTTGTGGCAGGCTTCAGCCGCCTTCAGGAACGTATCCGTCGTCCAGTTGTCCGCCTTTGGCGGGCTTCCGGCAGGATACATTTCCTGCACGTCGATATTGGCATATTTCTTCATGAGGTCGATGCGCGAGCAAGGTCCCTTGATCTGACTTCCGATCGTGGCGGGCACGCCGAGCCATTTGCCGCCGGACTGTCCGAGATATTTGACGGTGCCGTTGACTTCGCCGTTCTGTTTGATCAGCGGCTCCATGATATCGTTGACGGGCTCGAGCAGATCGGACTGCGCTTGCGGCCACCAGGTCGGCATCGCCAGGATGTCGTGGCCGGACTTCGCCGCGCCTTCGGCGGCGATGGTCACCAGGTTCTTGTCGCCCTGGCTGGTGATGTAGTCGATCGAAACTTCGACCTTCTCCTTGGCTGCCCATTCGTTGACGAGAGCGGTACTGGCCTTGTTGGCGCCGGGTACCCAGTGATCCCAGAAGCCCATCGTGAGCTTGCCGGCGGCGTGCGCGGTTCGAATATACGGCGCCGTTATCAGCGCCGCGGATGACAGTGCGGTGGCAGCTACGAATTGTCGTCGAGACAGGTTCTTCCGTGACATGGCGTTCTCCCTGGTGGGCCAAGCGTCGTCAGATAGAAATCTCGGTTTTTTGCTTTTTTTCTTCGCCGCCTCGCAGGCCCGAAATGGCCCTGCGAGGCGCTGCGGAGATTTCGTTGCAACAATCAGAGCAGAATTGTCGGCGTCTGTCGAGAAATCCGGAGCCTTCAGGTTCTAAAACTAACGTCGTGCGCACATTGGTCGCAGGACAAGCCGTTTGGCCCGTGCCTGTGCATTGTGCCGACCGGCTGAACCGGCGGAATACTGCGCTGCACACGCGGCTCGCGCGATCGCACCGCAGGTTGGGTCGTAACCAACCTACCGCGCCCGCGTGCCGAAGCTTTGCTCGGATCAACGGCACGGCGTGACCGTAGACTTGCTGGTTGCGAAAACGATAATGTCGGCGCGCCTCCGACGCATTGGCCAGCCAGACCGACCATGGAGATGACATAATGATCCGTCCGACCGCGCTTGCGCCGTTGAAAATGCGTGTCGTGCTTGGGGCAGTCATCTTGACGCTTCTTGGCGCCGCTTCGGCGGCGGATGCGCAAGGGTTGGTGCAGGGCGTTCAGCAGGGAGCCAAGGAGGGCAACAGGGCGGCCGGACCGGTCGGCGGCGTGTTGGGCGGCGCCATCGGCGGGGTGGTCGGGGTTTTCACCGGCGTGCTCGGCGTTGGGAAAAGCGGGCAGGCGCCGGCAGCCAACGAGACCAGGCAATCCGGCAAAACCGCCAGGACCGCCAAAGGCGGCAAGGGGAGCAGGCAGGCGGTGCTGACCCAGGACGGTCAGCCGCAATTGAGCGCCGAGCAGATCGTCGCCAACAGCGATGCCAACATCGACCGGATCAAGGCCGAATTGAATCTGACACCGGAGCAGGAGAAGAACTGGACCGCCTTCAACAGCGCAATGCATTATCTCGGCCATAACGGCGCCGACCGCCTCAACCTGCGCATTGCGCGCGCCAAGCGCGATCCGCCCGACGATATCATCGAGCAGATGCGCAACGAGGCCCAGTTCCTCGACGATCGCGCGGTGGATCAGCGCAACGTCGCCGACGCCGCCGAACCGCTGTTCGGCAGCCTCGACGACAAGCAAAAAGCCATCTTCATCGACGAAATGGTCCGCCTCAGCCATGAGCGCGGGCTCGACTAAACTAAAATATCGAAAACAACCCCATGCAAAGTAACCGTCAACCCCGCTAGCGGCGCTCTTGTCTCACGATTTCGGGAAGTTCAGCTCGACGCCGACACCATCGGGGTCGTAGAGGAAAAACTGCGTGTCGCCGGTGCGCGGCACGATGCTTTCGCGGAACTTGACGTTCTTGGATTGCAGACGCTGGCGCATCTCGGCGACATCGCTGGCGGCAAAGGCGATATGATCGAGGCGGCCGGTGTCCTCGTACTTCTTCTCGGTGCCGCGCACCACGATGCCCTCGCGCGGCTTGCGGGTACCCATCAGGTGCACGGTGGCGACGCCGCCCGAATAAAGCCAGTAGCCCGGGAAGTCGAGCGGCGGACGATCGCCGTTTTGCAATCCCAACACGTCGCAATAGAACGCCTTGGTGCGCTCCAGATCGGAGGGTTCGATCGTGTAATGTTGCAGTCCGCCGAGTGGCATAGGGTCTTTTCCTCAAGACAAAGGTTAAGTCGGTATCGCTCATGCGGTAGATTCAGGCGGTGACGGCCGGTTTCCGGTCGATCTGCTCGATCGACTTGCCACCATGGCGTTGTTCCCCTTGATTCCCCTTGGCGCACGTTCGTTTTGAGCGGGCGTCGCGCCTCCACACCAGCCGTGTCAGAAAAGCTATCCTGTCGACAACGCGAACGGAAGCCCGTCGCGACGCGGACCACCTGCGCTTGAAAAATGACCCGGCGTCTCCGGCCAACCGGCTGCGGATGGCGCCGGTAGACGAGTTGGCCCGCTGTGACGGAGGAGTCACGTTTATTTAACGTTTGCCGCTATCCTCGCCGCATCAGGTCAGGGCTGAAGTTGATGGAACAGCAGCGAAAGCACCCACGGGCGGAGATCAACGAGCCGGCCTATGTGTCGTCAGGCGGTTCGGTGATGCGCTGCACGGTTCGCAATATCTCGTCGGAGGGCGCCGCCATCGATATTGAGAACCCGGCTTTCGTCCCGCCGCGCTTTCGTCTGGTGATGGCGAACGGCGCCTCGGTCCACGAATGCGAAATCGCCTGGATTCGGCAGAAGCGGATTGGCCTGATCTTTGCTGCGATACCGCAAGGGCGATCGCCCGGATTGTCCGGATCGTGACTGCACGCGACCCCGTATAGTTCCATCAGGTCGCGTTCCCGACATAAAGCCAGCGCAGGTTGTTCCGTCATCACCGCGTCGAATGTTCATGGTGACAGCGAGCGCCTCGTGCTCCCGCTTTCCAGAACGGAGCCAGTAATGCCAGCCGTGAAGCTCCGTGCCTCCGCGATCCTCGGTGCGTTCGAAGATGCGCGCTGCGAGCTTGTCGGCCGGGCGGTGGTTCTCACCGACGGCAAGGCCGGGACGGTGGAGAACGTCTGGCTCGACGAATTGCACGGCCTGCGAATCTCGATCGGGGGCCACGACGGCAAGTGGCCGATCTCGACCATCAAATTCGCCCAGAGCCGCTAGACGGCTGACCAGCCGCCAAAATGTCAGATCAGGCTTTGCGGCTTGCAACCTGGGAAGAGAAAATTCCACGAAAATTGCATGTTTTATTCGGAAACCGACCAATATTGAACAGCGAATCCGGAACACTGAGGAGTAACCGTGACTCGGCCGCGGCCCGGTATCCCGCGGTGGCCGAGGTTTGGGCCAGGCATGATCTGTGGGGTGGACAACATGGCCGACTATCTAGCCGCGATTCCGCTGGTGGCAATTCAACGGCTGCGTTGCCCGAAATGCCACGCCCGGATGATACTGGCGCGGATCTCGCCAGGGCCTGGCGGATTTGAGCTTCATGCGTTCGATTGCCCCGGATGCGATCATGTCGAAAAGATCGCGATCGCGTTGGATCCGATGAAATCCGGCGATGTCGGCTGGCTGGTCGGCGAATTGCAGCCGCCGATATAGCTTAGTTGCGCCGGCGGTTCGGCCAAACCGTGACTTCGTCAGCAGCGGCTTGATCCAGCCTTCGAGTTCCTCGAACGACATGCTGCCTTTGACCCTCTCGCCATTGATGAAGAAGGTCGGCGTTGCGTCGACCTTCAGGACCTCGCTGGCGAATTGCTGATCGCGATGCGCGGGGCGAGAGGCCGGGCTATTTGGGCTGATCGGGCTTGGGGGGATCGGTTTTGAGCCGCGCCGCTTGCTCGGCGCGGGCGGCCATCCAGGCATCGTATTCGGGTGTGCCGCGCCGCGGCGGCACGCCGTCGGGCTCGCCGCCCATCCAGTGCGGCAGGTCCGCCATCCGCTCGCCCGGGGTTCGGCCGCCCGCGCAGGCCGACAGCGAAACGCAGGTGAGGCCAAGCAAGGCCCATTTGAGCGCCGGGGAGGGAGGGTTCATGTCGGCGTGATGCCACCGCATTGTGGCGCGCGCGATGCGTAATCAAGGCTATGACGCGATCAAAGACGGCGCGGTCACAGCAGCGCGTCCGCGGGTTCCATCAGCACGCCTTTTCGGAACCAGCAGATCGAACGCGACAAAGCGAAAACCCTGAAATAGCTTGGCAATGGTATTTTCTTACGGCCCACACCGCTCGCCTTTAACCACAGCTTAACAATTCGTGGTTTTTTCCACGAGTGTGAGAATTAACTACTGATTAATAATGGAAACTAGTACAAGCGGTTGCCGGCCATGTAATGCACAACCCGGTACCTGAGGCGGATCGATCTGCATTTAGCGTCCGCCATCTGTATTGCGTGCAGTGGAGATTTGCGGATGAACAAGGTCGTTCGGCCTAACGAGGCTGGCAGTCGCTCCGGTAAATCCAAGAAATCAGCCAAACGACGACCTGGAATCATCCTGCTTGAGCCGCGCGTGATGTATGACGGCGCCGCGGCGGTTTCCATCGCACACCACGCCGACCATCATCACAATCACCCCGATGGTTCGCCCTCCACTGGCGCGCCCGCTGCTGGAGCGCCTTCGCCGACCGCAGAACTCGCGACCCCGCCAAGCGGCGTCAATCGCAACGGCCACCACTACGGCGCCGGGCAGGGCGACTGGTCGAATTACGTCACCAGCCTCGACCGCAGCGGCCTGCACCACGGCGACAACGTCGTGTTCGTCGATTCCACGATCGCCGACTATCAGGCCATCGTTGCCGCGATCAATCCGGGCACCAAAGTGTTCGTGTTCGACGGCAGCCGGGATGGCCTGCAGCAGATCGCGAATGATTTGCAGGGCGTGCGCGGTCTCGCCTCCATCGATATCATCTCCCACGGCGCCGCGGACCAGGTCCAGGTCGGCACCGACACGCTCAACATGTCGACCATTTCCAGCTATTCCGCCGACCTCGCGGCGATCGGCAACGCGCTGTCGAAAAACGGCCAGCTCGACCTCTTCGGTTGCAACGTGGCGGCGGGGGGCGACGGTTTCATCGACGCGCTGCAGCAGGCCACCGGCCGCAACGTCGCGGCCTCGACCGACGCCACCGGCGCCACCGCGCTCGGCGCCAACTGGACGCTGGAAGCCACCACCGGCGCCACGCCCGACGCGCTGCCAGCCGACCTGACCAAGCTGCAAGCGTTCGACGACGTGCTGGCCACGCCGACGGTGACGCAAACCGTCACGCTGACCACCGACGCCGACGGCGACGGCGGCATCAGTCCCGGCGATACCGTGACGGCCGCCGTCACCATCACCAATACCGGAGCCACCGCCTTGACCGGCACCGCGCTCAGCGAAGCGCTCAGCGGCCTGACGGCATTGCCGAGCACGGTCGAGGTGACGCCGGTCGCGGTCGCCGATTCCTACTCGCTCACCGGCAACACCCCGATCAGCATCGATGCCGCCCATGGCGTGCTTGCCAACGATGTCGAGTTCAACAACTCGGCGCTGACCGCGATCAACGCCACCAATGTGACCGGCGGCGCCGTCACGTTGAATGCGGACGGCAGCTTCACCTTTACCCCGACCACGGGATTCAGCGGCACCGCCTCGTTCCAGTACACCGCCCACGACGCCCTTGGCTTGAACTCCGACCAAACCGGCACCGTGACCCTGAACGTGACCGCGCCAGTGTGGTACGTCGACAGCGCCGCTTCGAGCACCGGCGCGGACGGTAGTTTCGCGCACCCGTTCCTGACCGTTGCTTCGGCCGTCACCGCCGCCGCCGGCGATACCAGCGGCGGCGTCAACAACACGATCTTCGTCGAGAACGCAGGCTCGGGCTATACGGTCGCGGGCGGTATCACGCTCAAGAGCGGCGAACAGCTGCTCGGCGACGGCTCCAGCCTCACCCAGGTCAACGGCCATGCGGTCGGTCTTTCGGCCACCAATTCGAGCCTCACGGTGACGAGTGGCAACGCGGTCACCTTGAATTCGGGCAACACCATCAGCGGCATCAACATCACCAACAGCGGATCGGGCGCCGGCATCATCGACGGCGGCGGCAGCATCGGTGCGTTTTCGATGTCAGGCCTCCACGTCACCACCGGAGCGGGCGCGGGCATCTCCCTGACCCACGGCGGCACGGTGACCGGTTCCGGCAACTTCGTTTTCTCAAACGGCGGCGGCATAGCGCTCGACATCACCAATACCACCATCGGTTCGGCCGGACTTTCCTTCACCAGCATTTCAGACGCCGGCGGCGCCACCAACGGCATCATTCTCGACAACACCGGCACTGCCGGCGGGCTGACCGTCACCGGCGACGGCAGCAGCAGCGCTGACGGCACGGGCGGCACCATCACGGCCACCACGGGCGATGGCGTGTTGCTGACCAACACCCAGAGCGTCGTGCTCACCCACATGAACATCACCAACTCCAAGGGTAACGGCGTGTTCGGCTCGGGGGTGAACGGCTTTGTGTCCGACTGGAACACGTTCTCGTCGAATGGTGCCAGCAGCGGCGATGTCAACGCGACCGCCGACGGCGACGCCGGCAAGGAAGGGACGATCCGTTTCACCAACCTGACCGGCGGCGCCATCGGCAGCGCCACCGAGACCCGCATCGACGACACCACGATATCAGGTGCGTTGGACAACGGGGTGTCGATCACCAACAGCGGCGGCGCGCTGACCCAGTTCGACGTACACAACACGACGATTCAGGGTTCCAAGGCCGGTGCGGGCATGCTGGTCACCATGAGTGGCGGGGTCGCAGCGTTCGACCTGCAGAATTCCAGCATCGGCACCACCACCGGCGGCGGCAACTTCGACTCCGGTTTCGAGGCCGACGCCAGCGGCAGTTCGACCCTCTTTGTCACCGCCACCGACAACTCATTTGTCGGCAACGCTGCTTTCAATAACACCAATGGCGCGTTGGCCAGCGGCATCCTGATCCAGGGAGGTGATATCACCCAGGTCGCAGCCTACATCTCGGGCAATACTTTCACCGGCAATGCGACACACGACATTGTGGTAGCTACCACCACCTCTTCGCAGGCTTCCGCAAAGCTGACGGCTGATATCGTCAGCAACACCATCACCACTCCGTCGACGGGCCAGTCGGGCGTCGCGGTTGCCGCGTTCGCGGCGGGCTCGGCGGCTGCGGATTTCAGGTTCGACAGTAATACCATCAACGTAAATGGCTCGTCTCCCCTCGGGATCGATGTCAATACACCGAATGGAGGAGCGCCGGTCCTCAGCGCCATCGTCACCAATAATACGCTGACGATGAATGGCAACAACAACGGCGGAATAAGTATCAACAACGAGG
>Ga0208849_1001415_pt1 | contig 16853 bp, 12 predicted proteins | sample NGESurdeep072012_10_FD_184470 | JGI IMG/M metagenome (GOLD analysis project Ga0208849, IMG submission 184470) | Arctic peat soil microbial communities from Barrow, Alaska - NGEE Surface sample 53-3 deep-072012 (SPAdes) | ecosystem: Environmental > Terrestrial > Soil > Wetlands > Peat ...
CTCCAGCTACTACTACGCTGAGCAGGCCATGCTCTCCAAAGACAAGGCATTCAAATATGCCCGCATCGCAAAGTTCATCGTCGGCTGGGGCTCGCATCTTTACTACTGGGTTTATCCCGGTGTGATGGTGGCCGTCACGGGCATTTTCTGCGGCTACGTCGTGGGCTTTCTCTTCCCCAACTTCATGAGCGGCTCAAACCCCGGGCCAGTCTTCATGGCATTGGTTGCAATTGTCTTCTCATTCTTCGTTGCCTGGATCGCAGCCAAAGGAGCAGGCGCATCTACGGCCGTCAATCTCGCCATCAATGTCGTACAGATCTCCGCACTCATCGTCTTCAGCGTGCTGGCGCTTGGCTATCGTGCCAATCATCCCAGCGGTACGCCTGGATTCCAGTACGACTCGCAAACTTTGGCGACTTACACCTACCAATTTGCCACAGCCAAGGACGGCACGACGATGCGCGACTCGAGCGGCACTCCAATGCCGCTTCTCGACTCGGCCGGCAAGCCGGTTCCATTCGTCATCACTTATCCCACTACTGACGCGAGCGGCAACTTCCTCACCCATCCCAATGCCGCTTCCGTCATTGGCGTGCATAAGTACAGTTACATGTTCATTCAGGCTACGGTCGCCATTCTTATCCTCGTCGGATTTGAATCGGTCACCTCGATGGGAGGCGAGGCAAAAAATCCGACCAAACATATTCCCATCGCTGTAATTGCATCGTTGTTGATACAAGGATTGTTCTGTTACTTGTTTGAGTATTTCTGTGCCAATTACTTCCTAAACTCCGGCTATACCATGCAGAGTGCGGTCGGCTCAGCCGCGCCAATCGGCGACATGATGATCATTGTCGGCGACGCGCTGCTTGGGCATGGCAATGGCAAGTACTTCATGCTGGTTGAGGCATTCACGGTTTTCCTCGCCCTCATCGGCACCACGCTGGCCTGCATGAACACCGGCGCCCGCGTTACCTACGCAATGGGCAAGGACGACGAAGCCCCAGAGCACTTCGGCATGCTGCACGCCGAATCGCTCTCGCCGCGCAAGGCCATCTGGACTCTGGCCTGGATCTCCGCGGTCATCGGCGTGATCGCTGTTTCACTGGTCTTCGGCGACGCCAGCGCGCCGTCCGATGCCACCATCGCAGCCCTGCCTCACGGCCTCTTCTCCAGCGTCGGTTATCTGCCGCACGATACCCTGGCCAAGCTGCCTAACTCGCTGCTGGCTATTACGCTCACCTCCAACTTCGGCACGTTTATCCTTTATGCACTCAGCTGCTTCCTGTGCATGGTGGCTTATAACAAGCGGCCGGATCACAGCTTCCTGAGGCACACGCTGATTCCCGGATTCGGTTTGCTCGCTAACCTCGTCTGTATGGGGTTCTACGTGGCCGGCCCCTTCTTCAACCTGGGAACAAAGATGGAACCACTTACAGCATTGGGCATCGCCGGAATCTGGGGCATCTATGGAGCGATCTACTTCCTGCGATCTTCAAAGGTCAAGGGAAAGACGGTGCTGCTTACCTCAAAGCAGGGCGTCTAATAAATCGACTATTAGCTTAAGCCTCACTTCTGGGTGGACTCTCTCCCGGCCTCGATATGAGAGGCTGTGGAGGGAGCGCCGCCCAGACGTTATTTTTGGCCGGCGCATCAACACTCTTTAAAGAAAGGAATATTGGCGGCGCATATGTTGGACGTTCAGTTCGGCCAGGCAAGCGACTTCGGTAAAGTCCGCACCAACAATGAAGACGCCATGGGCTCCTTTATTCCCTCTAGCCGCCAACAGGGGCGGTCCCACGGATTCCTGTTTGTAGTTGCGGACGGAGTCGGCGGGATGGATCTGGGAGAAGTTGCATCGGCAACGGCGGTCTCAGTCATGACCGAGCAGTTCGCCAAGGCGCAATCGGGCTCCATGCTCATCAGCCTGATGCCGCGCTTGATCGAGCATGCCAATTCCGCTGTGCACGATCGCAGGCTGCAACCCGAATACCGCGGCAAGAACATGGCCACCACCCTGGTGGCGTGCGCATTACGTTACGACCAGGCGGTCGTCTCGCACGTGGGCGATTCGCGCTGTTATCTGGTCCGCAACGGCCACGCCCGGCAAGTCACCCAGGACCATACGCTCGTCAACGAGCAGCGCAAGATGGGCCTGATCTCTGCCGGCGATATCTCCTCATCCGATTCCCGCCACGTTCTTATCCGCTCGGTCGGACCGGAGATGTTTGTTTCTCCTGACACAACTGCTCTCAGCCTGCAGCCGGGGGATGTTTTGGTGTTGTCGACCGACGGCTTGCACGACGAGATGGGCGAAGCCGAGATCGCCACCATCGCTTCGCAAAAGAAAGATGCAAATCAGATCGCCCGCGAGATGGTCGCCCGCGCGGTCGAAATCGACGGCGGCGATAACACCACAGCGCAGGTGATCCGTGTGCGCGCAGTGGAGCAGGTCGGCATGTATCGTGGCCGCCCCTACCGGCTGCCAGTCTAAGAGAATGGATGCGCCTTTTCCCCTGGTCCCCGATGTTTTAATGCCTCTTTGTTCTTTTTGTCGCTGCCTTACGCAATCCTTACTCTCTCATGCGCTTTCACCCGCTACATTAGTAATGGCCTCGATGGAGCGTGCCGGACGATGAGTTATTTCGATGTGCCTGAGCCGGGAGCGGAGCTCGATTCCTACCTCATTGACGAGCCCATCGCCAAAAGCGGCATGGCGACGATCTTCCGCGCCACCGATACGCGAGACGGCCGCATTGTCGCCCTGAAGATTCCCCACCCAGACATGGAGGCCGACCCGATCCTCTCGGATCGCTTTAAGCGCGAAGCGGACATCGGCGAACGGCTCAATCATCCCAACGTCATGCGCGTCTTCGGCGGAGAGAAACACTCCCGCATTTATATGGTCATGGAGTGGTGTCCGGGCCGGCTGCTCCGCCAGATTCTCGACGAAAGCCGCCTTCCGCAAGACCGCGCCATCCGCATCGCGATCGAAATTCTCAAGGCTCTCGATTACATCCATACGAATGGCGTAGTTCACCGCGACCTGAAGCCCGAGAACATCATGGTCGATGAAAACGACCACATCAAGCTCATCGATTTCGGCATTGCCGGCGACACTGCCTCGCGCCGCCTCACATACGCCAACTTCACCACCATGCTGGGCACGCCCAACTACATTGCGCCTGAGCAGGTGAAGGGCAAGCGTGGCGACGGCCGCACCGATCTCTACTCCATGGGCGTCATACTCTACGAGATGCTCACCGGCAAGCTGCCTTTTACTGGCCCCACGCCGCTAGCCGCGATGAACGACCGCTTGTTAAATCATCCGCTTCCGCCGCGCGTCGCCGATCCGTCCGTTTCGCCGCAGTTGCAGGAGATCATTTACCGAGCTCTGGAGCGCGATCCCAAAAACCGCTATGCCTCTGCGCAGGAGTTCATCCGCGACCTGGAGCATCCCGATCAGGTTGGCGTAGAGGATCGCGTCGAGCTGCGGGATTGGCAAAAACGCAAGTCGCAGCTTTCACGCAAAATTCTTTATTACGCGGGTCTGGCGCTCATTCCCGTCGTCATTCTGGTAATCATGGTTATCATCGCCCGCCATCACTGAGCGGCGGGATCTGCGCTGAAGAATCTCCATCATCAAGTGCCGACGGTTTTGACGCTCCCCTCGATTTCTTCTGTCAGCGCCTGGGCGGCGTCGATGCAATCTTTCCTGCTCACGTCACGATGAGTCACCACGCGAACCGCGTCCGGCCCGAATGCGCCAACAAGAACTCCGCGCGATTTCAGCCGCGCTGATAACTCTGCCGCGCCGTTGCCCGCCGCCAGCCGGAAGATGACGATATTCGTCTCCACTTTTGCTGGATCGATCAACACGCCTTCGGTGCGCGTCAGAGCTTCGGCCAGCAACCGCGCATTGGCATGATCTTCGACGAGGCGTTTGGGCCCGTCTTCGAGTGCGATGAGTCCCGCCGCGGCCAGCACGCCAGCCTGTCTCATGCCGCCGCCTAATGCTTTGCGATAGACCCGTGCTCGCGCGATCAATGCAGGCGAAGCCACGAGCATCGATCCGACAGGCGCGCCCAATCCTTTCGAGAGACAAAACATCACCGTATCGAAGCCGCGTGTGAGCGCCTTCACGTCAACATTCAGGGCAACAGCTGCGTTGAAGATCCGCGCGCCATCAAGGTGAAGCGGGAGTTTGTGGGCCTTGGCCCCAGCAACAATTTCTTCCAAAACTTCTACGCGAGTGATCCGGCCGCCGGCCAGATTCGCCGTGTTCTCAATTTCGATCAGCCCCGTTGCAGCGCGAAATGTGCCAAACGGAACAATCGCCGGCTCAATGTGCTTCCACGTCAGAATTCCGCCCTCGGCCGGAACGGCGCGAATGAGGCAGCCGGAAAAGACCGCCGTCGTGGCCATCTCGTAATCCAGAATGTGCGCACGCGACTCGGCAATCACTTCCTGGCCGGGCTGCGTCAGCGCGCGAATCGCAATCTGGTTACCCATAGTGCCCGTGGGCACAAACAGCGCGGCCTCGCGGCCAAAGATCTCCCCCGCGCGCCTCTCCAGTAAATTGACGGTCGGGTCCTCGCCGTAAACGTCGTCGCCGACCTCGGCAGCCGCCATCGCCGCACGCATCTCCGGCGTCGGCTTGGTTACGGTGTCGGAACGCAAATCAATGAATGCCGGCAATGCCTATCGCCTTTCGCTGATGTCTCAGCTTGAGATTGCAACCCATACGAGATAAGCCGCTAGCGCTAGCATCAAACAGCCGCAGGAAAAAGAGAGCCAGCTTGCTATCCGTATTTTTTTCTGCCTCTCTTCTATTGAGAGGCCAGCGCGGGATGCTGGAGGTTTCTCTGAGACTCGGAAATGCCGCAGCTTGACGGTAAAGGCAAAAGATATGATCGCGCCAATTACAGAGACCACTATTGGAAATTTATCGTTCATGGTTTGCGCTTTGTCTCCAATTTGCGAGAGCCGCAATTTCCACGCCACTCCAAATGTGGCCTGCGACACCGCCGGCTCCTATTCCCTTTTCCCTGTTCCCTACTGCCTGCCCCTACGGAATCTGCTTCATCGGCAGTTCCATCACCGGCGTGCGCTTGCCATCCTTCACGGCGTAAGCCCACAGCCCGTGAAAGCTCGCGCGGATTCCGGGCTGCGCTTTCAGGAACGCGCTCATCACCGCAGTTGCCTCCGTCCGCATCGCTGCTGGGTCTGTTACACCAGTTGAGTCATAGGCCACGCCCAGGTCCGGTTCGTGCAACGAAGCATCAAGTCCCACCGCATCAATCTTCCATGTGCGGTCTCCATCGGGCAGTGACAATGGAAACTCGCTCTCAGGCGATGGCGAGATCAGCAACTGTTCCTGGTGCAGCTTTTGCAGATTTGGCGAGGATAGAAAATCGACAGGCAACAGCAGGTACCGCGCCGCGTCATAAGCAAACCATCCGCTCCAAGGGTCAGTTCTGGCCAGCTCCCGCGCGCGCAACCAGTACCACACGCCATCATGCCCCTCGAACACCCCCGGCCGCACCGTCAGGCCAGCAAGCTTCCACGCGGTTGCTGCGCCGTCCCAAGCCAGCACCACTCCCATCTGGCCGGCCAAAGGCGCGCCCGCCGCATCGGCCAGCGCCACCGCGTAACGCCCCGGAGGCAGAGCCGTCATATTGATGGTGACGGTCAACGATCCCGTCGCGTTGGAGCAGAAAAACTGCGTGTCGGCAGTCGAGGTCTGGTCGGTTGCGTCCAGAAGATACACATCGCGCAACTGGAAATGGCCGCCTTTAACCAGCGGCGCGGCCTGTTCCACAGTGGCGCGAATGCCGTTCCAGTCCGAAGCCTCCTGCGGCAGCAGGATTGCCTGGAGAGTGGTGAAGTCCTGCGCCAGGACAGCGGTCGCCACCCGGCCCGTGACCGCTGCCAGCGCATCGCGATCCAGCGAGCCGAGTTCGGCCTGCGCGGTGCAGCTCGTCGCCCTGCTCTCAAGCGGCGTCAGCAACACAGCCGACACCGCCATTACCCCCAACAATATTGTTCGCCCGATGCGCATTCCTGCCCGCATCCTCTCTGCCCGAAAATTACTGCCCGAAGATTCCACTTCGGACCCTCTTTCGAGCGTCCATCGGCCACTGCTAGTCTATTACCTAGAGCATCTGGTACATAGTCCAGCAGTCGAGCGCCGCAGACCGCAACAACTATAGAACGGCGGCGCGATGCTACTGACACGCTGTTATTGAATAGACTCGAAGGAGGCGATTCCGATGCGTTCACTATCACTGCCGCAAGCGGAATCCCAACGCGACCGCCGCTCGCTTCGCCGATCGTGGCCTCGCCGACCGGGCCGTTGGATACTGAGGCCGGGCGCGCTCTTTACCGCATTTCTAGCGGTGTGCGCGGCTTCATTCATGGCTGCCAGCACGCTGGTCTCGGCCCAAAACAGTCCGGCCCAAATAAATCTTGCCCAAGCCTATTCGCCCCAAATAAATCAGGCTCAGAATACTTCGGCGTCCGCTACAACCACCGCGCCGCCCGTGCACAAGCACGTTCATCCGCACAAGAAACCGGCCGCTGCCGTGCCAGCGCCTCCGCCGCCTCCTCCGCCTGCGCCAGTGCTGCCTCCGCCGCCAGATTGGCCCGCCAATGATCCGCCTGCTGCCGCGACCGTCGTCTATGACAGCCGTGGCCTGTTCATCGCCGCGTCCAATTCAAGCCTGGCGCAAATCCTGAAAGATGTTTCGACCGACACCGGCGCCAAAGTGGAAGGACTTGGAATCGACCAGCGAATCTTCGGCACCTATGGCCCTGGGTCCACGCGCGAGGTGCTCTATCAGCTTCTCGATGGCTCGGGGTACAACATCCTGATGGTTGGCGATCGCGGCCAGGGCACTCCTCGCCGGATAGTGCTGAGCGCTCAAGGCGAAAGCGCCGCGCAAAAAACGGCCAATAACGCTCCGACGCCGCCAAGCAACGAGGACACAGACATAGAACAGCCGGCCCCGGAGCCGGAAGTTGCGCAGCCTCTGCCGCCGCCCACCAACAACGCCGGCCCGCCAGTTCCCATACGCACTCCGCAGCAAATGATGCAGGAGGCTCTGGAGCGGGAGCGGGAGCGCCAGCATCAGCAAAATGGGCCGCAGAATCCGCAGAACTGACGCGGGGCCGGATGATGCGCACCCGATGATCCACAGTCAGACCGTGAGCCGGTTATTTGTGGCTGAAAATTAGAGGGCTGGGTTGCTACGAGATGCGCGCGGCTTCAGTTTGTGTCTTCACTGGCGCCTGCGTTTCGCGCGGACGCATGAACGCAAAAACCATGCGTAAGGCAGCATAAGCGGCGAGAATGCCGAAGGCCATTGCGCCCAGTGTGGCGCAAATCAACATCGACAGGTTCAAAATGTCCGTCATTCAAAACGCCTCAGGCCAACAGGCCCGTCTCGGGGATCAAAGCGATCGAAAGCCAAAACACGCGCAGCAGGACCGCCGCTGAAACAGGAAAGTATCTTCCGTAGCTGCGCAATCATCTAACAGATTGTCGCAGAAGATTGGATGCGTTGACCCTCGTTTCTGTTGGCACATAGAATACCCCTAGAGCAATGTTTCCTGTGGTGCAACCGGCACTGCTCGAAACACGAAAGTACCCTCCGTCTTCGGTCCACCCAACAATGGCTATCACTCACATCTCGGTGCGTGGGGCGCGCCAGCACAACCTGCGCGACATCAATGTGCGCATTCCCCGCAATTCGCTCACGGTCGTCACCGGTCTCTCCGGCTCGGGCAAGAGTTCGCTCGCCTTTGACACCATCTACGCCGAGGGCCAGCGCCGGTACGTGGAGACGCTCAGCGCCTACGCGCGTCAGTTTCTCGACCAGATCGAGCGCCCCGACGTGGACTCCATCGAAGGGCTCAGCCCGGCAATCTCGATCGAGCAGAAGACCACCAGCCGCAGCCCTCGATCTACCGTCGGAACCATCACCGAAATTTACGACTACCTGCGTCTTCTCTACGCTTCGGTGGGCACCCCGCACTGCCCCAACTGCGGGCGCCCGATCACCCGCCAGACCGCTGACCAGATCGTTCAGCGCATCCTGGAGCTGGGCCGAGGCGAGCGCGCCACCGTGATGGCGCCCATTGTGCGAGGCCGCAAGGGTGAGTTTAAGGATTTGCTGGATCAGCTTGATCAGCAAGGATTTCGCGCTCGCGTCGATGGCGAAGTAGCCGACTTATCCGAACCGCTTTTTCTCGACCGCCGCAAGAACCACTCGATCGAGGCCATTGTTGACCGCGTCCTGCTGAAGCCTGAAGTTGCCCCATCCTCGTCGACGACTTCATCGTCGACCAAGGTGGGAGCCGAGGTCGCAAAGGTATCAACCGCTCCCAGCAAGCCCTCAGCCGAAAAGCGCCCCGTCGAAGCGCGGTTGGGCCAGGCTGTCGCCAAAGCACTCCAGCTTGCCAACGGCCTCGTCCTGGTCGGCTTCAGCGAAGGCAACGAGCAGTTGTTCTCCGCCTCAATGGCCTGCCCGGATTGCGGTCTGGACGTGCCGAAGCTCGAGCCGCGCAGCTTTTCGTTCAACTCAACCTTCGGGGCCTGCCCCAACTGCCACGGCCTCGGCTCGCTCTACGACTTTGACCCGGCAAAGGTCATCACCGACTGGTCAAAGCCGCTGCTCGACGGTGGCCTTGGTCCCGGCTCGTCGTCGCAGTACCTCATCAAGCTCGTCCAGCTCGCCGCCGATCGCTACAAGATCGATCTCAAGGTGCCCTTCGAAGACTTGCCGCCGAAACAGCAGCACATTCTCGTCTATGGTCCGCCCAAGGGCGAAGCGCCGCGCACCGGATTCCACGGCATCCTCGCCTACCTGCGCGACAATACTGAGGAAGCGCGCAGCGACAGCTATCGCGAATACATGATGAACTATATGTCGGCCGCGCTTTGCCCGGTATGCCGCGGCAAGCGCTTGCGCCCTGAGTCGCTCGCCGTAAAGGTCGGCGGCCTTTCGATCGCAGACTTCACTGCCCTGCCGCTCAACCGCGCGCTTTCGGCGGCCATCAATCTCAAATTTACCGAGCGTGAGGCGCTGGTAGCCGAGCGCATCCGCCGAGAAATCGCCGAGCGCCTCGAATTCCTTTGCGCCGTCGGGCTCAACTATCTATCTCTCGACCGCAACGCGGCAACACTCTCCGGCGGCGAGGGCCAGCGAATCCGTCTGGCCACGCAGATCGGCTCCCGACTGCGCGGCGTCCTCTACGTTCTTGACGAGCCCTCCATCGGCCTGCACCAGCGCGATAACAACCGACTCATCCAGGCGCTTGAAAGACTTCGCGATCTCGGCAACACGGTCCTCGTCGTCGAGCACGACGAAGAAACCATTCGCCACGCAGATTACGTGCTCGATCTCGGTCCCGGCGCGGGCCGGCTTGGCGGCGGCGTCGTGGCCGAAGGCACGCCGGCACAGATTATGGCCTCGCCTGCATCGCTCACAGGCCGCTATCTGAGCGGCGAATCGACCATGTTGCAACGCGCCAAGCCGCGGCCTCTGACTGGCAAATGGCTTTCGATTACCGGCGCGCGCGAGCACAATCTGCACGACCTCAACCTGCGCATCCCTCTCGGGCTCGTGACAGTCGTCACCGGCGTAAGCGGCAGCGGCAAAAGCACGCTGGTCAATGACATTCTTTATCGCTCACTTGCGAAGACAATTTACGGCTCGCGCGAGGAGCCGGGCGCTCACGACGACGTTACCGGCGTGGAACAAATCGATAAGGTCATTCGCATCGACCAGTCGCCCATCGGCCGCACGCCACGCTCCAATCCGGCTACCTACACTCAGGTCTTCTCGCCCATTCGGGATTTGTTTGCCATGCTGCCGGAGGCACGCGAGCGCGGCTACAAGCCTGGCCGCTTCAGCTTCAATGTTTCCGGCGGCCGCTGCGAGGCCTGTCAGGGCGATGGCCAGCGCCGCATTGAAATGAACTTCATGCCCGACGTCTACGTGCAATGCGAAGTCTGCAACGGCCGCCGCTATAACCAGGAGACGCTGGCCGTAAAATTTCACGGCCACTCCATCGCCGACGTGCTCGACCTCACTATCGAGGATGCGCTTCCCTTGCTTGCCGACGTGCCTCTGGTGCGCCAGAAACTGCAAACGCTGGCCGACGTCGGTCTTGGCTACGTGCATCTGGGCCAGAGCGCGACAACACTTTCTGGCGGCGAAGCGCAGCGCATGAAGCTGGCGCGCGAGCTCTCAAAGCGCCAGACCGGCAAGACACTTTATCTGCTCGACGAGCCGACCACCGGCCTGCACTTCGACGACGTGCGAAAACTGCTTGAGGTTCTGCACCGGCTGGTCGATCTTGGCAACTCGGTCATCATCATCGAGCACAACCTCGACGTCATTCGCAATGCCGACTGGGTCATCGATCTCGGCCCCGAGGGCGGCGAGGATGGCGGCCACATCGTCGGCGAAGGCCGGCCAGCAAAAATCGCCGCTACATCCGGCTCCTATACCGGCCAGTTCCTCCAGCGCTTTTACAAACTGTCGGACGGCCGCCTCGCGCCGGCCGAGCCGGAAGACGAAGCGGTCCTGACCGCAAACGGCGACGAACTCACCGTCTCCTCATTAGGATTAGCCGGCGCCGAACTTAAAGTTGATCCTCAAGCTGCGGCGCGGACTAATGGGAAACGCGCGAAGCAAGACTCGATGCAAGGCAAGCAGCAAGGCACGCCAGGCGGGGCACGCCGTGTGAAGAAGACAGGACGCCCATGACGAATCTCCCCGAAGAAGAAGCGAGCGATCTTGTCAATTCTCCGGCAGACGATGTTGCGAATCACGCGCCTGCGCCGGCTCATCTCGTTCCCGACTCGACTTTGGTTTCGTATGCGGCGCCCATTGGGCAGTCTGACGCGCCTCCCATCTCGCAGCCCAGCGCGACTGTCAGCCCATCTCCCGATGCCGAGCCGTTGCTCTTCCAGTCTTTTGCGCAAATTCCAATTCGCCCGCCCGCTCGCATCCCTAATTTTGGCCACCTCGCCAGGCTCATTCCCATTGGAGGGGTCGCATTCGCCGGCACGATCGCGGTCCTCCTCGCGCCGATGCATTTCCACTGGTTCGGCTGGAGCATGGACACTCAGGCGGCTGCAAGCAACGTCCAGCTCATTCTTGCCAGCGAAGCAATTCTCTATCTCATCACTTACGCCATCAGCCTGGCTGTCTTCCCGCACTTCTGGAACAAAGGTTTCTTCGCAGGACTGCAATGGCGCGGCGCCGTGGTGCTCGAAAGATTTTGGCCGCTTGCCGCAACGGCCCTTGCCTGTGCAGGACTGGCGGTGCTCGATGAAGTCCTCATGCCCGGCCCGTCGAACGCTCCCATTGAAAAAATGATGAGCGCTCCCGGAGCCGCATGGCTGATGTTCGCCTTCGGCACAACCATCGCGCCCTTCTTTGAGGAGATGTTCTTCCGCGGCTTTCTTCTGCCGGCGCTATGCACGGCCTGGGATTGGACAGTCGAGCAGATCACTCATATTCCCGCGCCACCGCTCGACGCGAACGGCGCGCCGCAGTGGTCGCTCGCGGCGATGGCTGTCGCCTCTGTTCTCACCAGCGTTCCCTTCGCCTTGCTTCACGTCGATCAGCAGGGCCACGCGTTGGGACCGTTCCTTCTGCTGATTCTTGTCAGCCTGATTCTCTGCACGGTGCGCCTCGCAACCAAGTCGCTCGCCGCGAGCACGCTGGTCCACGCCTGCTACAACTTCATAATCTTCTCGCTGGCGCTGATCGGCACCGGCGGCTTCCGCCACTTCGACAAAATGTGAGAAGTGTAGCGATCGAGAAAATCATTGGAATATCAAAGGTCCCGATGCTGAACGCTAAAGATGTTTCTGATCTTGTTGAGCAACAAGTCCTTCAGATAAAGGACAAGAGATTGGTGCGCAGGATACGCGAACTCAAGGTGTCTCCATACCCTGTGAGCAGAGCGTGGGACTATGGAACGGTTGGCCAGCAGTTCATATGTTGGACAGTGTTGGAACACCCTGCCTCGAACACCGGTATCGCATTCTGCCCGGAGGGATTCGGCCCCTCGTATCCGTGGGGCTTGGTTTTCCTAACTGGACCACACACGAGTATTGGCATGGACAGCGGTTGGTTTCTTTCGCTCGAAGGGGCGATAAGAGGCAGCATGGCGTGGGACCAATCGAATCCGGAGGGATATGAGTCGCAATGAACCGAAGGCCACTCAGCCGGTTTAGGCGCGACAGTGACACTCACAATTGCCGTTACAATCAAATGTGATGCCCGACAAATCCCACGCCCAGCAGCTTCTATCGCTCCTCGCCCGCACCAGCTTCAAGCTGGGCCAGTTCAAGCTCTCCTCCGGCGGCACCAGCGACTACTACATTGACTGCCGTACCACCACGCTGCACGCCGAAGGCGGCCGGCTCACGGGCTACGCCATTCTCGAGCTACTCGAAGCCAACAAGATCGACGCCGAAGCAGTCGGTGGGCTGACCATGGGCGCCGATCCCATCGTGTCTAACGTTGCGACGGCAAGCGCATGGCGCGCGCAATCGCATCCTAACGCGCCGCTGCTCCATGGATTTCTGGTGCGCAAGGAGGAGAAAGCTCACGGCACCGGCCGCCGCATTGAGGGCTTTAGCCGCAAGGGTGCTCGCGTCGTCATAGTCGACGACGTTTGCACCACTGGCGCCTCCACCATCGCCGCCATCGAGGCCACACAGGATGCCGGCATGATCGTCGCCGCCGTCGTTTGTATCGTAGAGCGCGAAGAGGCCAATAGCCGTCCCGCCGTCGAAACCGCCGCCAACGCCCGCACACTCAGTGATGAATCCTTGTGGCGGGCACAGAAACACGCCCCGTTCCTGCGTCTCTTCAGCGCCAACGACGTCCGCGCCGAGCATCTAAGACAATTTCCGCCGGGGCAATCTGAAGCCTCGCCGCGTTGACTTCAATTACCATTGAGGAGATTTGAAGATGCCAATGAAGAACCCTCCCCACCCTGGAATGACCGTCCTGGCCGAGTGCATTGAGCCGCTTGGCCTCACCATCACGCGCGCTTCGAAGGCTCTGGGTGTAACGCGCACCACGCTTTCTGAGCTGGTCAATGGCAAGCGCGGCATCTCCGCGGAGATGGCGATCCGGCTTTCAAAAGTATTCGGGGGCAGCGCCGCAAGCTGGATCACGCAGCAGGCACACTACGATTTGGCACAGATCCCGGCGGAGCGGATTAAGCTCAAGCGGCTCGCCGCGGCATAAATCCGCACCCCTCGATTTTTGCGACCGTTTGTTCGTGCAAAACCAAAAGGGCAGACCCGCCTGGGCCTGCCCTTTCGTCTTTTCAGGAGAAACAAGTGTCTGGGGAAAGCGGTCAATCCAAGAAAAGATCCCTCTGTTTAAGAGCCTTTATTCGGGAACCGGTGAGGATGTAGTAACCTGGCTAGCCGACGCGCCAGACTGTCCGGTCGTGGTTGTGGACTGGCTCGGCCCCTCGCCGCTCAGATTCGAGAGCAGTTGAACCTGCACGCGCCGATTTTCCTTGCGGCCTGCGGCCGTGTCGTTCGAGGCTACGTACTGATCCTTGCCGATGCCGATCAGATAGAAGCGGTGCGGCGCAACGCCGTACTTCGCGGCCAGATACTGCACCACCGCATCCGCGCGACGCTGGCTAAGATCGTAGTTGTACTGCGCCGACCCGACAGAGTCCGTGCCTCCGGTCACCTCAAGAATGTAGCTCTTCGCCGAACCAAGCGAAGCCGCAAAGGTGTCCAGCTGTCCCTTGTCATCGGTCGTCAACGCTGCTTTGTCGAAGCCGAAGGTCACCGAAACCGTGGCCACCTGCTTGTAGTTGTCGAGGCCCTTGACCACGCTGTCCAGCGAGTCGGCGCGGTGCGCCACGTCGTTGGCTGCCGCGTCAGCGGTGTTGGCCGCCTGCGAAGCAGTTTGTGCCTCCTGCTGGGCGGTGTCGGCCGAGCCTTGCGCATGCGCGATGCCCACCATGGCGCGGTCGCCCACGTCATGCAGTTGCCTATTGTTATCCGCGGTCTTCTGATCCAACTGATCGGTGTGATCGATCAGCGGAGTCGTCTGCGTCCGCACATAGTTCTTGGTGGCGCATCCCGCCACGCCAAACGTCACCAACGCCGCTGCCGTCACCGCAAATCCAAATCGCTGAATCTTCATGGGTCCTCACCTCTCCGTTCCCTGCCGGCGCGTTAAGCGCTCTTCCGCCGGGACTGGGTTTTCTTTTCCGCTTATACAATTGCACGCCGCAATCCAATTCAAAATAACCGTGCAACATGTTGAAACATAAAGACATCTATCATGTCCGATCCGTTTCCAACAGCGGTCAAAACTGTGTAATTTTTACGTTTCCCGGTAAGGTTTGCCACTTCTTCACCCTCACAAACGGGGGAGTGGCGACATCTCAAGTGTCCGGCCGCTGTGCCCAGGCGATTCTCGTTATCCTATAAGCTGGCCTGCTGCGCGCCGCACTTGACTCCCAAACACGATATGGATCTTTACGAAAAAATTCGCGCTTTGCCCACGCAGCCCGGCGTGTATCTCTACAAGAACGCCGAAGGCGAAGTCATCTACGTGGGCAAGGCCAATAATCTGCGCTCGCGCGTGCGTTCATATTTATTAGAGGCTTCGCAGGCCAACGCGAAAACCGGCTCGCTGATGCGCGAAGCCGTCGACATCGAATACATTCTCGTCGCCAACGAGCACGAAGCGCTCGCGCTCGAAAACAATCTCATCAAGCAGCGCAAGCCGCGCTTCAACATTCTGCTGCGCGATGACAAGACTTATCCCTACGTCAAGCTCACTCTGTCCGACCGCTTTCCCAAAGTATTCGTCACGCGCCGCCTGCGGAAAGACGGCTCGGCCTACTACGGCCCATACTTTCCCGGCAATCTCGCCTATCGCGTGGTTGAGCTCATCCATCGCAGCTTTCTGCTTCCCAGTTGCAAGGTCAATCTCTCGCGCTACCATCCGCGCGCCTGCCTGCAGTACTACATTCATCGCTGCCTTGGCCCGTGCGTTGAGGGCCTCACCACGCCCGACGCTTACAAGCAAGCCGTCCGCGACGCGCAGCTTTTCCTCGAAGGCCGCCACGCCGAGCTTGAGCGCACGCTGACCGCGCGCATGATGGCGGCCGCCGAAGCCGAACAGTTTGAGGCCGCCGCGCGGCTGCGCGATCAGCTCTCCACTGTGCACCAGCTCCAGGAAAAGCAGCGCATTGCGACCGCCGAACTCAACGATGACGCCGATGTCTTCGGCTATCACTACGAGGACGGCAGCCTGGCCGTCAATCTCTTCCACATACGCAACGGAAAGATCGTCGACCGGCGCGAATTCTTCTGGGAAGACCTGCCGAGCCTGACGGAAATCGCACAAGAAATGGGTGCCCCAGGTCTCGATTCTGAGACCTGGGAAACCACGAAGGCAGCGCCGGGTGCCCCCGCTCCCGATTCTGGGAACTGGGACCAGCAAGAAAAGACGGGTGCCCAGCGTCCCGATTCTGGGACGTGGGATAGCACTGCTTCGGGCCAGCCAGTCTTCCATGCGGGCGTAGTTTTTTCCGCGCTCCTCAAACAGCTTTACATCGACCAGCAATATGTTCCGCGCACCATTCTCGTCCCGGTCGATTTCGACGACCGCGAGGCGCTCGCGGCGTTGCTCACTGAACGCACAGGTCACAGGATTGAAATCGCCGTCCCTCAGCGCGGCGACAAAAAATCCCTCGTCGATCTCGCCGCCCAGAACGCTCACCAGTCCTACACGCAGCGCTTCCGCGTGCTGGAGCCTTCGCGCAAGGCCATTCAGGAGGCGCTCGCCGACACGCTTATGCTCCCCGAGCTTCCGCGCCGCATTGAGTGCTTCGACATCTCACACATCCAGGGCGCGGAGACCGTCGCCTCGCTCGTCGTCTGGGAAGACGGCAAGATGAATAAGTCGGCCTATCGCAAATTCAAAGTAAAGACAGTCGCCGGCGTGGACGATTTTGCTTCCATGCGCGAGGTAGTCGAGCGCCGCTACCGCCGCATTCGCGATGCGGCAAACGACTTTTCGCCCCGGAGGGGCGGTGAGAAGATAGCCCAGGGCGTAAGCCCTGGGTTGAAATCGCAACTTCTGTCGCAAGCCCCGGAGGGGCGGCAGAACTTGTCCTCGGCCGGTCGCGCTGAAGACGGCGAATCTTCCTCCTCCGAAGCTTCCTTCTCCGAGAAAAGACCAACCCGGAGCAAAGAACCGATGACAATGCCATCGCTCATCCTCGTCGATGGCGGCCTCGGCCAGCTTCACGCTGCTGCCGATGCGCTCGAATCCCTCGGCTTCACTTCGCAGCCGCTGGCATCGATTGCAAAACGAGAAGAAGTCATTTACCTCTACGGCAATGAAGACGAGCCTATCGTTCTCGACCGCCGCAGCCCCGTGCTGCATCTGATCCAGCTCATTCGCGATGAGAGCCATCGCTTCGCCGTCGGCTACCATCGCCAGCGCCGGGCGATGCGCGATCGTGATTCAGAGCTGCTGAATATCCCCGGCGTCGGCGCGCAAACCCGCCAGCGCCTGCTCACCCATTTCGGCAGCCTGCGCGACGTGCAGCAGGCCACAGCCGAATCACTCGCCGCCGTCGTCAGCCGCAAAACCGCCGAAACCATTTGGCAACACTTCCACGCCGAGCAGCCCGCGGGCAATCCAGAGTAAAATTTCCGGCAAGGCCACACCGTGGACTTTCTGTCGAGGCTTCGAAGGAACGACGACCATGTGCTCGCGCACAAGCACTGCAAGGACCATCGCGTAGAACTGGAACGCAGCGAAATGTGTGGC
>Ga0208849_1001416_pt1 | contig 16851 bp, 15 predicted proteins | sample NGESurdeep072012_10_FD_184470 | JGI IMG/M metagenome (GOLD analysis project Ga0208849, IMG submission 184470) | Arctic peat soil microbial communities from Barrow, Alaska - NGEE Surface sample 53-3 deep-072012 (SPAdes) | ecosystem: Environmental > Terrestrial > Soil > Wetlands > Peat ...
CGGCTTGAGCGTCTCGGTCGTGAAAGGCGCGAGCGTCATCAGTGCGATGACCGCGACGGCGACGCGCGGGCGCTCGCGGGCGAGCGCGACGGCCACGAGCGCGACTCCCCAGAGCGCGAACTGCGCGGGTTCGAGCAGATGCAGCAGGGTGTTCAGGGGCCCGTCGATGCTCGGCCGACTCAGCAGCGTGAAGTCATACAGCCCGACCGCGTCCTTGACCCGCACGAGGGGCACCTGCGAAGCGAGCGTCCAAACGAGCACCAACCCCGCCACGCAGAGCGCGGCGACGCCGAGCGCACTGAGGGCGCCAGGGCGCTCGATGCGTCTGACGCCGCGGCGCTGGGGCACGACCCTCGCGGTGTAGGCATGTTCGGACATACCTGAGAAGGGTAGGAGGTCGAGTAAAGCGAGGGTCAATGCGCGGGCAGCGCAATCGCTGCGCCGGGCGCCAGCGCCAGAGCGAAGCGATCGGCGAGCGCGGTGCGGTCGAACGCGCGTGCGGCGAGCTCCACGCCGCCGTCATCGGTACCGGTCACGAGCCACACGGGCTCTTCCTTGGCGCTCTGCGTCGCCGCGACGAGTCCGGCGTCGCGCGTCAGTCGCTGTACGGGTCGGCCGTGCCGGTCGAGCAGCGTGAGCGCCTTGCCGTCGGATGAGAAGCTCGCGTAGACGCCACTGACGCGCGGCCCGCGTCCGACGCCCTCGGCAGCCAGTTCGCCGCCGATCCGCCCCCACGGTCCGACGAGCACGCGCAACGTTTCCGGCGCGCCACCGCTGCCGACGGCGGCGATCGCAGCCGGCACCGCCGATTCGCGCATGCGGGCGACGACGGCGCGGCAGGCGCGACCGGACACGGACACGCATTCGATGCGGACCGGCAGGCGCTTGCCTTCGATGCCGTTGAGGAACGGCTCGGGAAACGACCCGACGAGGGCTGCCGTGTTCTCACTTTGGCTGCCGTCGTGCAGGTCCCACCAGATGTGATCTCCTGGGCGCACGCTGGTGGTGGCAGGCGCGGTCGAGGTCTGGACGCCGTTGACGTAGTAGAACCATTCGCCCGCCGGTTCGCGGCCGCCAGCGGTGGTGGAGCCGGGGACCCCGCCGATGCTCTGCACGTGGCGTCCGTCGGGGCTGACGCGAACCGCGTAGTAGCGACTCAACAGCCCGAGCACGGTCTCGTGCGCGCTCGGGTGCAGCGGACCGCTGCGGTGCAGCACGCGCGCGCCGAATTCGCTCGTGACGAGCAGCTGGACGGCCGTTGGCGCGGACGCCGTGATGAGCCCGCAGCCTCCGAGCACAAGCGCGCCCAGCACGAGACCCAGGAGGCCCACGCCTGCCGTGAGCCTTCTCACCGCGACGGGTCGCTCTCGACAGCGTCCTTGAGGCGCGTCAGGCGCCTGCCCCACGCGGCTTCGGCGCCGCTCAGCCAGGCCGAGGCCGGCGCGAGCGCGTCCGCGCGCAGCCTGTAGTGGACCTCCCGCCCCGAGGCGGGGGCGCGCTCGACGAGACCGGCGTTGTCGAGCGCCGCCAGGTGCTTGGCGACGGCCTGGCGCGTGATCGGCAGCACGGCGCTGAGCGCCGGCACGCTGGTGGTGCCCTCGCGCAGCAGCTCCTCGACCATCAGGCGCCTGGTCGGGTCGGCGAGCGCCCCGAACGCCTCGCCCACGGGGTCGTTCAAGCGAGCACCTTGGTGAAGCTCGCGGCGAGCATCGCCAGCGGGAACGACGGCTCGCTCTCGGTCACGATCACGCGCGTGGTCGCGTGGGATTCGCTACCGGCGACGACGAGGAACTCGACGCGCGTTGCGGGCTCGTCCGCACCGGCCCACCACCACACGACCCGGTGCGGCGCGTCGAGCAGCTCGATGTGGATGTCGCGCTCGGGCTCATCGAGCCAGCGCTCGCGGCCCTCCTCGGTCGCGAGCGCCTCCCAGACCTCCTCGGGCGAGGCGTCGACCTCGATCTCTCGTCGTACCGCCATGACGACCTCCGTTTGACCACCATCTGGTTGCTATTGTGATTGACAACTGACCAGTTGTCGAAAGGATAGCCAAGATGCCCCTGATTCCGATGGTCGTCGAGCAGAGCGCGCGCGGAGAGCGCTCGTTCGACATCTACTCGCGGCTGCTGAACGAGCGCATCGTGTTCATCGGCACGCCCGTCGACGACCAGGTGGCGAACCTGGTCGTCGCGCAGCTGCTGCACCTCGAGAGCGAGGACGCAGACAAGGACGTGTCGCTGTACATCAACTCCCCCGGCGGCGTCGTGTACTCGGGGCTCGCGATCTACGACACGATGCAGTTCATCAAGCCGGACGTGCAGACGATCTGCTTCGGCGTGGCGATGAGCATGGGCTCGCTGTTGCTGGCGGGCGGCGCCGCGGGCAAGCGCATGGCGTTGCCGAACAGCCGCATCCTCATCCACCAGCCCTCCGGCGGTTTCGAGGGCCAGGCGGCGGACATCGAGATCCACGCGCGCGAGACGCTCGAGCTGCGCCGTCACATAGACGAGATCTACGCCGAGCACACCGGCCAGTCGATCGAGCGCGTCCACGACGACATGGACCGCGACCGTTACTTCACAGCCGAGCAGGCGCGCGAGTACGGCCTGATCGACCGCGTGATCTCCTCGCACGAGCTGACGCGCGTGCCGACCGGCTTCGCGGCGTCGCGCGGCGAGGAGGCCGCTTAGATCCAGCCGAGCAGCGGGCCAAACACGAGGCCGGCGAGCAGATCGACGCCCGCCAGGGCGCCCACGATCTGAATCTGGCGTGCCCGCGGCGCGTAGTAGACGGTGAACGCGACCACGTAGAACGTCAGGTAGCCGAACACCACGATCACGGGGAAGCTGGCGACGTTCCACCACCAGTAGTACCAGTGGAACACGCCGTCGGCGTGCAGCAGCAGCTCGACGCCGACCGACACGAGCGAGAGCGCGACGGCCATCACCCAGCGGCTGGGCAGGCCGAGCATGCGCGCCGAGCGCTCGGCGGGCAGCAGCTTGGCGAAGACGACGCCGTTGATCGCGAAGAACAGCGTTATCTCGACGGTGAGCCCGATCAGGATCACGAAGCTGCTGCGACCGGTGACGGTCCACAGCGCGGCGTGAGAGTTGAAGTGCAGGACGAGCGCGTTGACGATCTCGTTGGCCCAGTCCATCAGCCAGAAGGCGAGCCCGGCGAGCACGACGCTCCAATTGGCACGCTCGACCTCGACGGCGTAGACATAGACGGTGAGCGCGAGCAGCGTGACGGTCGACCAGTCGAACAGGCCCGGCGCGCGCAGCAGGTGCTCGGCTTCGCGCGTGAACTGCGGAACGCCGGCGGCGAGGAGTGGGAGGCCCGTCAAGGTGGCGCGGCCTGCGTGAGCTAGGTCCCGAGCGCGGCGAGATCGGAGTCGCCGTCGGCGAGCGCGGCGCGCTGGCGCTCGTCGAGCGCGGTCCCGGCGACGATCAGGCGCCGAGCGGCGTCGAGGTCCTCGGAGCGACCCCACGTGAGCGCTGCCTTGACGGCGCCGTCCTCGAGGTACCAGCTGGTGAACGAGCCGTCCTCGAATGAGCCGCGCATGATCTCCTCGTCCCATTTGTGCGCCGGTCCCACGTACTCGAGTTCGCCCCATGTTCCGAGCACTGAATAGAAATATGGGACGACGTCGTGCGCGACGTCCTTGCCGAGCATGTTCAGGGCGGCGGTCTTGCCGTGATTGAAGGCAACGTCCCAGTGCTCGATCCGCAGCGGCGCGCCGCCGTGGACGACCGAGTCGTACTCGCAGATGTCGCCTGCGGCGAACACGCCCGCGACGGAGCTCTCAAGACGCGATGAGCAGCGCACGCCGCCTCGCTCGCCGAGCTCGAGCCCGGCCTTGTGCGCGAGCTGCACGTCGGGGATGACGCCGGCGCCGATCACGACCGCGTCGGCCGCCAGCTCGAGGCCACCCCTGGTGATGACCTTGGCGACGCGGCCGTCGCCCTCGAAGCGCTCGAGCTCGTCGCTGCCGTGGACGGTGACGCCGTGCGATTCGAGCAGCTCCTGGAAGAAGCGCCCTACGCGCGGACCGAAGCCGCGTTCGAGCGTCGCCTGCTCCTGCATCACGATCGTGGCGCGCTTGCCGAGCAGCGCCAGCGACGCGGCGACCTCACAGCCGATGTAGGAGCCGCCGATCAGCACGACGTGCTCGGCATCCGCGACGCCCTCGCGGATCGCGTCGGCGTTGCCGAGCGTACGCAGGTAGTGGATCTGCTCGAGCTCGCAGCCGCTGACGTTCAGGCGGCGCACGTTCGCGCCGGTGGCGAGGAGCGCCTTGTCGAAGTGCACCTCTTCCTTGTTCGACAGCGCGGCGGTGCGCGAGCTGAGATCGAGGCTCGTGACGCTGGTGCGCGTCAGCAGCTCCACCCGCTGCTCCGACCACCACTCGAACGGGCGAAAGAACGCCTCCTCGCGCGCCTCCTCCCCACGCAGGTAGCCCTTGGAGCACTCGGGGCGGTTATACGGCGGGTCCGGCTCGCGCCCGACCAGCAGCACGTCTCCGTCGGCTCCTTCCTGGCGCAGCCAGCGCGCGCAGTTCGCCGAGGCTAGGCCTCCTCCGATCAACAGGTAGCTCACCTCGCGGGCCGGCACGGTCGGGACCTTACAACCCCGGCGGGTGACGCACAGACCAGTGCGCCCAAGTGGGGATCTGATCGAGGATCCGCCAGCGGGGGCCGTCTTCGTAGCGGTTGGGCCCGACGTCGGTGCCGTCGTGGCTGGTGTCGAGCCTCAAGCCCGCCACGACGATGAAAACGTGCGGCGTTGGGCTGTCCGTCGCGTAGATCGTCACCCAGCGCCCTGGGCCTGGCGCGCCCCAGTTGACGTAGTCCTGGGCGAGCGGGTTGTCGCGGACGATTTCCTCGAGCGGGCGTACGCCGGCGCGGTAGAGCACGTAGTTGACGCTGCTCGAGCAGTCCTCGTCGGATGCGCCCAGCGGATCGGGATGACCGGCCGGGCCGTAAGGAAGGTCTTGCAACTCGTTTCCGGCTACGACGATTGCTTGAACTGTCGCCGGCACGCCTGCGGGAACGAGCGCGACGTGCCCGTCGCCGGGAGCGAGCTCGGCCTGCCGGCCGGGCACGAACAGCACCGGTGTCGGGCTCTCGCCCACGAGGGCGGTGTCGGCGCCTTCAGGCCTCCCCCCTTCCCCCGCTTCGGGTTCCGCGAACGACGCCCGTGAGCGGGAAGTACCGGGCACGGTGGGCGCTGCGCTGTACTTCCTCGCCCAGCTTTCGACCTCCGCTACGTACCAGTTCGCGTGGTTGTAGGCGAACAGAGCACGGGGATAGCTTTCGGGGGCGCCGGATGCGCGCAGGAGGTTGGCTGCGCCGTAGATCGCATCCGGCGCATTCCACCGGTCAGGCGAGCCGTCGCCTTCGGCGTCGACGCCGTAGCGCGCCCAGGTCGAAGCGATGAACTGCATCGGCCCACCGGCGCCCGCCGAGTTGACGGCACCCTCGTGTGTGCACGACGGATCGGGATCACGACCATGGTCACACTCGACCTTGCCGACCCCCGCAAGAATCGCCCAGCTCACGCCATAGCGCCGGGCGGCCAGCTGATACAGGCGCAGGTACACAGGTGGGATTTCCGCCTTCGCGAGAGCCGACACGGCCTCTCCCTGAGCTTCGGCGGACGGGGTGCCGCCCGCACCGAACGACGCGCCGCTGAGCACGGCGAGCGTCGTGGCGAGCATGAACGCGAGCGCCGCCGCGCAGGCAGCGAATGCGATCAACCGCGTCCCGGCATGCTGGTCGCCGGCGGCGACGCTCGAGCGGGACGTCGGACTCATGGCCGATGCCTGCCGAGCTGCCGTTTGCGCCGCGCCGCGACCTCGTGCGCATCGCGCATCACGCTGGAGCGACGGGCGGCGGCTTCGCTCGCGCTCGCGCGCTCGGCGCGTCCTTCCTGCTGCCAGGCGTCGACGCGCGAGCGCTCGCGCCGCGATGCCGGCAGGCTATGGCCGGCGTCCTGCATCCCTCGCTGCAGTGCACCGTCGAACTTCCGCGCCGCCCTGCGCCGCTCGCGGCGTCCGAGCCCGCCGCCCGCGTCATCGGCGCCGAGCGTTCGAGCTGCCTCGCCCAGCTCCCTGCGCAGCGCCAGCTCGCGGTCGATCTCCAAGCGCGCGGTGCGCTGAGGGCGAGAGCCGAGACGACCGTACTCCTCGCGCGTGTATCCGACGAGACCGGCAAGCGCGGCGTAGTCGCGTCGTTCGCCGGTGGCGGACACGCGGCCGCGTGCCGGCAACGCCGCTTGCGCGTCGAGCAGACGATCCTGTTCCTCGCGGCGCTCACGCGAATACACGGCGCCCGTCCGGCGGTGCGCCTGCTGCCCGGCGCGCGCGAGGCGCTGCGCGGCGCCGAGGCCCTGCTGCTCGTGATCGATCTCACCCCGCACACGGTCAGCGCGATGACCCAGTTCGAGCGCGCGCCGCGTGTCCCCGGCCGCGAGAGCGCTCGCACGCTCGCCGTCGAGGCGCTCCAGGCGGCCGCGTTCAGCGGTCAGGCGGTGCTGAGTCTCGGGTGCGGCGGCGGCGCGCGCGGTCGCACCTCGGTGCTCGCCCTCGAGCGTGCGCACCACCTGCTCGTCGGCTGCGGCTCGCGCGCGCTCGCGCCCGACGTGCGCGAGCTTGCGACCCCGGCCGTCAGATGCGTACTTCGAGCGCCTGTTCCTGCTCCAGCGCGCCACCGCCATGCCCGTACGCGGCACCTCGAGCACGTTGGTGACTGTGCGCGCGAGCGAGCGACGCCCCGCGTGCTGGGCGCCGGCGCCCGCATCGGCGAGGCTGCTGCCGGCCGTGCCGAATAGCTGATGGCGTCGCAGATATGCGCCCCACCAGAAGGCGGACATCAGCAGCCATTGCGTCCACCACCCGAGCGCCTGCAGATTCGACAGGACCGCGAGGACCGCGAGGATGACGCCCAGCAGGAACGAGAAGACCAGCTTGGACACCACCGCGCCGAGCAGTTGTACGGCCCATCTGCGAAACAGCGCGCGTCCCGCTTGGCCGAACGCTGGAGCGAGCACCATCGCCGGAGCCAGCAGCAGATAGAGCAGACTGAAGAGCGCCGCGGCGAGCAGCCGCAGGGCGAGGAACCCCAACAGCAGCAGCATGCCGAGCAGGCCACCGGCTATCAGCAGCAGACCTCCGACACGCGGCCACGTGCCGCCGTTGGTTCGGAACTCGGCCTGGGCGGCTGTGGGCCCATGACAGTCGGTCGCTTCGCTGCTCTGGCAGAGCGTGCGCAGCAGCGACCCCTGTTCGTTGATCGAGTTGCGCGCAACGCCGTTCGCGGGCAGCGCGAGAAACAGCGCTCCGTTGCTGCGCGCATCCCGCAGCAACTCGGCGCTGCGCTCCAGCGCTTTCACATCGGCGCCGTGGACCTGCGCACAAGTCGCGATGACCGCGTCGTTTGGCCGACAGGCGAGGCCGGCGGCATCGTCCGCGGCGATTCTCAGGGCGGCGGCACGCAGGTCGGGATCCAGCTGCGACGGCTCGCGGCACCAGCCGACGTCCCCGAACTCGAGGTAGCACCAGGGCGCTTCGATCGCGACGGTGAAGACTGTCGCGAGGCTGCCCCCGAGCGCCTGCCCGGGGCCCGAGGGGGTGCCGGTGGCGGCGACCGCAAGCGTTCCGAGGCTGGCCTGGTTCGCCCACGAGCCCAGCGCCCCCACCGTGGCCGTCGGATCGGTGATGATCCAGAGGCCGCCGGCCATCATCGCCACCATCACGAGCGCCTCGCCGAGGGTCTCGGCGACACGACGGCGGATCAGCCCGTGGTAGAGGGTCAGCGCTGAGGCAACTGCCAGTGCCAGCGCCAGCCACGGCTGTGTGAACGCGGCCTGCATGCGCCGCAGGCCTCCGCCGACGCCGGCAGCGGCGGCGCTGTCGAGCAGGTCGATCGTGAAGCACCACTCGAGCATCACCACCAGTGCGTGCACTGCCCACACCAGCGCCATCCACAGCGGCGTGACGACCAGCTCCTGCACCGTGCTTAGCAGCCCACCGGCGTCGAGGCCGAGCACGCCGGTATCGATGTGCACGTCGAGCCCGTAGTTGCCGGTCGGCGCTGGCGCCGCTACGAACCCCGAGGTCTGACAGTTGCGCTTGATCGACTGCGCGAGCTCAGACGCGAGCGGCCCCTTGCAGGTGGGACTGCCGAGACCGTTGCTCACCAGCGGGTCCGCCTCAGCCGACGTAGCGTTGCCGGCTGCTTCTTCGCTGCCTGCGCCCCGCACGCCCCCAGCGCCCGTGGTCAACGGCGCGTTGCTCGGGGCCCTGTCCAGCAGAGGGGCTCCTTGAACGGCGCCGGAGTCTCTCGGTGCGCGCGTGCTCGACCGGACGCTGGTGCGGCTTTCGGCGCCGGCCGGCGCGGCTCCGTTCACCGCGCCCGTGAGCAGCGCGAGTGTCGCGAGCTTCGCCAGAGCGCTCCACGGGAAGCGCACTCAGCTTGCGGGCGTTGTTGAGAACGCACGCAGCAGCGACGGCAGCACCACGTCGACCTGGATCGCCTCGACGCGCCCGCTGTGGTCGCGGAACAGACAGCGACCGGCTTCCAGCTCGAGCAGGCTCTGGCACATCCGCGTGTCCTGTGGGTCGAGTCCAAGCAGGGTCAGCGCGCGTTTGGCCTCGGTCTGCGAGCGCATCCCGAACACGAACGTCGCGCCGATGAGGTTCTCCAGCGACTCCCGCTCCCCGACCAGCGCGTCGGTGACGAGCTGCGTGCTGATGATCGGCACCGCCAGCTCGGAGCGGCCCATCCGCTGCAGGGACGCAAGCAGCGCACGGCCGACGGGGTCACTCAGCAGGCGCCAGCCCTCGTCGAAGGAGAACAGCTTCAACCGTCCGCGCTCGGAGCCCATGAGGTGCATCGCGAACATCGCGATCAGGCGCACGATCTGCTCACCCACGCGCTCGGCCTGGGAATACTCAGAGCGCGGCATGCCCGGCGGTGGGCTGGGCAGATCGCGGATCGGCAGATAGGTGACCTGGCGGTGCCCGACCGGCGGCAGGCTCACGGCCGGGTCCGCAAAGCCGAGCTGCGTCAGCCCTGAGCGCGCGTAGACGTCGAGCGCCTTGCCAACCTGCAAGTCGGTGTCGTCGCCCTGCTCGAGCGCGCGAACCACCTCGCGGCAGGTGGGATCTGGGGAGCGCGTGAGGACACGATCGACCGCGCCGACCACCGCCGTCTCCCACGCCGGCTCCGCCCGACCGGGCAGCAGGTCGCGCAGGAACGAGACCGCAGCGTCCTGGCGCAGGTGCGCCGGCGCCACCCGCAGCGGGTCGAGCATGCCGCGCAACGCCGGGTCCGGGCGCAGCGTCACGCACTCCACGTGCGGCATGACGTCGGGCAGCAGGTGGAAGCGGTGGTCGCCCTTGGGATCGCAGTCGACCACCCTGGCGCCCTGCAGGAACGCCTCGTACTGGAGCTTCTGCGCGAGCGTCGTCTTGCCCGAGCCGAGCGCTCCGACGCTGAGAACCGTCGCGTTGCGGTTGCTGTCAGAGCCCTCGCGCAGGTTGAAGACGACCGGCTGCCTGGAGCCCGACAGCGTGTGCCCCAGGTAGAACCCGCTGCGCGAGCCGGCCGCGTGCGTGGCGGTTGGCATCATCGCCGCTACCTGCTCCGCGGTCAGCGTGTCGTCGTAGCCGGCGAGCCTGGTGCGCTGCCCTGGCAGGTGCTGATAGAAGAGCTGCAACTGGTCGCCAAGCGGGCGGTGCAGACGGATCTCTCCGTACGCGCGCCGGCACATCTCCACGCGCGCCTCCAGCTCCTCCTCAGAGGCAGCCGCCACAGCGATTGCCAACGTCGCACGCAGCAGCGGTGGCTTGCTCGATGCCTGCAGATATGCGAGTAGATCCCTCGCCTCCTGCGTGCGCTCGTAGCCGAGATCGGAAACGCCCTGCTCGCCACCGGACTCCGCGCGCACGATCTGGTCGGCATCCTGGATGCGCCGCCTGGCGACCCTGAGCGCAAGCTCGTTCGGCAGGAACCGCGCGTTCAGGGAGAGATCGAGGCCGAAGGGGAGGCTCTCGACCGGCGCGAACATCAGCTCCGAACGTGTCCCGGGGAACTGCGTGCGCTCCGGTAGCGCGCCCATCACCAGATGCGCCTGCCAGCTGGTGCCGAGCTCTGACTCGATCCTCAGCGCGCGGCCGCGGTTCTCGACGTAACCGTCGGCCCACCGCATCACGTCGCCCTCGAGCGGAGCCAGCACCGCCTCGCCGTTGCGCTCGAACACGAGCGCTCGGGGCTCGTGCAGACCGTCGACGAGCGGCTCGCCCAGTCCCCTGCAGTAGGCCCTGCGCACCAGCCACTGCAGCTCGACGCCACGGGCCGCCCGCACCGGCAGGAAGTCCTCCAGGCGTGCGTGCACCTGGTCGGCTCGCACCCTCGCGCGCTCGAGCTCGGACGCGCTCAGGATCCGCCTGTCGCGCTGGGCGAGCGTCCGCTTGAGCCCCGTCCACCAGTCCCTCGGATGTTGTCCTGCAGCTCGCGACACGTAGGAGGCGACATCACGCTCGGGCTCGCGCAGGCTGACCAGGAGAAACAGAGCGGCCTCGGCTGTCCCGACGTCGCCGACGCGGCGGAGGTGCTCGCCGACGTAGCGCTCGTACGCATCAGCGCGCGCGCCGTCGGCTCCCAGGGTGGTGTTCTGCTCGCGCAACGTGCGGGCGTAGCGATCCAGTCTCCAGCGCCGGCACACGCGCAGGATCTGCACGTCTGCATCGATTGCCTCCAGGGCCCCGATGAGGGCGAGGAAGCGAGCACGCTTGCCTTCCTCGCTCAGCCACGCGTATGAGCTGACCTGAACGGCGAACGCGGCCCAGCCATCGTCGAGACCCTGCGCAAAGACACAGTTCCCGTAGACGAATGCGATCGGCTCCGACACGCTCAGTCGCTCCTGCTCTCACCCGCCGTGACCAGCAATCGCGCGCCGGCGGCGAGCGCGATCACCTGGCCGGTGTCGAGCTGGCGGGCTGCGGCAGGTTGGCTGAGCGTCAACGCGGGACCCGGCCCGCGGCGGGCCGTGCCTGCTGACCCACGCTCGATTGCACGCCCTCTGCGCTCGTGCTCGATGACAACCAGCACGGCTCCGGGACCGGTGTAGCGAAGGCGACGCAGTCGAGCATCCGAGCCATCGGGAAGGAGCAGGATCTCCCTGGGCTGCCACAGGCCGCCCAGCCGCCCGCAGCGCCGCATCCCCGCCAGCCACCGCGGCCCGAGGCGGTAGCGCATCAACGCGTGGGCCGCGAGATGAAAAGTGCGACCCTCCAGCCGGATTGCACTCAGCACCGTCGCGCCTGCGCCAGGAAGCGCGATCGCGCGGAGATACCAAGGAAGCGCTCGGACGAGCGCGCCCATCAGCGGAAGGTCCGCCGCCACCAGCGCGAGCGCGAGGAGCGCGAGGAAATAGATCACGCCGCGCACAGGCACACCGCCTGGGTTCAGCCGTACGCGATCGATGCTGTAGATACGCCGCTCGAGGTCGAACACGCGCCTGTATGAGCGGATCTCGATCATCGCGCGCCGAACAGCGAGTTGACGGTGTCGCGAAGGAGGCTCACACCCGCGGGGGTCGCCAGCAGCACCGAGACGATCCCGACCGCAAACACGCCCGCCGCCTCCTTGAAGTCGCGGCGAAACGCCAGCACGGTGGCCGCGACCGCGAACGCAAGCCCGATCAGGCTCATGGCGACAGCGCGACCGGTGCTGCCCGCCTTGGCAGCAGCCGATTCAAGCGAGGTGCCCCCACCTTCCGGCGTAGCCGCTGGGGGCACGCCGCTCGAGCCGGTGCTCGATACGGCGGCGCGGGTCGCCGCGGGCGCCCACGCGGCGAACGCGAGCGCTAGCAGCGCGACGACAACGCAGCACGAACATCTCGTCTTCATCGGCTCTCCTCGGGTCGGGATCTAGGCATCGGGATCTGTCTGCACTGCGGAGATCTCCCAACGGCCCTGCGAGCGGAGCACGTCGAGTTCGTACGCGAGCGTGTATCGAACGCCGCGACCGTCCTGTGCCTGAACGGTCGCCAGCACCGCGCCGGCTCCCGGCGCCCAGTCCAGGCGCTGCAGCGACACCAGATTCAGACCCAGGTTCGGGAGCGACACATGAGCGCCAGACGCGAGGTCGGCCGCCAGCTCATTCGAGGAGCCCGCGAGATAGTTGCGCAGCGCGCGTTGCACGACGGTCGCCAGCTCTGGATCGCTCACTTCGCGCAAACGAGCGCCCGCCCGCGCCGGTCCAGCCGCGGGGGCACCAACGAGCGCCGGATAGCCGGCGAGCGCGATCCCGCCGTCGGAGATCCTCGTCACGGGGACCGTCACATACAGCAGGCCGCTGCTGTTCGTCTGCGCCGCGACGGTGTATACGTGCTCGCTCGGCGTCGGCTCGCGCGCCTGGACAACTTCTGCCCATTCGACGTGCTGCTCGCCGCTCGCCGGCAGCACCAGCCCGGCATCGGGTTCGATGCCGGTGCCCACAAACGGTTCGAGCGCCGTCGTGCTGGCTTGCGGTTCCGCGGCGTCCCATGTCAGGTAGCGCCGGACGAACAGCGCCGCGTACCCTTCGGCCGCCTGATCTCGCTGCGCCGGCCCGGGCACGGCCGCGACCCGCTCGACGGGTCGCGGTGGCGCGACCGCGAAGCGGGCACTGGCCGCCAGTCCTGCGACCGACGCCGTGCACAGCAGGTACCTCGGCAGCGACCGCGCCAGCCGCAGACGCCACAGAGCGCGGCTGGTGACGGTGACCGTCGGGCGCATTCCTTCGCGGGTCACGCCTCGTTCCTCAGCGCTCGAATCCGAACTCTGAGCGACCCGAGCGCTGCGGCTGTGAGCCACCCACGGTCGCCGGTGCGTGGCTCACCGAAGGCACCGCTTCGACCGGTGCGCTTCGCGGCTCGGTTGCAATCGCGACGGGCACTCTGGCGCTGTCGCGAAGCACGCCGGCGACGCGGCGGGCGACCACCGATGGCACAGCCAGGCGCGGACGTCGTTGCACGCGAACGCGCTTGTTGCGCACGAGAGCGCCGTCGTCCCGAGATCCTCCGGAGACCGTCGGATGCCGCACCGCTCGCGCCCCGGTCACGTGCGACGACGGCGACGGCCGCACACCGGAGGAGGCCGTGGAAGCAAACAGTCGGACCCCGGTGCGGCGACGGGTCCCAGCAGCGGAGAACACGCTGGCCATGGCAAGCAGCCCGCCGACCGTGCCGGCGGCTGCCAAGAGCATCGTCGTACCGGCAATCCTCCGTAGACGCCGCGCTGCACGGTCGACAGGCGCCGCCGGCGCGATGCGGGGCTCATGAGCGACTCGCGCGTGGAACTCGTCCTCGTCGAAGACCCGGTAGACCTCGCGAGGCGCTCGCTGCAGCAGCGTCATAGCGCCGCCGCCGAGCCGTGCACGCGGGCGGCCGGAACCCGAAGCGGGAAGCCATCCGGATCCCGGCCGCTTGCGCGCGGATGAGAATCGCCGTGCTGCCGTCCGTGCAACCGACCGCCGGCGTCCCAGGGGTCCGTCCTATGAGTGGGGGGAGATATCTGCATAGGTCGGACCCTGCTGTCTCTTCCGACTGTTGAGGGAAAGCGGGACATCGCGGTCCTCGTGCGCGAGCAGCCGCCTGAGCCGAGTACGGGCCCGTTGGGCCACCTTGCGGTACTTCTCGGGTGACCAGCCGTAGCGGCGGCAAAACTCGGCGCGCCCCATTTGCAGCCCCACCTGACACGCCAGGATCAGTTGTTGGTCCGCGGTCAGCTCTCGAGCGAGTGACTCGATGCGACGGAGCTCCTCCCGCAGGATGACGAGCGTCTCGAGCTCAGCGCGGACATCGACGAGCTCCAGCTGTTCCTGCTCGAAGCAGTCGAGCGGAACGGCTGTCTCGATTGCAGCCTGCATCGGGCTGCGGCCCGAGAGCGCGCGCCGCCGATCGTGGATCCTTGAGAGGAAGCGTTGCTCGAGGGCGTTCGCGACGTGCGCTCGGCTGGAGAAGCGCCCACCGCGACGGGTGTGCGCAACCAGCTCGAGAGTCGCCTGGCTGTAGCAGTCCTCGAGGTCCTCAGTCCGCAGCCGGTAGCGATGGACCCGCAACAGGATCTCGCGCTTGGCGTGCGCGACCTGGGCCACGACCTCGGCCTGGTCGAGCGAGCGCAGTGGGCCGACACCAGGGCCTGGCAGAGCGCGCGGGATACGTGCCGAGGGGTGAGATCGGGTAGACACATGGGGATGTCGTGCGAGAGCGTCCGCAGACCCCCCTCCCAATTCCCGACGGCCGCGACGCAGCCGGCCCGGCGCAGCTCGAGAGCGTCGCGCCCGTGAGCATCACCGATCGCCTCCACGCCCTCGACCGCCGCCAGCAGCAGACCCGCGGCGTGCGCTTCATCGCGGCGGTGCTGAAGAAGTACGGCGATGACCAGGCCGGCCAGCTCGCCGCGCTGATCGCCTACTACGCGTTCGTGTCGCTGTTCCCGCTGCTGCTGGTGATGGTGACCGTGCTCGGCTTCGTCCTGCAGGGCGACCCGAGCGAGCGCCAGAAGATCCTGGACGGCACCCTCGGCCAGTTTCCGATCATCAGCGACTACCTGAAACTGCACGCGCTCAACGGCAGCACCACGGCGCTGGTCATAGGCGTTGTCGGTTCCCTGCTCGCGGGCGTGGGCTTCACAGGAGCCGCGCAGACGGCCTTCAACCGCATCTGGCACGTGCCGTTCAAGCACCGTCCCAACTGGCTGTTCTCCCGCCTGCGCGGGCTGGGCATGCTCGCGCTGCTCGGGACGATGGCGATCGTCTCGACGGTCGCCGCCGGGTACGTCGGCTCGAGCAGCCACGGCGCGCCGGCGGTCGTGGGCGGGGTCGTGCTCGCGTTCGCGGTGAACCTCGCGCTGTTCATCACCGCCTTCAAACTGCTCACAGCCGCCGATCTGAAGTGGCGTGACGTGCTCACCGGCGCGATCGTCGCGGCCGTCCTGTGGCAGCTGCTGCAGCACCTCGGCGGCTACTACGTCGACCACGAGCTCAAGCGGACCAGCCCGCTGTACGGGATCTTCGCCGTCGTTCTCGGCCTGCTCGCGTGGCTATACCTCGGCGCCCAGCTGACGATCGTCTCCGCCGAGATCAACGTCGTCAAGAAGCGACGGCTGTGTCCGCGGAGCTTCTTCTCCGATCCGCTGCTCGACGCCGACCGGCGCGCGCTGACGTCCTCCGCGGAGACCGAGGAGCGCGTCGACGACGAGAACGTCGAGGTCAGCTTCGACGGGACCAAGCAGCCGCAGCCCAACCATGCGGAGGCCCAACCCGATCCGCGGGACCGCTGAGATTTGGCTTCACAGAGCCGTTTCCAGGATCACACTGAAGTACTTGTGCGCGCAACCATCGCGCGCTATACTAACTAAACTTTCGTAAGCTCATATGGAGTGATCACTAATGCCATCACCTTCATCCCCCTCAGAGAACCCCCCCACTGTCCAGCCGTCCGAGCCGGCGCCGCGCCTGCGGCTGATCCCGCTGGATGACACCGTGGTGTTCCCCAACATGGGCATCACGCTGACGATCGACGTCGGCGACGACGAGCGCGTCGTGCTGGTGCCGCGCCACGAGAACGAGTTCCTCGAGGTCGGCACCATCGCCGAGATCTCAGAGAAGATTCGCCTGCCCGGCGGCGGGCGCGCAGTGTCGCTGTCAGGCGAGCACCGCGCGCTGATCGGCGCTGCCGAGACCGGCCCCACAGGCGAGCTGCGCGTCGAGGTCGACGAGCGCCCCGACGCTGTGCCGACCGACAAACGCACGCGTGAGCTCGAGCGCGAGTACCGCGCCACGGTCGAGGAGATCCTCGAGCTGCGCGGTGACGACGGACGCATCGCCGCGTTCCTGCGCGCGATCGCCGAGCCAGGCGCGCTCGCGGACTCATCCGGCTACTCCCCCAACATCTCATACGAGCAGAAGGTCGAGCTGCTGCGCACGCTCGACGTCACCGAGCGCCTCGAGCTTGCAGTGAAGCTGCAGCGCGAGAGCCTCGCAGAGCTGCAGGTGCGCAAGCGCATCCGCGAGGACGTGCAGGAGGGCGCTGAGAAGCAGCAGCGCGACTACTTCCTGCGCAAGCAGATGGACTCGATCCGCAAGGAGCTCGGCGAGGACGACGCGTCTGTCGCCGACGAGTACCGCACGAAGATCGAGGAGTCGGGCATGCCCGAGCCCGTCAAGGAGCAGGCGCTCAAGGAGCTTGCCCGCTTGGAGCGGATGGGCGAGCAGACCGGCGAGTCGAGCATGATCCGCACCTACCTGGACTGGCTGATCGCGGTGCCGTGGGGCAAGCGCTCCGAGGAGCACCTTGACCCGGTCGCAGCGCGCGCGGTGCTCGACGCCGACCACGCCGGCCTGGAGGACGTCAAGGACCGTGTGACCGAGTACCTGGCGGTGCGCAAGCTGCGCCAGGAGAGAGGCATCGAGGCCGACCCCAAGTCGGGCGCGATCCTCACGTTGATCGGTCCTCCCGGCACCGGCAAGACCTCGATCGGCGAGTCGATCGCCCGTGCCACCGGACGCGAGTTCGTGCGCATGTCGCTCGGCGGCGTGCGCGACGAGGCCGAGATCCGCGGGCACCGTCGTACCTACATCGGTGCACTCCCCGGCCGTCTGGTCAGGGCGCTGCGCGACGCAGGCACGATGAACCCTGTGATCCTGCTCGACGAGGTCGACAAGGTCGGCGCCGACTGGCGCGGAGACCCCTCCGCGGCCCTGCTCGAGGTCCTGGACCCCGCGCAGAACCACTCGTTCCGCGACCACTACCTCGACGTGGAGCTCGACCTCAGCCAGGTGATGTTCCTGGCGACGGCGA
>Ga0208849_1001417_pt1 | contig 16833 bp, 12 predicted proteins | sample NGESurdeep072012_10_FD_184470 | JGI IMG/M metagenome (GOLD analysis project Ga0208849, IMG submission 184470) | Arctic peat soil microbial communities from Barrow, Alaska - NGEE Surface sample 53-3 deep-072012 (SPAdes) | ecosystem: Environmental > Terrestrial > Soil > Wetlands > Peat ...
CCGATCCGATCAAAACCAGCGCTCAACCTCTTGCGAGAAGGGGGCCGTCCACATATGGGTCCTCGCTTGCGCGAGGATGACAAACGGGGGTGAACGCGATAACGCGGCACAATAAATATGGTTGTCATCCCCGACAAGCCGCGCTTCGCGCGGCGCAGATCGGGGACCCAGCACGTCGCGCGCTCATGCCCTCCGACCATATTCTAATGCGGCGAGCGGTGAAGGATTTCGGACGCCGCGCCGGTTTCGTATTGCAGTCCTTCGGCCGTCAGGGTCATGCGGTGCGGCCAGTCGGCGCGGGCAAGACCCTTGCGCTCCAGCGCGTGCCAGACCTTCTCGTTGTAGAGACCCGTCACATCTTTCGACGCCACCACCGCATCGCCCAGATGAAAATGATCGCCATGCGCCTGCGGAAAGCGCTCGACCGTGATCTCGCCGGTTCGCGACCCCGCAACCGCGGAGCCCGGAAGCCGCGCCAGGGCCTGCAGCACCGCCAACGTGCGCAATTGAAGCGGATTGAGTTTCAGGGGGTTTTGTCGGGGAGCCATCGCGTCCTCATGCAGCGATCCATTGCGGAAGATCGGCGCCGGGCTCGGGCGGCGGACACCGCCATTCCGGCGGCATCTTCGACATGCGCATGACGGGCCCCGGCTGTTCGAGCATCCCGTGCTTCGTCTGGCACGGCGGCGTCAGCGCGTCGAGTCCTCGCACCCGGAGGGAGGCGCCCCCATATAGCTTGGCAGACACGATGGAAACGAAGCCAAAGCACGCCCAAATCCAGCGGAAAAACCAGGCAATTTCGTCGCTAACCCAAGCTTTACTCCTTCCCGGGAGGATGCGACACTGATGCAACGGGATGAGCGGGTTGGGGCTAGCAACCTGCGGAGGGTTCATGCCGAAGGGACCGAGGGGCGAGAGACGACCCGGGGACGTGATCGGGGCGGCCGTGATGGTTGCGCGGATCGCGACTCGTGAGCTCCAGGACAATCCAAAATCGGGACGAACACGGAGCGGTCACCCCGGGCCATCGGCGCGGTTGGAGAAACTGACAACAAGACAACGCAGCGAGATAGCGAAAAAAGCCGCCGCTGCAAGGTGGGGCTGATGACTGCTGACGTGAAAATTACGACGGACGCACTCACGCTTCCGATGGAAGAATACGAACCTGCGCCTACTATCTTCATTGATGGTATGCAGGGAATAACTGCTACCGGCGGAGTCATTAAAATAAATTGTTTTCAGATTTATGCCGGCGCGGATAATGAAACTAAAAGACGCATTGTTTTACGTTTGGCGTGCCCCGTTGGATTGCTTCCCGGCATGCAAGCAGCGTTTGGCAAGATGCTCGAAAGCCTAAAAACGACTGGCGCGATAGGGGAACAGCCCAATGCTAAACACTGAAGTCGCAACCTTCTCGCTTCAGACCGAAATAGGCTTGGTCCGAACAATCAACAATGCAGGGGTTGCGAGCGCCGCAGTGTTGACCGATTCAGTGTATTGGAAATTGGGCACAAAGGTTTGGACCCAAGATGCCAAACCAGCGCTGGTTGATGGATATACGCTACAGATGGTCAAAGAGGTTCTCGCCGCCGCCGCCGCCACTCCTGCAGCGTCTTTTCATAGTGTAGATGCAGCAATGGAATGGCTGACCAAGCCGTGAAATATGCCGGCCGGCGTACGAACCGTACGGATTGATTTTAAGCCGGGCGTAAAAGAGCAGTTCGCAGTTCTCGCTGCCGTCCGGCCAGCGCTTAAAGACAAACTCGAGACATTTCTCGAATTCAAAACTACAATCCCACCCCGAGTTTTACCCGCAGGGTTCAGCGACCTTGCTCTGGGCGACCAGTTAGCCGGGTATCGAGAATGTCACCTGGCAGGCAATGTATTGCTCGTTTATACATTGCAAAATGACGTTCTTTCACTTTTGAAGCTTGTGGATCATGATGCGCTTCGTGGCGGTAGGCAGAAGGCCACCGCGAAGCAGTTGAAGAACAAAAAACGGCGGCGGAAATGATAATTATGCTTGCGATTATAACAGGCATAAATTTCAGTTTATGAACAAGCTGCCGATCGAAAAGCGCGCCCAAATCCTGAGGCCTGCACTTTTGCGCGATCCGGGAGCATAACGCATGGGCTTACCTCTTGAAGGCCTGCGCGTGGCCGATTTCGGCCGCTATATCGCCGGGCCGTTCTGCGCGGCGCTGCTTGCCGATTTCGGCGCCGATGTCGTTCGCATCGAGAAGCGCGACGGGCGCGAGGATCGCACGCTCATCGCGCTCGCCAACACCTCCGAAGGTCAATCCTGCGAGGGCGCCTTGTTCCTGCAGATGAACCGCAACAAGCGCAGCCTGACGCTCGATCCATCGGGGCCGGCGGGGCGCGAAATCATCCGCCGGCTTGTCGCCCGCAGCGATGTGGTGATCGCGAACCTGCCGGGGCAGACCCTCAAGGCAATGGGGCTGGATTATAATGAGGTGTCAAGCGTCAATCCCCGCGCGGTTCTCGCGGTGATCTCCGCCTTCGGGCTGGAAGGTCCGTACGCGGACCGTGTCGGGTTCGACGGCATTGCGCAGGCCATGAGCGGGGCGGCGCATTTCGCGGGCACGCCGGAGCAGCCGGTCCGCGCGGCCGCGCCCTATGTCGATTTCGGCACCGCTTCGCTGATGGCCTTCGGCATTATGGCGGCGCTGAAATCGCGCGAACACACGGGCCGCGGACAGCTTGTGGAAGGGGCGCTGCTGCGCACCGCGATGACATATTTCGGCACCATGCTGACGGAAGAGGCGGTGCTGGGACTCGACCGCAAGCCCACGCTCAACCGCAGCCAGACGGCGGCGCCGTCCGACATCTACCGCACCAAAGACGGATGGGTGACGGTGGCGGTGAACGGCGACCCGCTGTTCCGCCGGGTGGCGAAGCTGATCGGCGCACCGCAATGGCTGGACGACCCGCGCTTCGCCGACGACAGGTTGCGCGGCGATCACGGAGCAATCATCGGCGCGCGCGTGGGCGAATGGTGCGCGCAGCGCACGCGCGACGAAGCGGTGGCCGCCTTCGAAGCCGCGCGCGTTCCCGCCGGCCCCGTCTACAGCCCGCGCGAAGCGCTCGCCGATCCGCATGTGCGCGCCGGCGATTTTTTCTCGCCGGTGGACTTTCCCGGCATCGGGCGCGTGCCAATTGCTTCCACGCCGGTCAAGCTGCACGAAACCCCCGGCGAAGTGCGCCTGCGGCCGCCCCTGCTCGGCGAACACAACGAAGAAATTCTGCACGAGCTTGGCTATTCGGCTGACGAGATCGCGTCGCTCACCCGCGAACAGGTTGTTAGAGACTGTATCTCAGAGGCTTCTCTGCGAAGCGCATGATTGTCCGGGGAACAAGACGTTGGCACGCAGAATATCTTGCCTCGCCCCTTGCGGAGAAGCAAAGCGCAACGCGATAGCGTTGCGCGCGGTGAGGGGTTCGCGCGCGTCCGCGCGCGGGAGATGCGCTCAACCCGGACTGCGATCCGAAAAAAGCGGCAGCGCGGGAAAAAGAGTCATGCGCGCTATCGCGCGCGCGCCCCTCATCCGGCCTTCGGCCACCTTCTCCCGCAAGGGGAGAAGGCAGAAGTTCAGGGAGACAAGTGATTTTCTCCGCGTCTCCGCGCGAACAAGAAGCTATTGACGAGGCTACGACGATGCCAACGACATGGAAGAACCGCACTGATACGGACAATCCCAGCTCCAAGGAGCTGCCCGCGACTGCCCTCCGCATGACCTATCGGAACGGGAAGTTCTTTTTTCTTATACCGAACAGGAGAGTGGCTCAACACCCGCGATGAGCCCCTGCCGCTCAAGAGTTCACGGACGGTCGGCCGTGCGATGACCTTACTCGTTGCGGCCGCGTTCAAGGTGGTCGAGGCGAGAGCGAAAGGCTCGTTCGACCGATGCCGCGACGGCTCCCGGAAAGTCGTTCGGCAGTCCGGTCAGAACGCGCTCCAGGGCAGTTGGGCCGGTCTCGATGAGGTTGTCGATTACGTCGAGCGCGACTTTGCCGCCAAGCCCTGCTTTTCCGGCGCTCTGAATGAAGTGCCGGCCGTCAATGGTCGCGACGGCGTAGTGGCGCCGATCTCCGACTGCCATGGCGAGTTTCATCTGGTTGCGGCGGATTTGGCCCGCGTCGAGGCTGGGCTGGGCGGACACGATGTCATAGAGCGGTGTCATTCGGTAGCCGCCGCCGGATGAGAGAAAGACGCTGAAATTCTTGGCATGGCCGTCCGTCGCGCCAAGCAGCCAGAAGACGATGAGTGCTTTCAGAAAATGGCGTCGGTCGATAGCGGCCTCGTCGCTGCCAGCCAGGAGTCGCAATATCTGCTGCGCGCCGGGGCCTCCCTCATTTTCGTATTTCGCGGTCCACGGTACGGAAAGCGCCTGACAGCAATCCTCCTGCGGAACACGCAATAGGCGCTTGTCCTTGGTGAGAAGGCGGTCGAAGCGTTCGACGATCAGGACGCGTTTCTTGCCGAAGGTCGCCATTTCGACATTGGCACTCGGCAAATCGAGCGCCTTGGTCAGTGTGAGGCAGAGATATTCGTTTTCGACCGAGTTTGAGAGATCGATGCCGTTGGGAAGCTGGCCGATCTGCGGCTTCAGGATATGCGTGGTTGGAGTCGTGCCGATGGGCTTTTCCCAGCGTCCCCTGGTGCGCAACAGGGCGGTCTTTTCCTGAGCGCCTGCGATGGAAATGCGGAAATCCTCGTCGCGCTCAATTCCCAATGGGCTGCGCGGGAGATTGTCGAGCATGTCGGCGATTTCAGCGTCGTTGATGGGATTGCCTTCAATGACGCCAGCCGGACCGGGCTCGTGGCCGTCCGGCAGGAATTGCAACGCACCGACACAATCGCGTCCTAAGGCCGCCAGAAGGCTGAAAGCATCAACGCCGTCTGCCCCTACCCGCTCGGCGACTTTCCGGCGAATGCTGGCGTTGTCCGGCAAGAGATTGTCGAATACGGCTGAGACCGGCGCGCCGATATAACGATTTTCACGCAATGGCAGGGAAAGCGACACCGGCAGCGTGTGTTCCCAAGTCAGCCACGTCGGATCGTACCGAAAATCGATCGCGCCGGACGACTCGTGATTCAGTTGGCCGACATGGCGGCTATTGAGAAAGACATTAAGCCGTCCGGATTTGCGGCGACGCGGCACTAGAAGATGTCTCCAAGCTTGGAGCGATCACTTTTGGAGCGCGGCCGAAGAGCAATTTCGAGGTCCAGCGCAGCGAGCACGGCAAACAAGGTTTCGAGCGTACCCGTGCCTTCCGCTTCGAGATTTGAAATCGTGGCTTGGCGTTTGTTGATCTCAAGACTCAATTGCGCCTGGCTCAGTTGCCGCTTTTTGCGGTAACGCCGAAGCTCTGCGCCAAGCTGTTTTTGCGTACGTGAAGCCGGGTCCATGATTCACCTCGGCCGCAATATGCGCTTTTCCGTATAAAATGTCAATATACGAATTTCCGCATAAATCAGCAATATACGCTAAAGCGCATAATCCACAATTATTCGCGCGCGCGACCCCTCAACCGGCCTTCGGCCACCTTCTCCCGCGAGGGGAGAAGGCAGATGTCAGGGGCATTTCAATTCCGTGTGCTCCGCATCTCCGCGTGAATCATTTTGCCGGGAGCCTGGTGGGTTGACAGCATGGCGAATCCTGCGTTGTGCCAACCGGTTGTCTTGCCTGCACAATCGGGGAAATCGTCCGCGAAACGTTCTGCGTACGGAATAAAGGTGTTGCAGCGTTTGATCAAATGCGCTATGCATTTCGGCAGGTCGGAAAAGCTGCGCCGGGCCGCATCCGCGATCCGCCTGTCATTCTCACCCCCAAAATCCGAAACCGTCAAACCACCGACATGCGCGCGCCTGCACGCGTCGAGAGCCGCCGCGTCGGGTGTTGCTTCTGTCGCAGCGCGTGCCGGACAGGATTGTTGCGGACTTGGCTGAAATCGCTGGTGCATTCGCTGGTCGCAGCACAAGGATGGGCGCCGCCGATCGCTGATAAAATCCCTGTTGGCAGCGAATGCCGCGAGGGGTTGCGGCGGCGCGATTCGGTGATGATCGCTGATAAAGATCGCTGATAGCAGCGAATGGGCGCGCTGTCGCCGGGGGGCGCGAAGCAAAGAAAAACCCCGGCCGGAAGGGAATTCGGCCGGGGCGAGTTAGGGGATTTCCTGCACGTTACACGTGCCGGCTTAAGGACCGGTAAAATCACCGGTTGCAATTGTCGGGTTTCCTTCGCGCGATGCTATTGTCGTTCCAACCGGGGAATCGGTCCGCGGGGCAACGGGAGACAAATCCATGCATCGCATCGCGCGCGCGGGCCTGCTTTGTACGGCCGCGCTGTTCGCTGTCGAAGCAACCGGCAGCGCCTCCGAGGACCGGGCTTCGCTCGAAAGCCGGTTCGATGCTGCGGTTCACCCGGGCGAGCTTCGCGACTGGATGAAGCGGCTGGCGTCGCAGCCCAATCATGTCGGCTCGCCGCACGACCGGGCCAATGCCGAGTGGATTCTCGCGCAATTCCAGTCCTGGGGATGGGACGCGCAGATCGAAAGCTTCGACGTGCTGTACCCCACGCCAATAAGCGAGACGCTGGAGCTGATTGCGCCTGCGCATTACACGGCGCTGCTGCAGGAACCAGCCATCCCCGGCGACACCAGCGCCACCGCGACGGAGCCGGCGCTTCCTGCCTATCTCGCTTTTCAGGGCGACGGCGATGTGAAGGCGCCGCTCGTCTATGTCAATTACGGAATGAAGGAGGATTACGACACGCTCGAAAAGCTGGGCGTCAGCGTCAGGGGCCGAATCGTCATCGCGCGCTACGGCGAAGGCTGGCGCGGGCTGAAGCCCAAGCTGGCCCAGGAGCATGGCGCGCTCGGCTGCATCATCTATTCCGATCCGCATGAAGACGGCTACGCGCAGGACGCCGTTTATCCCGATGGTCCGATGCGTCCGGCGCATGGCATCCAGCGCGGCTCGGTGGAGGATATGACATTGTATCCGGGCGATCCGCTGACGCCTGGCGTCGGCGCCACGAAGGAAGCGAAGCGGCTGACCATCGCCGACGCCCACGTGATTCTCAAAATTCCGGCGCTGCCCATCTCCTACGCCGATGCGCAGGTGCTGCTGCAGGCCATTGGCGGGCAGGTGGCGCCCCCGTCCTGGCGCGGCTCGCTGCCGATCACCTATCGCGTCGGCCCGGGGAACGCAGTCGTCCACCTGGCCGTCAAATCCGACTGGAGCCTCAAGCCGATCTACGACGTCATCGCGACGATGAAGGGCAGCATCTGGCCCGATCAGTGGGTCGTGCGCGGCAATCATCACGACGGCTGGGTGTTCGGCGCCAGCGATCCGCTTTCGGGTCAGGTGGCGCTGCTGGCGGAAGCAAAGGCCATCGGCGCCCTCGCCGCCAATGGCTGGCGGCCGAAACGCAGCATCGTTTACACGAGCTGGGACGGCGAAGAGCCGGGATTGCTCGGCTCGACCGAATGGGCGGAAACCCACGCGGCCGAACTGAAGAAAAACGCTGTTCTCTATATCAATTCCGACACCAACAACCGTGGGATCCTGGCCGCGGGCGGCAGTCAGGATTTCGAAAATCTCGTCAGCGGCGTCGCGGCGGATTTAACGGATCCCGAAACCGGGGCAAGCGCGGCGGCGCGCATGCGCGCGAAGCTGCGGCTCGACGCGCTCGATCCCGCCGCGAAGGAAAAAGACCATCTGAAAGCGGTGGCGAAAATGGCCGCCGATCCGGGCCGCGATATTCCCCTCGAAGCGCTGGGCTCGGGGTCCGACTATGGGACGTTTCTCGATCATCTCGGCCTGCCGGTCGTCGATCTGGGCTACAAGGACGAGGGGCGATCCAGCGGCGTTTATCATTCGCGTTACGACACCTTCGAGCATCACAGCCGATTTGTGGATCCGGGATTTGTCTATGACGCGCTGCTTGCCAGGACCATCGGCCGGCTGGTGCTGCGGGTGGCCGACGCCGATCTGCCGCCCCAGCGGGCCGGCGATTTCGCCGGCGAAATCGCGCTCGATCTGGCGGAAGTGAAAAAGCTCGCCGCCGAAAACCGCGAGAAGGCCCAGATTCAGGAAGGGCTGCTGCGCGATCGCGCCTTTGCGCTGGCGGCCGATCCGACGAAATCGAGCGGCACCCCGGCTGCGCTGCTCGCAGTTCCCGCGTTCGACTTCGCTCCTCTCGAAGCCGCCGCGAACCGGTTGACCGCCAGCGCCAATGCCTATGACGGCGCGCTTGCGAAGAACGGGCCGGGGCTTTCGCCGGAGCGGCTGTCACGGCTGCAGGGGTTGATGCTCGACATCGATCAGACGCTTGCACCCGACAACACCGGCCTGCCGGGGCGGCCGTGGTACCGAAATCTCATCTACGCGCCGGGAACGCTGACAGGGTACGGCACCAAGACCTTGCCGGGTGTGCGCGAAGCGATCGAGCAGCAACGCTGGGGCGATGTGGAGCGCTACGCGAGGCTCACGGCCCAGGCGCTGGACGCGTACAGCGCCCGACTCGACCAGGCGACGGCAGTGCTGAACGGTTCGTAGCGATATCGGCAAGGCGCGCCTAGCGCACCGCGCGTTGCGCAACACCGGAGCGTTTCTCGCCGAGCGCGCGCGAAATATCCGCCGCGATTCGCGATGCCGCCTCGCCGTCGATGGTCGTCAGGGCGGCCGCCCGCATTTCGCGGCGCCGCGCGGGATTGGCCAGCAGAGCCCAGACGGCGCGGGCGATGTCCTGCGGTTGCGCCTGCCCCGCCAGCCCCAGCGAGATGCCCATGCCGGCGCGCTCGAAGGCGGCAGCGGAATCCGCATGGTCCGGCGTCGCACAGAGATAAAGCGCCGGCACACCGTTGGCGGCAATCTCGTAAGCCGTGGCGCCGAACGAGAGCAGCGCGAGGTCGCAACTCGCATATTCCGCAGCGAGATCGTTCGCGCTTTCCGCGATTTCAAAACCTGGGGCCAGCGCCCCGATTGCCCCTGCCAGACGCACGGCATCGGGCAGATCCGGTTCGATGACGAAACGTGCACGAAAGACGCGATCGAGCGTCGACAGGGCTCGCGCCGCGGCGAGCGTCAGTTCCGAACTGCCGCTGCCGCTCATGTTTACCAGAACTGTCGGACGCGGAAGCGCGTTGCGCAAAGGCGCGGAAACTTGCGAGAGACCGCAAAGTGCCCATTCCCAGCCGATGCGCACGGTGCAATGCGACCCCATCCAGTCGAGCCGCTCGGCTCTTGGTAGAGGCGGGTACCAGGCAATATCGGCGGCAAGCCTCGCATCGGAGGCATCGTCGATAACAGCCACCAGCGAAACGCAGCGGCGAAGCGCGCCAAGCTCCTGACATGGAAGCCCATCGCGAACATCGCAGACGAGAATGTCCGGCTTGCGGCTGTCGACAATCTGCCGCAGCGCCGCTGCGGGATCGGCATCCCCAAAATGTGCCTCGAAGCCTGCAGCGCGCGCCGGCTGCAGTGCATCGGGCGCTCCCGCGATGCAGAAAATCGCCTCGATGCCTTCGCGGTCGCGCAGGGCGCGGGCCAGAGCGATCATGCGCGCGACGCGGCTGTATCCGAACATGCCCCCGCCGTCGCTGCGGATGACCGCACGCGTACCGGTCGATGCAACCGGAGTGTCCGTCACCCGCACGCGCTGTCCGTTCGAGGAGCGCTCGCGCTCCAGAAGCCTGAGCAGATCGCAAAGCGGCGCTTCTCCGTCCTTCGCAGCCATGCGGTCGTGAACGGCGAGAACGAAGGCGAGATCGCCGCGCGCGTCGATGGCGGCGCTGCCAGGATTGTGCTCCGGGGAAGGATAGCGCCCCGCGCGGACGGTACGGACAAAACCGGGGTGCAATTTGAAATAGTCCGTCATGTGCCCGCGGCCGAGAGGATCGTCGCGGGCATCCATCATCAGTTTGTCCAGCGCGCGCCGCGTGAACGTCTCGAGGTGTCCGTCAATTGCCTCTGCATCGACTTCGGGCAGCACGTAATCGGCATCCTGCTCGATTAGGGCGATGACGAGATGATCGACAAGCCCCGGATCGATATTCGTCGCGCCCGAAGAAGCCCGCACGATAATATCGGCATCCAGCACCTCGGCGGCCCGCGCAAACCAGCCAAGCATGTCGTCTTCCGCGCCGCGCACCACGCTGAATTTGTTTTCCTGCCCCCATTCGGCCAGACGGTCGTCGCGCGGATGCCGTGAGGTCGCGATCGCAATCCGTTCGACGAATTGCGATCGTCCGAGTTGTTCCGCGATACGGGCCAGAACCGGCTTTTCCGGGAACGGCTCCGGCGGAGTGCAGGACGGAGAGGTGGAATTCGTCCGCGAGTGGATGATGGCGACAACGCGCAGGTGGTCGCCAGGCTCCGGGGGAATCGTCACCTCGCCGCGTCCGCGAATGCCGGTGCGCATGCACCATTGCGGCAATCTGTGCCGGTTGCTTCGGCGGCGTTCCCGGGTCGGAGCAACACGTAAACAACCCCTCTCTCTCTCCTTAATTGTTTCTAAAATGGATTTGGCTAAGGGTTCGTTAACAACGGCGTTTTCGTATCGAATACTTGACCGAATACCTGTGGATGAAGCGGGCGCGAAGAAATGGAAAAATCTTAACTCCATGCGGCACGACAATGGCTGACCGATTGCCGACGGACCGATGCGAATGATCGAGGCTTGCGCATATTGTGCTGTTGTCATCGGAAGCGGCGATGTCTGGCTCGCCTTCGCATGTTCCACGCTGGCCATTCCTGATGGTGGAAGGGTCCGCTTGTGATGGCGAAAACGCTTCTCATCATCTCGGGCGGCATGGAAGCGGCGGGGTTGGCGAAACGCGCGAAAGAGTCCGGGCTTTACGTTATTGTTTCCGACGGCGATCCCCGGGCGCCCGGTTTCGAGTTTTCGGACTCCCGACTGATTGCGGACGCTTACGGCAGCGATGAAACCGCGGCCGCTGCCGAGCGGTTCAACAGAAAGATACGCAAAATCGACGGCGCTCTGTGCGTCGGGGCGGACGCGCCGATGACGGTCGCTGCCGTTTGCACGCGTCTGGGGATACCGGGACTGTCGCGCGAAACTGCGCGGGTTGCATCGGACAGAATGGCGATGCGAGGCCGTTTTCGCGCGGCGGGGCTGCGCGTTCCCTGGTGCGCGGCCGTGGATACGCCACAGGAGCTGGATCGCATTGCCGTGGAGCAGGGCGGCGAGCTGGTCGTGCAGCCCGTGGACCGCCGCGGCGCGCGCCAGATTGCGCGCGCGAATGATCTCCACGCCGCTTTTGCCGCCGCAAGATCGCGTTCGCCGACGCAGCGTGTGATGGCGGAGCCATTTCTTGCGGGCCCGCGGACGTATGCGCAGTCCATCGTGGCGAACGGAAAATGCTTTACCTCCGCGCTCTGCGACGTTGCCTTCGAAGTGGATCTCGTATCGCAGTACCCGGTCGAGAATGGCGGGGATCTTCCGAGCGCGCTGACATCGGAATTGCAGGCGAAGATCGGGCACCTCGTGGGAAAAGCGGCGGCGGCACTCGGAATCGCCAATAGCGCCGTCAAAAGCGAGATCGTCGTTCACGAGGGGGAGCCGCATCTCGTTGAAATGTCGACGGGTCTTTCCGGCGATTTGTTGTGCACGCGGGGAATATTTCTGTCGTCCGGCGTCGATTTCGCAGGAGCGGCCATCGACGTCGCTCTGGGCGAATGTCCTCCACCGGACGAGCTTGACCCGCATTGCGTTGTGCCGGTGATTTGCCGCTACGCTTTTTCGAGGCCCGGCCGCGTCCTGGCCGTGGGCGGCGCCGGGGAGGCGCGCGCGTTGCCGGGAATTGCCGAATTGGTTATCGCGGTCAAACCGGGCGACATCATTCCGGCAGGCCGGGAAAAATTCTCTCCGGCGGCAATGGTGCTTGCCACGGGCGTCACGCGCAGCGAGGCCCTCCAACGATCCAACGCCGCGCTTGCGCAAATCCGGATTGAAACATCATAAGGGCGACCCTTGCGCGATTGTGTCGGCGCAGACGGACGCACCTTCTTTATTGCGGCTTCGCATGCCCGATGAGATTGGGGTCGCCGCGAAGAATGCCCTGTTCGACCATGACGACGGCGTGGCGCGTCGTGGTTGCGCGTGCTATATAAATTTACAAGGTATATCTCCCGGAGAAAACCCATGAACGCGCTGGCGACGGCCAATCCCTACCTTGCCGGAAATTTCGCGCCGCTTCGCAGCGAAGACGATTACGCGGATTTGCCGATAACCGGTGCACTGCCGAAAGAGCTGCGGGGAACGCTCTTCCGCAACGGGCCCAATCCCCAGTTCGAGCCGCGCGATGCCAATTACCACTGGTTCCTGGGCGACGGGATGCTGCACGCGTTCCGTCTCGAAGAGGGAAAGGTCGGTTACCGAAACCGCTATGTGCGCACTCCCAAATGGACGGCCGAGCATGCCGCGGGGCATGCGCTCTTCGGAAGCTGGGGCAATCCGATGACCACCGATCCCGGCTTCATCGGAAAAGATTCCGGCGCCGCCAACACCAACGTCGTCTGGCATGCGGACCGGCTGCTGGCGCTAGAAGAGGGCCATCAACCTTTCGCTGTGGATCCGCGAACGCTGGCGTCGTCAGGCTATGTGGCGCTTGCGGGCGACGCAGGCCGCTTCACGGCGCATCCCAAGCTCGACCCCGAAACCGGCGAAATGCTGTTCTTCGGCTATGGCGTCGGCGCGATGCCGTTGTCCGCGGGCATGGTCTTCGGCGTTGTCGGTCGCGACGGCAGGACGACACGGCTCGATCGCTTCGATGCGCCGTTTGCGAGCATGGTGCATGATTTCATGGTCACGCGCGGCCATGTCATGTTTCCGGTTCTGCCGCTCACATTGAGTCTTGCCCGCGCCATGAACGGTTTGCCTGCCGTGGCCTGGGAACCCGGGCAGGGCTCACGCGTCGGCGTGCTGGCGCGCAATGCCTCCATCGATCGGCTCCGGTGGTTTTCCACCGATGCCTGTTACGTCTTTCATGTGATGAACGCCTGGGAAGAGGGAAACAGGATTTTCGCCGATGTGATGGAATATCCGAACGCGCCGTTCTTCCCCACCGCGGACGGCGCACGCGGGCTGCCGTCGCGGGCAACCCTCAAACGCTGGACGTTCGATCTGGCCGCCCAAAGCGACACCATCAAACGGGAAAGTCTGGACGAAATGGCGGGCGAATTTCCCCGCATCGACGATCGCCGCGCGGGGCTTTCCTATCGTCACGGCTGGTTCGCCGGCCATTCGCGCAACGAACCCGACGTGAAATTCGATGCGCTCGCCCGTTTCGATGCGAACACCCGCCGCAAGGAGGTCTATGTGCTTGCGAAAGGCGATGTTACCTCCGAGCCGGTGTTTGTCCCGCGCGCGCCCGACGCCGCGGAAGGCGATGGCTGGCTGTTGGCGGTGGTCTATCGCGGCGGCGAAAATCGCAGCGATCTTCTCGTGTTCGACGCCATGAACCTGCCGGCCGGACCGGTTGCGACGGCGTCGCTGCCGCGCCGGGTGCCCTTCGGCTTTCATGGCAACTGGGTGAATGGCGTCGGGTAAATCGTTACCGCGCGCCGCGCCGCACTCCCGACAGCGAACCCCCATTCGCTGCCATCAGCGATTCTTATCAGGGATCATCACCGAACCGCGCCTTCGCAACCCGATGGCGCCTTCGCTGGCTACAGGGATTTCAGCAGCGATTCGCCGCCACCCCCGGCGCGCGACCCACCAGCGATGGGAGCAGCGATTGCGGCCGTGCGGCGGGCGGGCGGGGCGCGCGAAACCCGGCGATGGACCCTACTTCGCGCCGCGGCGCGCGAAGACGACGGGAAGCGTCAGCAGAATGATCCGTGCATCGCCCGCCAGCGACCAGCTGTCGGCGTATTGCGCATCGAGCCGCACGCGCTCGGCGAAGGTGCGCTGGTTGCGGCCGCTGATCTGCCACAGCCCCGTGATCCCCGGCTTCACGGCGCAGTAATTGCCGAAATTCTCGCCATAGAGCGCGACCTGGTCGAGCATGATCGGGCGCGGTCCGACGACGCTCATGTCCCCACGCCATACATTGATGAGCTGGGGCAGCTCGTCGAGACTGCTGGCGCGCAGGAAGCGGCCGAACCAGGTGACGCGCGGATCGTCGGTCAGTTTCTGGTAGAGCTGCCACTCTTCGCGGGCTTGCGGATCGCCGGCGAGCACCTGGCGCAGCCGCTCGTCCGCATCGCGCACCATGGAGCGGAACTTGAGGCAGGCAAACGGCCGCCCGTTCGCGCCCACGCGGGGCTGTGCGTAGAAAACGCTGCCGCCATCCAGCTTGAGAGCCAGCGCGATCATGACGCCGGCCGCGAGCACAAAAGGCGCCGCGAGGAGGCAGATGAGAAGATCGACTATTCGCTTGACGGCGGGGGACGCGCGAAATGCCGATCGCTCAAATCCCGCATCGGAAACTGGCAGACTGACGCCGCCAACTGGCCCCTGCATTGGTCTTCCCCCACACCCGTCGGAGCCCTATTGGTCTAACTCGCATTAACCAATGGAACCGATCCCTATCCCTTTACTCTGGATAGGAACAGCACATTTAATCTATGTCAAGAAATTCCGATAAACCGGTTATCGGCTACCAAATAGACCGAATGCTATCTATTCGGTGGAATTATGCGTTCGCAGGTTCAAAGCGGCCGGCGCAAGATGGTGATTTCCACCACATCCAGATCGGGGTGGATCGCTTGGCGGGATCGCCACATAAAACCGGTTGCCGCATCGCGCCAATACTCGTTCTGGAATTCCCAGAGGAGATCGGAACAGGCACCCCGTTCGCGGGCATATTGCACCTTCAAATTCGCGCCGAGGATGACGGTTTCGCGCTGTTCCGGTGATTCCAGCCGGTAGCGGACGGTGGCCCGCCAGACGTTTCGGTCCGGCAGATCGATGTAATATTCACATCCGCCGCCGCGTCCGGCGATGCCTGCCTGCAGGGGATCGGAGCCGTCGGCACTACTTTGCGCCATATTATGCGGCAATCCGGCCGTGCGAGTAATCCGCCCTCCCCCATCCGTTTCGATGGCAATGCGCGCAGCGGACGTCCAGAGGCAGAATCCGCGGGATTTGGAGACCAGCGCCAGCAGCACTTGGTTCGAATCCCCGACCCGGACGCCGATGCTGGCATAGGGTACGACGGCAACCTGTTCGCGGGTAATTTCGCCCGTGCCGGTGAATGCACCGAAGGACCGACCCGCCATTTTCAGTATCCCGGAGGTGTCGGAATATGGATCGGAACTGCAACCGGCAAGCAGCGGCAGCCCCAGACCTGCGCCCACGCCAAGTCCCGCGCCGAAGAATCCGCGGCGCGTCCAGCGGATCGGCGCGTCAGGTTCAGGGGGAGGGGATTTGATCGACATTGGCGAGGAAATCCTCGTAGTCCGTTCGCCGGACGACATTGTAAAGCACCTGTTCGGGTTCGAGCATCTGTCCTCCATCGCGCGTAACGGGCCGCAGATTCATGTCGAGCTGGGACTGGCTGTTCAGAGGCGCCATGAAGTCCAGTGGTATCGTGATGAGGAAACCCTTGTCGAACGACCCTTCCCCGAATTGTGAGAAAGGGACGTTGGTCAGGGTGGCAAAGGCCCCGATTTCGACGCCGCTGTCGAAACGGCGAGAGACAGTCAGCGTCGCACCCTTATCGCCCGCGAGATACCGCCCGGCATCGAGGCGAAAATTGAGCCCATACCACGGCGATTGGTAATAAAGGCTCACATGGCCTGTAAGCACATGGTAGGGCTGCAGATCGAACAGCCGGTCGAAGCCGCGCTGCCAGACTTCATATAGCGTGGCGCCGACGGCCCAACGATCGGCATCCGGCCGCCACAACACTTCGCCGCCGCCGCCCGCGAACATGCTTTCGAGGATTCCGGCGCGCGCCAGCGCAAAAACGCCGGGGGCCAGAGTCGTTGCGTAGGACCCCTGCAAATCCTCAATGCCGTTTTTGCCCTTGTCGTAATATTCCACCGCGTCGCTGCGCACATGCGGCAGCACGCTGTTGGACGGCTGAAGATTGCCAAAATCCGAGACGATGTTGCCCTGGAGCTCGGTTTCGAATCTCAAGCCCCGGGTGAGATCTATCCCGCCCGAAAGCGCGGCCAGGAACTGGTAGCGATAGGGTTGGTTCGGATCGAAGAGCGATTGATTGTATTCCGGAAGAATCGACCAGTCATAGGCGGGGTATTCGACGACGGGTCTGGAAATTTCGTCCGGAGACTCACTCGATTGCACGGTCGGAATCAGCGGCAGCAATTCGCTGCCGCTGCCGTTTTCGGCGATGACACGCTCAAGAGACGAACGGGGAATGACGATCTCGCGCGTCGGCATGCCATCGGCAAGGCTGACGATGCGAAAGGTTTCCACGTTCGCGGGCATGGTGGCCATCAGGACGCGGGCGAGCCGGCCATAGGCTTCCGGTTCGGTGCGATAATGCGCATTGGTGAACGCAACGTCCACCTGGTCGCCGTTCAAGCCGATCGCATCGATTTCCAGCGCCTGGGCGCCGGCGAGTTCCACCGCGCGCGCGCGCGCCGCGACAAAAGTGCTATCGTCCGCGCCGTTGTCTTGCCAGGACGCCTGCTGGATCAGCCGCCCTTCGAGCAGATTCGGCGCATCGGCCGCGGCGCAGAGCAAGGCTTTTCCATGGGCGTCTCCCGCAGCGTGTATCGCAACGGTGCGATAGCGGCCGTCGCGCGCCGTCGCGATCACCTGCGCATAGCGGCTGCAATCGCCGAGGTTGCCCTGCGCCATGACTACAAGGGTG
>Ga0208849_1001418_pt1 | contig 16831 bp, 15 predicted proteins | sample NGESurdeep072012_10_FD_184470 | JGI IMG/M metagenome (GOLD analysis project Ga0208849, IMG submission 184470) | Arctic peat soil microbial communities from Barrow, Alaska - NGEE Surface sample 53-3 deep-072012 (SPAdes) | ecosystem: Environmental > Terrestrial > Soil > Wetlands > Peat ...
TCGATGCGCTGAAGAAAATCGATCCGGCGGTGACGCCGTCGCCGGATGACGTGAAGAAGCAGATCGAGGCGCTGCAGAACGATTCGCTGGCCGCGATCGCCAAGGCCAACGGGACCGTCAAACAGTTCGCCGATCTCGGCGTCCCCCTGGGATGGACCGCCACGCGCATGCAAGACGCGCACATGGTGGACCTGGTGTGGTTGTGCCCGGCGGCGCCCGAGGGATGGCAGCGGCTGTGGGCCGATTGCAGACCGGCCGACAGGGTGGTGTGGCTCGCCTTGCCGACGGTGCTCAGCGTCTGGTTCTATTTGTTCCTCGGCGGCCTCCTGATCGGGCTGGGCTCGCCGTTCTGGTATGACGCCGTGGTCGGCCTCACCAATATTCGCAACACCGCCAGCGGCCAAACCGCGGCCGCCGCGCCGCCGCCGGCCGCCGCGGCTCCGGAAGCCAGCCGGGCGCAACCGGTGACGCCGGTCGGCGTCTTCCAGGTTTCGAGCGCCGCCAGAAGCGCCTGAAACTCGCGCCCCCCTTTCCGCAAGGAGAGGGGGGAGCAAGGTCGATCCGCGCCGGCATTTTCCGGAACTCACGAGCCTGTCGAGATCGAATCGTTGCCGGCGATGCCGCCCGGCTGAGCCTGCCTTGTCCGGATCGGCCAAACCCATCTACAATGCCGCCACAAGCCCGCTTGCGCTTGTGACGCCGAGGGAACCAGGTGGCTGCCAAGATCAATCCGCGCGCCGGCCAGACCGCCGATCCATCCATGCTGATCAATGTGCCGCGGCTGGTGACGGCTTATTTTGCCGGCAAGCCCGATCCGTCGGTGCCGGCGCAACGGGTGGCGTTCGGCACGTCAGGACATCGCGGCTCGGCGTTCAACAACGCCTTCAACGAGGGTCACATCCTCGCCATCAGCCAGGCGCTGTGCGATCACCGCAAAGCCAGCGGCATCGACGGTCCGTTGTTCGTCGGCATCGACACCCATGCGCTGGCGGAGCCGGCGCTGGCCAGCGCGCTCGAAGTGTTCGCGGCCAACGGCGTCGAGGTGATGGTCGATCAACATGACGGCTATACACCGACGCCGGTGATCTCCCGCGCCATCCTCAGCTACAACAAGGGCCGCCAGCATGGCCTCGCCGACGGCGTCGTGATCACGCCGTCGCATAATCCGCCCGAGGACGGCGGCTTCAAATACAATCCGCCCAATGGCGGCCCGGCCGATACCGACATCACCAGCGGAATCGAGCGCGCCGCCAACGGCTTTCTCGAAGCTGGCCTCACAGGCATCAAGCGCATCCCCTATGACCGCGCGCGCAAATCGCCTTCCGTGCATCGCCATGATTACATCGGGCCCTATGTCGCCGACCTCGCCGAAGTCCTCGACATGGAAGCGATCCGCTCCTCCGGCGTCAAAATCGGAATCGATCCGCTGGGCGGCGCCGGGGTGCATTACTGGCAGCCGATCATCGAGCGCTACGGGCTTTCGGCGACCATCGTCAGCGACGCCGTCGATCCGACGTTCCGCTTCATGACCGTCGACTGGGACGGCAAGATCCGGATGGACTGCTCGTCACCTTACGCGATGGCGAGGCTGATCGGCATGCGCGACAAATTCGACGTCGCCTTCGCCAACGACACCGACGCCGACCGGCACGGCATCGTAACCGGCTCCAACGGCCTGATGAATCCAAACCACTACCTCGCCGCCGCCATTTTCTATCTGTTTACGAACCGCCCGCAATGGAGAGCCGACAGCGCGGTCGGCAAGACCATCGTCTCCAGCGCGATCATCGACCGCGTCGCCAGGAAACTCGGCCGCGGGCTGGTCGAAACCCCCGTCGGATTCAAATGGTTCGTCGACGGCCTCTGCGACGGCTCGTTCGGGCTGGCCGGCGAGGAGAGCGCCGGCGCCTCGTTCCTGCGGCGCGACGGATCGGTGTGGACCACCGACAAGGACGGCATGATTCTGGGACTGTTGGCCGCCGAGATCACCGCGCGCACCAGGCGCGACCCCAGCCAGTTGTTTGATGAACTGACGCGCGAACTGGGCTTGCCGTTTTACGAGAGGATCGACGCACCCGCGACCTCGGCGCAGAAGAACCTGTTGAAGGCCCTGTCGGCCGAAAAGCTTGGGCTGAGCGAGCTTGCGGGCGAGCCGGTACTGTCGACGCTGATCGTCGCGCCCGGCAACGGCCAGCCGTTCGGCGGCATCAAGGTCACGTCGGAAAGCGGATGGTTCGCGGCGCGGCCTTCGGGCACCGAAGACGTCTACAAAATCTACGCCGAGAGTTTTCGCAGCGAAGCGCACCTGCGCCAGATCCAGCAGGAAGCCCAGTCCGCCATCACCCGCGCCTTTGGGGATTAAGCGGGTTGTTCTGCAGCGACGGACGAGGGTTTGATGACATCGAGATGAATCCCGCCGCACCGGGTGCATCGCAGCGTCCAGTATTCGGACCGCGCCCGTCCCGGGATTACGCGCAGGATCGCCAGCGGCGCATCGCAATCCGGACAGTTGGACCGCACCGCGGCGGCAGGCGAAGGGTTGGTAATGACTTCATATTCGAACATGGTCAGCAGCCCGTTTTCTGGATCGCATTAAGCAGTCAGCCCTGCGCCGGCGGACTTTAGTCAGCCGCGGCGCCGCGCCGGTTGAGGTGGTCGATCTGGGTCTTGGCGTCGGTTACCGCCGCTTGGGGACTGGGCCAGGCGAAGCCGACCTCGAGTGCCGAAAACAATACGCCGTCGATGCTGACGGGCTTCCGATCGCCGCGCCGGATCCGGGCATGCCACAAACCCGTTCCAGCCTCGAACGGTTCGATGTTAAAACCGTCATAATCGCACTTCATGTCGTCACTCCGGCATTTGCCCGGTCTCGAAGGAAACATGAGGCGATAAAAGCCAGTGTGAACTCATTCACATCCGGGCTATTTTTTTAACCGCAAGGCAACGCCAGCCCCGGGGGGCTGGCCGCGGTCGGGAGAACCCAATGGCCCGCACGACAGACCCGCTGGTACTCGATCTCGTCGAATGGATCGCCCGGGAGCCGCGGCAATATTCCGAGGTGATCGCGACCTGGCGCACGTCGTGTCCGCGGCTGACGATCTGGGAGGATGCGGTCGATCGCGGCTACGTCGCGCGTGAGGCCGTCGCCGGCCTCGGTACGGTCGTGACGGCGACGGCGGATGGTGAGAAACTGCTGCGCGACAATGGCCGCGCAAGCTGATCTCGCCGCCGGACAGCGTGCCTCATCGCCGGATCGGAGCTCACTTCGGCGGGATGCCAGACCCCGCCAGATGCCAGCCCCCGCCATTGACTCGGGGCTGCCGATGCGGTGAACTTCATGCAATCGCATCCAGTTTGCATGAACGCATCCACCGCACAGGAACGCCCCATGATCGACCTCTATTACTGGACCACGCCGAACGGCCACAAGATCACGATGTTTCTCGAGGAGACCGGGCTCAAATACAAGATTTTCCCGGTCAACATCGGCAAGGGCGACCAGTTCAAGCCGGAGTTTTTGGCGGTGGCGCCGAACAACCGCATTCCCGCGATGGTCGATCACGAGGTCAAGGGCGGCGCCAAGCCGATCTCGATCTTCGAATCCGGCGCAATGCTGCTGTATCTCGCCGAGAAGACCGGCAAATTCCTGCCCGCCGACATCTATGGCCGCTACGATGTGATCCAGTGGACGTTCTGGCAGATGGGCGGACTCGGGCCGATGGCCGGGCAGAACCATCACTTCAGCAATTACGCCCAGGAAAAAATCAAATACGCCATCGATCGTTATGTGAACGAGACCAACCGGCTCTATGGCGTGCTCAACAAGCGACTCTCGAACCGCGAATTCATCGCCGGGGAATATTCGATCGCCGACATGGCGAGCTATCCCTGGGTGGTGGGCTACAAGAACCAGAGCCAGAACATCGACGACTTCCCGCATCTCAAGCGCTGGCTCGAGACCATTCAGGACCGGCCCGCCACCAAGCGCGCCTACGCCCTGGCCAAGGACGTCAATCCGAATTTCGGCCAGCCCGCGATCCGCACCGACGAAGAGCGCAAGCTGCTGTTCGGGCAGACCGCCGCGGTGGTGAAGTGACGCGCTGACGCAAACGCCTCTTTGTGTCCCAGACGCGGAGCTGCGTCCTTTACGGTGCACCGCAGAGCCGGGACCGATGATGATGCCAGATGGCCCCGGGTCAGCAGCGCACCGTCAAGAGACGCTGCGCCGCGTCCGGGGAACGTCTGCTTCCCCTGCCGCCTGCGCCGCCATCTTCCGCAAGCAATCCCGGCACAGGCACTCTCCGCCGGCGGCCGGCATCGGCAGCCGGGCGGTTTCCTCGGCGCACCAGCATGCGCCGGAAAGACTGCAGCTGAACTCGGTTCCGCAACCGGAACAGGCGAGGCGGCGTGCAGGTGGGTTTTCTGACCGATTTGTCATCAATTGAACCGAACCGTGCCTGCGTTTTTCATCGATGGTTCATGCCGAACGGCGTTATGATCGGCGCGCCGAATATAGGCGCAGCACTGTCCAAAGGGAAACCCGATGGCCCGCGATTCGCAAGCCGCTCTGGTCGCACTCAATCGCTTCGGGCTTGGCGCGCGCGGCGGCGCGTCGGGCGATTTCGTCAACGCCGCCTCCGACCCGCGCGGCTTTGTCAAAGCCGAACTGAACCGGGAGAACGGCGTGCTGCTCGAGATGCCCGGATTGTTGTCGACCCCGGCGCTGGGTCAGACGGTGTTCGCCTATCAGCTGGAACAAAAGCAGGCGCGCGACGCGGCGGCCAAATCGGGCGCGCCGCTGCCGCCGTCCGGGGCCAGTCCGGCGCAGCCCTCGGCGGATAGCAAGCCGCAACGGCGAAACCTCTCGCTCAACAGCATCGCGATGGAGATGTCGCCCAGGGAATCTGCCGAGCAACCCGTCAGGGAGTTGGCGAAGGGGTTCGCGGAAAACGCCAACGCCGCGATGGTTCCGGCTGACGCGATGCAGCGCACTGCGCCGAAGCCGCCGCCCAAGCCGCTCAACATCATTCAGAAAACCTACCGCGCCGAGGCGCTGGCGCGGCTGCAACGCGCGGTGGTCGCGGATTGCGGTTTCACCGAGCGGCTGGTGGCGTTCTGGTCCAACCACTTCTGCATTTCCGCCAGCAAGGGTCCGCTGGCGCGGATGTGGGCCGGCTCGTTCGAGCGCGAGGCGATCCGGCCTCACGTGCTTGGACGCTTCGGCGACATGCTCAAGGCGGTCGAGCAGCATCCGGCGATGCTGTTCTTTCTCGACAACCAGCAATCGCTCGGCCCGGAATCCCGCGCCGGGCAAAACCGCAAGCGCGGGCTGAACGAGAATCTGGCGCGCGAGATCATGGAGTTGCATACGCTCGGGGTCGGCAGCGGCTACTCGCAGGACGACGTGACTTCGCTGGCGCGCATCATTACCGGCTGGACCTTTGCCGGCCGGCAAGGCAAGCTCGGTACGCCCGGCAGTTTCGTGTTCAACGCCAATGCGCATCAGCCCGGCGCGCAGCATCTGCTCGGCAAGACTTACGCGGACAATGGCGTCGCGCAGGGCGAAGCCGCGCTGGCGGATATCGCGCGCCATCCCGCCACCGCGAAATTCATCGCCGCCAAATTCGCCCGTCACTTCGTGGCCGACGATCCGCCGCCGGCCCTGGTGGCGCGGCTGCAGGACGTATTCCACGCCTCCGACGGCGACCTCAAGTCGCTCGCGACCGCGCTGTTGGATTCCAACGAAGCCTGGCAGGCGCCGCTGACCAAGATGCGCAGCCCTTACGATTTCCTGGTCGCGACCGGCCGGCTGCTGGCGCAGAATCCGCAGGATCCCAACCGCTATCTCGGTGGTCTCAACCTGCTCGGCCAGCCGTTGTGGTCGCCGGCCGGCCCGAACGGGTTTCCCGACACCAACGCGGCATGGATGGCGCCGGAAGGGATGAAGCTGCGGCTCGACATCTCGGCGCAGGTGGCCTCGCATCTCGCCGACAGCATCGATCCCCGCGATCTGCTCGAACTGGTCGCCGCCGACGCGGCGTCGCCGGAAACCCGGCGCACCATCGAGCGCGCCGAAACGCGGCAGCAGGCGCTGGCGCTGTTGTTGATGTCGCCGGAATTCCAGAGGAGATGACGCCAATGGAGACGACAATGCATTGCTGCGAAAGCCTGGCATCGGCGGCAACGTCGCGGCGCGCGCTGCTGCTCGGCGGCGCGTCGTTCGCAGCCTGGGCGTACTTGCCGAAATTCGCCCGCGCCGCCGATGGTCGCGATCCCAGGCTGATCGTGGTGATCCTGCGCGGCGCGCTGGACGGCCTCGCCACCGTCGCACCGGTCGGCGACCCCGATTATGCCGGGCTGCATGGTTCGATCGCGCTGGCGCCGGACGGCGCGCACGCGGCCTTGATGCTGGATTCGTTTTTCGCGCTGCATCCTGCGATGCCGGAATTCGCACGGATGTACCGGGAGAAACACGCCGCGGTGATTCATGCGGTGGCGACGCCCTATCGCGACCGCTCGCATTTCGACGGACAGGACGTGCTCGAAAGCGGCTTTGCCGGTCCGGGCCGGGTGAAGTCGGGCTGGCTCAACCGCGCCCTGGAAGCATTGCCCAGAGGTGACAGGGTGATGAGCGGTCTTGCGATCGGTCCGACCACGCCGCTGGTGCTGCGCGGCGCGGCGCCGACCGTGGGCTGGGAGCCGGTGGCGTTGCCGCAGGCCGATGACGATACCGCGATGCGCCTCATCGAACTCTACCATCATCGCGATCCCGCGCTGGGACAGGCGTTGTCGCAAGGCCTGCAGCTCGACAAATCAGCTGAGGGCGATGACATGAGGCCGAAACCGGGCACCAACAATGCCGGGGCGATGCGGCTGGTGGCGCGCGGCGCCGCCAAATTGATGTCGGCCGACGACGGCCCGCGGATCGCGGCACTCGCCTTCGATGGCTGGGATACCCATGCCAACGAGGGCGGTCCGGTCGGCCGTCTGGCGCAGTTGTTGTCGGGCCTCGACGGCGCGCTGGCGGAATTCGAACGCGGCCTTGGTGAGCGCTGGCGCGACACCGTGGTGGTGGTCGCCACCGAATTCGGCCGCACCGCGCGGATCAACGGCACCGAGGGCACCGATCACGGCACCGGCACCATCGCGCTATTGGCCGGCGGCGCGGTGAAAGGCGGCCGGGTGATTTCGGACTGGCCGGGGCTGAAGCCCGCCAACCTCTATGAGGGGCGCGACCTCGCCCCCACCACCGACCTGCGCGCAGTGATAAAAGGCGTGCTGCAGGATCATCTCGGTCTCGGCGAACGGGTGCTGGCGGAGACCGTATTCCCCGACAGCGCGGCGACGAAACCGATGAAGAGGCTGCTGGGGTAGGTACTTCCTCAAAACCTCCTGCCGCCGGGCGGCCGGATTCGCAGCGACGCGGTTCGATCGGACGTTTCCCTGCGCGTTTTTTGGTATAGGCTCATGGGCAAGGGCGCGACGAAGCATCGCGCCCATCTTTTCGGGAGGAGAGCATGACGCACTTCAGGTTGACGGCCGCTATCGTGCTAGCACTCAGCGCGACTTTCGCAATGCCCGCGCTGGCGCAGAAGAAATATGACACCGGCGCGAGCGATACCGAGATCAAGGTCGGTCAGACCATTCCGCTCAGCGGACCGGCTTCCGCCTATGGCAGCATCGGCAAGGTGCAGGCCGCCTATTTCCGCATGATCAATGAGCAGGGCGGAGTCAACGGTCGCAAGATCAACCTCATTCAGTATGACGACGCCTACAGTCCGCCGAAGACGGTCGAACAGGTGCGCAAGCTGGTCGAAGGCGACGAAGTTTTCACCACCTTCCAGATCATCGGCACCCCGCCGAACGCCGCAGTCCAGAAATATCTCAATGACAAGAAAGTGCCGCAGCTGCTGGCCGCGACTGGCGCGACCCGCTTCACCGATCCGAAGAATTTTCCCTGGACGATCGCCTTCAACCCCAACTACCAGTCGGAAGCGCATATCTACGCAAAATTCATTCTCGCCAACTATCCGAACGCCAGGATCGCCATTCTCTATCAGAACGACGACCTCGGGAAAGATTACGTGAAGGGTCTGAAAGACGGGCTTGGCGCCAAGGCTTCTTCCATGATCGTCGCCGAGCAGTCCTACGAATTGTCGGATCCGACCGTCGACTCGCAGATGGTGACGTTGAAAGCGTCCGGCGCCGATCTGTTCTATAACATCACGACGCCGAAATTCGGCGCGCAGGCGATCAAGAAAGCCGCCGAACTCGGCTGGAAGCCGGTGCAGATTCTCGACATCAACGCCACCCCGGTCAGCCAGACGCTGATTCCAGCCGGCCTCGAGAACGCCAAGGGCATCATTTCGGTCAATTACGGCAAGGACCCGCTCGACCCGCAATGGGCCAACGACGAGGGCATGAAGCGCTACAAGGCTTTCATGGCGAAATATGCGCCGGGCGAGGACGCCAACAGCGGCATCGCGACCTACGGCTATTCAACCGCGGAACTGTTTGTACAGATCATCAAGCAATGCGGCGACAATCTGACGCGGGAAAATCTCATGAAACAGGCGACCAACATCAAGGGCTACGCCGCCGACCTCGCGCTGCCGGGCATGACGGTGTCAACCACGCCGGATGACTGGCGCATCAACAAGCAATTCCAGATGATGAAGTTCGACGGCCAGCGCTGGGTTCTGTTCGGGCCGATCCTGACCGACGAATACAAGACCAACTGAAGGTTTCGAGTAGGTACGTCGTCCCGGCCTCCGAGCCGGGGTCTATCGTTGGGTCTTAACCCCTCACCCGGATCGCATCTGGCGATGCGATCCGACCTCTCCCGATGGGAGAGGTGTGCTGAGCATGCGCGACGCGTTTGGATCACGGTGCCGGGTAGCTCGAATTGTAGTTGGTGCGTGCCGCGCGCACAGCTCCACCTCTCCCTTTGGGAGAGGTGGCGCGAAGCGCGGGGGGGGTACGACCCATCATCCCGACACGTTGTTGTTACCCGAGTCGTTGCAACATCTTGCCCAAGTCAGGAAGTTCTGTGGTTACGGGTCCCGGCCGGGACGACGAAGGATATGTTGCTCGCCTATTTCGTCATCCCGTCGATCTCCGCAAGTTCGTCCGCGCTCAGCGTCCAATCGATCGCCTTGACGTTCTGCTCGACCTGCTCGACGCGGGTGGCGCCGGCGATGACGCTGGAAACCTGCGGGCGCGACGCCAGCCATGAAAATGCCAGCTCCAGCATGGTATGGCCGCGGGCCTGCGCGAAGGCCTGCAGCTTTTCGACGATGTCTTCGTTGCGCGGCGTCACATAGCGATCGCGCAAGCCCGGCGCCTTGCCGAAGCGCGTGTCTTCCGGCGCCGCCGCGCCGCGCTTGTATTTGCCGGTCAGAAGTCCGCTGGCGAGCGGGAAGAACGGCAGCAGGCCAAGCTTGTATTCCTGCGCCGCCGGCAGCACATCGTTTTCGATCTCGCGCACCACCAGGCTGTATTCGTCCTGGCATGACACGAACGGATTGACGTTCATCTGCCGCGCGGTGAGTTCGGCCTCGGCGATCCGCCAGGCCGGAAAATTCGAGTTGCCGATGTAGCGCACCTTGCCCTGCCGGATCAGGTCGTCCAGCGCCCGCAAGGTTTCCTCGATCGGCGTCAAGGGATCGTAGTCGTGCTGCTGGTAGAGATCGATGTAGTCGGTCTTCAGCCGCGTCAGGCTCGCCTCGACGGCGGAGATGATATAGCGCCGCGACGCCCCCTGCTTGGTGCCGTCCTTGCTCATCGGCTTGGAATATTTGGTCGCCAGCACGATGTCCTTGCGGCGGTCGCCGAGCACCTCTCCCAGCACGGTTTCGGAGCCGCCGATCCCGGCATAGATGTCGGCGGTATCGAACAGCGTCACCCCGAGGTCGATCGCCCTGTGGATCACCTTGCGTGAGGTTTCGAGGTCGGTGCGCTGGCCGAAATTGTTGCAGCCGAGCCCGACCGCGGAGACCCGCAGGCCGGAGCCGCCGAGATTGCGAATTTGCATGGATCGATCCTGGTGGGATGAAGCGCTGGATGAGGGCCGTCATTGTGGTCCGCCGACCTCGCCGCCGCAAGGTGCGAGCAGTCATGGCGCTTATGCGGATCGGGCAGCGGCTGGACCGGCACGGCCGTGCGCACGAATCCGCGTGCCAAAAAATGCAGCCCCGGTCAGACGCAGCGACTGACGGGGACCGCTTGTGGCGCTCGATCTGTGACGGGGGGCCCGGTCAGACCCGGGCGAAACCTACCCGTGCTTTGTTACGCGGTCGTGACAGCCGGAATTATCCACAGGGCAGACTCCGGCTTGTCCCGGATCGGCAGCGCACCACGCCACACAGGTGGCGCGCTGCGCAGCATCCGGGGCACGGTGGATCACAGCAGCTTGCGATAGATGACAAATCCGGAATGCTCCGCGACCTTGTCGTAAAGCTGCATCGCGGTGAGGTTGGTTTGATGGGTTTGCCAGTACACGCGCGGCGATCCGGCAAGCCTTGCGCGCTCATAGACTCCATTGATGAGGGCTCTGCCGACGCCTTTGCCGCGCGCTGCCTCGACGGTGAACAAATCCTGCAAATAGCAGTTCGGCGCGATCGCGGTAGTGCTGCGGTGGAAAAGGTAGTGCGTCAGGCCAAGCAATTCTCCGCCGCGCTCTGCGACCAGCGCATGGACCGGCTCGTAGGCATCGAAGAAGCGCGCCCACGTCATCTCGGTAATGTCATGGGGAAGCGCGGTTGAACCCGAGCGGCCGTAAAACGCGTTGTATCCGTCCCACAACGGAAGCCATCGGTCGTAGTCCTGCCGGGTCACAAAGCGGATGGACAGTTCGTTGGACATTTGTGTTTCTGCATTCATGAAAGGCGCATCACTCAGGAAGTGTGCGCGGGGCGACCCTGTCCTTCCATTAAAGGAGCAGCGGTGATGGAGCAATCCCGTTCGGTGGGTAATGCCTTGCCGTTGCTATTCCGCCGCGCGCAGGTGCCGGGCGAGGCCACGATCGCCGCCGCCGCGCAGCGACTGGTAGTACTCGGCGCTGGCGGGGTCGTCGGTATGACGGACGAGGTCGGTCACCGGCGTGTAGCTCAGCATTCGCCCGCCATCGGGCAACGCCGTGCAACTGAAACGCAGCACCCGTCCGTCCGCGAGGTTGATATTGATCGGCGTCGAATCGCCCGATCGCATCATCTCGGTGCGCCGCGCGATGAAGGCGCTCAATTCTTCCTCCGGCAGTTCATAGGCGCCGATGTCGCGGCCGTGATACATCAGCGCGATAAACGGCGGCTTGCCATCGGCCTTGTGGTCCGGCAGCGAGAAATAATCGCGGAAGGCGCGGTTGATGAATTCCGCGCGGGTGTCGGCATCCAGCAGCACGATGCCGATGTCGACCTGATCCAGCGCCGCCGACAGCCGCATCGCGGTGGCATGGTGCCGGCCCTCCCAGGCGAACGCGTCCATCCATCGCTTGCGCAACAGGCCGGTGATGGCGGCAGTGGCGGCCGCGGTCGCCGCCAGCAGCAACAGACGCATCAGATCCGCGGCTTCGTAGCCGGGCGTCGCGCGATGATTGAGGAAGAACAGCGCGCAGGCAGCCACCGCGATGGCGGCACTGGCCATGCCCGAGGCGAGGCCGCTGAGCGAGGCTGCGAAGGCGACCATGCAAACCAGCAGCGGCGCGGGATTGGGAACGGCAATGACATGACGGTCGACAAAAATGGCGATTATCGCCATCGCTGCCGTCAGGGCCGGGCCGGAGATTGCGCGCCAGTCGAACTGCATGCCTCGTTCTCCCACGAGAGAATAAGTTCTGCAGTGTGAGGGTTGGTTGTGTCAGCGGCGGGTTTTTGTGTTGCATCCTTAAAGGGCGGTTGATCGAACCGGCGCGAGTTTTCCGATTTGTTGGATCAAATGCGATCGATCGGTGATGGAAGCTGGGCGCGGCGTGTCCAGCCGCCTGGTGAATTGCCGGTGAGCGGCCGAAGTACGTTCTCGCCGCGCGTTCCCGTGGCGATCAGGAATGAGGCGGCCAGCAGGATAGCCAGCGCCAGCGCGACGCTGACGAGTACCACAGGTGCTTTCATCGTTGCCCGTTCGCGATGCACATCACCGCGCCCTGTTCGCGCAAAAGCTGCCAATGACGAAAATGACGAACGGGAAAATAATTTGAGGGGTTACGCCGGAATCGGCATCGCCATGCTGACCTTGATCGAAAACACCGTGAGGGTGACGATCAGGCACAGCGACATGCAGCAGATCGCGAGCGAGGCCGCAACCGCGCCGGCCAGTCTGGACGAGGCAACAGGCGCGGACGGGCCTTCAAAGCCTGTTGGGCCGGGTGTCCGTATCATGGCCGAGTTCCTTCGATGCACGGGCGAATCACCTGCAACTGCAAAAATTTCGCAGGGTTGGCCGGCAACATTGCGGCGGCTCCGGCCTCGAAAATGGCGAAACCGCGGCGAATCCGGCGGTTATGCCCGCTATTTTGCGCTCACGCCTCGGCGGCAATGCCGGCGGGATCATCGACCTCGGCGTCCGGCCGCCAGTCCATGGCGACGAAACCGCGGGTCTGCTCGACCCGCCGCAACCAGGTCCGGATCGCGGGGAAAGTCGCCAGGTCGTAATCGCAGCGGTCGGCGACATGGGTGTAGCCGTACAGCGCGATGTCCGCGACGGTGAACTGGCCGCTGGCGAAATAGTCGTTGGTCTTGAGGTGATTTTCCATCACCTGCAACGCGGCATAGCCGCGCTCCATCCAGTCCTCCAGCGCGTGGGTCTGCAGGTCGCGGCCGCCCTTGACCAGCGACAGCCAGAAATAGGCGGCGCCGATATTGGGCTCCAGCGCGTGCTGTTCGAAGAACATCCACTGCAATGCCTCGGCGCGCTCGATCCGGCTTTCCGGCGCCAGCGGGGTGCCGCCGGCGACATACCAGAGAATGGCGTTGGATTCGGCGAGGTAGCGGCCTTCCGCGACTTCCAGCAGCGGCACCTGTCCGCTGGGATTCTTGGCGAGAAAATCCGGCGTGCGGCTCTCGCCACGCAAGATGTCGATCTCGATCGCGCGGTAGGGCGCATTGAGCAGGGCCAGCGCAAGGCGAACCTTGTAGCTGTTGCCGGAGCGCTGCATCGAATAGAGCTTGTACATTCTGAAACGTTCGATCGGTAGGACGTGGCCTGGCGCAAGGAAACCAGCGCGCGTTGTTGCCCTGCAACGCGGCTAAACAATGATGCCGATGCCAATGCGTCGCAAGACCCGGGCGATGGAAAAGGTCAAAAACCTCTCCCGCACTGCACGCGCGCAGAGGATCCTGCCAGCACACCGGAGCAAATCAGATCACGCCTGCGCGATTCCGGCTGAACCGATGACGGATCCGGCGTGCTCGACGATCGCGCGTCGCAGGATCAGGACATACAGCATGAGTACCGCCATCAGACCGAGGGGTATACCGGTGCTGCCGGCGACCTCGCGCGCCAGTAGCGGCGTGATCCACGCCGCGGCCAACAGGGTTATTTCGTAACGGCGAAAGCCGCGCGCGACGCCGGCGGCGACCATGAACGCGATTGCCGGCGCCAGGATCATCAGGTCGTAGTCCAGCACATGCGGTGAGGCCAGCAAGGTTGCCACCAGCAGCAGTGCGGCCTTCAGGTCGCGGTCGGCCGACCGGCGCCACATCCACGCCACGCTGCAGAGCGCCACGGCCGATGCCAGGCCCTGAACGATGTAGGCGAGCGATACGCCGCCGCCCCACATCCGCACCGCGGCGAAAACGCTTTGCAGTTTTTCGAACCCGACGTCGCCTTGTTCGAGCAGCAGTTTCCGCGATGTTTCGGTGGAGGCGGCAAACGACCACCACAGTTCGGGACCGAAGGCGACATAGCTTGCGGCTGCCAGAACGATCACGGTGGCGCCGGCGGCAAGGATGGTTCGCCATTGGCCGGTCGCCAGCAATGCGACTGGAATGAGCACGGCGAATTGCGGCTTGTAGGCGAGCAGGCCGAACAGGATGCCGGAAAGCATCGGCCGGCTCGGCAACGCCACCAGCGCCGCGCCCAACAGTCCGGCGGTGAGAAAGCCGTTCTGGCCGTGGCCCAGATTGATGAAGACGGCAGGGAACGCCGCGGCCACCGGCAGCCACAGGCCGGCGACGGGGCCGCCGTCGCGGCGTTGCCGCCACAGGATGGCGGCGATGACGGCGAGATAAAACGCAAAGCTGCCGCCCTGCCATGCCGCCAGCGCCAGCGGATAGGGCAGCAGCGCCAGCGGCGTCGCCACCAGCAAGAAGATCGGTGGATACAGCCAGCCATAATAGGGCGTGGCCGCGCCGAAGATCTGCTGCTCGCGGGCATAGTGCATGGCCAGGTCGTAGACGTGGCCGGCCCGGCCATCGAGCACCAGCGAACCGGCGGCGTAAAAGCTGGAGAAATCGGTCCCGAGCGGCTTGCCGTTGCGATCGACCAGGCCGTCCGACAGCGCGATCCACCCGACCGTGGCGATGACATAGACCGCGAGCAGGATCAGGCTATAGCCGCGCGCGCGTTCCGCGGTCAGCCATTGGCCGGATCGCAGCTTGTGCCGGAAACCCGGGCCTTGCCAGAAATGAGCCATTTCGCCGCAGAATTTTATGAATGTTGCGCAACCCTAGCCCGCGGCCTTTAACGCTTCCTGAACCGTCGGTCTCGCGAGGCCGCTTTAAGCAAGCTTCTTGCGATGCCATGCAACGCGCTTTAGGGTGCGGCGATCCCAACAGGACGAGTCGTGGATTGCCAATTCACGACGTTTGCAAGGAGATGATGATGCCGTTTCTGTCCGCCGCGCTCGACCGTGTGAAGCCGTCCGCGACCATCGCGGTCACGGATAAAGCACGCGAGCTCAAAGCGGCCGGCCGCAACGTCATCGGCCTTGGCGCCGGCGAACCCGATTTCGACACCCCCGCCAACATCAAGCTGGCGGCGATCCACGCCATCGAGGCCGGCAAGACCAAGTACACCGCGGTGGACGGCATTCCCGAACTGAAGCAGGCGATCATCGCCAAGTTTCAGCGCGAGAACGGTCTCACCTACAAGCCGAACCAGATCATCGTCGGGACTGGCGGCAAGCAGGTGCTCTACAACGCGCTGATGGCCACCATCAATCCGGGCGACGAGGTCATCATTCCCGCGCCCTATTGGGTGAGCTATCCGGAAATGGTAGCGCTGGCCGGCGGCGAACCGGTGCCGGTGGTGTGCACGGCGGCGCAGGGTTTTAAGCTGCAGCCGGACGCGCTGGAAAAGGCGATCACGCCGAAGACAAAATGGATCATTCTCTGTTCTCCGTCGAACCCGACCGGTGCGGCCTACACGCGCGCCGAATTGAAGGCGATCACCGACGTGCTGGTGAAGCATCCCGAGGTCTGGGTGATGACCGACGACATGTACGAGCATCTGGTCTACGACGATTTCGTGTTCACGACGCCGGCGCAGGTCGAGCCCAAACTGTACGGCCGCACCCTGACGGTGAACGGCGTCTCCAAAGCCTATTGCATGACCGGCTGGCGCATCGGCTATGCCGGCGGCCCCGCCGAGCTGATCAAGGCGATGGCGACGATCCAGTCGCAGTCGACCTCGAACCCGTCGTCGATCTCGCAATGGGCCTCGGTCGAAGCGCTCAACGGACCGCAGGATTTCATCCCGGTGAACAACAAGATGTTCAAGGAGCGCCGCGATCTCGTGGTCTCGATGCTCAACCAGGCCAGCGGCATCGATTGTCCGCGGCCGCAGGGCGCGTTCTATGTCTACCCGTCCTGCGCCGGCACCATCGGCAAGACCTCGCCGTCGGGCAAGGTGCTCGGCAATGACGAGGATTTCGTCACCGAGCTATTGGAAACCGAAGGGGTCGCGGTGGTGCAGGGTTCGGCGTTCGGATTAGGCCCGGCGTTCCGGATTTCCTATGCGGCCAAGACGTCGGATCTCGAGGAAGCCTGCAAGCGCATCCAGCGATTTTGTGGCAATTTGAGATAGTCAAATCACATCGCCGTCGAAGCTTTGATGTTTTGACGGCGGTTTTTTGGGAGCGCCTTGTTTTGGACACGGCGCTTCCTTCCTGTGCCTCCGCAAGTTCAATTTGTCACGCGGAGATCAGATAAAATGCGACTCTCGACACTCAGTATTGCCACCGTTGCGCTGCTGGCATCATTCGCAAGCGCCAACGCGATGCCGCCGGTTCGCGCCGGTATCCTGCAATGCCAGGGCGGCCAGAATGTCGGCTTCGTGGTCGGCTCGGTCGCCAGCCTCGACTGCGTGTTCCAGGGCGAAGGCCGCCGTCCCGAGGCCTATGTCGCCACCGTTCGCCGCTTCGGCGTCGATCTCGGTTTCACCGAGCAGACCCAGCTCGCCTGGGCGGTGAACGCACCGACCGGCAGGCTCGCGCGCGGCGAACTCGCGGGCAATTACGGCGGCGTCGGCGCCAATGCTTCGGTCGGGGTCGGCTTCGGCGGCAATTTTCTGGTCGGCGGTCCGCAGAATTCCTACGCGCTGCAACCGATCAGCGTGCAGGGCCAGACCGGGTTGAACGTCGCGGCCGGAATAGCCGGCATCGATTTGGAGCCGGTCCGGTTCGTTCACCGCGGTCCGCACCGTCACTGGCGTCATCATCGCCATCGCGGCTGAAACGCCGCCAGGGCTGACAGGAAGGCCCGCGCAAGCGGGCCTTTTTTTGTGGCCGGATTGGAGCCGGAGCGCAGGGGAATCGGGTGAAGGAACGAACGGGGAATCTAATCTGCTTTCTTTACCGTTCTACAGAAGTTTGGACTCGCATAACGCGAACTCTGGTCGG
>Ga0208849_1001419_pt1 | contig 16830 bp, 13 predicted proteins | sample NGESurdeep072012_10_FD_184470 | JGI IMG/M metagenome (GOLD analysis project Ga0208849, IMG submission 184470) | Arctic peat soil microbial communities from Barrow, Alaska - NGEE Surface sample 53-3 deep-072012 (SPAdes) | ecosystem: Environmental > Terrestrial > Soil > Wetlands > Peat ...
ATTTCGCATCGTGCCTGCTTCAATCGCGCGAATGGTCTGCGTCGAAATACCTCTGATGTCGTGCGCGTTCGCAGCGTGCGCGAAGGAGCGATTCAACATCACGAAGTGCGCCACCGTCCGCGTGGGACGTTGCGGGTTGACGGCACCCGCGCATGATGGAGAAGAGTGGTTGCCACTAATTGCGCGGCTGATATCGTCACCACCGAGGAGTACTGCAATATGTACCGCCGATTTCTACGGTGGAAATCCTTGGGAAGCGATGCACAGTGGCACACGAAGCGAGTGAATCTGACGCGACGAAAGATCGTCACGACGTGAACTCCGACCTGGAAACGGCAGTGGCTAAGGGCCAGTTCTTCTTGGTCTATCAGCCTGAGATTGACTTGCATACCAACGCGTTCGTTGGCGTCGAGGCACTCCTTCGATGGCGACACCCTGAGCGTGGCGTGGTGAACCCAGATTCGTTCGTTCCAGCGCTCGAGTCAACGGGACTGATCCTTCCAGTCGGTCGATGGGCGCTGTCGACGGCCTGCGCCCAGGGAGCCGAGTGGCACGACAAGGGTTATCGATTCTCCGTCTCCGTGAACATCTCCGCCCGGCAATTTGAGTCATCGGACTTCGTTGACGACGTCGACGAGATCTTGATGTCCAGTCGCTTCCCCCGGTCGCTCCTGGTTCTTGAGTTCGCCCAATCAATCCTGTCAAGTGACTCGGGCGCCCAACTTCGCGCGCTGAAAGAACTTGGCGTTCGATTGGCCGTTGACGACTTTGCGCCGGGGACGTCCAAACTTAGTGATTTGGCGGGCTCACCGATTGACATCGTCAAACTCGAACGCCGATTCATCTCATCGATGTCTGAGTCACCCACCTCGATTGCGCAAGTTCACGAAATTGTCGAACTGTCAAAGGAGATGAACTTGCAAATCGTCGCATCAGGAATTGAGGACGCTGAACAGCGTCAACGCTTGCAACTCGAAGATGTCGCAGTCGGACAGGGTTTTCACTTCTCCAGACCGCACGAGGCGCAAGAGATTGATCATTACCTGGAGGATTTCTCAATCTTTTCGGGGAAGCCTCTTTGATTCGCGTCAGGAGTTTCGATCGAGACTCTTTGCGCGCGGCATCGATGCTTCGCCTTGGTTACTCCCGTCAACCGGGGCCGGTCACGATCTTGGCGGCTGAAGGCTTCGCGGGACGTTCGAGCCAGTGACAACGTCAAAAGCGTCGCCGGGCAACGCCCTCCGCGACGACCAGGTTGAGTTGGTCGAAACGGCGCGCGACGCCGTTCGTCGATCCCAACGAATCGCAAGTCAACTCCACCAACTGATTGCCGCCTCCATCACCGTGACGTCGATGCGGAGTGAACAGGACATCTTGCGGGGTCTGGCGGGGAGCACCAGAAGTGTCTTTGACGCGGAAACGGCGATCGTCACCCTTGAGGTTGGTTCGGCCGCGCCGCTGCGTGGAGTCGCTCATCGTGGTCAAAGCCCGCAGTGTGAGGTGCCACGACTGAGCGAGAAATCGGACTATCCCTCGAATTGGAAAGTCGGCAGTGAGACGAGGTTCGAAGATGGCTGGCTCGTCGCGCCGATCCTTGAAGGGAGGGACCAGGCCCGAGGCGTCGCGGCGGTTCGACGAACGCCGAACGTGGACTTCGTAGACGAAGACAAGGAAGTACTCGCCCTCCTCGCCCAAATGGCCTCGAGCGCGCTCGGAGCGGCCGAACTCGGTCGCACCGTCCGATCGAGCGAGGCGAGACTTCGTGTACTGATTGAAACGGCACCCGTCGGGATCGTGGAAGCGGACATGACTGGTCGCGTCCGCTGGTGGAATCGCTCCGCGAGTCGCGTGTTCGCGTGGCCCGATTTCACGGATGGACTTGACGTCTCGACGACGACGTTTCCTGAGGCGACGTTGCCGGAGCTCCAAGAACTCTGGTCCGAAGTCCAACGCGGCGGCGCGGTTGACGGTCGTGACTTCGTCGATGTCGAAATCGCTGGCAAGATGCGTGTCCTCAGTGCCTCGGCCGCGCTGTTGCCGCCCACACGTGGCGAAGAACCCGGGATTCTTACCCTAATTGACGACGTAACGAATCATCGAGAACTTAAGGCCGAACTTCGCCACGCCTACACCATGGAGATTCGCGGACAGGTTGCGAGTCGCATCGCGCACGACTTCAACAACCTCCTCACGCTCATCTCGGGATACGCCGAGATCCTTTCGACTGATCTCGTCGGCGATGAACGATCCATTCAAATGGTGAAAGAGATTCAAGCAACAGCGTCGCGCGCTTCGATGTTGACGAGTCAACTGCAAACGATTGGACGAACCCGACCGCCAGAGTCGATGGTGTTCAATCCGGTGGCGGTGATTCAATCAAATGCCGAGGTACTCGAACGAATTCTGGGCAACGCGATCGAAGTGCGTTGGTCGGCGGACGAGCGCGCGGGCAACGTTCGAGCGGACGTCGACCAATTTGAGCAGATGATCATCAACCTCTCCATCAACGCCCGCGACGCGATGCCCGAAGGCGGGGAGCTCACCATCGGGGTCAGCGCGACCACACTCGACGATGCGTCGGCCCCAATCCTTGGGCTCAGTTCAGGTGACTACGTGGTGGTGTCGGTTGCGGACACCGGCTTTGGCATGAGCGAGGAGACGCGGGCCCGATGCTTCGAGCCACTCTTCACAACCAAGGGTCTCTTCAAGGGTACGGGCATGGGCCTCGCGGCCGCTCGACGACTCACTGAGGAGAGCGGCGGAGCGATCACGTGTCAGTCGGTGGTCGGCGAAGGCACGACGTTCGAAGTCTTGCTGCCGTCAGTCGACGAAGAGCCCGTCGAGACCTTTGCGGTCGCGGAACTCGATCGCGCTCACGACACGGCAACCGTATTGATCGTGGACGACGACGAAGAGTTGCGGCGCTTCATGAGTCGCATCCTCGAGCGCAACGGCTACCGCGTCGTGCTCGCTGACTCCGCGGAAGCCGCACTCGACGTGGTTGACGACTTCATTGGGACATTCGATTTACTCGTCAGTGACTTCGTCATGGGCGAAATGTCCGGTCGTGACTTGGCAATTGCGTTGCAGGCAAAGAATTCGAAGTTAAAGGTATTGATCGTGTCGGGCACCGCGAGTCGATCCGTCATTGCCGAACTCATTGAGGGATCTGCGGAGTTTCTCGCGAAGCCCTTCAAGCCAAGTGAACTGGTTGACAACGTGCACGATCTCTTGGCGAGCCGCCACTGAGTCAGTTACGCTGCGCCTGGTCCTATGAGGGGGCGATCGGCTCCGGTTCGAATCGGTAGCCAACGCCACGAACCGTTGTTATCCAGCGAGGATGATCGGGATCGACTTCCAGCTTCGCTCGCAGACGACGGATGTGTTCGGTGACAGTCGCTTCGTTTTGCCATTCGCTGGAGGACTCCCAGACGTGCTCGAGTAATTGTTCACGCGAGAAAACCTGACGGGGTGAACGAGCGAGAAACGCGAGGAGCGCGAACTCCTTGGACGTCAACTCGAGCAAGCCGCTTCGCAGATGCACTTCGTGCGTGTTTTCGTTGATCAAGAGGTCGCCGAAGTGCATTGTCGGAGCGTCGATGTGCAGCTGGGCCAAATTCGCCCCCGAACGTCGGAGTACCGATTCGATCCGCGCCGATACCTCGCCCAGCGAGAACGGCTTGACGATGTAGTCGTCGGCACCCAGTTTCAGCCCGGCAATACGTTCGGATTCGAGACCGCGACCCGTGAGAAAGATCACCGGTACGTCGCTGATGAGTCGAAGTTCACGCAAAACGTCGCGGCCATCCTCACTTCCCAACACGATGTCCAAGAGGACGAGGTCCGGTTCCATCGAGGAGGTGGCCCGCACTGCGAGCGCGCCGTCAGTGGCGATGAGCACCTCGTGCCCCTCGCCCGTGAGGAACGTGTCGAGCAGTTTGGTCATTTCGGCGTCGTCATCAACGACCAGGATCTTGGTCAATTCTCTCCGTCTACTTTCTCAGCCAAAGTTGTGACAAAAACGTGACAATGACTACCTCGCGCATCGGCATAGCAGCCACTTTGTGACGCTTCGAGAAGCTGTGTGGTCGACACGTTGACCATTCTATGGACGTGGCGTGTGAATTCCGGTTGTCCCTCCGGAAAATCTGAGGCGACGCTTCGTGGTGGCACCGCGAGCGACGTTGACTTCGAGTGCCTCTTTCCTCTCTCGAATGAGCAAAAGGGGCCGAGCCAGGTCCACCAATTTTCGGGCCTGTTTCACTATAGTTTTGTTGGAAATCGCGACGAATTCCAAGGTTGTCGGAGCCTTCACGAAGAACGGAAAAGGTGGTCTGTGGCTAACACAATCGGGCGTCGCTACTGGTACGGCTCGAGTTTCGTGGACCAAGAGTCCGGTGTTCGCTTTGAAGGTCACCACCCCCTCGAACGGCCCGACTTATGGAAGATGTACCTCAATGAAGCCGAGGGCATCTTTCGAAGTCGAGGATTCGAAGGAACCTTGCGACGCCTCGAACTCGAAGAAGGCAACAACGTCCCGCTCTTCATTCTTGGCTTCGACCCAGAGGGTGAACCCGTCGCGGGCGTGCGTTTCCATGGTCCCTTAGAGGGGAGTTACCAAGCGGCAATTCTCGAAGAGATGGCGTCCTCACCCGAGATTGGTGTGCTGCACGACGTGATCGAGCGCGAGATTCGTCTCGGTGCGCTCGAAGTGAAGGGCGCGTGGTCCAAGGGAGAGACCGTTGTGGGCGCCCGACTCCTGGCTGCAATCTCGAGGTCGGTCACGCACGCCATGACCTGGCTTGGCGCAGAATTCGCCATCGCGGCCGTCTCGGACTCGCTGATGCCCGTGGGTGACGTGACCGGTGGCGTGCAAGTTGGAACACAGTGGGTGCCCTTCCCCGACGAGCGTTATCGCACGGTGGCCGTGTCGTGGCATCGGGCTCGCTCCTACGAACTCTCGAGTCCCTCCAACCAACAGGCTCTACGCCGCGAGTCGGAGCAGTTACTTCGCGGTCCCGCACGATTGGGACTTGGACCCATCGAACCGGCGTCCATTCGTACGCGAGCGGCCAGGCCCTTGGTGCTCGATGTAGGGGAGCGCGCTCAGCGAGAGGTGCTGCGCATCCTTCGTGAGGACTCGGCGTTGCAGATTATCGACCGCCTGGCCGAACAGCGTGAACAACTCGCCGACATCATTCCTCCTCTCGCCACCGCGATCATCGAAGAGGGCTCACGCTGGGTGTACTACCCGTGGCGTCGAGCGGTGGTGCGCCTACTCGCACCACGATCGTTCTCGACGCTTCGTCTGGACCGAAACCGCAACAAGATGACGCGCGCCGAACAGGCCCGCCAACGCACGCTGCGCATTGGCGTCGTCGGACTGAGCGCCGGCCACACGATTGCCCACGTCATTGCCATGGAGGGACTGGCCGGTGAGATTCGTCTCGCGGACTTCGACACCCTTGAACTCTCCAACCTCAACCGAATTCCAGCGAGCGTGCTCGATTTGGGCGTGAACAAAGCAGTGGTGGCCGCTCGTCGTATCGCCGAGATTGATCCCTACCTGCGCGTCACCGTTGAGCCGGCCGGCATTCGCCCGGAGAACCTGGGTGAGTTCCTCGACGGACTCGACATTGTCATAGAGGAGTGCGACTCGCTCGACATGAAGTTCCTCGTTCGAGAGGCGGCCCGCGAACGTCGAATCCCCGTCATCATGGAAACGAGTGATCGCGGTGTCCTCGATGTCGAACGATTCGACCTCGAACCGGACCGTCCGATCTTTCACGGACTGTTGGGCGATATGGACTCATCGAAGTTGGCGAACCTCACGACCGCCCAGAAGGGACCCTACGTCATTCGACTCATTGGCGCCAAGGAGGCGTCATCGCGCGGCGCAGCTTCGCTGTTGGAGGTCGGCCAGACCATCACCGCATGGCCGCAGCTCGGAAGTGAGATCACGCTCGGCGCGGCGACGGTCGCGGCCGCCGTGCGACGAATCGGTCTCGGGGGCGAACTGCCCTCTGGCCGAGTGCGCTTCGACGTCGAAGAGATCCTTTCGGCGCTGGGACCCGTTGAAGTAAACCTCGAAGCCGAAGCTGACCTCTTCGCCCCAGCGCCCGAGGATCCACCGCTCGTGAGCGACGACCCTATTGAGTTAATCGTTGACGCCGCTCGCCGAGCACCTTCAGGCGGCAACGTGCAGCCGTGGCGATTCGAAGCCGACGGCGATGAGATTCGTTTTTTCATGTTGCCTGAACGCACCTCCACGATGGACGTCGCGCATCGCGGCACCTACGTTGGAATCGGCGCCGCGCTGTTCAACGCACGCGTGCAGGCCGCGTCAATTCGCAAACTCGGTCTCGTGAAACTCTTCCCCGAGGGTCGACCCTCGCACCACGTGGCGTCGATGACCCTGGGCACTTCAGACGACGTGGCAATTGCGCCGCTACGCGACTACCTCCTCAGCCGATCGTCGAACCGGCGCATGGGCCAGCCAACGGCCATTGAACCAGAGACCGTGCAGTCGTTGATGCGCGGCGTCGAGCGAGAGGGTGCACAGCTTCGTCTGGCGACCGATCGCGAACAGGTCAAAGCGGGCGCGGAGCTTCTCGCGGCGTCGGACCGATTGCGGTTTCTCCTTCCCACGGTGCACCAAGAGATGCTCTTTGAGATCAAGTGGCCCGGTCGCGATTCACTCGAGGAGGGCCTCGACGTCCGCACACTCGAAATGGACCCGGGCGGTTACGCCGCGCTCGAACTACTCAGCCGTCCTGACGTCATGGGACACCTCTCGGACTGGCGCGCCGGATCGGCCCTCGGTCTGCGCATGCAGGCCTCGATTATGACCAGTTCGGCGCTGGCGATTATCACGGTGCCCCACGCCGATCCGATGTGGTACCTGCGCGGGGGAGCGGCGATGGAGCGCTTCTGGTTGAGCGCCGAGATGCACGGATTGGCCGTCCAGCCGGCCTCGCCGGTCTTTCTCTATGCGGTCGGCGAGTCCGATATGCGAGTAATGGCGGGCGAACGGTACCTCGATGAGATGTTCGCACTCTCCGAGCGTTTCAATGACTTCTGGGGTCTCACCGACGGAGAGACTCCAGTCATGGTCTTTCGTGTCTTCCAGGCCCCTCCGCCCTCAGTCCACAGTGTCCGACTTCCGCTAAGCCACGTTTTGAGTCGCGAGACCGAAACTTTGTCGCCAATTGAGCCACTGCCAATTCAAAATAGGTGAGAAATGGTGCAAATGTTGGGGTTTACTTACCCCATTGCCTGTGCAATAATCTTTCTTGAACGCGATGAGGAGCTGTGCCGAGAGGCCCGACCCCTGATCCCGGCCTTTATCTGTCGGCAAAGGGCAAAGGTAGATCCCTCATGAGAAGTCTCAACCATTCGTATCTAGACCGCGCGGGCGAAGAAACCCGTCTAGTGGTCGAGACACTTCTCCAGGTGGTGCCCGGTACACAAATCGTCGCCGTCGTGACGAATCTCGCGAAGCCCATCCCCGGGTTTGAACTCGAACCACTCGTCGGCAGCGATTCGGAGAAGGCGTTCGAGACGATCAGTGAGCGCGTTCGCGGACAGCTCTCGGGTGACGTACCACCCGGCTCATTCTCATGCGTCGTACTCGGGGTCGAATGGGGTGTCCTGGTCGATCACATCGTCGTGCAAGATGGCGACGTCGTCGGTGCGCTCGTGGTCGCTCGACACGGTCGCACCTGGTCCGGTCGCGAACGATCACTGACCAAAGCCTTTGGAAGTTTGCTCAGTCACGTGGCGACTCTCGCTACTCGCGAGGGCGTCTTGTTGCACCAACGCCGTTTGGACGAATTGGTCGCTCAAGTGGCGGAAAAATTGATGTCCGCATCGGCGACGAACCGTCAGGCAGTGCTCGACTGGGTCTGTGTCGTGCTCGCGGAGTTCCTCAGTGCCGATGTCGCCTTTATCCGTCGCAACGATCTGACGCGAGGACTCACCATTCTGGAAGCCGAGTGGCCAATCCGTGAGGACATTCCCGACCCCGACCCGCTCGGCGAAGTGCCCTTTGACGCGGACCCTATTTTCATGGCGCTGCGCGATTTGCGCACTCCGTATCTCACCGGAACCGATGACCTGACCGAAGATTACCGTGACCGCTCGGTGGAGGCCGGTGGCGAGACGCCGGCCGCCGGTGCCGCCGTGCCGCTGCTGCTCGGCGACTCGACCTGGGGCTCGCTCGGCTTCCTCCACTTCAATTTGCACAACTGGGTACAGGCCGAGATTAACGCGCTGCAGGCCGTTGCCTCGATGCTCGTCCAACTCCAAGGGCGGATCGACGCCGAAGAGCGCACTCGCTACAACGCCAATCACGATGAGCTGACCGGACTGCCGAACCGTCGCGCCCTCATTCAAGAGTTGAAGAGCCGTCTCGACGCGAAGCGTGAGACCGCGGTCATGGTTATCGACCTCGACCGCTTCAAGATCATGAACGACTACCTCGGTCACGGCAGCGGCGACCGACTCCTCGTGACCATTGCCGACCGCCTGCGCACCAGCATCCGGGTGAACGACTTCGCCGCGCGACTCGGTGGCGACGAATTCGTCTTCATCGTCGACAAGGCCAAGAGTGAGATGGAGATTCTGGCCACGGCCTATCGAATGTTGGACGTCATCGCGCAGCCCGTTGCCATTGCCGGGCAGGAAGTCACGCACACGGCCAGCATCGGCATTGCCATGGCGGAGCTCGGCGAGCAGAGCGGTCTGGACCTACTCGGGTGGGCCGACGTCGCGATGTACGCCGCCAAAGCCCGTGGTCGAAACCAGGCCGTCGTCTTTGACCGGGAACTTCGCGAAGAGGTCAACGACCGCTCGCGCACCGAACTCATGCTTCGTGAGGCAATTGAAATGGGCGGTCTGCGCCTGCACTTCCAGCCCGAGGTCAATCTGCGCACCGGTCAGGTGCTCGCCGCCGAAGCGCTCGTGCGCTGGGAGCACCCCACACGTGGACTCCTGGCGGCCTCCGAGTTCATCACCGTGGCCGAAGAGACCGGCCTCGTCACCGAAATCGGTCGGTGGGTCTTTGCAGAGGCCTGCCGCCAGTTGGCGATATGGGAAATCGAGTACCCAGATCTGCCCTTCATTGTTCGCATCAACATGTCCCCCGCCGATTTCAAATTGGGCGACCTCGTCGAATTCGTCGAACGTTGCCTGCGTGAGAACAACGTGCCGGGCAACCGCCTGTGCATTGAGATCACTGAGTATGCGGTTATGGACGAGCCCGAGCGAATTGCGCGCATCCTGAAGGGCTTCCAGGCCTTGGGCGTTGAGATCGCGCTCGACGACTTCGGTACGGGCTTCGCGTCGATGACCGGTCTGAAGAACCTCCCCGTCAACCTCCTGAAGCTGGACATGAGCTTCGTGCGCGGTATCACGACGGACAACTACGACCGGGCGATCGTGGAATCGATCATCCGACTTGGTGCGGCACTCAACCTCGGCGTCATCGCCGAAGGCATCGAGTCCGGGACCATCATTGAGAAGTTGCTCGAACTCGGCTGCTACCGCGGCCAGGGCTACCTCATCTCTCGTCCAGTCCCAGCCTCGGAACTCTCCGAAATGCTTCGTGCCGGCTCAGTCCCGTCGTCACTCTTGCGACCCGTGGAGAAGACACCGCTGGAACTGGCAGACTTACAACTGTGAGTTCAAAAAATGGTTCGACCGCCGAGTCAGCTCACCAGTCAGGTGCCGAGGAAGATGAAACTGAGGCGACGCTTTCTTCAATTCACGCTGACGTGGAGCGCAGCGACGTGAGCGGTGAGGACTACGAACCGTGGCTGTTCCAGACAATGTTGAACGAACTGTCCGAGCGCGAACTCGGCGTCGGTTTCATCTACGCGATCCTTGAACTGTTCGCCGAACGTCACAAGCTGACCGACGTCGCGGTGGTGCTCGTGAACGACACCTTCGGCACGCAGATGTTCCGATTGGGTGGAGAGGCAGTGACGCCAGATATGGCGGCCCACTTGAGTGCGTCACCCGGTGTCTACTGCGAGCCCGACCACGTGCCGAGCGCCGAATGCGATGCCGTTCGAACCGCGTGCCAGTTAGCGATGTCGCTGCACTTGGCCCGTTTCAGTGCCGCACACGATCCACTCACCAATATCGCGAACCGCCGTAGTTTTGACGAAGCGTTGGAAGTCGCGGCCGCTCGAAGTGCCCGCTACGGCTGGGCCTTCACGCTCGTCCTCGTGGACCTCAACAACTTCAAGGCCGTCAACGACCGTTCCGGTCACGAATACGGCAATCACCTCTTGCGTCAGTTCGGCTTCGCCCTTCGTCAAGCGGTTCGCCAAGGCGACATCGCGGCGCGCATCGGTGGCGACGAATTTGCGGTCATCTTGAGTAACGCTGAAGGACACGAGTCCTCCGGCTTCACCGAGCGACTCCGTGGTCACCTCGTCACGCTGGGCAATCCTGTCGAGTTCACGATTGGCACGGCCACCTCACCGCGCGACTCCACCGACCCCGGTGAGCTGTTGCGGTTGGCTGACGGACGTCTCTACGAAAAGAAGGGCATTCGCATCTCATGATGTCAAGAACCGAAGAAGACTTCGAACTCGAACTGCGCTCGCTCCCGGGTGTACTGAACGTGGGCATCACGAAGCACGCCAACGGCGACGTTGACGTGGTGACGCTCGTCGCGAACAGCAAGGACCCGATTGCGACGCGCAGCGCCGCCAGCCAGATCGCCAGCCTGTACTACCCCGAAGCGGCCGTCGTCATCGAAGACGCAAACCGCGCGTTGGCCGACCACCACCGTGGCGAGGGTCCGCGCGTCGCACTCATTCGCGCCGACTACGACACGAGCGACGGCTTTTGTGAAGTACAGCTCTCCGTTGACGGACGTACCGGGATTGGCCGGGCGGGGAGCGGACCACTCATCGGTGGCGCCGAGGCGACGCTCGCGGCACTTCGCGACCTAGGTTACGACGTGCCGTACTCATTGATGACGGTGACCAACGTCACGAATGGCCGCGATTGGCCCGTGATTGTGACGCTACGGTCGCTCGCGAACGACGCGGACCGATTCGGCATTGCGCGCTCCGAGGATGACCTTGTCTCCGCGGTCAAGGCGACGCTCGATTCGCTGAATCGATTCCTTTCGACACTCGAGGGTCGCGTCTAACGTCACACTGATGCACCGTCGCACTGCGACGACTACGCAGTGACGACTGCGTCGAAGGTTCGTCCACTGAGTTCAGAGAGCCCCGCGGTGCGGAACGTTCCTCCGAGCGCAGTCGCCACGTTGAGCCCTGCGAGCGCACCATCGCGGGGCAGTACGAGCAATGAATCGAGGGCGCCGCGCGCGACGACGAGTCCCTGCATTCGCGACTGACGTGCCACTTGGTCGACAAGTCCGACGTCGACGAGTCGCGGCAGCTCAACAACCGGGTTCTCGTAGTGGGTGCGGCTGAACGAGCGCAGGTCGCGGATCATCTGAATCGAGTCTCGACCGACGCGCACGGACGACCCCGCGATGTCGTCCCAGGTCACGTCGATGGGGGTGATCGAAAGGCCCAGCTGGTCGGCGAGATAGAGCATTTCGGCGTCGTAGATGAACCGGTCGTAGAAGCCGAGGAGCGACAGTATCCTCGCTGGTCCGAGCTGGAATCCTTTACAACCACATTGGGTGTCGCGAAGCGTGGTGCCGGTGTAGTGGCGGACCAGTCGGTTGAACACTTTGCCCGCGACACTGCGCAGCGCAGTGTCGTAGCCCGTCTTTCCCTCGTGTTCGCGTGATCCCGGCACCAGGGCGCTGGTGTGCAGCGCGACGACGATGTCGGGGAGGTGGACGGGCCTGATCGAAAGGTCGGCGTCGGTGGCGATCACGTACGGCGCGCGGGCGACCGAAATACCTAAGCGCACTGCGGCTCCCTTGCCCATGTTCTTGGGCTGTTGCACGAAGAGGGTGTGGGGGAGATGGCCGTAGACGGCGTGCGCCGTATGCAACGTGTCGTCAGTGGATCCGTCGTCGACGACGATCACCTCGATGTCGTCGGGTCCCATCTCGTCGAGAACGGGCGCCAATCGTTCGAAGCCGGCCGCGAGTCGAAGCGACTCGTTGTAGGCAGGGATGACGATGGACGTGGTGAGGGTCATGGGGCTCCGTGAGAGGCTGACCAATGTGGGCAACGGTGGTGCGCACAAACCGTAGCGCCTCGTCGGGCACCGCGGTGAGCGACGTTCCTGTACGTCGAACGCGCCTCGGTCAGCGAATTGGATGCCGATGGGTCGACGGAACTAGTTTTTTCAGGTGGGAGTTCTCGTCATTGGCATGCACCGTTCCGGTACGTCGGCGCTCGCCGGAGCGCTCGACGCCATGGGCTTTGAGGCCGGTCCCGCCGACGACTTGATGGAGGGCGACGAAGGAAATCCCCAGGGGTACTTCGAACTTCGCTCGATTGCGTCGTTGAATGACGAGATTCTGTCTCACTACGGAGGTCGTTGGGACAGCCCACCGTTGTTGGCGCCCGGCTGGGAACACGACGACGCGGCTCTGGCGTACGCGACACGCGCCCGCGAGGCCCTCGCTGAGGTCTACGCGGGTGATGCCTACGTCCTCAAGGACCCACGAATCTCGCTGCTAGTGCCTCTCTGGCGCCAGGTCACGGATGCGGGTACCTGCGCGATCGTGATCGTTCGCGAGCCTCTCGAGGTCGCGGCGTCACTGACTCATCGAAATGGTCTGCCGACGATCAGCGGTCTCGCGCTCTGGGCGGCGTACAACAGGGCGCTCCTGCGTGACCTCGAAGGGATGGCGGTGCACATATGTAGTTACACCGACCTCGTGAACGATCCGACGACTGTGCTGTCTGAAGTTCGAGACAGCCTGCAGGCGTGGACCGTCGTCACCGAAGATATCGACCTGTCATCGGCGATTGCGTCAATCCGTCCCGACCTGCGGCGTAATAACGCGGACGACAACGTCGAGTCGTCACACCTTCCCGTTGAGATTGCAGACTTGCTCACCCTGCTGCTCGATCGGCGTGGCCGACACGACCACTTTGCCGTAAAGGCGTCACTCGAGCCGGCGTGGTGGGAGCGAGCGCTGCTCGAAGAGCGCCGGGTCTTACTGAATTGGGCGCTCGATCGACATGGCGTCGTCGAGGCGCATAGCGCGAACCTCGAGACCCATAGCTCAAATCTCGTTGCCGAGAATGCAATGTGGCGACAGCGCTTTGAGGACACCGAACGCGAGTTGCAGGCGCTGCAGGGGCGAGTTGACCACGTGAAGAAATTGATCCCCGCGCCGTTGTTTCGGGCAGTCACCAAGCGATCGAAAGGGACCTAACGCTCGGCCCACGCCACGATACGCGGCGCACGTTCTGTGCAATGGAGTTCGCGCGGTGAAGTAAATTTCATTGGGCGTCGACCGATCTCGGAACTCGACCACATCTCAATGAATAGGTGAACATCGAATGTCATACTTCAAGTGCGGCTCGTGGCCGAGGTCGTATCATCGAAGGTCGGACTCGAGGTCACATGCTTGACTCGACTCCTCCCACCTTTGTTGTGTGGTTCACGGGCATCTCGGGCGCGGGTAAGTCGACCATCGCCTCGGGCGTGGAGCAACGCCTGCGAGCGCTCGGTCTCTCCATCCACAACCTTGATGGCGATTCATTGCGAACCGGTCTCAACAGCGACCTTGGATTTAGCGATGACGATCGGACAGAGAACATACGTCGAATCGGTGAAGTCGCCCGGCTCTTCAATATCGCCGGGGTCAGCGTCCTCGTCGCCGCAATCTCTCCCTTTCGAGTGGGACGCGATCAAGTGCGCTCCTTAGTTGGACCGGGTCGCTTCGTGGAAGTGCACGTCGACACGCCCCTGGAGGTCGCCGAAGCACGAGACGTCAAGGGTCTCTATCGAAAGGCTCGTTCCGGTCAATTAGCGAACTTCACCGGTATCGACTCCCCCTACGAGGCGCCGCTCAATCCCGAGGTCCGGATCGACTCAACGAATTCGACGAGTGACGACGAGGCCGACGAGGTCGTTCGCACGTTGATGATGATGGGGCTTCTCGGCCACGACTGACGACGCGTTGGCTACGCGTGTCGCCGAGAGCGCATGATTCGACTTACTCCGAGTGCGCCGGCGCACGCCGCCACCACCATCAGGGCCAATGTGAGGATTAAGTTTGGCGTCAACGGTGACGCGGAGGAGCCGTAGCTCGTTCCCTGGAGGAACCACGGTGCGCTGCTTCCGACCCGTACCCACCACAACGCGGCGCCGGCAGTGATCGTGACCATCAGTATCGAGACCCCAGTGGCGAGGAGTGCTTCGACGCGAAGGACTCGCGACGAGAGGGCCATCCTCGCAACACACTGTAAAGCGACGCGGTCCCAGCTCACCAGTGTGAGCGCAATCAAGACCGCCCAGGCGATGAAGGCGCCAGAGTACGCACCGTCACCGCCGTTTCGTTGCACTGAGTTCAAGTGTCGTGACCAAAGAGACAGCGGAACGATGGCGACGAGCGCCAGCACGGTGAGCGTCAGCGAGTGGAGTATTCGTCGACGAGCGACGGTCCAGCCACCAGAGCGTAGGAAGGCGACGAACGACGGGAGCGCGACGCAGGCGCCGATGAGGACGAGGATCATTCCCAGTGCACCGCACCCCGCAACGATGTCGAATCCCACGCGGGCCGGCGAACTCGAGCCGGCGGGCATCGCTTTCGCGAAGTGCTCGGAGGTTTTGGAGAAGGTGGCACCAGCGAGCATGAATACGGACCACGCACAAAGTACGACCAGCGAGCCGCCGCGCGATTGGACGGCGGGCGTTGGATGCTCGCCAAGGAGCCCGGATTCGTGCGCCCGTTCGCGTACTGCGCCTAGGGCAATCGAGCTCACAAAGCCGACGGTCGGTCGCTTGCCGTCGAGCGTGTCGTCAACGTACGCAAGAAAATCGTCGCCGTATCGTGAGCGCCAACTCGGGGGGTACCACTTGAGGAGGCGTGTCGCGTCGTAGGGTCGGCGTTTCACGAAAGCCCGCCAATGGCCAGACGGAGTCGTGCTGTGCTGACGTCGACGAGTCGACGCATGTCCGCGACCGCGGAGGTCAACGACGCCGATCCGGCTTCGGTGATTCGATACGGACGTCGCCGATCCTCGCCATCGAGTGGTTCAATAAGTCCGCGCTCTTCAAGGCGGGTGATCGCTCCATAGAGCGCGCCGGGTCCGAGTTCGACGCCGGCGAACGCCGCGATGTCCTTGGCGAGTGCGTGACCATGCTTCGGTCCGGATGCGAGGCTGGTGAGAATCAAAAATGGAGGGTCGTTCGTACGTCGTAGACCTTCGTTGGCGGGCGTTTTTTTCATTGTGTCAGACTACTACGTGGTGCGTAGTAGTGCTCGACTTCAATTATTTGGCCGATATCACCTGATGGGATGTGGTGCCAGTGACTGCCTATCCACGAATCATTCGAAAGTCGTCGGAGGGGGCGTCGAGAGTTCGGCGTCGAAAGTGCGAGGCTCGAGTTTGGAAATGTCGGGTTTACTGAGTGGAGTCGTCGCGGCGCCCGACGCCATGCACTGAATCAGATCGAGTTGGCGCTCATCGCGGACTTGAAGTGCGTTGGCGTGCCCCGCCGTCGCTTTCTCGAGCAGAGAAGCCTGGGTCTCGCGTGACGGGCCTCCGGCACCTCCGTTGTCGATCACTGAACCGTCGTGACTTTGCGTGGTGTGCTGGAGGTGAGCGAGGGCGCCCTCCCAGTACCGGACCGCTTGTTCGGCCACTTCAAGCGCCTCTCGCTCGAGCGCGCACTGTTGCGGAGCGCGTTTTCGGCGCGACCACGTAAGTATCGTGAACCCGCCACCGCCGAGTACCAAGACGCCGACGCCCATAGCGAGAAGGAGTGCACCGCCGTTGGTCGCGTTGGCGCTCTTCGACGCCGCCACAACTCTTCCCTCACCCCAGACGGGCGATTCGTTGAGAAGGTCGAGCGTAAGTGCGCAGACCAGTGTTACGTAGCCGACACGCGGCACGCGCGACATCCAACGGTTCGAACTCGTTCGACCGATCACCGCAGTCCCCTCGAACTCAACGTTTCCTCACCGGCAAAAACGTTACAACCGATTCTCGGTTCAACGCCTGATGGAGTTCGCGTAGTCGCGAAGCGAACTGTTCCGTGTGCTTAAGAGCGCGGGCTCCAGACACCGTCGACACGCCTCGAAAGTGCGAGTGGGTTCGACTCTTGGAGCGCGGGCGGCAACAGCGTGTCGGGCACCGACTGATAGGTGACTGGCCGCAGCCATCGCTCGATAGCGCCAGCGCCAACTGAGGTCGTCGTAGCGTTCGTTGTCGATGGCCACGGTCCACCGTGCTGCATTGACCAACTGACGCCAACACCCGTCGGAAAGCCATTGACAATCAAGCGTCCGGCGCGTTGGGCGCCGAGTGAGAGTAGCCACGACGCGTCGGGGTCATTGTCAACAGCGAAGAGACTGAAGGTCAGCGCCGGCTCCGTTGCGCTCAGGCTGTTGCGAAGGTCCTCCTCTGACTGGTAGCGGATGACGAGTGCGAGTGGTCCAAAACATTCCTCGCGCAGGACGTAGGCGCCGGGCGATCGAAAACTGTCGCCGTCGACTTCGAAGAGTTGGCACGACGTGTGCGCACCTTCGCCCTCGTCCAGCTGGACGAGGGCGTGAGCACTCGCAAGTGACGCGATGGCGTCGACGCCACGTCGAAAGTGGTCGGCGATTCCCGATGACAACATGGTGAATCCCTCGAGTTCTTCGAGTGAAGCAACGATGGCGGCGACCAACGCATCACCGGCATCGCCCGCGGGAACGAA
>Ga0208849_1001421_pt1 | contig 16820 bp, 20 predicted proteins | sample NGESurdeep072012_10_FD_184470 | JGI IMG/M metagenome (GOLD analysis project Ga0208849, IMG submission 184470) | Arctic peat soil microbial communities from Barrow, Alaska - NGEE Surface sample 53-3 deep-072012 (SPAdes) | ecosystem: Environmental > Terrestrial > Soil > Wetlands > Peat ...
ACGTCATCGGCTGGCGCTCCGGCCGTGTGCTCTATTGGCTCACGAACACGCTGCTGGAGGAACTGTCGAACTCGCAGATGCTCGCGATCGCCAAATCGGCGCAGCGACTGCGCTAGCCGGCCGATAGGCGGCGCAATACGGCGTCCTCGGTCGCTCGTGTGCGGAGCACACTTCGCGAACTGCCTGTGCCCCGAAGGGGTGCGTCCTTGTCTTGCTTGCCTCTCAGCCGGCTAAGAGGTAGCAGCAGCAGCCTGGTCCAGCGCTGCGTTGACCAATGCGTCGGCGTCGGCGTTCTGGGCGCGCGGGACGGTGCGGATGCTCCACTTCTCGAAGCCCCTGAGCGCCTCCATCGCCTCGAGGTACAGCGGGCGCATCGCCGGGTGCTTGACCTTGTAGAGACCCTGCACCTGCTTGGCGATCAGCTCGGAGTCTCCGATGACCTCGACTTCGCTCGCGCCGAGCTCGCGCGCTCCCGCGAGACCGAGCAACAGCGCGCGGTACTCGGCGACGTTGTTGGTCGCGGTGCCGAGCAGCTGCGCACGCTCGTCGAGGAGCTCGCGGTCGGGCGTGGTGAATACTGCGGCGGCCGCCGCGGGACCGGGGTTGCCGCGGGCGCCGCCGTCGACGTGGACGATCAACTTCATCGCGGCGGCATTATGAAGCTCGCCGGGGACGCGGCGCTCGGGTGCGACCCGCTCGGCTCGAGCGTGGCAGGCGCTATGAGGCTTGCGCGAGCGGCAGCAGATCGCCGGCTACGCGGGCACGACGGCGGTCGCGCACGACGCGCCGCTGACCCTCGCCGCCGGAGGACGCGCCCGTGGCGGCGTAGCGGGCCCGTCGATCGAACTTGCGCCGATCGACGATCACGGTGACGTTCTCGTCGCCGCTGTAGTGCTCGACGAGCTTCGGGAACAGCTCGTCCGCGAGGGGTCTGGGTACCACGCAGTAGATCATCTGGCCCTCGATGTTACTCCCCGTGCGCAGATCCGCAAGCGGATCGCACGAAATCGTCAGACGGACGCCAGCACCAGCGCGCCGGACTCCGCGGCGGCGGCGTTCGCTCGCCGGTCCTCGCGGTCGAGCTCCGCGAGCTCGGTTCCCTGGGCGATGACCTGCGCCTCGGCCGCCGGTTCGCTGAGATCGACCTCGTAGCGGTACCAGCACAGCTCCCACGCGACGACGATCGACACGACGCTCGCGAGGTGTTCGGCCGAGCGCACGGTGACGGTCGGCGCGCCGAGCGAGCGCGTGACGCCGGCGACGCGGCGCGGGAACTCGCTCGCGTTGAACACGGCGATCGCTTCCTGCACATACGCGGACGGCTCCTCGGTCGCGGCGTGCTCCTGAGGCTGCTCCGCGGCAGGCGTCTCCAGCTCGTGGGCTGACGGCGCCGCGTCGGCGGCGCTGCGGTCGACGGCGAGCGCCTGCCCGTGCCCTTTAGCGTGCGCCGGCACCGCGGCAACCGGCTGCGTGCGACTCGCAGCGGCGGGGCTGGTCCTCCCCTGTGGCTCGGGTGCCTCGCCGAACAGGTCGTAAGCCTGCCCGGCATCCTCGGCGGCCGCGTCGGGAGACCCCGCGCTGGCGGCCTCGCCGGGAGGCCTCGCGACCTGGCGCAGCCGCTCGAACAGGCTTCGTCCACGCCGTGCGCGCATCGGCGGCAGGGTCAACGACTGGCTGTCGCTCTCACGCAGCCAGCCCTCGTGCGCGGCGCGCGGGGCGCACAGCTCACACACGATCCGTCTGCGCCCGGCACCGATGAAGACGTCCGGCTGCTCGCCGCGCAGTAGACGCCGCGCACACACGTCGCACTCGACGTCCGGCTGCGAGGTGACGATCGTGCGCGTAGCCATCGGCCCCCCAGACTAGCTGGCGCCGGCCCCGGGAGCAAATCTCCGAGACTTCGTAGACGCCTGTCGGTCGTCTACGCGTGGACGACGGGGCGTTCGCTGCTTGCCTGCTCGACGACCTTCTGCGCGAGGTGCGCGGGGAGCTCCTCGTAGCGCAGGAACTCGAGCGTGTAGTCGCCCTGCCCCTGCGTGATCGAGCGCAGATCGGGCGCGTAGGTGAGCATCTCGGCCATCGGCACCTCGGCGCGGATCTCGGTCATCGTCCCGACGGGCTCCATTCCCAGCGGGTGTCCGCGGCGGCTGTTGAGGTCGCCGATGACGTCGCCGACGTGCGCCTCGGGCACGGACAGCGTGACCTGCATGATCGGCTCGAGCAGCACCGGGTCGGCGAGCTCGAGCGCATGCTTCATCGCCTGCAGGCCGGCGAGCTTGAACGCGATCTCGGAGGAGTCGACGGAGTGGTGGGCGCCGTCGAACAGCCGCACGCGCACGCCCTTGACGGGGTAGCCGGCGAGCACGCCGGCCTCCATCGCCTCGCGCACGCCCTTCTCGACGGCGGGGATGAACGAGCCAGGGATGGCGCCACCCTTGATGTTGTCGACGAACTCGAAGCCCGTCGGATGCGCGGGGTCTTCCAGCGGCGCTATCTCTATGTGGCAGTCACCGAACTGGCCGCGCCCGCCGGACTGCTTCTTGTGCCGGCCATGCGCTGCGGCGACGGCGCGAATCGTCTCCTGGTAGGGAACGCGCGGCGGCTTGAGCGAGACCTCCACGCCGAAGCGTGAGCGCAGGCGGTCGACGATCACTTCGACGTGCACCTGCGAGAGCCCGGCGACGATCTGCTCCCCGGTCTGCTGGTCGCGGTGCAGGTCGATCGTGGGATCTTCCTCCTGCAGCCGGCGCAGCGACGAGAGCACCTTGTCCTCGTCGCCGCGGCTCTTCGGCGCGACGGCGAACGCCATCACCGGCGAGGGCAGCTTCAGGCGCGGCATGTCGATCGGCTCGTCGCGACCGATCGAAGATCGGCCAGCGAGCCAGTCGCCGGCGCGCGTCTCCTTGAGCTTGGCGACGGCGCCGATGTCCCCCGGTCCGAACTCCTGGACGTGCTCGGCGTCCTTGCCGGCGAACACGACCAGCTGACCGATGCGCTCCTTGGCGTGGGCGCGCGTGTTGAGCACCTGACTGTCCGCTGAGAGGGTCCCCTGGTAGACGCGCAGCAGGTTGATGCGTCCGGCGAACGGGTCGGCCCGCGTCTTGAACACGTAGGCGAACAGCTCTCCGTCCTCGGCCGGGGCGAGCTCCACCTCGCCCACCACCGGCGAGCCGTGCTTGACCGGCGACGGCAGGTCCTCGACGATCGCGTCGAGCAAGCGCGTCGTGCCGAGGTTGCGCGTGGCGACGCCGCATACGACGGGGAAGATCTTGCCGTGGTTGGTGCCCTCCTTGAGCGCGTCAACGATCTCCTCGTGCGAGATCTGCTCGCCCTCGAGGTATCGCTCCATGAGCGCGTCGGAGACTTCGCAGACCTCGTCCATGAGCTTCTCGCGGTATTCCGCGGCGCGCTCCTCGAGCTCCGCCGGGATCGGGATCTCCTCGGCGGCGCCGCGCTCTGGTGCGAGCTGTGAACGAAAGGCCTTCATGTCGACGAGATCGATGACGCCCTCGACGTCGTGCTCGGCGCCGATCGGGATCTCGGTCGCGACGACGTGGGGGCCGAAGGCGGACTTGAGCTGGTCGAGCGTGCGGAAGAAGTCTGCGCGCTCGCGGTCGAGCATGTTGACGAACAGCATGCGCGCGATGTCGAGCTCAGCGGCGCACGCCCACAACCGGCTGGTGGAGACCTCGACGCCCATGACGGCGTTGACGACGAACACGGCGGACTCACACACGCGCAGCGCGCCGAGCGCATCGGCGACGAAGCTCGGCTCGCCCGGCGTATCCAGGAGGTTGATCTTGCGCTCCTGCCAGCGCAGCGAGCTGAGCGTCGCGGAGATCGACATCTGCCGCGCCTGCTCGTCTGGGTCGGAGTCCGAAACCGTCGTGCGATCCGGCACCGAGCCGAGGCGGCCAATCGCCCCCGACTCGAACAGCAGCGCCTCATGCAGCGCGGTCTTCCCCGACCCTCGATGTCCGACGAGGGCAACGTTGCGAATCCGGTCCGCTGGGGGGTGCATGAGTGTCTCCTTCCTCGGGTGCGAGCACCATACCGCCGGCTTTCGGCGAGCGCTAGTGCTTTTCGACACTCATATGGCGCGTCGGGCCCGGCACGCCACTGATCTGCTGCTCTGATGGGCACATGTGCCCATCAGCCGGCCGCACATGTGCGGCCGGAGCCAAGCCGCATGCGGCTTGGCAGGCGGACGGCGCGTGCGCCGTCCGCCGCAGGGCCGCATGCGGCCCTGCGAACAGCCCACGCATGCGCTGCTGGCCGCGACCGCAGCGCTGGGGTTGGCTGGCCCCCGCTAGCCTCGAATCTCTTTGCCTTTTGGCGGCAGTTCTTTCGGGCGTGGCTTGGGCGGTGCTTCGCTTCGAAGGATCACAGACATCATCGTACCCCCACCGCGACCAACCAGAAGAAGATGTCGCAGGCGAGCGCGCCACAGGCAAACCGGAACAGCTTGAATCGTCCCCGTAGCTTTTCATTGTTGAGCTCGCGGCTCTTGGCGTTGCTGAGCAACATCTCCCGGCACATCTCCGTTGGGTCCGCGTCTTTCGCGTAGTAGCGATCGTCCAGATCGCTGGCGTCAAAAGAGAACTCCCAGTCTTCGGACGGCCAGAGGACGCTGAGGCAGAGCAGTGCCGTGGCGGCAAACGCGACGAAGCCGAGCACGTTGAGCCAGTATTCGGGCAGATGTCGTTGCAGCGCTGCTGCCCCCAAGAATGCCGCCGCCACGGTCGCGGCAGCCATGACCACCCCTGTCCGGCTGTGCAGCTCGTTGAGCGTTTCGTTCTGTAGGTCAAGCCCGCGGACGGACTCTTCGTAGGCAAGCTTGACCCGCGGATCAACGTCACTCATGGGCAGCAAGCCTACGGTCGCTCCCGGCCAGACCAGGCCACGCCTCCTGCCTCAGTCGTCGAAAGACTCCTCCTGCATCCGCGAGCGCAGCCGCAGCACGGCCTTGGTGTGCATCTGCGACACCCGCGACTCTGTCACGCCGAGCACCTCGCCGATCTCGCGCAGGGTGAGGTTCTCGTAGTAGTAGAGCGCGATGACGAGCTTCTCGCGCTCGGGCAGCTTGGCGATGGACTCGGCGATGCGGTCCTTGAGGTCGCCGACGTCGAGCGCGCGCGCCGGGTCGGGCGCGCCGGGGTCCTCGATGGTGTCCATCAGCGAGACCTGGTCGCCGCTGGAGTCGGACACGCTCCACAGCTCGTCGAGCGCGACGATCGAGGAGTGCGAGATGGCGAGCAGCGACTCGTTGAGTTCGTCGACGGTGATGCCGAGCTCGTCGGCGAGCTCCTGGTCGGTGGGCGCGCGCTGGAGCGTGTGCTCGAGCTTGGCGTTGGCGCGCTCGACTTCGCGCGCGCGGGCGCGCACGCTGCGCGGCACCCAGTCGAGCGAGCGCAGCTCGTCGATGATTGCGCCCTTGATGCGCATGATCGCGTAGGTCTCGAACTTGATGTCGCGGGACAGGTCGAAGCGCTCGATCGCTGAGATCAGGCCGACGAGCCCGTAGGAGATGAGGTCGGCCTCCTCCACGTGCGGGGGCAGCCCCGCGGCGGTGCGCCCGGCGACGTACTTGACCAGCGGCGAGTACGCGACCACCAGCCGCTCGCGAACGCGGCTGTCTCCATCGTTCTTATAGCGCCGCCACAGTTCGCGCAGCTCGATCGGTTTGACGTTCGTCTCCAGGGTCATCTCCGAAGGGCGAGCGGGCGTCTCATCATGCCCGAGGGTGACTGCGCGCATAGGCGCTTCTGAGCCTGGCGGACTCTACCCGAGTGTATATCTGGGTGCTCGACACGCTGGCATGTCCGAGAAGCTCTTGGATGCTGCGCAGGTCCGCGCCGCCGTCGAGCAGGTGCGTCGCGAAGCTGTGGCGCAGCGCATGCGGCGAGGCGCCCTGGCCGACGCCGACGCGTGCGGTCCACATGCGCAGCCGCCGGCGCACGTCGCCCGTCCCGAGCGGCCGCCCGGTCTTGCTCAGGAACAGGGCATCGGGCGCGCTTGGCGGTAGCGCCGGCGAGGAAGCCGCGCTGGGTGCATGGGCGTCCTCGCTCGCGAGCTTTGACCGTCCGCGCTCCAGGTAGGCGCGCACCGCCGCCATCGCGGGCTCGCCCACAGGTACGAAGCGCGTCTTTCGCCCCTTGCCCTCGACTCGCAGCTGCTCTCCGTCGTGGTCGACGTCGGCGCAGCCCAGCGACACGAGCTCCTCGGCGCGCAGGCCGCACGAGTAGGCGAGCTCGAAGATCGCGCGATCACGCAGCTCCAACGGGTCGGACGCTCCGATCGCGTCGAGCAGGTCCTTGGCCTCGCGTGCGCTGAGCACGCGCGGCAGGTGCGAGCCGCGGCGCGGCGTCGACACCAGGTCGGCTGGATTCTGGGCGATGTGCCCGTGCTCACGCTGGCTCGCGAACAGCGCGCGCAGCGCGGCGAGCTTGCGCGCCGAGGTGCTCGGCGCGGCGCCCTCCCCCGAGGGCGGACGTTCTGAGAGATGCGCTACATAGCGGCGCACGGTCTTGGGGTCAACCCCCTGCGGCGCGAGGCCCCGGCCGATCGCCCATGCTGCGAACCGGTCGACGTCGATCGCGTATGCGCGCCGGGTGCGCGGGGCGGCGTCGCGCCGGCGCAGGTCACCCTCGAGGAGCGCGCTCGCCTCGGCCCAAGCGCCGCGCAGCTGCGCCTGCTCCCCCGTCGCGGCCCCCTCCTCCTCCATTCCGATGCTCATCGCCTGCACTACTTCGCCGTGAGCGATGCTCCGCCTGCCTGGCCGCTGCGCGCGGGACAGCGCGCTGCCGGTGTTGCCTTCCCTGGACACTGTCATGCGATGGTTGTACAGAGTAGTTAAAAGGGATGGCCGCGCATGGCTGGACGACGCCTGCGCCAGCCACCTGCGCCTGCAGTACAGTCGAGTGGATGAACGTCGATTCGCGCAGCGATGCCGCGACGCTGCCTGGCGAACCCGAAGCGGGGCCGCACGCGTACGGACCGGACGGGCGCTCTGCGTGGCTGGACGTCGACTGGCGCCGGCATCAGCGCTGGCTGGTGATCGACGGGCAGCCGGTGAACACGATCGAGCTCGGACCCGAGCGTGCCGGCGAGGCTGACGGACGCCAGCCGCTGGTGTTCGTGCACGGCCTTTCGGGCTCGTGGCCGAACTGGCTCGAGCAGCTGCCGGTGTTCGCAGCGGAGCGCCGCGTGGTGACGCTCGACCTGCCCGGCTTCGGGCACTCGCCGATGCCCGCCGAGCAGATCTCGATCGCGGGCTATGCGCGCCTGCTCGACCGCCTGCTTGGCGAGCTCGGGATCGACGCCGCGGCGGTTGTCGGCAACTCGATGGGCGGCTTCATCGGCGCCGAGCTGGCGATCTCCTACCCGCAACGTGTCGAGCGCCTCGTGTTGGTGTCGGCCGCGGGGATCTCGACCACGTCGCAGGCGCAGCCGCGGACGGCGCGCGTGGTGCCGGCGCTGCGCCGCCTGGAGACGGTGCTGGCTGCAAGCAGCGCGTGGGTGGCCTCGAAGTCCGACACGGTCGCGCGGCGCGCGCGCCTGCGCGAGGCGCTGCTGAGCGTCGTCGTGCGCCACCCCGATCGCCTGCCGGCGCCGCTCGCGGCGGAGCAGCTGAGGGGCGCGGGCAAGCCCGGCTTCGTGCAGGGGCTGCAGGCGGTGCTCGACTACGACATCCGCGAGCGCCTGCCGGAGATCGCGTGCCCGACGCTGATCGTGTGGGGCGAGCGCGACCGGCTGATCACCGTGCGCGACGCGGACGTGTTCGCGCAACTGATCCCCGACTCGCGCAAGGTCGTCTTCGAGGACACCGGCCACATGTCGATGCTCGAGCGCCCGGCGGCGTTCAACGCACTGCTCGAGGACTTCCTCTCCGACCGAATCCGGTAGACACTCGCCTCCGACCGAATCGGGGGACGCTTCGCATCCCCGACTTCGGCCAGCATCCCCGTTTCGGCCAGCGCCAGCGGAGCCGAGCACGCCTCGGAGCCCTATAGGACGTTCGCTGGTCAAGCGAGGCGCGGACGCAGGGAGCGTGGCGTGCGAATAGCACGCGAGCGACCGAGGACAAAGCCTCGCGCCGGCCAGCGGGCGTCCTAGCGTGCGACTGCGCCTTCGGCGGCGCTGCCGACGAGCTTGGCGTACTTCTGGATCGCGACGTCCACGTGCTGATCGGCGCGCGGTGGCTGGCGGTAGGCGCTGACGCGGGTTGCGATCTCCTCGTCGGACAGCGCCACGTCGAGGCGGCGCGTGTCGGCGTCGATCGTCAGCTCGTCGCCGTCGGCGAGCGCGGCGATCGGGCCACCGCGTACGGCCTCGGGCGCGACGTGGGCGACCATGAAGCCGTGCGTGGCCCCGGAGAAGCGCCCGTCGGTGATCAGGGCGACGTCATCGCCGAGCCCCTCTCCGACGATCGCGCCGGTGACCGACAGCATCTCGCGCATGCCGGGGCCGCCGGCGGGCCCCTCGCCGCGGATCACGACGACGTCGCCAGCTTGGATCTCGTGCGCGAGCACGGCTGCCATCGCGGCCTCCTCGCCGTCGAACACGCGCGCCGGCCCGACGTGTTTGCGCCGCTCGTGGCCTGAGAGCTTGACGACGCAGCCGTCGGGCGCGACGTTGCCGCGCAGGATCGCGAAGCCGCCGGTCGCTTTGATGGGCTCGTCAAGCGCTCGTACGACGCGCTGGCCCTCGGTTTCCTGCGCTTCGGCGGCGTGCTCGCCGATCGTCCTGCCGGTGACAGTCGGGGCGTCTGCGTTGAGGATGCCGGCGTCGTTCAGGCGCGCGAGCACGAGCGGCACGCCGCCGGCTTCGTAGAGCTCGGTGGCGACATACTGCCCGCCGGGCTGCAGGTCGCACAGCAGCGGCGTGCGCTCGGAGATCGCCTCGAACTCGTCGATCTCCAGCGGCACGTCCATTTCGCGGGCGACAGCGAGCAGGTGCAGCACGCCGTTGGTGGAGCCGCCGCTGGTGGCGACCGCGGCGATCGCGTTTTCGAGCGCGGGCTTGGTGATGATCTCGCTCGGGAGCTGGCCCCTGCGCAGCACATCCATCACGAGCTCGCCGCACGCCGTGGCGACCTCGAGCTTGCGCCCGTCCTCGGCGGGGACCATCGCGGACCCCGCCGGCGAGATGCCGAGCGCCTCGAAGGCCATCGCCATCGTGTTGGCGGTGAACTGCCCACCGCAGGCGCCCGCGCCGGGCGAGGCGGCCTCCTCGAGCTCGTGCAGCTCCCGCTCGGTGATCTTGCCGGAGGCGTACGCGCCGACCGCCTCGAACACCTGCTGGATCGTGACCTCGGCGCCCTTGTAGTGGCCGGGCTTGATCGAGCCGCCGTAGAGCATCAGCCCGGGGATGTTCAGGCGCGCGAGCGCCATCACGGTCCCGGGGATCGTCTTGTCGCAGCCGCTGATCGTGACGAGCGCGTCGAAGCGGTGGGCGCTCGCGACGAGCTCGATAGAGTCGGCGATCAGCTCGCGTGAGACGAGCGAGGCGCGCATGCCGGAGGTGCCCATCGTGATCCCGTCGGAGATCGCGATCGTGTTCAGCTCCATCGGCGTGCCGCCGGCGGCGCGAATGCCCTCCTTGACCTTGGCGGCGAGCACGCGGTTGTTGAAGTTGCACGGCATCGTCTCGATCCACGAGTGCGCGACGCCGACGATCGGCTTGGCGAGGTCCTCGGCGGAGTAGCCGATCCCGTGCAGATACGCGCGCGCGGCGGCGCGCTCGGGTCCCTCGGTGAGGGCGCGGCTGCGGTGCTTGACGTCGAAGCTGGTGTCGTGAGTCAAAAGTTCGGGGAGTGTTTGCCGGATGGATGGTCGTGATCTGACGGTCGACGGCGGCGGTCTGCGTGCCGGTAGCACGTGGGCCGACGGCGGCGAGCGTCAGGCGCGGGCAGACGACGGGAAACGCCGTCGAACTTTTGACTCACGACACTAGAGGTGGTGCTCACGCGGCGCGCACACTACCGGCACGGCGAGCAGAGAGCTCTCGTTCCCAGCGGCTCAGGCGCGCCAGGTCGCGTCGGACCCTGTCGGGATCGACCTGGCGGCCCGGCAGGTGCATGTTGGCCTCGCCCACGAGCCGGCGCTCGTCGGCGGTCAGCGCCATCCACTTGGCGAGTACGTCGTCGGAGTCCGGCAGCCGCGCGCTGCCGTAGGGCTTGGACATGTCGGGGAACGCGACGCAGTACTCGTTGAGCAGCTCGCCGGTGTCGGGCACGTACGCGACAACCGGCTTGTGCGGATAGACCAGGTAGGCGTATGACGCCTGCGCCGGGGGCGCGTCATCCGCGCGCGCGCCAAGGCCACCCCACACGCGCAGGAAGCCGAGGTCGCGGTACATCGCCCAGTCGTGCTCGGTGACGCACGAGCGCAGCAGCGCGCGCGCACGCTGCTCGGCGCGACGTTCGCGGCCGGGGTCGTAGCCGATCGGTGCGCTCCCACGCCGGTGCGCCGCCCACAGCTCGCGACCGCGGGCGAGCGCGCGCTTGAGCGTCGGCCGCGCGAGCTCCCACAGCAGCACCACGAGCACGATCGCGGCAGTGCCGAGGGGGAGGCCCATCCCGGCTAGCGCGTCGCCTGGGGTGAGCCGCCGGCGGCCCGCGGAAAGAAGATCACGCGCTCGGCGTCGCGCGGCACCTCGTCGAAGCTCTTGACGAGCTCGGCCTCGCGGCGTCCGCCGGGCGCCTGTGTCGGCACCGCCGCCCACATGCCGGCGTCGAGCTCGCGACGGAACGCCTCGATCAGCTCGCGCTCCTGCTCCGGGACCGCCACGTCGCCCTCGGCAAGAACGATCTCGCCATGACCGGGCTTCATACGTAGCAGCTTCATCGTCCGTCGATTATGCCAAACGGGAGGGCGGGGACTCACCGGTTCCCGCGCCGCCCGGCGATCTGCAGCACGTCCACCGGCCCGGCGCCGGCACCAAGGCCGCGCAGGCCGGCGGCGACCGCTTCTCCGGCGATGCGCCGCGCGGTGCGCGCCGCGTCGAGCGGGTCATGGCCGAGAGCAAGCTGCGCGGCGAGGACTGACGCATGCGTACAGCCGGAGCCGTGGGCCGCACCGCCCGGATGACGCTCGCCCTCGATCTCCACTGCCCGGCCGTCGCCGGCCGAGTCCACGAACAGATCGACCGCGCGCGCGCGATGGCCTCCCGTGAGCACCACGATCCGCGGCCCGAGCGCGAGCAGCGCCCGGGCTAGCGACTCGGCTTCGGCGTCCTCGTCGCCCTCCCCAGCGGGCTCGCCGCCGACGAGCGCCCGCGCCTCGGGCAGGTTCGGCGTCAGCACGCTCGCACGCGGCAGGATCTCGCGCACGAGCGTGTCGCGGGCGTCTGACGCGAGCAGCGACGCGCCGGACTCAGCCACCATCACGGGGTCGACGACCACGGGTGTGCCCGCGGGGAGCTCGTCGAGCGCCGCCGCGACGGCCAGCGTCACCTCGGCGGTTCCGAGCATCCCGACCTTGACCGCATCGACGCCGAGGTCCGACACGACGGCCCGCACCTGCGCGAGCACGATCTCGGGCGGCACGGTGTGCACGGCGCTCACACCGACCGTGTTCTGGGCGGTGATAGCGGTGATCGCGCTCGTTCCGTGCACGCCGCAGCGCGCGAACGCCTTCAGGTCCGCCTGGATTCCGGCACCGCCGCCGGAGTCCGAGCCGGCGATCGTGAGCGCGACCGGCGTGCGTGGCGGCGGGCTTCCCGGCGCGGCGCTGCTCACCGGGCGCCGTTGGCGTCCGACGGCGGCGAAGCCTGGCGCAGCTCGCGCGGAACGCGGATGGAATAGATCCCGACGGCGGTCACTAGCAGGCGGTCGTCTTCGTCTCGAACCTCCGATTTCATGATCCCGACGGTCCTGTTGCGCCGGTCGAGCACCGTTCTGCAGACGACCTCCCCGTCGGTGGCTGTCTGGATGTAGTTGATCGAGATGTTGATCGTCGCGATGCGCTCGTCGGGCGTGGTCTGCGCCCACAGCGTCGAGCCCATGCAGTAGTCGACCATCGCGTAGGTGGCCACGCCGGAGAGCAGCCCGCCACGGTTGATCAGCTCGGGGCGGATCTGCATGCGGACCGTCTGCGGGTCCTCCCAGCGCAGCCCCATGAAGCCGCTGACGCCGTCCAGCGAGCTCGGGCCGCCCGTTCGCGGGTCCTGCACGAGGCGCGCGTCACTGTGCTCGGCGCGAGCGCGCGGAGCTGCCTCGGCAGAGCTGCTCGGATCGTCGCGCACGCGCTCCAGGGTACGCGACGGGCGAGGCGGGACCCTCGGCATGCTTTCGCCTTGATATTCTCTATAATTTCGATATGATTAGTGTACAGTGATGGTCCAAAGCCTTCGCTCCGGTGCAACAGAGCGATGTCAATGGGTCTAACGTTGCTGATGCACCGCCCGACCGGGGGAAAGTGCCTCCAAGCCGGGTGACTTCCCGGATCGGGGCCTGTTCGACCGCGATCCGGTACCCCACGCCAACCAGATCAACAGGGGAACCACCATGCCCAGGATCATCGTCACAACCGACCCCGTCTCATCCGAGCCGACCGACGAGAGGCCGGTGCTGCTCGAAGAGCACGTGCACTCGGTCCATCTGAGCAGCGGCCACGCCGCGGCACAGCTCGTCCAGCGGCTCGCGTGGGCTGTCAGCGACGCCGAGCACGCCGAGGACACACATTTGACACGAGCAGCGCGCTGAACCGGCACATAGAGCTACCCCGCGTCACACGCGGGGGCCTAGCGTGCCACTCGTGTGCACCGCACGGCCCATCACGAACCGCTCCGCCGACGCAGCCTGCCGCGAGCGTCCTGCGAACACAGGCCGCGAGGACCCGCGCCGCGCGCTCGGGCGACTCGGCGAGGACCTCGCCGCGGCGCATCTCGATCGGCTCGGCTTGGCGACGCTCGCACGCAACGTCCGCACCAGGCACGGGGAGATCGACCTGATCGTCTTCGACGGGCGCACGCTTGCGTTCGTGGAGGTCAAGACTCGCCTCGCACGGTCCTCAGCACGCCCGCTCGGTCCCGAGGAGCAGCCCCTGGCGTGGCTGCGTCCGCGCCAACGAGCGCGCGTACGGCGACTGGCGCGCGCGTGGCTCTGCGACTCGCGCCACGTGCGACCGACCGCGCGCACGATCCGCTTCGACGCGATCGGGGTGATCGTCGATCGCCGCGGGCGGCTCGTAGCGCTCGACCACGTCGAGGCCGCGTGGTAGCGCTGCGGCTACAGCGCGAGCTGCTGGTAGGCGAGCGACTGAAAGGACATCCTGTGCAGCGGCGAGACGCCCTGACGCAGGATCGCCTCGCGATGGGAGGGCGTCGAGTAGCCGACGTGCTCGGCGAAGCTCCACCCGGGATGCTGCTCGTCTGCGAGGTGCATGAAGCGGTCGCGGGTGACCTTCGCGACGATCGACGCGGCTGCGATCGCCGCGCTGGTGGCATCGCCGTCGACGATCGCCCGCTGCGGGTGCTCGAACTCGGCCACGGCGAAGCCGTCGAGCAGGCACAGCACCTCGCCGGAGACCCCCGCGGTGGCGCCGCGCACGGCGTCGCGCAGGGCCGCGAGATTGGTCTTGTGCAGTCCGCGCGCATCGATCCCGCGCACGCAGCGCGAGACCACGACGACCCTTGCGGCGCTGCGCATGACGAGCGGGTAGAGCTCCTCACGCGCCTCGGGGGTGTGCTGCTTGGAGTCGTTGAGCGCGCCGAGCGCCCGCAGCTCGCGGGTGGTGAGGGCGCCGTAGTCGAACAGCACGCCCGCGGCGACGAGCGGTCCCGCGAGGCAGCCGCGCCCAGCCTCGTCGGCGCCGGCGACGAGGCGAAAGCCGAGCCGGCGGTCGAACGCGAACAGCCGTTTGCCGCTGCTCGCGCGGCGCGCTCGGCGCCGCGCACGCGCGGATGAGCCGGCGCCGGATGCTCGGGCTGGGGTCACGACGCCCTCGGCAGGGGCGTCGCCGTCGCTAGAAGATGCCGATGCGGTCGGGGGGCCAGTAGGTGGCGATGGCCTGTCCGATGACCCATCCGGTGGGGACGGGTCCCCAGAACCTGCTGTCGTCGGATTCGCCACGGTTGTCGCCCATCATGAACCAGTGACCGGCGGGAATCTTGATCGGCGTCGGGAAGTTGCACTCGGGGCTTACACCGCACTGGCGGATGTAGGAGTCGTTCTCGCGGACGAACTGGGTGGTGTGCGCGGCCTTGCGGTAGACGCGGCCTTCCTTGATGTAGATTTCATCGCCCGGGCCGGCGACGATGCGCTTGATGAAGTTGACGCTCGATTCCTTCGGCACCGGTGTCGCGCACGCCGCGCCCCCGAGCCTGATGACGTGCGGCACGGGTCCGCACTCCTCCTGCTCGGAGCCTTCGGGGGGATGGAACACGGCGATCTCGCCGACGTGGGGTTCGCTGAAGTCCATGCCGATGCGGTTTACGAGCACGCGCTGGCCGATCGCGAGGGTCGGCTCCATCGAGCCGCTCGGGATCCTGTAGGGCTTGACGATGAAGGCCTGGATGCCCAACGCCAAGCCCAGGGCGACGACGACGATCACGACCAGCTCGATGATCGCGCCGGCCGTGGATTTGGACTTTCGCCTTCTCTTCTTGGCGCCTGGCGGCTGGTCGACGGCGCCGTTGCGCTTCGAGCGCCCGCCTGACTGCAAGCCGGCGCTCTCGCCCTTGCCGGTCCTGGCGGTGAGCCTCACGCCGGTTGATCGCCGGCGGAAACGCCTCCTTGGGCGTCGCCGGCATCGGAGGAGGTATCGGCGTCGGCCGCACTCGCGGCGGAGTCGGACTCAGCCGCGCTCGCGGCGGAGGCCTCGGGGGTCGTCTCCGGCCCCGCGCCTGTCTCCGTCTCCGCCGTCTCGCTGCCGTCGGCGTCGACCACGACGCTCTCGGCGACCGCCTCCTCCGCGGTCACACCATCCCTGTCACTCGCCATTTCCTGCTCGACCGGCGCCTCCTGCGCCAGCAAGCCCGGCTCCACCGTGACCTCAGGACCGGTGTAGCGGCGCTCGCGCACACGCGCGCGCTTGCCGACCCGGTCTCGCAGGTAGTAGAGCTTGGCGCGCCGGACGTCGCCGCGCGCGGCGAGCTCGATCCGCTCGATCTTGGGCGAGTGCAGCGGGAACATGCGCTCCACGCCGACCCCGAAAGACTGCTTGCGGACGGTGAACGTCTCGCGCGCACCGTGTCCCTGGCGCTTGATGACAACGCCCTCGAACACCTGGACACGGCTGCGCGCGCCCTCGATCACCTGGAAGTGCACCTTGACGCGATCGCCCGGCGCGAAGTCTGGGACGCGACGCAGCTGCGCGCGCTCGATGGTTTCGATGACACTGCTCATGACGTTTAAGGGAGGGGCGCCTTTGTTGATCCGGGAGACGCCCCACGGTGGGGTCTCGGCCGGCGCGAGCAGCAATGGTAGCGGACAGTCGGCTCAGGCCGCCGCGGTCACTGCTCGTCACGCTCCTGTGTGCGCGCGCCGCGCTCGCGGCTGCGCTCGCGACGCCACGCGGCGATCTGCTCGTGATGGCCGGAGAGCAGCACCTCGGGAACGCGCCAGCCGCGGTACTCGGCGGGACGCGTGTAGTGCGGATACTCGGGATTCCCCTCGAGCGCGGCGCTGAAGGACTCCTCGGTCGCCGAGCGCTCGTCTCCCAGTGCGCCGGGCAGCTTGCGGAGCACCGCATCACACAGCACCATCGCGGCGAGCTCGCCGCCGCTGAGCACGTAGCGCCCGATCGACACGACATCGCTTGCGAAGTGCTCGACGATGCGCTCGTCGAAGCCCTCGTAGCGGCCGCACAGCAGTGTCACGGCGGGCTCGGCGGCGAGCTCCTCGACGAGCTGCTCGTCGAGGAGCGTGCCCCCAGGCGCGAGCGCGATCACGCGCCGCTGCTCGCGCAGCGCCACCGGATCGACGCCGTAGTGCGCGCGCAGCGCGCTGTCGAGCACGTCCACGCGCAGCACCATCCCGGCCCCGCCACCGAACGGCGTGTCGTCGACCTGGCCGCCGCTCAGCGGCGTGTGCTCTCGCGGGTTCACGCACTCCAGGCGGGTGCCGGCTGCGAGCACGTTCGACACGTGACGTTGGGAGGCAAACCACTCGAACCACTCGGGGAACAGGGTGAAGACGTCGATGTTCATGCGTCCGCCCCGTGCTCGTCGGCGGTTTGCGGCTCGCCGGCCTGGCGTGCGCGGCCGGCGAGGTCGAGGAACTCGATGTCCACCTCGATCCGCTTGCGCGCGGGCGCCACCACGCGCACGGCGTCTTTGACCATCGGCACCAGGATCACCTCGCCGCCATCGGCGGCGCGCACCTCGAGCGCCTCGCACGAGGGCAGCTCGATCAGCCTGTTGACGCTACCGAGCAGCTTCTCGCCGTCCACGACCTCGCAGCCCTCGAGTTCGTGCGCCCACCACTCACCCTCTCCGAGGGTGGACGCGTCGCCGCCGTCGACGAAGAGCTCCGTGCCGCGCAGTGCCTCGGCCGCGGCGCGCCCGTCGATGCCCTCCAGGCGCACGATCGGGCGCTGCTCGGTTCCAGCACGGCGCACGATCGGCACGGTGCGCCCGGCGAGCGTGACCGCGACGCCCAGGCTCAGCAGCCGCGGTCGCGGGCGCGTTACGTAAAAGCTCCCGTCCAGGCCGTGCGGGCGACCGACGCGACCCGCCGGCAGGCCGTCGGGAGCGCCGACCGACGCGCTCTGTGGGTCCGGCTCGCCCGCCTGGCGCGTCAATCGACGATGTCGACGAGCACGTGGCTGCCCTCGCCGGCGGCCGCGGCTTTCACGACTGTGCGCAGCGCGTGGGCG
>Ga0208849_1001422_pt1 | contig 16803 bp, 16 predicted proteins | sample NGESurdeep072012_10_FD_184470 | JGI IMG/M metagenome (GOLD analysis project Ga0208849, IMG submission 184470) | Arctic peat soil microbial communities from Barrow, Alaska - NGEE Surface sample 53-3 deep-072012 (SPAdes) | ecosystem: Environmental > Terrestrial > Soil > Wetlands > Peat ...
GTGAGGTGCCGCAATTCCTCTCCCATTAGGTCGCCCGTGCGGACTATTTCGCCTTCAAAACCTGCCCGCGAATTTCGCCGCCCGGATTGGCAACGGTGTGGACATTGATGTACCAGAGACCCGCCAGCAGCTCTTTTGCCTGTGCGTCAGAAAGCGTGGCGGAGCCTTGGATCGGGGAGGTCAGGCTTCCCGTGATGGGTACTACCGGCCCGGCATTTTTTCCAACCGGGGCGGGTCCGTGAAAATGGGCGGCAGTGGGATCGCCCGTCAGTTTCTCATAGATAATTTTCCAGTCGAGCTTTTTCGATGCGGTGTCATAGCTGACCGTGGCGCTACCGGTACCCTTGCTGTCACTCGGTGGGACCTGCGCCGCGGCGGTGAGAGTCGCCCGCAAAGCTATTGTCTCCGCCGACGCCGCCGATGCCGCGGCAAGCAGCGCCACCATGGCAAACGCGCCAAAAGTGACATTCAGTTTTGTCATTGAAGCCTCCTTTTTCTAAAGTGATCTCAGCGTGTCATGTCTACGCGAGCGCGCCGATCGAAAATCGCACCGCGGATCGGAGACTGGAGTGCAAAAAACGATAACATTTTTTCGGGTCCCTATGGAAATGCGCTGACGCCGCCTCGATATGCCCGTTCACATTGGCTCGTTGCGGAACTCCTGGTGGCAGGCGGCACATGCCTGACTGACGACCCTTGCCTGGATAGTCACCTTTGCGACGTCGCCCGCTTCAACAGCTTGGGCGAGCAAATCCGTTTCCAGCTGGAGCGCGGTTGCCTTCGCGGTGAAAGCCGGCCAATCGGTCCAGATCTCCGGCCGAGCGTTTGTCTGACCTAGTCCGCTTCCAACGGGGAACAGCGGCAAAATTCGCGCAGCCGCGGTGTTGAGTCTTGCAACATTTTTCTGCAGGGTGGCCTTGCTTGCCTGAGCGACGTTGCGACCGAGGAATCTCTTCAGGACAACGGCCATGCGGTCCATGGCATCGACGCGGGCGTTGACCACGCTTGAAGTGGTGGCAGCGGCAAGTGGCAGAGCAAAAAAAGCCGCAACGAGCGCAGCGAACAAGGCCGTCACAAGGCGGCTCGATCGCGTGTGCATCGTGCCGTCCTTGGACCCTGATTTCGCTGTCGCTCGTCGCTTCAAAGATTCCGTCCTCGTTATCGTCATGGTGAACAGGGCGTTCACACAGGAAGCTGCAATGTAGAGGGTGCGCTGCGCCCGCTCTCTTGCCCGCCGATTAGATCACCATTGGCGGGCCCGGCCATCCACAATCCTTAACTCCGTTTTGGTCTTCGATCCATAAGCTGCCTTCCTATCCGGGTCGCGATCCGGAACCGGAGACCAGCAATGCGGACTGTCTGGAAGAGCTGGCTCAGCCGAGCCGGCCATGTTGATGCGCCCACGGCGAGCGGCGGCTCGTGTTGGCGTCCGCGAATATTGCACAAGCTGATTCTCATAGCGGCACTCAGCAACCTGCCGGTTCTTCTGTTCGGTTATTTGTTTGTTACCAGCAGTATCAGGGATGCTCAGTTCGCCGAAAAGGAACGTCAGGGAGCATCGTACCTCATCGAGGTGTGGCCGGCGTACGAAGCGGTATTGGCGGGCGCGGGTCCCGAAGAACTGGCCGCCTTGCCGTTGCTTGGTGCGAAGACGCGCTACGATGACCTGCTGGGGACCGATGTTCAGCGCCGCCTTTTTGCCGCGGCGGCCGCGCAGGGCGGTGGCGAAGCGATCTCGGCGGGTCAGGACCTGATCGCCGCGATCGCGGATAATTCCGGCCTCAGCGTCGATCCGGATCTGAGTACCCTCAACGCCATTGGCATCGCGACAATTGCAATCCCCGAGACTGCAGCAGCCGCACGCAGCCTGTTTGATGCAGATCGGTCGAGCGTCGCCGACGATCGCACAAAAGCAGTCGACAGATTTCGGCAGGCGGTCACCGCGTTGTCATCCGGTGTTTCGGGAGCGGACGCGCTGAATGCTGATGCAGGTCTTAGTGAGGTGCTCACGGAGGCCCAGGTCGCAATGGATGGGGCTGAGCAACATTTCGTCGATGCCGCCGAAACTGCCGTCCCCGCTCAAAACGATGAAAGCGGCCAATCCGCATTGGCGCTCGCACACGCGCAATATCAGGCGACGCTCTCCGACTTTTGGCAGGTGGCGAGTAAATCGATCGACTTGCTGCTCGCGCGGCGCCTCGATGATCTACGCCGCCATCTCGTCGACGAAATGTTGGGCGGCGTGGGCCTGCTGTTCGCAGTGACGCTTCTGGTGTGGCTTTTGTCGCGTTCGATCACCTCACGTCTGGCAAAGCTGCGGCGGGTGATGGACGAGCTAAGCCGGGGCCGCCTCGATGTCGAAATTCCCGCGTGGCGCAGTCGCGATGAAATCGGCGCGATGGCGGAGGCCGTCCAGGTGTTCAAGAGGGCCTTGGTCGCCAAGCAGCTGGCGGACGAGATGCTGCAACAGCAGAACAGAGATTTGCAGAAGCGAAAGACCGAATTGCAGGTCCAGAATCTTCGCTTCGATGCCGCGCTCAACAACATGATTCATGGGTTCTGCATGTTTGACCGGGAGGGAAAGCTGGTCATCTCCAACCGGCGCTATGCGGAGATGTATGGTCTGGCACCGGACGATCTCAAAACCGGGGCCACCCTCGATCAGATCCTGGAGTTGCGCTTGAGCGCGGGAAATGTGCCGGTTGGCGGAGTCGATACCTACTTGGCGCGGCGCCACCAACTCGTCACGGACGCGAAAAAGGCAATAGACGAGGTGGAATTGGAGGACGGGCGCGTCTTTTCGATCTCCCACCAGCCGATGAGCGACGGCGGATGGGTGTCGACTCACCAAGACATTACCGAGCAGCGTCGAAACGAGGCACATATCTGGCACCTCGCACGTCATGATGGATTGACCAACCTGCCCAATCGGGTGGCGTTCAACGAACGGATGGAGTCTGCGGAGGCGAACATCAGGCGCGGCGAAAACCTGGCCGTGCTTTGGGTCGACCTAGATCATTTCAAGGCCGTCAACGATACCCTCGGTCACGCCGTGGGCGACGAGGTTCTGAAGGCGGTCAGCAAACGTCTCGTCGAATGCTGTCGCGATACCGATGTCGTCGCGCGCTTCGGAGCCGACGAGTTTGCGATTCTGCAGGGACCACTTCCCCATGCTGGAGACGCGGCAATTCTTGCAGGTCGGATCGTCGCCAGCATGGCGGAGCCCTTCGATATCGAAGACCATCGTATCATCATAGGCGCCAGTGTCGGCATTGCGGTCTCGCCAGTCGATGCCGGTGACGCGCAGTCGCTGATGAAGAACGCCGATCTGGCGCTTTATCGCGCCAAGAGCGAGGGCAGGGGCGCCTATCATTTCTACGAGCAAGGAATGGACGCCACCCTGCAGAACCGACGGGCGATGGAGATAGGCCTGCGCATGGCGCTGGGGCGCGACGAGCTGCGCCTTGTCTTTCAGCCACTGATGAACGTCAAAGAAAATCGAATCTCTGCGGTGGAGGCGCTGCTCCGGTGGGATCAACCCGGGCATGGCACGATTGCGCCATCGGAATTCATACCGATTGCCGAGGAGACCGGGCTGATCGTCTAAATCGGGGAATGGGTGTTACGGCAAGCCTGCCTTACCGCCGCGCGGTGGCCTGCAGAAGTCAGCGTCGCGGTGAATCTGTCGCCGGTACAATTTCGAAACCACAAGCTGGTTCAGCAAGTGAAGTCGGCGCTAGGTGCCGCGCGGCTTGATCCCTATCGTCTTGAACTGGAAATCACCGAGACTGTCTTGCTGGCCGAGAGCGAGGAGGCCCCAGTTCGACCTGGCGCGAGATGAGGGATGCACCGAGGTGCAGGGCTTCTTCTTGTCGCCACCTCTGCCCGAGTCGGCGTTGAACGATTTGCTGAGCGCAAGCGCTCCTTCCTGGCGTCTGGCTATGCCGGATCGGAGAGCTTAAAATTAGATACCGCGTTTGCCGCTGGCTGGCGACTGCGCTGCGGGAGATTCGTTTCAGCACCCACTCCGCCGGAACGCTGCTTAGCTTCCCGCCAGAAATTTTCTGAAGCCGGCGCCGCTGCTACACGGCCCCAAGCGTCGGCGGCCACCAAAATCTGGCGGTCGCGAACGCAGGCGCAACCCTCGACGCGCGGTTCGCTTGTCGCCGAAACCGGGAACGAGTCGTCGGCCGCTCCGTGGGCTCGTCGCCGTCACGCGCGGCCTTCCTTTCCGGAGGGCCTTCAGCGACGGTACGGAACTTCAACCGGTTAGTTCTCGGGTATCCACACCGCCATCTGTCCGGGCTGGCGGTTGTTCCAAAGAAAGTAAGGCACTGCGGTCCATAACGCGGCCTTCCCCGCGGGGGGCGAGGTCCGGTAAAGGTCGTCCTGCCATTCAGCCGCGTCGACGGCCGCTCCCTTGGCCACCACTGTGACAGCTCCGCCAAAGATACCCGCGCGAGGCGCGGCAGTCAGTTCGGCATCTCGCGGCAGCCGGATGTCGCCAATTGGCGTTGCCGGATTGTCCACCTGCTCGGCGCAATAGACCAGCGGACCGCGCATCAGCGCTACGCGGCCATTGTCCATCCTGACACTCGGATGCGCGTAGATGCGCTCGACCGACATGTGCAGATCGAGAGTGACGATATCGCCGGGCATCCACGTGCGTGCAAGGCAAAGGTAGCCGCGCTGCATGTTGGTCCCGATGTCGATGGCTTCGCCATTCACCGAGGCGCTAGCATCCCGGGCCCAGCCGGGGATGCGCAGCTTCATCGTGAATGCAGCGATCTCAGGGTTAACGACGATGTCGATTTTCCCCGACCATGGATAGGTGCTCGTCTCGGTGATTGTGACGCGGCGTCCGCCGACCATCAGCTGCGCCGAGTTGCCGCCGTACAGGTGTACCGCCACGGCGTCGTCGCTGGTGGAATAGAAATAGCCGCCGACCGAGGCAACCAGCCGCGACACATTCATCGTGCAGCAGGGGCAGGCGTGCCATTTCCAGCGCGTATGGCGGCCGTCGCTGGCGAGGGGGTTTTCGTAGAAATAATGCTCGCCGTCGCGCGACAGGCCGGCCAGGGCGCCGTTATAGAGCGCCCGCTCGAGCACGTCGGCGTAGTGGCCGTCGAGATCGAGGTTTAGCATGCGCTGGGCCCAGAAGATCAGCGCCACCGAGGCGCAGGTCTCAGCGTAAGCCGTCTCGTTGGGCAGATCGTAATACGCGGCGAAGCCTTCATTGAACTTCGAAGGGCCGAGCCCGGCGGTGACGTACATCTGCCGGCTGGTGACGTCGTGCCAGAGCACCTCGCAGGCCTGCTTCAGCCCGTTGTCACCAAGCTCGGCGGCGAGATCGGCCATCGCCGCGAACATGTACATCGCGCGCACCGCATGGCCGACGACCTTGTCCTGTTCGCGAACCGGTTTGTGGGACTGGTTGTACTCGTACGTCTTCGCCCAGAAGTCGGCCCGGTTGTCGCCGCGCATCGTCGCTTCGACGTCGAAATAATGCGGCGGCCGGCGACCGCGCTCATTGATGAAATAGGCGGCGAGATCGAGGTGTCTTTTGTCGCTCGTCGCGCCGTAGAGCTTGATCAATGCCAGCTCGATTTCCTGGTGGCCGCAATAGCCGTGTTTCTGGCCTGGGCGCGGACCGAAGATCGTCGCGATGTGGTCGACGTATTTCAACATAATGTCGAGCAGGCGCCGGTTGCCGGTCGCATGGAAGTAAGCGATCGCGCCTTCCAGCAAATGGCCGGCGCAGTAGAGCTCGTGATTGTCGCGGAGATTGGTCCAGCGGTTGTCGATCTCGCGGCCGATGTACCAGCAATTTAGGTAGCCGTCGGGCAGCTGCGCGTCGGCAAGCCAGTCGGTGATCTCGTCGATCTGGCCTTCGATAACCGCGTCGCGGCGATGGGACAGGGCATAGCTCGCCGCCTCGATCCACTTGCCGACGTCGGAATCCCAGAAGATCTGGGTGGTGAAGTCGTGGCTGTTGCGCGGTATGCGCAGCGGCGGCGCCGGCTTCGGAATGGTCAGCGATTCCAGAATGCCGTTTGCGACAAGCTGGCGATGCTGGCTGGGGATCGTACGGGTGAGCACGGTCTCTAGGCGCTCGCGCCAGAAATCGCCCTCAATCCTGACGACGGAAAAATTTACCGGTGAATACTGACGCATGCGGACTCCCACTCCAGCTTCTGGTCGATGGCCGGTTTCTCACGGCCCGGCGTCAGCACCACATGATTCGCGGACGACCAGCGTGCAAGGCAGGCGATGGACTCCCTTGAGCGGCTTGCCGGCAATCATCTCAAGCAGCCGCGCGCCGGCCCGCCGACCAAGGTCCTTCAGATTCATATCGACGCTGGTCAGGGGCGGGCGGGTCGCGTCCGCCATGATTTCCCAGTTGTCGAACCCGACGATTGCCACAGACGAGGGAACGTTGATGCCGCGCTCGCGCAATGCGTCTGCTGCGCCGCGGGCAATCTGGTCGTTGCCGCAGAAGATCGCGTCCGGTGCGGCCCGCCCCCGCTGGAACAATTGTGCGACCGCGTCGCGACCCCATGCCTCTGACCAGACGCCGGAGAGAAAGCCGCCGCCTTCCGCGAGACCGGCGGTGGCGAGCGCCTTACGGTAACCGTTGTGACGAAGGCGCACCGCTTCGAACCGTTCGGGACCGGTGACGTGGGCGATCCGGCGGCGGCCAAGTTTCAGGAGGTGCTCGACCGCGAGCAGGGCGCCTCCCTCGTCGTCAGGCAACAGGCAATAGGCATCGGGGTCATCAGTTCGCGAAAACACATAGATCACGGGAACACCGCGCGCCGGAACCGTCAGTTTGGCGCGGCGATCAGCGCGTCGGGCCGTCACGACAATGCCGTCGACCCGTTTGCCGAGAAGTTGCCCGACGTGTTGTGCCTCGCGAGCCGGGTCATCGGTAGCGTTCGCCATGAAGACCGCGGTGCGACTGTCGGCCAGACATTCCTCCAGCCCCTCCATGATCGGCATGGCAAAACGACCAAAGGAGTCGTTGGAGATGAGGCCGACGGTGAAGGTCTTGCCGCGATGCAGACTTTGCGCAAGGTCATTTGGTCGGAAGCCAAGTTCCTTTGCGGCGGCGATGACGCGTTCGCGCGTTTCCGTGCGCAGGCTGCCGTTGTTGTTCAGCGCCTTGGACACGGTGCCGACGCTCACTTTCGATAGGCGCGCGACGTCGTGGATGGTGATTTGTCCGCGACGGCCGGTTTCCTGGGGAGCGGAATCGCGTGGAATGTGGCGACTGTCTCGCGCGGTCATGCCGTCCTCACCCCTTGACCGCGCCGGACATGAAGCCGCGCACGTAGTACCGCTGGAGCAGCAGAAACAGAACAATGCACGGCAGAGCCATGACCACGACGCCGGCTTCCGTAGCACCGTAGTCAATGGCACCCATTGTCTGCTGCCTGAGGTTGGCGACCGCCACCGGAAGCGTCTGCTTGGCAGGGTCGGTGAGCATGATCAGGGGCGCGAAGAATTCGTTCCATGCTGCGAGGAAGGCGAAAAGCCCGACGGTGACCAGGCCGGGAGTCACCGACGGCATCATAACCCGCCACAGGACTCCGAAGGTTCCGCAGCCGTCGATCTGCGCCGACTCTTCGAGCTCGTGCGGAATCGCCTCGAAGGAAATGCGCATCATGTAGGTGGCAAACGGCAGCTGGAACATTGCGACGATGAGCGCAACGCTGAGCAGCGAGTTCGCAAGGCCGATCGCGTTCAAAAGCACATAGAGCGGAATCAGCAGCGTCGCAAAGGGTACCATCAGGATCGAAAGCGTCAGAAGAAACAGGGCGTCGCGACCCCAGAAGCTGAAGCGTGCGAAGGCGTAACCGCCGAGGGTCGATATCACCAGCGTGATGACCACTGTCAGGACGGACAGGTAGCAGCTGTTCAGCGCCACCTGCGGCAGACCGGGTCCGAAGCCGTAGAGGGTCATATAGTTACCGAGGCCATAGCCGCTCACCTGCGCCGTCGCGGCCTGTGGGCTCACCGAGGCCACCAGCCTCCAGAGGAGTGGCGACAGAAAGATGATCGCGAGGCCGCCGGTCAGGACATAGTACGGCGTGCGACCGAATGAGCTGCGCTGGTCGGCGGCGGCCATGATCGTCAATTCCCCGCCGATCCGCGCAAAAATCTGAACTGAACGGTGTTGAGCGCGACGAGGGCGACCAGAACGATGATCGACAACGCGGAAGCCGTGCCGAGGTTCTGACGCTGGAAGGCTTCGCGGTAGATGACCTGAACGACCGTCACTGTCGTGTTATCCGGGGCGCCCTTGGTGAGAATAAAAAACTGGTCGAAAGCGAGAAGCGAGCCCGTCACGCAGAGGATCAGCGCAAGCGAGAGCGAGGGGCGGAGCAGCGGCAGCGTGACATAACGGAAGGTCTGGCGCGTGGTCGCGCCATCGAGCGCGGCAGCTTCGTACAGATCGTCGGGGATGGCCTGCAGCCCGACGACGAGGATGAGAAGCCGGCGTATTTCCACACCACCAGTAGGGTCGTCGACAGCAGCGCGCTCAGCGCAGTGCCCAGGAAAGGGAGAGGAGCGTGGATCACCCCAAGCTGCATCAGCGGCGGGCTGATGGGACCGATCTCGGGCGAAAAAAAACCGTAGGCGAGCAGCGAAGCGGCGGCCAGACCCAGAGATACCGGAAGCAGGAAGACCGTGCGAAGGACTCCGGCCCAGCGGCTTTGCGTCTGCACCAGCAAGGCCAGCCCAAGGCCCATGCCGAGCAACAGAACCGTGACGATCACCGTGTATTCGATGGTGAAGCTGACCGCTGGCCAGAACAACTGATTCCTTGAAATTGCGACGAAGTTCTTTGGGAACGTGAAGCCGCCTCGCCCAGTGAGCAACCCCCAACTGCTCAGGGACATCCTCGCGACCAGCAGAAGGGGAGTTATGAAAAGCACCGCCACGAAAATCACCGTGGGAACACTATAGGCGAAGCCCATCAGTCGCCGGCGCCGATGGAAATTGGCACGACCGTGCCCTTTGCTGGCCGCCGGCAACTCCGGTGTCATCGATGTTGTGGCCACAAAGGTTTCCCGATCTTCAAATGATCGGCACGGTCCCCGGCGAGAATTGGGAGCCGTGCCGAACCGGCCCGTAAGGTTACGGGTTGAGCGAGTTGTTCATTGCAGTATTGTCAGCGTCGACGTTGCTAACGTCGCCGAACACGGCGTCACGCATGATCACCAGCCAGGGCCCCTGAGGATCGAGGAAAGTCGCTCCGAAACTCTTCGCGAGCGGCGTTTGCCCCTCGGCTGCGATCGAGTTGAACAGGACAAGGCGCGGATCCTTGGCGCTGTACTTGTTGTTGGCGAGGTCGGGCCGCGTCAGCACGTTGCCGTTCTTGGCCACCACTTCGACCTGAGCCTCATCGCTCTGGACCCACGAGATGAAGTTCCATGCGGCATCGGCCTTCTTGCTGTCGCGCGAGACGCCAATGTCGTCACCGCCGATGAACGTTGCCTGGCCGCCCTTGACCCCGGAAATCGCCGTCACGCCGATATCGGCGTCGGCGAGGTCCGCGTTGGCCAGCCCGGTGAGACTTGCCGGCATCGGCATGAGGCCGATCTTGCCTTTGGGGAAGTAGGAGGTCCAGGTGGGGCCGGCCTCATTCTTGGTGTCGGGCATCAAAGCCGTGCCATCGTCGGCCATGCCGCGGAAGATTTTGTAGATTGACTTCCATTCGTCGCTGTTGGCGTGCGACTCGGTACCTACGGGGTTCATGATGGTCTCGCCGTCGGCCCAGGCGATGGGAAACCAGGTGAATACTTCGCAGCCGCCGCAGTTGCCGCCCCAGAACGTGCCGGAGATACCATTGCCGAGCTTTGCAATAGCCCGCGCGTCGGCGGCAAACTCAGTCAGGCTCGTCGGCGGCTTCTCGGGATCTAGGCCGGCCTGCTTGAACAGTTTCTTGTTGTACATCCATACGGAGAGGTCGGCGATGAAGGGCATCCCGTATTTCTTGCCGTTCCATGTTGCCGACGCTGATGCCGGCCTGAGCAACCTTTTCGATGCCAGGCATCCCATCGATCCTGCTGGTGATGTCGGCGAAGAGACCCGCCGAGGTCCAGTTCGGCATGAGCACGACGTCGGCCGAGAACAGGTCCGGCAGGCCGCCCGCGGCGGCGGCGCCGATCTTGGTCTGGTAATCATCGGTGACGACGTAGGTAGCTATGACGTGGTTCTTGTGCGACGCGTTGTAGGCTTGGATCAGCTGGTCGGCGCGTGCCTGCGTCGCCGCGCGGGTCCACAACGTCAGTTGCGTTCCGTCATCGACGCCCATGGGGTCGGCAGCGCTGGCTAAGGTGGGCATCGCCATCAGCGCGGCAATCGCCGCGCCCATGGTGAGCGCGCGTGTTTTGTTCGAAAGTCCCATTGTGTTCCTCCCGTTGCGTGCTTTTGATCGTGGGTCGTACCCGCCCGTCGAGCGGCGAAAAACGAAGATTCCGTTTCCTCCGAAAAGCTATGCCAAGAGCGACGCGGGCCTTGAGGAAAAGCTTTTCCTCCTGACTTTCTGCCAAATCTCGGCCGTATGCAATATCTCGTCGGACGGCCGACATTGTATGGACGGCCGCGAGGTACGAGGAATGAAGACCGTCTCGGGTTGCACTCGAGAAGCAGAGCGATGCGCGCGGAGAGCGGAGCTCTTGAGACTTGGGCCTTTACCGCTTCGCCACTATGTCCTCAGCCATCAACCAGGGTGACACCCATGCCTATCGCAGCGGCCGCCATCACCCCCGTGGCGATCCAGCCGAAGACTCGCAGTGCGCCAGTCACGGGATATTTGCCCATCAGGCGCGGGTCGGCGGTTACAAGCATCATCAACGCCATGACGGGAACGGCAACGACGCCGTTGATGACCGCGCTCCAGAAAAGCGCACGGATCGGGTTGACCGGTGTGAAATTCATCGCAACCCCGACCAGCGTTGCGACGGCGATCGTGACATAGAAGGCTTTGGCCTGGAGCGGACGTCGCGCAAGACCAACTGGCCATTGGCCGGCCTCACCTACGGCGTAGGCAGCGGATCCTGCCAGCACCGGCACCGCTAACAGCCCGGTGCCGACGATGCCGAGGGTAAAGATGGCGAATGCAAGTGGGCCGGCAACGGGCTTCAGGGCAGCGGCGGCCTGAGTTGACGACTCAATAGTTGTCACGCCGGCTACATGAAGAGTCGCAGCGGTCGTTACCATGATGGCCAGTGCTACGAGGTTCGAGAATGCCATGCCAAAATATGTGTCGAGGCGAATGCGTGAGATGGCGTCGGCGCCCTGCTGCGGAGCCTGCGTTAGCGGCTTGCGCTCAGCGTCTTCTTCGGTGTCCTCCGCCTCCTGAGAGGCTTGCCAGAAGAAGAGATAGGGGCTGATGGTCGTACCGAAGATGGCGACCACGGTTGTCCAAAAGGCTGCATCCGACGAGAACGTGGGAATGAAAAAGCCGCGCGCAGCCTCGCCCCAGGGGATCTTCACGAACATCGCCGTGCCGAAGTAGGCGAAGAGCGCAATGGTCAGCCAGCGCAGCACTTTGACGTAGCGCTTGTAGGTGATGAATATTTCCAGACCGGCGCATAGGAGCCCGAAAAGAACGACGTAGAGAAGCCGGGGCCCACCTATGAGTAGTGCCGTGGCATCCCCCATCGCGCCGATGTCCGCGCCGATGTTAATCGTATTTGCAACGATCAGAAGTGCAACAATCCCGAGCAGCAGCCACTTCGGATAGTGCAGACGAATGTTCCCGGCCAGGCCGCGGCCCGTTGTGCGTCCCACCCGAGCACTGATCTCCTGGATGGCGCACATAAGCGGGTAGGCGAAAAGCAGCGTCCACGTGACGGCATACCCGAACTGAGCGCCTGCCTGAGAGTAGGTCGCGATGCCGCTCGGATCATCGTCGGAGGCGCCGGTGATCAAGCCCGGACCGAGCACGCGTACGATGCGGGAAGAGCCGGCTGGCTTTGTTGCCGCGTTAGTCTTGGTTCTTTGCGCCATATTTGATCCGAGGGATAGCGCAGGGCGGAAGCAGCTCACCGCCCTCACCAGAAATTCGCAACATCCTAATGGGAATGCAGTTGGCTAGTCTCTCCGCCGATCCCAGCGCGGAACCGGCGGAGTTAATGTCTGCGAATCCGGAGACTAGGTCCGAGACCGCGTGGTGGTGGTGGCCAGCAGCAGCGTTTCGTATTCATCCCGTTCGCGGCCACCGTATGCCGCAGCCACGCTCGCGATGAACGCACCGACCAGCAGCGAGAGGCAGAAGTAGAGGCTAAATTTGGCCGCGCTTCGGCGAGCCGCGTCCGCTGCATCCTTTATCTTCGCTTCGGCGGCCTGGGCTTGCACGACGACATCATCGACGCGCTTCTCGGCGTCTGCTTGCGGAATGCCGGTCTGCCCGGCAATCATCTGCGCTAGGTAGGTACGGTCATCCGGATCCAGTTTTCCGGCCGCAAGGCCGCGGTCAAAGATGCGAGCACCTTCAAGCCGCGCGGCGCTCTTGCCCGTCGGCGCCATCGTGTCGGGCCAGGAAGCCATCGACGCCCCGCCGGTATTGGCAGGAGCCGCGGGAGCTGCCGCCGCGTCGCCTCCGGCATTGGCCGGAGCGGTGGGTGAGGGAGTTGCGGCAGGCGCTGCTGCGACCGGGGCGGCTCCAGGCGACCCTGCGCGGAACAGCCGGTCGACAAAATAGGCATTCGGGTCAACCATCTGGGAAGCCGCAGTGGGAGCTCCGCGGGCAGCGCCTGAGGCAACGTTCGACATTGCCGCCGTGCCGACACCGACGATTGAACCCAGCGACGAGGCCAGCACTGTCGCCAGAACCACGCTGGCGACTGCCCAAGTAATAAAGCCATGGGCGGTGTCTCGGAAGAACACCTCGTGGTCGTGAACGCCGACCCACTTGGTGCGCAGCCGGCCGGCAAGGTACCCGCCCATGCCCGAGGCGATCCATTGCGTCACCACTAGCCAGATCGCGGCGCCGACACCGAAGCTCGCGACGCTAGCTCCTGCTCTCGTCATCGGTGAATATGCCAGACCGAGCGCGGCTCCGAAGACGACCAATACCAAAGACGCCGCCGCCGCCACAAAAGCGCCCGCCAGAATTGCCGGCCAAGCCACCGCCGAGGGTGAAGATTCACCGCCGCTGATGTGCGGAGCGCTCACTGATGTTTCGAATGCCATTGGGCTCTCCTAGTGCCAGAATATGGCGAGGAGAATGATGATCGGAATCGGAACACCGAGCAGCCAAAGAAGAATCGAACGGCCCATTTTAGCCTCCCACAGTTGAAAGTAAGCTTGTCGTAACGCGGCGGCGAACAAACGGTTCCCCAGACGAGCTTCCTTGACCTTTCCGATTCGGCCGTGGTCTGGGGAAACCATTCACATCAAGGGCGATATTTTGCCGGCGATTGGCGCGCACCTACATCGGAGTGCCTTCCCATCTGGCCTGGGTCAGTCGGCCGGCGTCGGACGGCCTATTGCTGACCAGCTTGTGGAGGGAAGACAAACCTTCCAACCGCAACGACCAACACGCCGGGCAATACCCGGCTCGGAACTTATCTCGGCTTCAGGAATTATCGGGCAAGGTCTGCCTCGCGGGATGCGTGGGCTAAATCGTAAGGAGACACTATGTCCGACCGCAACACTACAATTGTGACCGACAGCGGCAGCGGTGTCGTCGTCGGCGTGTTAGTGGGCGTCGTCGCTGTACTTGTCGTTCTCTTCTTTGTTTTTGGTTGGCGTCCTTGGGAAGGGGCCCGCGGTTCTGGGCCGACGGTTAACATCACGACTCCGGCCGTTCCCCCTCCAGCTCCGGCGCCTGCCCAGCCTAAAGCGCCGGCGGGTGGATAGCCGCCTCGTACCTTCCGAGAACTCACGCGGCATCGGGGTCTGGAATGGCGCGGTGTCGCGTGACCGCAACTCGGTGAGTTCCGAACCTCGGCAAAATGTTTCCTGGTGAGCCGCTTCCGTCGCGTTTGATCGGTGACAAAGGGCCTGCGTCGAGCGGGCTGATTTGTGCAGCGCGTGTGCCATCACCCTGCTATTCTCGCCCGTCGCGGAGTCTCGCGGAGAATGGCATCGGGGTTTTGAAATGTCTGTCACGCCCGAAGAACGAAAAGTGCTACGGGCACTTCGGTTCGAGGATTGGGGGTACACGGCGAGACTTTGCGGTGGCGCGACAATGGCAACCCTCGTCGAAAAAGGCTGGGTGGAGGAATTGCCAAGCCATCTCCAGCGTTCGAAGAGATGCCGCATTACCTCCGCCGGGATGGTTGTTCATGACGCATCGCGCCGCGCCACTTCAACACGCTAAGTCGCCGCATTGATCCTAGGCGTCCAAAGGTTCCAATCGCTGGGGCACCGCTACTGCGCCAACAGCGTACAAGAATGGTCGAGCAACTCTTCGCCCGAGGCAATATCGCCCCTGGCTTTGTCGACGTGGTCGGTCAGCAGATAAAAGCCGTCCTGGCCATTCTTGAAAGTGGCGGGAACGGCGACAAGGGTCTGGTCCTTCATGTCGTTCTTTGCGCCAGGAACGCCGTCCGCTAAAAGCTGGAACGGGTTTACCCGGGAGAAGTCCGGAGCATCAATACGCATTGCCATGTAGGGATGGCCCGTGAACTTGACCGGCAGTAGTTGCCATGCCGGACCGATTGCCTCACGGCTCAGGCGCAGCGCGCGGATCACAGCGGGCTTGATGCAGTCGACATGAATATGCAGCTGATTTTGAGTACGACCGCTCTCGGAGTTAATCGCCAAGCCGATGAAGTTCCTCGGAACAGACCGGCCGGCGTTTTGCTCGATGAATCGTCTTGCCTCCCAAGCGTCCTCCCAAAAGTTGGGTGCGTTCGGAGCGAGGATGCCGGGTGACTCTATCCCGGTAATTGTGTCGGTCGGAACAACCAGATATTGCGTTGCGCCCTGTAAATCCTTCAGCACCGCATAGCGCTTTGACGGGTCGACCAGTCGGCAGGGCAATGGAGCAGAGCTGATAGTCGCCGCAGGCACGCAAATGTCTTGGACGATCTGCCGAAGCGCGTCAGGGTTAGCCGCCTGGGCGGCGCACGGTGGAACAACCAACAACAGTAGTGCGAGCGCTGCCGACGGTTGACATGGTACAGACACGCCGTGCCTATTTGCTCCACACGGCGGCAGTCTTACCGTGAGCATCAAGGACGGTGTATTTGGTTCCGTCCGGCTCGACTGTGTAGCAGTTCTCGCTGCCGCCGCTCCATTTGGAACAGTAGCCGTCCTTCGACAGGCGCCAGGTACCGGGCGTAGCAGCCTTGCTCTTTCTGGGCGTCCGAGTCGCCGTGCCGTCCGCCTTTAGAACCAAGCTGTAGCGCGCTCCCGCAGGGCTCGTGGATGCGAAGGCGACCCCAGTTCCAAAGGTGGCCTTGATCTCTTCCGGGGACATGGATTTCGCTGCCACCGCAACCGTTGTCAGACCGCAGAGAACTATTGCCAAAGGCAACGCAAAATTGGATCGCATCGAGCATCTCCCGCAGGCGCAGTGGCTGCGAGATGTAGCCGCACTTTGTAACTGCGCTATTTCTCCCACGTCCGGCTGCGGTTGATTCTGTGTGCGGAACCAGCCCGGTTTTCCGAGTTAGTCTGGGCGTCCGGACCGAAAACGATCATGGGGCGGCGGCCATATTCGCTTTACGTTAGTAACGTGGTGCAATTCCCCGCGTAACATGGATGTCCATCGTTCCACGCAACGACAAGCCGGCCGCTAGGGTGAGATGGCGCAAGCGATTCATTTTGACGAACTCGCCAACACCTTGCTTCGGCGCGGGGCCGGTCGGCGGAGCATCACGGCGATCGCCGGACCTCCGGCTTCCGGCAAATCTACGCTGGCGGAAAGGCTTGCGAGGCAGCTGAACGATGCGGCTGCGGGAAGCGCCGCCGTGCTGGCGATGGATGGCTACCATTTCGACGACCTGGTTCTGGTGCAACGCGGGATGCGCTCAAGGAAAGGCGCGCCCGACACTTTTGACGCCGCCGGTTTGCGCCACATGCTTTGCAGGCTGAAGCAAAATGAAGAAGTCGAGATCGCGGTCCCTGTCTTCGATCGCGGACTGGAGATCGCGCGCGCCGGTGCGCTGCTTATCCCGCGGTCGGTCCGCCATCTGATCGTCGAGGGCAATTATCTGTTGCTCGATCGCACGCCGTGGTCGGACCTTCTCCCTTACTTCGATACGACCGTGATGAGCGTCGTGCCGGAGACGATCTTGCGTCAACGGCTGACGGCGCGATGGCAGGGATACGGGCTGTCGCCGAGCGAGATCGCAACCAAGATCGACGGCAACGACCTGCCCAATGGCCGGGTGGTTACGGGCGAAAGCGTCGCCGCGGAGTTTGCGCTGACGGAAGACTGATAGCTCCCGCGAAGCTCACGCGGCAGCAACAACCTCCTTGAACAGCACCCCGCGGTCACGGCCGAAATTAGCGGTCAGCGGCAGGCAGGCGGCCCCGATGGCCCGCGCGCCACTGCCGATGGTGCCTTCGCCGACGGTGATTATCGACAGGCCGCGCTGATCGAAGTCAGAAAGCCGAACGGAAACCGAGTCCACGATCCGCTTTCGGATCGCCGCGGGCAGCGAAAAGGCCAAGTGGATGAGTACCGTCGAACCCGATGCAATCCCCCCGCTCGGTAGCGCGTGCGTGAGTTCCTCTACTTCTTCGTGGGTTCCTTCATCGGCGGCGGTCTGGTTCTCGACGGCCACCTGCACCTCGGCCGCGCCGGCAACGCGGGCGCCTTCGGATCCATACCGA
>Ga0208849_1001423_pt1 | contig 16799 bp, 18 predicted proteins | sample NGESurdeep072012_10_FD_184470 | JGI IMG/M metagenome (GOLD analysis project Ga0208849, IMG submission 184470) | Arctic peat soil microbial communities from Barrow, Alaska - NGEE Surface sample 53-3 deep-072012 (SPAdes) | ecosystem: Environmental > Terrestrial > Soil > Wetlands > Peat ...
ACGCCAATCAAACGCCGCAGAAAAATCGCCGGCTGGAACCCCGACTATCTCGCCGCCATCCTACAGGCGCCGGCGTGTTAACCCGGATTCGGAGCCCTGGAATGGGCCTGGAGAGCGGCCTTACCCCGGCGCCACCCTCTGCCGCGACCGTGGGAACATCCAGCACGCCTAGCCCTTGCCGATTGCGTCCAGGCGGGCGAGCGCGTCTTCGGGCAGCGCAAGGCTGGCCGCCGCGGCGTTCTCGCGCAAATGAGCGAGCGACGAGGTGCCGGGAATGAGGAGGATGTTGGGCGCCGGTGGAGAAGCCAGGCCAGGGCTGTCTGCATCGGCGTGGCGCCCAGTGACTTGGCGACCTCGGACAAGGCCGCCCCCTGCAGGGGCGCGAAACCGCCGAGCGGGAAGAACGGCACATAGGCGATTCCCAGACCGGTCAGTTCGTCGATCAGCGCGTCGTCCTCGCGGTGGACCAGGTTGTAGTTGTTCTGGACGCAGGCGATGTCGGCGATGCCGCGTCCCTCCTTCAGTTGCGTGGACGTCACGTTGCTCAAGCCCAGGCAGCGGATCAGACCCTGCTGCTGAAGCCCGGCGAGTACGGTGAGCGGCGCCTCGATCGATCCCTCGCTCGGTCCGTGCACCTTGCCCATGATGCGCAGGTTGACGACGTCGAGGGCGTGGAGGCCGAGGTTGCGCAGGTTGTCGTGAACCGCGCTGGTCAGCTCGGCTGGCGTCATGGCGGGGTTCCACGATGCGTCTTCGCCCCGCAGGGCGCCGACCTTGGTCACGATCACCAGGTCGTCCGGATAAGGATGCAGCGCCGCGCGAATGATCTGATTGGTGACGTGCGGGCCGTAGAAGTCGCTGGTGTCGATGTGGTTGACGCCGATTTCGACGGCATGCCGCAAAACGGCCAGCGCCTCGGCGCGATCCTTGGGCGGTCCGAAGACGCCAGGCCCGGCGAGCTGCATGGCGCCATAGCCCATGCGGTTAACGGTGCGGGCGCCCAGCCGAAAGGCGCCGGCGGCGGCGAGCTCTGTCATGGGAGGGTGTCTACGTCCAAGCCGATACCAGCGCCATGGGGGTAGTCGGCGTCCCGCCGCCGATGCGGGCGTGGGCGAGGACTCTGACGCCGGAGGTCACGGAACTCCATGACTTGACGGGCGAAAAGCTGAAGTGGCCGTCAAGCCAGCAATTCGACGGGCGGGACATCCGAAAGCGTCTTCGCCCGGCTAGCCATTCTCCGATCGAAGGTGACGAAGCTGGACGCCCGTGAACTGCGCGCCAGGTGCAGCGCGTCCGCGAAATCCATGCCTTGAGCGAAGGCGTCGATGGCCGTCAAAAAGCCGGCCCGATCCTCGATGGAGACATGTTCGATACCGGCGAGGGCCAGCATAACCCTCGCGATGTCTGTGGCCGCCAGACCGTAGAAGCCGCGCATCACCCATTCGAATTCCAGCAGAACGGTGACTGGGACGAACGACCGCTCAGACAGTGCGGCGATGGCCGCTGGCCTTTGGCTAGCCGCCTCCGGATCATCCGGATCGTCGATGAAGAAGCGGGCTAGGACGTTGGTATCGAGCGCCTTCACCCGCTTCCCACCTGCCGCGGACCCAGCAATGCGGCAGGATCGAAGTCGGCAAGGCTGCGCGGCATCCCACGGGTCGGTGCGCGCGCCAGACCGGCCAGCCCAGCCAGATCGCCTTTTCGAACCGATCGGACGACCCGCAATTTCACTCCATCGGATTCTTCAACCAATTCGATCTTCGCGCCCGCGCCCATCCCCATGCGTCGCCGAATGGCGGCAGGCAGTACAATCTGCCCCTTCGAGGACACGGTCAGCATCGACATTTGGTTTAGCTCCTTGGATCGCGATCTGAGCCAAGATGGGGCGGCTTACCAGGTAAGTCAACAATGGTGCACCTCGCGATCAACTGGTCGCCGCCATCTCACGCTCCACGTCATCCAGTCGATCCTTGCCGAAGAAGAGTTCGTCGCCCACCCGAAACGAGGGGATGCCGAACGCGCCGTGCGCGAAGGCGTGCTCGGTATTGGCCAGCAGCTGGGCCTTGACCTCTGGGGTCTGGGACAAGGCCAGCAGGCGCTCGGTCGGCAGGCCCGCCTCGGCGAGGGCCCCGGCCAGCACCTCGGGATCGTCGAGCTTTCGCGGCGCCTCCCACATGAAGTGGAACATGGCCTCGACGTAAGGCTGGAACGCGCCCGCTGCCTCGGCCGCGACCGCGCCGCGCATCAGCTGCAGCGTGTTGACCGGAAAGAACGGGTTCATCACGAACGCGGTCAGCCGATGGCGATGGATGAACCGCTGCGTCTCACGGCGCTCGTAGGCGAGTTTCGCCGGGACACCGGCATAGGCGACCATCGGGGCCTGGTTGCCGCTCAGTTTGAACAGGCCGCCGAGAAGCACCGGCACATAGGCGAAACGGCGTTTACCGCGCTGTTCGATATCCGGAATGACCCTGTGGGCGAGGTAGGCGTTGGGACTGCCGAAGTCGAAATAGAAAATCGGATCCATGGGCGTCATCTCACCAGTTTTCCGCGAAGGGGCGCAAATCCAACTCATGCGTCCAGGCATCGCGCGGCTGGCGGTGCAGTTGCCAGTAGGTCTCCGCGATCGATGCGGGGTTCATCAACGTATCGGGGGGCAGGGCGGCCTCCGCGTCCGGCCCGCGCGCCGCGGCGATCCGCTCACGCACCCACGCGGTATCGACGCCGGAATCGATCACCAGATGCGCGACATGTATGTTTTGCGGGGCCAGCTCGCGGGCCATCGACTGCGCCGCGGCCCTCAGCGCGGCCTTGGCGGAAGCGAAAGCCGCGTAGCCCTTTGCGCCGCGCATCGAGGCGGTGGCCCCGGTGAAGAAGATCGAGCCTCCGCCGCGGGCCAGCATCAGCCGCGCGGCTTCTCGCCCGGTCAGGAACCCCGCGTAACAGGCCATCTCCCAGACCTTGCGAAACACGCGCTCGGTGGTTTCGAGCAGCGGAAAATTGACGTTGGCGCCGACGTTGAAGATGCAGACTTCGAGGGGTGCGGAGCCGTCCGCGGCGCGAAGGAAGGCCCCGACGGCTTCCTCCGACCGCGCATCGAGCGTGTGACCGGTGAAGCTGCCGCCCGACGCCGCGATCTCTTTTTCGAGCGGCTGCAGCTTGTCGCCCTGCCGACGCCCGCCATGAACGAGGTAGCCCTCGGCGGCGAAGCGCCTGGCGATCGCCGCGCCGATGAAGTCGCCCGCTCCGACGATGGCGACGCTGGCCTGGCGACCGCTCATGGCAATCTCCGTCCTTCAGGGCGCGGCGACTCTATACCGGCGTAGAGGCGCCTTACCGCGAATTCACTTCGGAAAATGCATCCAAACGCGCATCTGATGGCCTCTGCTCTATTAGAAGTCGCGGCAATCCTGGCCGGCCGACCGAGCGAGAAGAGGAGACTACAATGTGGCTGGAGCATCTAACCGGCATGATCTTGGGCATCGCGTTCTGGGTATTTCTGGGCGCGATCATTCTGGTTCCGGTTTATCTGAAGTCGCGTGACCGCGCGCGGATGCATGAAACCCTGCGCGTTGCCTATGAAAAGGGCCAGCCCGTGCCGCCCGAACTGATCGCGGCGCTGCAAAACAACGTCACCCAACGGCAAATGGCCACGCCCGAACGCGATCTTCGCAATGCGGTGGTTCTGATCGCCACCGGTCTTGGCCTCTGCTTCCTGGGCTATGGCCTCTGGTACGGCCTGATGGCGGCCAGCGATACGGCGGCCTACATCACCGGCGGCTGCGTCGCCGGCGCGGGGGCCATTCCCGGACTGATCGGAGTGGCCTATCTGCTTCTGTGGCTGGGCAAGCGCAACACGCCCAAGGCGTAGCGGCGATGCCTGACGGGGGCATGCCCATGGGGGAGACCACAGCTTCGCGGGCCGCGGCTCACGATCTGGACCTTGTCGCCCTGGCCGCGGGCGGCGGGCGCGAAGCGTTCGGAGAACTCGTGCGCCGCCACGGATCGGCCGTCCGTTCCCTGGTCAGACGCATGGGCGCGCAGCCGGCCCTGGCCGACGATATCGCCCAGGACGCCTTCCTCGCGGCCTTCGAGCGGATCGCCGAGTTTCGCGGCGAGGGCACTTTCCAGGCCTGGGTAAAGCGGATCGCAGCACGGCTCTATGCCAAACGCTGGCGCCGCGAAGCCATCGCCCGGCGGGCGGCAGAGGCGTTGGAGGCTGACGACGATCCGCGGGTCACGCAGAGCGGCGTTGCCGCCAGGATCGACCTCGATCAAGCCCTTGCCTCGCTGGGCGCCCTCGAGCGGCTGTGCGTGAGCCTTTGCTATGGCGCCGGGCTCTCCCACAGCGACGCCGCCGAGGCGCTGGGCCTGCCCCTTGGCACAGTCAAGTCGCACGTCAAACGGGGCCTGGACAAACTCAAGGCGCGGTTGGCGCCTGCACAAACGGTCAGGGATGCGGAAGAGGCCAATGGCTGACCTCGAATTCGAAGACAGGATCGACAGGATGTTCGCGCAGGCGCCGACGTTCGGCGACGCCGATCTGTTTGCTCTGCGCCTCGACGAGCGGCTCAATCGCGGCTGGACCGCGCGGCGCATGCTGATCGGGGGCCTGGGCCTGGCCGGGGGCCTCGTGGGCGGCGCGCAGGTTATCGGCTCGGGGGTAATCTCGCGCTTCGATGAGATCAGCGCCCAATCCGGCCGCCTGCTCACCCAACGGCTGTCGGAAGTCGCGCCTTTCGACCTGCTGCCGGTCGGTTTCGCCGTCGACGGCCAGATATTGTGGATGTCCGCGGCGCTGGCCGCCGTGGCCATCGGCTTCGCCGTGGCCAGGGCCGTGCGGGAAATCTGACAGGCCACGCGCCGCCATTGCGTTGCAGCCGGCCTCGCCAACCGATAGGTTCGCGTCGCCTCTGATGGCGTCAGCCTAGTGCGGAGTTCCGTTTTCGTGGTCGATTTTGTTGACGAGGTCGAAGAGCAGCTGCGCTCCGACCGTTACCGGGCGTTGGCCAGGCAATATTTGCCGTGGGTTGGCGCCGCGCTGGCGGCGATGGTCATCGGCTGGCTGGGCGTGTGGGGGTACAACGCCTGGCAGAGCCGCAATGTCGGCAAGGCGTCGGTGGCCTACGACAAGGGCGTGACAGCGCTGTCGTCGGGAGACGAGACCGGGGCCTACACCGATTTCGAGACCATCGGCAGATCGGGCCCGCGCGGCTATAAGACCCTGGCGCTGATGCAGGAGGGCAATATCCGGCTCGCGGCCAACAAGCCGCTGGAGGCCGCCAGCTTCTACGACGCGGCCGGCAAAGCCGCTCCCAATGCAATCCTTGGCGATCTGGCGCGCCTGAAGGCGGCCCTGGCGCTGCTCGAAACCGCCCCCTATCCCCAGCTGCGGACGCGTCTGAACGCCTTGATCGGCGCGGGCAAGCCCTACGATCTTTCGGCCAAGGAGGCCCTGGCGATGGCCAAGCTGGAGGCCGGCAAGTATTCCGAGGCCCGCGGCGACTTCAGCGCCCTTTCGATCACCCTGGGGGTCACCGACGCCATGAGGGCCAGGGCCCAGGCCGCGATCGCCCTGATCGATTCGGGCCAGGGTCCCGTGGCCGTGCAGGTCGTCAGAGCGGCCGCCACATTGCCGCCGCCGGCCCAGCCCACTTTCCCGGCATCGCCCCAGGGCGCCGCTCCCCCGGCCGGTCAAGCCCGCGCTCAAGCTCAAGATACGCCTTAGGACCTCTTAGATGACGACTGCTCGCACGGCTGGGCTGATTGCCGCCCTCGCCGCCCTTGTGCTGGGCGGCTGTTCCACGGTGTCGAAGGTCGGCGCCGTCAGCCCGTTTCATCGCCGGCACGTCAGTCTGGCGGCGAAGGGCAATCGCATTTCGCTATTGGCGCTGAACGATCAGTTGAAGGTCGCGCCCGACCTCAAAGGCCAGGATTTCTTCCTGCCGGCGCCCCAGCCGATCACGGACTGGCCGCTGCCGGGGGGCACGCCCGAACAATCCATCGAACACGTCGACGCCGCGCCCGCTTTCGAGGTGGCCTGGAAGCGCAGCTTCGGGGCCGGCGCCTCGCGCCGGCGCCATGTGACCGCCCCGCCCATCGCGGCCGGCGGCCGCATCTTTGTCATGGACGGAGGCGCTTCGGTATCGGCTCACGATGAGCGCACGGGCGCGCAGATCTGGCGCACCAACATCACGCCCAAGTCCAAGCGCGACCGTGAGGCCTGGGGCGGCGGCGTCGCCTTCGCCGATGGAAAGCTCTACGCCTCGTCCGGGTTCCGCGAGGTTGTGCAGCTGGACGCCGTCACGGGGGCCATCGGCTGGCGTACACGCGCCGAGGCGCCGCTGCATGCCGCCCCGACGGTGTTCGGCGGCCGCGTCTTCGTCGAAGACGTCAACGACGAGTTGCTGGCGTTCGATGCCGCGACCGGGACCAGCGACTGGACCTATCAGGCCCTTACCGAGCCGGCGCGGATCCTCGCCGCCTCGAGTCCGGCGGTGGCCAACGACACCGTGGTGGCGTCCTTTGCCTCCGGTGAGCTCGTGGCCCTGCGCGCGGAAAACGGCAATGAGCTGTGGAACGAGAGCCTGTCGCGCACGACGCCGACCAACGCGCTTTCCGAGATCCGCGATATTGCCGGCCGTCCGGTGATCTACAAGGATGACGTTTTCGCCGTCAGTCACTCCGATGTCTTCGCCGCCACCGACCTGCGCACCGGCTCGGCGCGCTGGACGCTGCCGGTTTCGGCGACCACCACCCCGTGGCCCGCCGGCGATGTGGTGTTCGTCGTCGATCAGAGCGGTCAGGTGATCTGCGTCTCCCGCGAGAGCGGGCAGGTCTATTGGATCCGCGATCTGAACGAGGGCCTGAAGAAGAAACAGCGTGGCTACTGGTCCAGTCCGCTCTTGGCCTCGAACCGTCTGATCGTGCTCTCCAGCAAGGGCGAGGCGGTGGCCATCAACCCCAAGACCGGCGTGGTCGCGAGCCGCCTGCGGCTCGGCTCGGACGCCCTGATCGGCCCGATCGCGGTTGGCGGGATGATCTATGTCGCCAGTGACGCCGGCCAGTTGATCGCCATTCGCTAGGGCGCGAAACAGGCAAGACATCCCATGGTCAGGCTTGCCATCGTCGGGCGCCCCAACGTCGGCAAATCGACCCTGTTCAATCGCCTGGCCGGCCGCCGCCTGGCGATTGTCGACGACCGGCCGGGCGTGACCCGCGACCGACGCTTCGCCACCGGGCGCCTGGGCGACCTAGACATCGACCTGATCGACACCGCCGGGTTCGAGGATGTCACCGACGACAGCCTCGAAGCGCGGATGCGCCGGGGGACCCTGCTGGCCGTCGCCGCCGCGGACGCGGTGCTGTTCATGTTCGATGCGCGCCAGGGCGTCGTGCCGCTCGACGAGCTTTTCGCCGAGGTTCTGCGCAGGAGCGGCAAGCCGGTCATCGTCGTGGCCAACAAGACCGAAGGCCGCGCGGGCGATGCGGGCGCCCTTGAGGCCTACCGCATGGGCCTGGGTGAGCCGATCAGCATTTCGGCCGAACACGGCGAGGGTCTTGGCGATCTCTACGCGGCGGTGATCGAGGCCACTTCGGCCGGGGCCGACGGCGCCGACGAAGACGGCAAGGACGCCGATAAGCCAATCCGGATCGCCATTGTCGGGCGGCCCAACGCCGGCAAATCCACCCTGGTCAACGCACTCATCGGCGAGGAGCGCCTGCTCACCGGCCCGGAAGCCGGCATTACCCGCGACGCCATTCCCGTGGATTGGGACTGGGAGGGACGCGGCGTGCGCCTGGTCGACACCGCGGGCCTGAGGCGCAAGGCCCGCATCGAGGAAAAGCTGGAGAAGCTTTCGACCCAGGATTCGATCCGCGCCATCACCTTCGCCGAGGTCGTGGTGCTGGTGATGGACGCGACCCATCCCTTCGAGACCCAGGACCTGCAGATTGCCGACCTGGTTGAGCGCGAGGGACGCGCCCTGGTCTTCGTGCTGGCCAAGTGGGACCTCGTCGACGATCCGTCCATCCGCCTCAAGGCGTTTTCCGAACACGCCGAACGGATGCTGCCGCAGCTTCGCGGCGCGCCGGTGGTGGCGCTGTCGGCGGAGACCGGGCGGGGCCTCGACAAGCTGATGCCGGCGGTGTTCAAGATTCACGCGGACTGGTCGACCAAACTGAAGACCCGCGATCTCAATGACTGGCTGAAGATGGCCGTCGAGCGCCACCCGCCGCCCGCGGTTGGCGGCCGGCGCGTCAAACCAAAGTACATGGCGCAGACAAAGGCCCGGCCGCCGACCTTCGTGCTCTTCGCCAGTCGGGCCGACAAGCTGCCGGACAGCTATCGCCGCTATCTGGTCAACTCCCTGCGCAACAGCTTCGAATTACCCGGCACGCCGATCCGGATCACCGTGAAATCGGGCGCTAACCCTTACGCCGACGAGACCGGCGATCCTGTCAAGGCGTTCCAGGCGAAGCGGCGCCGCGCGCGGATCGCCAGTCGCTGAACCGTATGACTTGGCTGGGGGCCGGCAGTTCTTCTGCCATGGCCAGCTCGACGATCAGCGGTCCGATCTCGCTGGGGTGTGTCAGGGCGCCCGGGTCTTCGCCTGGGAAGGCCTGTTCGCGCATCCTCGTTCGCATGGCGCCGGGATCGACCAGGGCGACGCGGACCGGCGAGATGGCCACCTCGTCGGCCCAGCACCGAGCCAGCGCCTCGAGTGCGGCCTTGGTGGCGGCGTAAGCGCCCCAGAACGCCCGCGGACGGACGGCGGCGGCCGAGGTCAGGAAGATGGCCCTGCCCGCGTCGCTCGCCCGCAGCAGCGGCTCAAGAGAGCGGATCAGGCGAAATGCGCAGGTGAGGTTGGCGGCCAACACCCCATCCCAGATCGCCGGCGGGATATGGGCCACCGGCCGCAGGCCGCCGAGCACGGCGGCGGCATGGACGAGGATGTCGAGCCTGGCGTGGCGCTGAAAGACGGCAAGGCCCAGCTGGTCGATGCCTCCGCCGTCGGTGAGGTCCATCGCCACCAAGGTTGCGCGCGCGCCCGTGGCCTTCAGAATCTCATCGTCAAGCTCCTCGAGCGCGCCTTGGGTGCGGCCGACGGCGATGACGTGAGCGCCGGCCCCAGCGAGAGCGAGGGCGGAGGCGCGGCCGATGCCGCGACTGGCGCCGGTGACCAGGGCGATGCGGCCGCCGAGAGGCGCGGGTTCGACGGTCATCGCGGGTCCAGAATCGCCGGGCTCGCCACGGCGGCGTCCGCGGCCGGGCGGCCCGCGTAAGCCTGGGCGATCAGCGCGCAGGCCATCAACTGCAACTGATGAAAGATCATCAGCGGCAATACCATCAAACCGACGCTGGGCGGCGGAAACAGGATGCTGGCCATCGGCACGCCGGACGCCAGGCTCTTCTTGGAGCCGCAGAAGACGATGGTGATCTCATCGGCCTTGGCGAAGCCGAGCACGCGGGACCCGAGGGTGGTTGCGATGAGCACGATGGCCAGGAGCAGGCCGCAGACCACGGCCAGGACCGCGATCTGGACTGCGGAAACCTGGCGCCAGATGCCTTGCGTCACGGCGGCGCTGAAGGCGCCGTAGACGACCAGCAGGATCGACCCTCGGTCGACCCAGCCGACCAGCCGAGCGTGACCGGCGATCCACCCGCCGATCCATCGCCGCGCCAACTGGCCGGCGACGAACGGAATGAACAGCTGAACGATCACCGCCTCGAACGCTCCCGCCGAGAAAGGCGCGCCGTGGGTGCGCAGGGCGACGGCGACCAGCAGCGGGGTGATGAAGATGCCAAACAGGTTCGAGGCCGACGCGGCGCACACCGCGGCCGCGACATTGCCTCGGGCGATGGACGTGAAGGCGATCGACGACTGCACGGTCGAGGGCAGGCAGCAAAGGAAGAGCACGCCGGCGCTGAGGGAACCGGGCAAGATGGCCGCCGGCAGACGCTCGGCCGCCAGACCTAAGAGCGGAAACATCACGAAGGTCGCCGCCAGCACGGTCAGGTGCAGACGCCAATGGGTCAGCCCGGCAATCACCGCCTCACGGGAAAGCCTCGCCCCGTGCAGGAAAAACAGCAGCGCGATCGCCGCCTTGGTCAGAATAGCGAAATCGGCCGCCGCAACGCCGCGCACCGGAACCAGGCTGGCCAGTACGACCATGGCGATAATGGCGAGGATGTAGGGGTCTGGGGCCAGACGGCGCGACCAGCCGCGCCGCGCGCCGATTTCAGGGCTCACGCATCGACCAGGAACGACAGCTGCCTCTCGGTCTGCTCATTGCGGCCCTGGGCGATCTCGCGATCGAGCAGGCGGGTCGGGTAGTCCCCGGTGAAATAGTGGTCGGTGAACTGGGGAGTCGCCGGATCGCGGGGGCCAGCGTCCATGGCCCAATAGAGTCCGTCGACGGTGAGAAACGCCAGGCTGTCGACCTCGAGGAACTGGGTCATTTCCGCCAGGCTGCGGGTCGCGGCCAGCAGCTTGTCGCTGTCTGGCATATCGATGCCATAGAAGTCCGGCCATTTGAGCGGCGGGCAGGCCGATCGCAGATGCACCTCGCTTGCGCCGGCCTGACGGACCATGCGCACCACATGGCGACTGCTGGTGCCCCGTACGATCGAATCGTCGATCAGCACCACGCGCTTGCCGGCCAGAACGCTCTTGTTGGGGCTGTACTTCATCCGCACCCCCAGTTCGCGCGCGCCTTGGGTCGGCTGAATGAAGGTGCGTCCCGCATAGTGATTGCGAATGATGCCCATTTCGAAGGGCAGGCCGCTGGCTTCGGCGTAACCCAGCGCCGCCGGCACGCCCGAGTCGGGCACGGGCGCCACCACATCGGCGGCCACGCCGCTTTCCAGCGCCAGGCGCTGGCCCATGCGCTTGCGCACCTCATAGACGGAGCGGCCATTGACCACGCTGTCCGGCATGGCGAAATACACGTACTCGAACACGCACGGGCGCGCCTTGGCGGCCGGGAACGGGCGGATCGACGCAATGCCGTCCTCCGAGACCACCACCATCTCGCCATGCTCGACGTCACGGACGAAGCGCGCGCCGACCATGTTCAGGGCCCGCGTCTCGGAGGCGAATACCGCCCTGCCGTCGAGGTCGCCCAGCACCAGGGGCCGGATGCCCAGAGGATCGCGCACGCCGATCAGCTTCTTGTTGGTCAGGACGACCAGCGCATAGCCGCCCTCGATCTGGGAAAGCGCCTCGATGAAGCGATCGACCACCTTGGTCTTACGCGACCGGGCGATCAGCTGCAGGATCACCTCGGAGTCCGAGGTCGACTGGAAAATCCGGCCCTCCGAGACAAGCTGGTCGCGAAGGGTGAGGAAATTGGTCAGATTGCCATTATGGGCGATGGCCACGCCCCCGGCCGCCAGGTCGGCGAACAGCGGCTGACCGTTGCGCAGGAAGCTGCCGCCGGCGGTGGAATAGCGGGTGTGGCCGATCGCCGACGATCCAGGCAGTCTTCGCGCCAGATCGCCGCCCGAAAATGCCTCGGCCACGTGGCCCAGATGGCGCTCGGTGTAGAAGCCCTGACCATCGAACGAGGCGATCCCGCACGCCTCCTGGCCGCGGTGCTGCAACGCGTGAAGGCCAAGCGCCACCACCGACGATGCGTCGGGAATTCCGAAGACCCCGAAGACGCCGCACTCCAGGCGCAGCGCGTCGTCGTCCGGGTCCCGCCAAGGCTCGGTCTGTGGGTTTTTCAAGCTCACCGCGATTTCTCTACCAGATCGTCGAGGGATTTGCGCTCATGGAGGCTGTAGCCGCGCCCGTGCGAAAGTTTTCGCTGCGGCGGGGTATCGCCGGGCGCCGGCCCGGTGATCTCTGGCGCCACCGCGTGGGCCGCGTTCAGGCCGCGGGGGGCCAGGGACTTCAGGGCCGCGCCGGCCTGGCTGGCCAACGGATAGAGCTTGGCGCCGACGATCCACGCCGGGCGACGTTCGGCGGGCGTCGCCGCTTCGATGAGCAGGGCGAAGGCGCCGATGACCACCAGGCCGCGAACCACGCCGATGGCGAAGCCCAGCGCCCGGTCAAGACCCGAAAGCGCCGCCGTCTGGCGGACCCGGCGGGTCAGGGCCCCCCCGATCAGGCGCAGGACGACATAGGCGAAGATGAATACGATCAGCACCGCGGCGGCGTTGGCCATCCAGACCGTGTGGATGGAGTGGCCGGCTATTGGACCGGTGAAGCGCAGGGCCAATACGGCCGCGACAATGGCCAGCACAAAGGCGATGGCGGTGGTGACTTCGCGCGTCGCGCCACGGGCATAGCCGAAGATCCCCGACACCAGCAGGACCAAGCCCGCGCCCAGATCGAACAGGGTCACGCCGTCAGTCCCACGCCGGCTCGCCGATGCGCGTGATAGCCTGGGACAGGCGCGAGACGCCCGTGACCCGCACCCCGCCGCCGTCGGCGCCGCTGGGCGCCAGGGCGCGCGAAAAGCCGAGCTTGGCCGCTTCCTTCAATCGCACCTCCATCCGGCTCACCGGCCGCACATCGCCAGACAGACTGATCTCGCCAAACACGACGCAGTCCTGGGGCAGGGCCGTTTCCAGGGCCGAAGACACCAGCGCGGCCGCGGCCGCGAGGTCTGCCGCCGGTTCGTTGATTCTAAGGCCTCCGGCGACATTCAGGTAGACATCCCGGGCGCCAAATCCAAGCCCGCAGCGTGCATCGAGCACCGCCAGCACCATGGCCAGGCGGCCGCCGTCCCAGCCGACTACCGCTCGCCGCGGTGTTCCGTAGGCGGACGGGGCGACCAGCGCCTGGAATTCGACCAAAACGGGACGCGAGCCCTCGATGCCGGCGAACACCGCGGCGCCGGCCGCGCGCTCCCCGCCCTGGTTCAGAAACAACGCCGAAGGGTTCTTGACCTCGGCGAGGCCGCCTTCGCCCATTTCGAAGACGCCGATTTCCTCGGTGGCGCCGAACCGGTTCTTGGCCCCGCGCAGCACCCGGAACGGATAGCCCCGCTCGCCCTCGAACCACAGCACCGCGTCGACCATGTGCTCGACGACGCGCGGCCCGGCGATCTGGCCATCCTTGGTCACATGGCCGACCAGCACCACGGCGACGCCGCGCCGCTTGGCCAGTCTCACCAGTTCACCGGCGCAGGCGCGGACCTGGGTGACCGAGCCTGGCCCCGCTTCGTGCGCGTCGCTCCACAGCGTCTGGATAGAGTCGATGACCACAAGATCGAAAGCCTCGCGTTTCAGCCCATCGACGATCGCCCGAAGCGCCGTTTCGGCGGCCAGTTTCACCGGCGCGGCGTCGATGCCCATCCTCTGGGCGCGGGCGCGGATCTGTTCGACCGCCTCTTCGCCGGAAATATAGGCGCAGGCGGCCCCGCGCGCCGCCGCCGCGGCGGCGACCTGCAGCAACAGCGTCGACTTGCCGACCCCCGGATCGCCGCCGAGCAGCACCGCGGATCCGGGCACGACCCCGCCGCCGAGCACCCGGTCGAATTCAGCGATGCCGGTGACGATCCGCTCTGGTGAGGGCGAATGGGCGTCGAGCGCCTCGAATTCCAGGCCGTGAGACTTGCCGCCGCGCGCTGGCGCCAGCGCCCCGGGCGGCCGCGAAACGATCTCTTCGCTGAGCGTGTTCCAGGCGTTGCAGGCCGTGCACTGGCCGGCCCACTTCGCATGGACCGCTCCGCAGGACTGGCAGGCATAGATCGCGCCGTCCCTGGCCATGACGTTCCCGATTCGAAAGGCTCGCCATCCAAGGTAACCCGCGCCGGGTCGTTCCGTCACCAAGGCTTCGCATAGCCAAGGTTCTCGCCATGGCCAGGTCTTTGAGCTAGCCTCCGAAGGGGACTTAAGGGGAGGGGCGATATGACGGTTGTCGAAGGACCAAGAAGCGCGGGCCTTGTGGCGCGCGTGCAGGCCATCCTGTTTCGGCCCAAGGCCGAGTGGGAGGTCATTGACGGCGAAGCCGCCACCGCGCGGGGCCTGTTCACGGGCTATGCCTGCATATTGGCGGCGATCCCGGCCGTGGCCGGGCTCATCGGCCGACAGTTGTTCGGTTTCGGCGCCTTCGGCGTCAGCTATCATCCGGCGCTGATCGGATCGATCGTCGGGGCCATCGTCGCCTATGGGCTTTCACTGGTCTCGGTATTCATTCTGGCGCTGGTGATCGACGCGCTGGCGCCCAGCTTCGATGGCCATAAGAGCCAGATCCAGGCGCTGAAGGTGGCTGTCTACTCGTCGACGGCCGCCTGGGTGGCGGGGATATTCGACCTGTTTCCGCCGCTGGGGATCATCGGCGGCCTGTGCGCGCTCTATGGCCTCTATCTGCTCTACCTTGGCCTGCCCAGACTGATGAAGGCGCCTCAGGAAAAGGCGCTGGGCTACACCGTCGTCACCATCGTCGCGGCCGTCGTGCTCTACATCATCGTCGGCGCCGTGGTCAGCGCCGTGGCCAGCGCCGCGGTGCTCGGAACCGGCGCCGGCGCCTACACCAGCGTGCGCAATGATGGCATGGGCGGCACGGTCCGGGTTGGCGGGGCCAGCGTCGACCTGGCCAAGCTGCAGGCCGCTTCGGCGCAGATGGCCGCGGCGGCGCAAACGGCCCAGACCGGCCGCGCCGAGGGCAAGGCGATCGTGGCCATCGATCCGGAAAAGCTCAAGGCCTTGTTGCCGGACACCGTCGCCGGCCTTCCGCGCACCGAAGTCTCGGCCACCGGCATGGGCGCGGCCGGGTCCGGCGCCTCGAGCGCGGAGGCGACCTACGCCAAGGATGCCGCGCGCATCACCTTGACGGTGTCGGATCTCGCCGCCGCCCAGGGTCTGGCGGCCATGGCCGGCGCTTTCAACGTCAACTCCAGCCGCGAAACCGCGACCGGCTATGAGAAGGTCGCCAGCGTCAACGGCCGCATGACCACCGAGCGATGGGACCGCGTCTCCAGGAACGGTGAATACAGCATAATCGTCGCCGGCCGCTTCACCGTGGCCGCGCAGGGCGAGGCCGGCAGCATCGATGACCTCAAGGCCGCGGTGAATGCCGTAGGCCCCGATCGGCTCGAGGGCTTGGCCAAGGGCTGACGCGCCAAAGACCCTGGCTAGTCAGTGCGGGTCGAACCGGCCTTCACGGGCGTGGTTGCTGAACTTGGTCAGGTCTTCATTGAAGTGCAGGCGGACGACGCCGATTGGGCCGTGGCGCTGCTTGCCGATGATGATCTCGGCGACATTGCGGATCGGGTCGAGCTTTTCCTGCCAGGCCAGGTGTTCGACCGTGCCCTCCTTGGGCTCGGTGCGTGAGAGATAATAGGCCTCGCGATAGATCGACATGACCACGTCGGCGTCCTGCTCGATTGATCCCGACTCCCGCAGGTCGGCCAGCTGCGGGCGCTTGTCGTCGCGGTTCTCGACCTGGCGCGAGAGCTGGGCGCAGGCGATCACCGGCACCTCGAGTTCCTTGGCCAGCGCCTTCAGCCCCTGGGTGATCTGGGTGACCTCCTGAACCCGGTTGTCGTTGCGGTTGATGTCGGTCGCGGTGACCAGCTGCAGATAGTCGACGATGATCAGGTCGAGCCCCGCCGTGCGCTTGAGCCGTCGCGCGCGCGCCGCCAGCTTGGCCATCGAGATGCCGCCGGTGTCGTCGATGTAGAGGGGCGCCTGGCCGATTTCGATCGCGGCGTCGCGGATGCGCCCATATTCCGTTGCGGTGATTTCGCCTTTTCGGATCTTGTCGGAGGGGACGTCGGTGACTTCCGCCAGTATCCTCATGGCCAGCTGTTCGGCCGACATTTCGAGGGAGAAAAGCGCGACGACGCCGCCGTTGACGGTCTTGCGTGAGCCGTCGGGGCCGATTTCGACCTCGTATCGCCGCGCGACATTGAAGCCGACGTTCGCCGCCAGGGCCGACTTGCCCATCGACGGGCGCGCGGCGATGATGATCAGGTCGGATTTGTGGAGGCCGCCGAGTTTCTGGTCGAGCTCCACCAGCCCCGTCGACAGGCCTGAAAGGCCGCCGTCGCGCCCGTAGGCCTCGGCCGCCATCAGCACCGCGCCGGCCAGCGCGTCCGAAAAGCCGCTAAGGCCGCTGGCGACGCCGCCGGTCTCGGCCAGGGTGTAGAGTTGCTGTTCGGCCGCCTCGATCTGGTCGTGGGCGGTCAGTTCGGGGTCGCCGCCCTGCGCGGTCGCGGCGATGTCGCCACCGATGCGGATCAGGTCGCGGCGCAGCGCCAGATCGTAGATCACGCGCCCGTAGTCGCGGGCATTGGCGGCCGGCGGCGCGCGGTCGACCAGGTCGGCCAGATAGCGCACCCCGCCCATGGCCTCGAAGGCCGGGTCGCGCTGGAACTGTTCGGCCAGCAGGATCGGCTCGGCCAGCTGGTTTTGCGCTATCTGGACCCGTACGGCGTCGAACAGCCGGCCATGAAAGGGTTCGAGGAAATGGGCGCCGCGAAGCTGATCGGTCAGGCGTTCGTAGGCGCCGTTGTCGTAAAGGAGGATGCCGAGCAGGGCCTGTTCGGCCTCGATGTTGCCCGGCGCCTGGGCGAAGTCGGGCGCCGTCGTCGCCGGTCGCAGATCGAGCAGGGGAGCTAAGGCCATGGTTACCGATAGCCTAACGTCGGGGCGCCGCGCACCGCCGCATCACTTCGACTCACAGGAAACTTTGTACTGTGGATGAACTGGACGGAATTGGACCGCCTTGCGCCCCTTCCGTCACGGCGCAAGCAAAGGCGCCGCGCCACCTTCCCCGCGTCGCGGGGCAGGAGTTTAGAAAGGAAAATTCCTCCCTCGCAAGCGCAGCGCCGCGGGGGAGGGG
>Ga0208849_1001424_pt1 | contig 16787 bp, 10 predicted proteins | sample NGESurdeep072012_10_FD_184470 | JGI IMG/M metagenome (GOLD analysis project Ga0208849, IMG submission 184470) | Arctic peat soil microbial communities from Barrow, Alaska - NGEE Surface sample 53-3 deep-072012 (SPAdes) | ecosystem: Environmental > Terrestrial > Soil > Wetlands > Peat ...
GAGCCCCTTGCTGGCGACGACGTCGGGTTCGAGCGACAGCACGATCAGCGCCAGCGTGCCGTCTTCGGACAACAGCTTGCCGCGGATGATCTCGTTGGATTTGACGGTCTCGATGAACTTGTCGTAGTCGGCGCCTTGCGGCAGTTGCTGCGGAAACAGCGCCGCCGGCAGCTTGCCTGGCGCCGGCGCCTGGCGCGCCGAGAACAGCGAAATCAGCCCGCGGGTGCCGTCGACCAGTTGCAGGTCGGTGACGAGATCGCGCAGCTTCTCGAGATTGTCGCGCGAAAGCAGCGTCTTGCCTTCGACCACCACCAGCACGTCGAATTCGGTCGCCGGGAAGCGCTTGGTTTCCGCTTCGTATTGCTTGTAGTCCTTGGAATTGGACCGGAACAACTGGCTGAGCGAATCGTCGATCTTGATGCGCTGGATACCGAACAGCGCGCCGATGATCAGGCCAACGAGAACGATGCAGGACAGGATCGGCTTCTGAACCGCAATCAACCCGATTCGCTCCAGTCCGAAGGCGATGCTGGCGGTCGCCCGCGTCTCGATCTTCTCGACATGGACCTCACTGTCATCGTGCTTTTCGAGCATGCCCTGTCCAATTCTCACTTCGACTCAATTTATATAGCTTAAATTCCGGGGCGCGAGGGAGGCCTCAATCGGTCCGCTCTGATCGCGCTAACCCTTGAAAACATACAAAAATTCACCGCGCTCAGGTGTAGCAGGTCTACCCGGCGACTCGCAAGCGCACACCCTTCGCAAGACCGGCGCGGGACGCGGCGACAAACGGTCTCACGTCTCGAAGATGTCATGCCGGGTGATTTGTCGTGATGCGCTGTTGCGTCCGACCGCCGCTTTCATCCTTCAGTGCGACGCCGGTGATTTCCCGGGCGAGGCCCTCACGGATCAGCCAGTCATCCTGAACGCGGCTTCGTCGTAGCCCAGCCCCGCGCCGTGGATGTTGGAAACACAATTGCGCTCGGCGTCGGTGAGACCGATCCTGGGCCCGAAGGTCAGATAGGCCCCGAGACTATCCGGCGCCGACAGGCCCGGCCGCTCGCCAATCAGCATCACAATCATGCGGGCGCCGAGAATGGCGCCGATCTCGTCGCCCAACGCGACCCGGGCGCCCGATGCGAGCACCGCCTCTCCGATCGCGATCCCATCGGCGGCCAATCGCGGAATCAGGCAGCGGACGAGTTCAATCGCGTGGGCATTGACCGCTGACGGCGACAGGCCGTCGCCGACCACGATCGCAAGCCGGCCAGAGCCGCCCTGGTGGCTCGCCAGCCGAAGCCGCGAAGCCTCATCGAGCCTGCGTCCGAGATCGGGACGCCTCAGATAATCTTTTCGGTCGCCCGCGCGGCTACGGACATTCAATGCCTCGAGGCCGAGATCGTTGAGGCCGGCGGTAATAGCGGCGACATCGAAGACGGCATGAACGGCGTCTCGGGCCCGGGCGTGGTCCAGCGTAAAATCGAGCAGCGCCCGCGTCGGCAGGCTGACGCCGGCACGGCCGAGCCCGACCCGCGCCGGGGTCAAATCCCGGAGATCGCGGAGCGGCCGGCCAGGCGGGCGAGACAATGAAGTCATGTCAGCGAGGTCATGTCCGTTGGATCGGCGCGTCAGCCGCGGCGGCATCGCCATCGCCGGCGTTACTCGGCCGGAACCGAGGCTTCCTGCAGCTTGAGCGAGTAGTAGGACGCGTTGGTATGCCCGCCCGAGGCGTCGCGCGCGAACAGGATCAGATGGTGGGCCACCAGGATCGAACTGATCAAATATTCGATCTCGCCGCGGGCCAGCCGCCGCAACGCGAATTTCCAGAATTCACGCTTGTAATCGCCGAGTATGCCGACCTTCCAGAAGATGTTGCGAAGCATGGTCAAGCCGAGCTTGATATTTCGCCACGACGCCCGCTGCGGCGACGGCGGCGGCTGGATCCGACGCGGATAGGTTTCGCGGATCTGGTATTCGTAGCGCTCCAGCAGTTTCGCCGGCTCGTAGGCGCTGCCCATGCAAGCGCGCCAGGTCATCACGACGTCCTCGTAGGGCAGCCGGAAATCGACGTTGGAATCGCGCCCCTCATCCTCGATCAGCCGGTTCTCGCGCTTCAGCCGGTCCCACAGCGGCGTTTGCGGCAAGGCTTGCAGCAGATTGATGGTCAGCAACGGGATCTGCGAGGCATCGATGAATTCGAGCAGATGCTGCCCGGTTTCGGGCTTGTCGGTGTCGAGACCGAGGATGATGCCGGACACGACCTCCATGCCGAAACTGTTGAGAGTGCGAATCGCCTCCATGATCGGGACCATCATGTTGTGGTCCTTGTGCATCGCCTTGAGCGCCACCGGATCCGGGGTCTCGATGCCGCAGAAAATCGTCGAGAAGAACGCCTCGCGCATGTTCGACAGGATTTCCGGCCGCTTGGCGATGTTCAGCGTCGCCTCGCAGGAAAGGCGCAGCACATAGCCGGTCTTCTTTTGCCACGCGATCAAATGCGGCAACAGATCGAGCGCGGCCTTGCGATTGCCGATGAAGTTGTCATCGACGAAATAGACCGAACCCATGATGCCGCATTCCAACAGCTTGTCGAGTTCGGCGGTGATCTGCTGCGGCGTCTTGAGGCGCGGATTGCGGCCGTAAAGTCCGGGGATGTCGCAGAATTCGCATTGATAGGGGCAGCCGCTCGAATACTGGATGCTGCCGAGGAAATACCGCTTGATGTCGGCAAGCTCATAGGCCGGAATCGGAAATTTGGTCATGTCGAGGCGGTCGGCGGTCTTCAGCACCACCTGCTGCTTCGGGCGGGACGGATCGCGGGCGATCCGCGCGATCAGGTCGTTGGTCGCATCGCCCATTTCGCCGACGTGAAGGTAGTCGAACGCCGGGTAGTATTCCGGGCAGGCGCTGACCGAAGGGCCGCCGATCGCAACCGCCAGATCGAAGGCGTGCGCCCGGCGGCAGACATCGTTCATCTGCTGACGCTGGATGTGCATGCCGCTGACGAACACCGCTTCCGCCCATTCGAAGTCTTCAGTGGTGGCGCTGCGGATGTTTTCGTCGATGAAGCGGACCGGCCAGTTCTCGGGCAAATAGGCCGCGATCAACAGCAGGCCCTGCGGCGGCATGAAGGCCTGGACCCCGTCGGTCAGCGGATAGGCGTATTCGAACGTGCCGAACGAAGAGGTATAACGCGGAAAGACGCACAAAATGCGCCGTACCGTCTCAATGCCCTCAGCCCTCATCGAACTTCCTCTGGCAAGCCTGAACAAGATAAGCACGCCACCGAAGGCTGGGCTATAAATTCTTCAACATTGTGGCAGCGGTTCCAACTCGCTGAGGGCCGGTTGGTTGCGTGGGCGGAGCCCGGACGGCGACCGAAGGCCCTCGCACAATCCCGATTGCCCTTATGCAATCAGGCGCGACGCGAAATCGGGCAGCAGCGCGGTATCGCCGGCCAGCCGAAAATCGGCGTCGGTCAGCCCTGTGCCCAGCAGCCAATTGTCGAACTCCGGGGCCCGCTTCAGGCCGAACAGGTCGCGGATATAGAGCGCGTCGTGGAATGAGGTGGATTGATAGTTCAGCATGACGTCGTCCGCCCCCGGCACCCCCATGATGAAGGTCACGCCGGCCGCCGCGAGCAGCGTCAGCAGGTTGTCCATATCGTCCTGGTCGGCTTCGGCGTGGTTGGTGTAGCAAACGTCGACGCCGAGCGGCACGCCGAGCAGCTTGCCGCAGAAATGGTCCTCCAGCCCGGCGCGGATGATCTCCTTGCCGTCATACAGGTATTCGGGGCCGATAAACCCGACCACGCTGTTGACCAGCAGCGGGTCGAAAGCGCGGGCGACGGCGTAGGCCCGCGCTTCGCAGGTCTGCTGGTCGACGCCATGGTGGGCATTGGCCGAAAGCGCGGAGCCCTGCCCGGTCTCGAAATACATCACATCGTCGCCGACGCTACCGCGCCGCAGCGAAAGCCCGGCCTGGTGGGCTTCCCGCAGCAGCGCCAGATCCACCCCAAAACTCCGGTTGGCCGCCTGCGTGCCCGCGATCGACTGGAACACCAGGTCAACCGGGGCGCCCTGCCCGATCAATCCGAGCGTGGTCGTAACATGGGCCAGAACGCAAGCCTGGGTTGGAATCTGCAGCCGCGCGATGATGTCATCGAGCAGCCGCAACAGCCCGCCGATCACGGCCGGATCGTCGCTGGCTGGATTGATGCCGATACAGGCGTCGCCGGATCCGAGCAGGATGCCGTCGAGTATAGACGCGGTGATGCCCCTGGCGTCGTCGAAGGGATGGTTGGGCTGCAGCCGCGCGCTCATTCGCCCGCGCAGGCCGATGGTGTTGCGAAACGCCGTGATCACCTCGCATTTTTTCGCCACCAGGATCAGGTCCTGATTGCGCATCAGTTTTGAAACCGCGGCGGCCATTTCCGGCGTGACGCCGCGCGACAGGGTTTTGAGCGTTTCGGGTGTGGCCGCGTCGGAGAGCAGCCAATCGCGGAACGCGCCGACAGTCAGCGAGGATATCGGCGCAAAGGCCGGCGCGTCGTGGGTATCGACGATCAGGCGGGTGACTTCGTCTTCCTCGTAGGGAATCACGGTCTCGCGCAAGAATTGTTTCAGGGGAACGTCCGACAGCGCAATCCGCGCCGCGATCATTTGCTCGGCGCTGTCGGCCGCGAGCCCCGCCAGCCGATCGCCGGAGCGGGGCGGCGTGGCCTTGGCCAGGAGATCGCGCAGGTCTTCGAACACATAGCTGGTGGCATCGATGACGTGGCGATAGACCATGTTGGCTCCGGGGCCATGAACGCTTCGATGCGTAAGGCCGTCGCGAAGCGTATCATCCGGAGAGATTCTACGCAGCCCGCACGGTGGCCAGGAATTTGACCACTTCGACCTTCAGGCGCTTGTTTTCGTTCGAAAGCAACTGCGCGGATGAAAGCACCTGGGAGGAAGCCGAGCCGGTATCGCCGGCGCCGCGATTGACGTCGGCGATGCTGGTCGCGACCTGGGTGGAACCGATGGCGGCCTGCTGGACGTTGCGGGCGATTTCCTGGGTCGCGGCGCCCTGCTCCTCAATGGCGGCCGCGATCGCCGCGGCGATTTCGGAAACCCGCCCGATCGTGCCGCTGATCTCCTTGATTGCGACGACCGAGTCCTGTGTGGCCGCCTGCATTCCGGCGATCTGCGCGCTAATCTCGCTGGTGGCCCTGGCGGTCTGCGCGGCGAGCGCCTTGACTTCTTGCGCCACTACCGCAAAGCCCCGGCCGGCGTCGCCGGCGCGTGCCGCTTCGATGGTCGCGTTGAGGGCGAGCAGATTGGTCTGCTCCGCGATCGTGGTAATCAATTTGGTGACATCGCCGATGCGGTTTGCGGCGATCGACAATTCCGCGATCCGCGCGTCGGTCTTTTGCGCCTGATCGACCGCTTCATTGGCGATCCGGTTGGAATCCGCCACCTGGCGTCCGATTTCGTTGATGGAGCCGGCCATTTCCTCCGTTGCCGCCGCGACCGATTGCACGTTGGTGGAGGTCTCTTCCGAAGCCGTCGCGACAACCGTGCTGAGCTGTTGGGTTGCCGCGCTGCTGTTGGTCAGTATCGAGGCGGAATTTTCCAGTTCGCTCGAGGCGGAGCCGACGTTCTCGATGATATTACCGACTGCGGTCTCGAAACTCTCGGCCAGGTTATGAAGCTCGATGCGGCGGGCCGCCTGCTGCTCGCGAGTCTTCTCTTCACGTTCCGCGGTCTCACGCTCGGCCTTGACGACGGCCTGCACCTTAAATTCTTGAACTGCGTGGGCCATTTGGCCGACTTCATCGCGGCGGTCCAGGCCGGGTAATTGAACTTCGAAATTCCCGGCCGCGAGATCGCGCATCGCCCTGGACATCGCCACAACCGGACGGGAGATACTTCGGCCGATCAGGAACGAAAAGACGATGCCGGCGAAAGCCACCGCCAGAAGCACCGCCATCAGCGTCAACTGCTGTTGCTCCAGCCTCATCCCGGCACGTGCAATCTCGCGATCCTTGCTATCGCTGCTTCGCGTGATCAAATCGTCGGTCAGTTTCTCGATATCGGCAAAGCTTTGCTCCGCGCCCTTGATGAACATCAGGGCCGACCCAGCGTCGCCATCGGCCATCTCGATCGCGTTCTTCGATTTCTTGAGATAGCCTGTAACGGCAGCCTTGAGCTTTTCAAGGGTTTCCGGCTTGAATTCGCCATGAGCGCTTGCAACCTTCTTCAAGGCATCCGAAATCCCCGCAGCGGCGGCGGAGGCATCCTTGGCCATCGCCTCAACCTTCTTCTCATCCTTTTCATTGGCCGCGGTGGCCGCGAGACGATACAGCTTGGCGTGCGCCATCCACGCCGCGGTGGTGAGATCGTTCACAAGTTCCGATTGCCGGATCGGTCCCGAAACAAGCGCGTCGACCGCGGCCTGGTTGGATCGCAGGGCTTGCAAAGCGAAGGTGCCGACCCCGACAAGGACCAGGACCAGGAAGGCTGGCGCCAACTGAACTTTCCAGGACAGGCCAATATTTTTGATCCAGCCGAGCATATCAATCCTTCGGTGCGACGATCAACCTGCAACACTGATTGTTGCGTGTCAGTTCTTGTAAATGCCTGCGCAGACAGCGGTGTTATCAAGCCTTTCGCAGTACATCTCTTTCGGCTCTACCTTCTTGGTCGTCGGATCTACGAATTTGTATTCCTGCCAGAACGAAGGTTGCTTGGTAGCCATTTCAATACGTTCCTTGACGAAGAGTTTGCCATCGACGTCCTGCGCATCGCTCATGTCCTTGCCGACGAATTTTGGGTTCGATCCGTGGGCGAGCACCTTGCCGTCGAGCTGGTAAACGACGACGTACAAGTCGCGATCGATGAATTTGGCGTTCTTGTTGGTAAATTCGGGGTAGGCCTTGTCGGGACCCTGCTCCTTGATGAAGGCGACCGCCTTTTTGACCATCGCGACGGCGTCGTCTTTGTTGGCGCCATTAGCAGCCATGGCCACGGTTCCAACGAAAACAAGCGTGGCTGCAAGGGCGGAAATCAGCGGCTTTCTTGACCAAGTTCTCACGTTTTACCTCCAGATCGATTTGGCTCGGCATCGATCGCACCGGCCGCGAACATTAGAGTTGTCATAAAAGAACAAACCATACGTTAAGCTGCTCAATCATGGAGCATCCAAGGATATCGCGATGCACTGAACCTCCGGCCGCGCCCACAATGGCCCGCACAACTCGCTTCAGAGAGAAGTCAGACAGCCAGTGACGCTCCAAATCAGGTGTAGGGTTAATGATTTCTACATGAACATTTTAGATAACTCTTGAACGACCTGCGGCACTGACCGACCTCTGAGTGGAGGCCGTGTGAGGCTGAAACTTCGAAGTCTGGCCGCTCTACCGGCTGCCTGATCGTGTCCCGGCTTTCGCTGGCGGCCAAGCTGTATTCGGCGTTCGCGCCGTTCGCCATTCTGACCGCGGCCATCACCGCGTTGTCCGACCATAACACCCGCCGTAACGTGGAGCTCACGGAACCATCGGCACCGTGAGCCGCGCCGCCGTCAACGTCCAGCGCATCGACACGCTGATCTATGCGGCGGTGATGGAATCCCGCGATATCCATATGTCGACGGAAGCTCCGTCGTGAAGATTCATGGCAACGGGCGGCTCAAGTTCAGCGGTGATTGCCCATGAAATCAAGGCGCAGGCCGGGCCAAACCTCGGTGCTTTCGGCGTCCGGCGATCTAACGACGACGACGGAACCGCTGTCGCGCGAGGTCGACAAGTTCTTCCACGGTTTGCGCTCCGCGCCGCTCGAGCGCCAGGGCGCACTGCGGAGCGAGACTGCGACCGGCTAAGGATTCAAAACTCGCTTGCGCGAGAGAGGCTGCATGTTTCCCAGCAAACCGGGCCGGGAAACATCGCTGATCATATCGGGTGCGGCGTGCTCAGGCCGCCCGCACCAGGATGACGTTCAGAGCCACGCAGCCCCGATCTGGAGGTTATACGTGAAGACAAGCGCCAGCGACATCGAAAGACCGGCAACGCTGAACATCGCCACCTGATTGAACAGATTGCGTTCCAATTTCGTACCAAAAAGCTTTGACATGGTCACACCCTTCCCTGTTTTGCGAGAATAAGCTTCTCGTCTGCACACAGCTGTAGCGGGGTTCGATTAAGAAGCTCCTTACCGGCCGCCTCGCCGCACTGCGACCGGCCGGATTGCGAGACTTTGGTTAAAAAACGAGACGATGAATATGGATAACCGGCGTCAAGAATCGCGCCGCCAGCCCTAACTAAATGTGGCGCCCGGCCGCATATCCCGATGACCATGCCCATTGAAAATTGAAACCGCCGAGATGACCCGTGACATCAACGACTTCGCCGATGAAATAAAGCCCCGGAACCGGCCTTGCCTCAAACGTTTTCGACGAAAGCTCCGAGGTATCGACGCCGCCCAGCGTCACCTCGGCGGTCCGATAGCCCTCGGTACCGTCAGGCCGGACGCGCCACTGCTTCACGTCAGCAGCAGCATCGGCGAGAAGCCTGTCGGAGAAGTCGGCGATGCGCTGCGGACCTGCGATGCCATCCGCGATGGTCTGGGCCAGCCGCTTCGGCAGGAACTCGGCCAGCGCGGTCGTCATTTCCTGCCTCGGATGGTCGCTGCGCAATCGCTTCAGCCCGGCCAGCACGTCGGTCCGCGGCGCCATGTCGATGACGATATCCTGGCCGTCGCGCCAGTAGGACGATATCTGCAGGATCGCCGGACCGCTCAGCCCGCGATGGGTAAACAGCAGCGCCTCGTCGAAACGCGTCTTGCCGCAACTGACGACCGCATCGACCGCGACCCCCGACATATCCTTAAAGCGCGCCAGCAGCGCCGCATCGAAGGTCAGCGGCACCAGTGCGGCGCGCGGCGGCACGATCTTGAGGCCGAATTGCTCGGCTATCCTGTAGCCGAAGCCGCTCGATCCCATCTTCGGAATCGACGGGCCTCCGGTCGCCACCACCAGCGCGGAGCTGCGAAGCTCGCCTTGATCGGTGGTCACGACAAAGCCGCTTTCGCCCTTCGCGATCGCGGAGATTTTCACACCGGAACACAATTGCGCATTTGCCTCGCGGCACTCCTGCAGCAGCATGTCGACGATTTGCCGCGAGGAGCCGTCGCAGAACAATTGGCCGCGGGTCTTCTCGTGCCAGGCGATGCGATAGCTTTCGACCAGCGCGATGAAGTCATGTTGGGTGTAGCTGCTCAGCGCCGAATTGCAAAAACGCGGATTATCCGACAGGAAATTCGCCGGCGTGGTGTGCAGGTTGGTAAAATTGCATCGCCCGCCGCCGGAGATGCGGATCTTCTCGCCCGGCTGCCGCGCCTGCTCGAGCAGCAGCACCTGACGGCCGCGCTTGCCGGCGATACCGGCGCACATCAGGCCGGCGGCGCCCGCCCCCAGTATGATGGCGTCATAGCTGTTCAAGGACTGATTGCGATGCGGCGTCATTCCACCAGCAGCACATCCACTGCCACCGCGAGCTTTTGCCGGCGCGATCCCACGATGATGCCATCGATCGGCGAGACATCGGAAAAATCTCGTCCCACCGCCAGCACGATGTGATCGTTCTCGACCAGGATGTCGTTGGTCGGATCAAACCCGATCCAGCCGATCTCGACGCCGCACCACAGCGAGACCCAGGCGTGGGTGGCGTCGGCGCCCTGCAAACGCGGTTTTCCCGGCGGCGGGATGGTGCGCAGATAGCCGGAGACATAGGCCGCTGGCAGTCCAAGGCCGCGCAGGCCCGCGATCATCACATGGGCAAAATCCTGGCAGACGCCGTGACGCTTTTCAAAGACTTCGTTGAGCGGCGTCGATATCACGGTGGCTTTGGGGTCGTATTTGAAATCGGTGCGAATGCGGTGCATCAGGTCGACCGCGCCGGCAAGGACTCCGCGCGCGAGCGGAAAGCTTGCCGAAGCGTAGGCGGTGACCGGTTGCTGCACCGGCACCAGCGGGCTGGCAAAGACGTAGCCGATCGGTGAATCTGGTCCAAGACTGGTGGCCTCGAACGCCACGTCGCGGACGCTCTCCCACGCCGGACTTGGCGCGGCGCGACTTGGCGCGTGGCGGGAAACCGAAACCCGCGACCGCGAATCGATCCGCAGGTTGCGATGCGGGGTTTCGATCAGCACGTTCTCGGTATGGGTGCCGAAAAAGTCACGCCGCACGGTGCGGTCCGCCGGTTGCGGCTTGATGTCGACGCTGTGCGAGACCAGTTGCTGGCCGTCGCCACTCCTCGGCTCGAGCCGCAGCGAGCACCGTGCGAAACTCACCGGACTTTCGTAAGCGTAGGTGGTGACATGGCGGATGTCGTAGATCACGCGAGGCCCGTCAGCTTTTCAGGGCGGCTGGCATTGGGTCCGTGCGGGAAATAATGCGATCCGATGGCATCGGCGAGGTTGAGCAAATCCTGCTCCAGCGCGAACAGCGATTTGGTATCGAGGGCTGCGGCTTCCGCCGTCGTCAGCATCGCCTGGAGTGCGACCGCGAGACGACGCGGCCGCTCGATCAGCCCGCCTTCCTTTAAGGCAGGCAGGCTGCCGATGTGATCGTTCAGTGCAAACACCTGGAACGCCACCGAGCGGGGATTGTAGGGATCGAGCACCACGAGATCGCGCACCGGCGCCAGCAGCGGTCCGACCAGATAGCGCGCGCGATAGGTGATCTGGCAGTCCACCAGCGTCAGCAGGATGTCGAGATCCTCGCCGCCGGCTTCGTCATAGGCGAACTGGCGCGCGAAACGCACGGTGTTGATGGCGCGCTCGGCGCGGCGACCCATTTCGAGGAAACGCCAGCCGGCGGCGCGATTCATGTTCTCCTGCGCGAGGCCGGCGAAGCTCGCAAGCTCCTGCAGCGTCAGTTCGGCGGCGCTGACGACGCCGTCGTCATCGTCGACCTCCCTGGCGAGGCGTTCGGTCATCTCGGTGATGACCTGCCAGGCATCCGGCGAAAGCCGCTCGCGCAGCGACGTCGCGGTTCGCTGCGCCGCCCGCACCAGCGACAGCGCTGAACCGAATTTTTCCTCGTTTTGCAGCGCCTCGGCGGCAATCTTCGCCGGCTGGGCCCGCGTCGACTGCGACGTCGCGCCCCAGGTCACCAGCAGCCGCTGGATCCGCTCCACCGAGTGAAGCACCGTCGACGATCCCTTGCCGGGATCGCGCAGCGGCGTCGCCAGCACCCGCACCAGCCGCAGCGTTGCCTCGGCGCGCTCGAGATAGCGGCCGAGCCAGAACAGATTGTCGGCGGCCCGGCTCGGGACCCAGCCAGCGATACGCCTGATCCGCACGTTATCTCCGGTCGGAAGCAGGGTCGCGGTCGAAACCGCCTTGTCGGAAACCACCCAGACATCCGCCGCCCGCGCGCCGTCGCCCATCGACACCGCGCGGGCATCGAGTTGCTCGGCAATCCGGCAAAAGCCGCCGGGCATGAGGGTCCAGCCATCGGGCGTTGCTGCGGCGAACACCCGCAACACGAACGGACGCGGCGTGATCCGGCCATTGTCCCATACCGGTGTGGTCGACAGCCGCACCAGTTCCTGGCCGACATAGTCGATGCCGCGATCGTTGATCGCGGTCTTGAGCCGTTCGCGCTCGGTTGGCGACAACTCGCTGGCCAGCACCGGTCCGTTGCCGGGAAAACCGGGAACGCCCCGGCCATAGGCGCCCTCGATCGCCACTTCGTCGAGCCGCGACAGCACTTCCTCGCGGGCGGATTTCTGGCCGCACCACCAGGTCGCGATGTGCGGCATTTTCAGATCCTCGCCCAGGAAACGCTGGGCCAGACTGGGCAGGAAGCCCAGCAGCGCGCGGGCCTCCATCACCCCCGAGCCCGGCATGTTGGCGACCACGACGCCGTTCTTGCGCAGCACGTCGATCAGGCCGGGCACGCCGAGCTGCGAGGAGGCGTCGAGTTCGAGCGGATCCAGCGAATTGGAATCCACCCGGCGCAGCAGCACGTCGAGCCGCTTCAGGCCGGCGACGGTGCGGATGTGAATGCGGTCGCCGCTGACGGCGAGGTCGTCGCCCTCGACCAGCAGGAATCCGAGATAGCGCGCCAGCGTGGCGTGCTCGAAATAGGTCTCGCTGAAGGCGCCGGGGGTCAGCAATCCGATCCGCGGCTCGTCGCGGTCGGCGCCGGCGCGCAAGGCATCGCGGAACGCCTCGAAGAACGGCGCCACCCGTTCGACGTTCATCGATTTATAGAGCGTGGTGAAGGCGCGCGACAGCACCAGCCGGTTTTCCAGCGCATAGCCGGCGCCGGACGGCGCCTGGGTGCGGTCGCCCAGCACCCACCAGCGCCCGTCGGGGCCGCGGCCGACATCGGCGGCATACAGATTGAGGTAGCGGCCGCCCGGCGGCTTGATGCCGCACACCGCGCGCAGATATTCGGCGCTGCCGGCGATCGCTGCCGCCGGTATTGCGCCCTCGGCGACCAGCCGGCCCTCGCCATAGAGGTCGGCCAGCACCAGTTCCAGCAATTGTGCGCGCTGCACGATGCCGGCGGTCAATTGCTGCCACTCGGCCTCGTCGATCAGGAGCGGCAGATGGCTCAGCGGCCAAAGCCGGTCAGCGGTCTCGCCGGGCGCGCGGTAGCTCACGCCGGCTTCCCGCAAATGCCGGTCGGCGGCCCCGAAACGCCGCTCGATGTCGCCTGGGGTCAGCTCGGCGAAGGCCTCGAAGAACCGGCTCCAGACCTCACGCGGCGTTCCGTCCTGAGCGATATACTCGTCGGGAATTCCGGGCAGCCGCGCATAGCCGCGCGTCCACTGCGCCACGCGCCGATGGCCCGGACGGGCCTTTCCCTGACTGCTTCCTTGACTGGTTCCCTGGCCGGACTGTCCCGCCATCCCGACTCTCCTGCCTGCCAACAGCCCATTCTCAATGCAGGAGGGACGTCCTCAAGTCGAGCGTTAAAGGAAACTCCATGCTGCGCTCCTCGCGCGGCGGATCGATCTTGCCGGGGGTGTGGCCGTGATCCTGAAACCGGGCCAGCCGGCGCGCCTCGGCCTCATAGGAATTGACCGGTTTGGTGTCGTAGCTGCGACCGCCGGGGTGGGTGACGTGATAGACGCAGCCGCCCAGTGAGCGGCCGTTCCAGGTGTCGATCAGATCAAACGTCAGCGGCGCATGAACCGGAATGGTCGGGTGCAGCCCCGACGCCGGCTGCCAGGCCTTGAATCGGACGCCGGCCACCGCCTCGCCGGAGCGGCCGGTTTCCGTCATCGGCATCCGCCTTCCGTTGCAGGTGACGAGGTGGCGTCCCTCGACAAAACCATCGGCCTTGACCTGCAACCGCTCCACCGAGGAATCGACATAGCGCACCGTTCCGCCGGCCGAGGCTTCCTCGCCGAGCACGTGCCAGGGTTCGAGCGCCTGGCGTATCTCCAGCGCCACCCCGCCATGGTGGACCCGGCCGAACGCCGGGAAGCGGAATTCGAGTTGGGCGGCATACCAATCCGGCGAAAAATCATAGCCGGATTGCTTCAGTTCGGAGAGCACGCCGAGAAAATCTTCCCACAGGAAATGCGGCAGCATGAAGCGGTCGTGCAGCATGGTGCCCCAGCGTACGAATTTTCCTTGCTGCGGCTCGCGCCACAGTTTTGCGATCAGTGCCCGGATCAAGAGCTGCTGCGCCAGTGACATCCGCGGATCGGGCGGCATCTCCAACGCACGGAATTCCACCAGCCCGAGCCGGCCGGTGGTGCCGTCGGGGGAATAGAGCTTGTCGATGCAGATTTCGGCGCGATGGGTATTGCCGGTGATATCGACCAATATGTGCCGGAACAGCCGGTCGACCAGCCACAGCGGTGCCTTGATGTCAGGTGGCGGCACATGGGCCAGCGCGATTTCCAGTTCATAGAGGCCATCATGCCGGGCCTCGTCGATCCGCGGCGCCTGGCTGGTGGGACCGATAAACATGCCCGAGAACAGATAGGACAGCGACGGATGCCGCTGCCAGTACAGCACCAGGCTCTTGAGCAAATCCGGACGGCGCAGGAACGGCGAGTCCGCAGGTTTACCCCCTCCCACCACCACATGATTGCCGCCGCCGGTGCCGGTATGCCGGCCGTCGATCAGGAAGCGGTTGGCGCCAAGCCGGACCCCTGCTGCGTCCTCATAGAGGCCGAAGGTGATGTCGACGGCCTCGCGCCAGCTGGTCGCCGGCTGGATGTTGATTTCGATCACGCCCGGATCGGGCGTCACTTTAATCACTTCAACTCGCGGGTCGAACGGCGGTGGATAGCCTTCGATATGGACCTGCATCTGCATCTCTTCGGCGGTGGTCTCCACCGCCGTGACCAATTCGAGATAGTCCTCGAGCTTTTCCACCGGCGGCATGAACGCGCATAAAATGCCGTCGCGGATTTCGATCGACATCGCGGTGCGAACGCCGCCGCTCCTCAGCTGCTGCTCCTGCACTTCCTGCGAGGGGGCGGTCTCGGCCGGAATCGTGCCGTCGTAAACCGGCAGCTCCTCGCGCGGCTCCAGCGGATCCTGCTCGACGATGTAGGGATATTCTTCCGCCGGAATATGCGGCAGCGAGGCGATCGGCAGCCGGAGGCCGAGCGGGGAATCGCCGGGCGTAAGAAACAAATTGCCGCGCCGCAGCTTCCAGCGCTCGCTCTTCCAGCGCGACGCAGACTGACCCGCGTCGGCATTCCAGCGCTGGATCGGCAGCACAAATCCCTTGGGAACGTTGAGCCCCTGATCGAACACCCGCGCCATGCGCGAGCGCTCCTCCGGATCGGCCAGTTTTGAATCGCTGGGGTCGACATTGGGCGGCAGGCCGGCTTCCTTCTGCAACCAATGCGAAGGATCTTCGAACGCCGGCATGATGAATTCGGAAGCGACGCCGAGTTTTTTCGCCGCCCCCTCCGCGAAGCGCTCGGCGTCGTCGATCCCGGCCTTGCGCGGGTGCTCGATGGTCGCGATCAGGTCGGAGTTCTTCCAGATCGGCACGCCGTCCTTGCGCCAATACAGTCCGAACGCCCAGCGCGGCAGGCTTTCGCCCGGATACCATTTGCCCTGCCCGAAATGCAGCAGGCCGCCCGGCGCAAAGCGGGTGCGCAATTTGCGAATGAGATCGTCGGCCAGGCCGCGCTTGGTCGGTCCGACCGCGGCAATATTCCATTCCGCCGATTCAAGATCATCCACGGAAACGAAGGTCGGTTCGCCGCCCATGGTCAACCTGACGTCGCGGGCTTTCAGGTCGGCATCGACCTGCTCGCCGAGCCTGTCGAGGCGCGCCCAGGATTCGTCGGAGAACGGTCTTGTAATGCGCGGCGCTTCGCGGATCCGCTTGACGCTCATCTCGAAGCCGAACTCGACTTCGGCGAATCCGACCGCGCCCGAGATCGGCGCCGCCGTGCGATAATGCGGCGTGGCGGCGACGGGGATGTGCCCCTCGCCGGTCAGCATCCCCGAGGTGACGTCGAACCCGATCCAGCCCGCACCTGGCAGATAGACTTCGGCCCAGGCGTGCAAATCGGTAAAATCGTTCTCGACCTCGCGCGGTCCCTCGACCGGATCGATGTCGGGACGCAGCTGAATGAGATAGCCTGAGACGAAACGGGCGGCGAGCCCGAGGTGGCGCAGGATATGAATCAGCAGCCACGCCGAGTCGCGGCACGAGCCCGCGCCGGATTCCAGCGTCTGCTCCGGAGTCTGGATGCCCGGCTCCATGCGAATGACGTAGCTGATCTGCTTCTGCAGTTGGGCATTGAGATCGACCAGGAAGTTGACCGTGCTCGGCGCTTCCTTCGGAACCTCCACCAGATATTTTGCGAACCGCGGCCCGAAATCCTCGGTGGCGAGATACGGCGCGAGCTCGGTCTTCAGGTCCGCGGTATAGGCGAACGGAAAGCTGTCGGCGTAAGGCTCGACAAAGAAATCGAACGGATTGATCACGGTCATCTGCGCCGTGAAATCGACCTCGATCTTCAGCTCGGTGGCTTTTTCGGGAAACACAAACCGCGCCAGCCAATTGCCCTGCGGGTCCTGCTGCCAGTTCACGAAATGATTTGCCGGCAACACCTTGAGCGAATAGCTCAGGATCGGGGTGCGGGTGTGCGGCGCCGGACGCAAGCGAATGGTTTGAGGGCCGAGGTCGATCGGACGGTCATATTTGTAGTGCGTGACGTGATGTAGTGCGACGAAGATCGACACAGACGGAGTGCTCCAGCAGCTTTTTTAAGCAGAACACCGGTTCCGGCCGACATCAAGCACTAACAACGGGCACGGGCCTATGGGAGGTGCGGTTTACCCCGTGGGCCGTCCTCGCCGGGTTGACCAGGCGAAGACAGCTCCGACTGTCGTGCACGGCGCCGCTCCACAAAAAGCCGTCATCCCCGCGAACGCGGGGATCCAGTACGCGGTGGATTCTCGATTCCACCACTGGCGCCTCGGACTACTGGGTCGCCCGGTCGGAGCCGGGCGATGACGGCAGAAAGTGTTGCGCGATTGTATTCAAACATGCCTTCGCAATCTCGCCGCGTGTTTCGCGCGAGTTTTGCGTTGTCGTTCCGCCCTCTCCAATCAGAGGGCGCAGGGAATGCCGGGCGCTCGATGCGCCCGCCGCCGCATGTGCGATGGGGGTAGTGGTAGGAAGCACATGCGTTAGTCAGGTCACACCGGAATCACCCGGCATTCCGCGCGCAATGGTTTACGGCTTATGGCGTGCTCGCCTCGGCGGTCGCTTTTTCCACCGTCACCGGTCGATCTCTCCACCGGCTT
>Ga0208849_1001425_pt1 | contig 16774 bp, 6 predicted proteins | sample NGESurdeep072012_10_FD_184470 | JGI IMG/M metagenome (GOLD analysis project Ga0208849, IMG submission 184470) | Arctic peat soil microbial communities from Barrow, Alaska - NGEE Surface sample 53-3 deep-072012 (SPAdes) | ecosystem: Environmental > Terrestrial > Soil > Wetlands > Peat ...
CGAATTTGCCGATTTTGTCTCGCTGAAGAGGCTGCCGTTCGATTCGCCGTCGAGTTGAAAGCCGGCCCAATAGTACGGCGGCGCGCCCGCTTTGACCATTTCGAGCTGCGCTTGCCTGAGCGCCTCTGCCTTTCCCTCGTGACGGCCGAGGTGCTCGTAGAAGTTGGCCATCAGTTGGGCGGTCGCATGATCTTCAACTTCCCAAAGCGTTGACACCACGCTCTGAGCGCCCGCCTCAATGAATGCATTCACGATGTTCTCCACGCCCTCCTCACCTATTGGCCCTACGCCTGTGTCACAAGCCGACAACGTCACGAGGTCGGCATTGAGGCGGAGGTTTCTGATATCGCGCACCTTGAGAAGGCCGTCGTTTTGGGCCGGATTCTCTGGCGCAAAAACGAGCGCGGACCGATCTGGGATCTCGGGATCGACATAACCGTGAAGCGCCAAGTGAATAACGACGTATTGGCTGAGCGGAAGCTGCTTGAAGTTTGTCTCCGTCGCTTTCGCGCCCAAAAGAATGGTGCTGGGCTTCGGGAGGTCGGTCGCGATTGTCTCAACTTCGTGCTGGCTCTCGGGCAGGGCGACCAGCTGGCTGCGATCGGGTCCAGAGATGGCCCGACGAACCCTGGCGAGGAGTGTGGTCGGCGGCGCCTTGGATATCCACGCCGCTACTCCGACATATGGAAGATCGTCTCGAATCACCTGATCGGATCGATGCCGGAGCATGTTGAGCACGGTTCCCGACGGCACGACTGTGACCAGATGGGAGGTCAGGACGTACTGCCCGCCATTGATCAAAGCTGAGAATGGCAGAAGGTGGAGCTTGCCATCTGGCACCACGATCAATTCGCGCTTGTCTTTGAGTTCTGGGATTCCGCCAAGAAGTTCGTCGTAGAGCCGCTGCCCCAGAGAAGGGTAGGTCTTCTCTTGCTTCAGAGTGGAGCGATACTGCATCGCTTCCTGCTCCAGCAGGTCTCTTGGCGGGAGAGTGTACCGGTGGACTGAATTGCGGGTCACGGCGAGCGCATACGAGTTCGGATCATTCAGCACATATTCGACGAGTAGCTCAGTTGCACTGAGGTCGTGCTGAAGTTCGGCCAAGGCGACGGGCACTGGCGGTGGATCGTTCGACGATGACTCTGTGCCGAGCTGCTGTTCGGTGTTGTAGATCGCTTCGAGAATGTGCGCTCTGGTGGCCGAATCGTCTGTATTCAGCAACTGGATATTCAGCTTGGTGAGGTTCTGTTCGGCGGCATCGGGTTCATGCGGCGGAATGACCTCGTGATGAGAAAGACCTTGAGCTTCCACTCGGCCGCGCGCTCGCTCAATTGTTCGGAAGGCGTCCTCGGTGCGGCCCTGGTCGCTTAAGGAAACAAAGTATCCCGCGTAAACGACGCTGAGATCATTCAGAAGTTGGCGCTCTACGGTCGGCGTGGGAACTTTACTGAGGAACACATCTAAGAGGTCCGCGCTTTTCTCATACAGTTCGTTCGATGCCTTTGTGTTGCCAAGGCGAGCCATGATTTCGGCCTTGATTCCGAGATTCCGCGGCACGAAGTATAGTTCCTCGGGGATGTTCTCATTTGCCGCGATCGCTTCATTGACAGCGGCGAGCGCCGGTTGCAGTTCGCCTTGGTGGATATAAGCCTCGGCAAGTGATCCATCCACTTGGGTCAATCCCCGCCAATACGAAAGCTGCCTTGCAAACTCGGCCGCCTGCGAAAAGTCAGATATAGCCTGATCCCATTGACCCATGCGTTCGTAGACGCCAGCTCTGGTCTGGTGAAGTTCGTAGAGATGTCCACCAAGATGGTGGGCAGAGACCTTGCGCAACTCTTCCGCAGCAAGTGCTAACGCATCATTGTTGTCTCCGAGGCCGCTCAGTGCATCAATCTTTGCGTTGACGGCGATCGTGGGATACGCAGCCCCACGAGTCTTTCCGGCAACCTTGATCGCTTCATCCAGCGGTCCGAGAGCCTCTTGGTACTTGTGCATTTGCACCAGGCCCGCGCCGTAAAGGCTCGCGTATCGAATGTGTGCACCGGGATCGGCTACTTTTGCGACCGTCCACGCTTTCACCACATTCTTCTTTGCGGTTGCGATGTCCCCAAGCAGGAACGCTGCAACGCCCTGCTCTCCCATCGCGCGCGCTGCCAGCATGTAATGATGCTGCCGGTTCGCCAATGCCTCTACTTCTTCCCAAGTCTGGCGCGCCATTCCAGAGTCGTAGTTCACTTCGAGCATCCCAAGGATGGTCAGGACGCGAAGACGGGTCTCGGGATCCTTCGCTTCCGGGAGATCCAAATCCTCTCGAAGCAGAGCAATTTGGCTTGGGATGGAGGTAGAGGATTCACTGTGGGCCGGTATTTGGCTCACGCGCGCGTAGAGGGCCTTTGAGAGCTCATGCCTTTGAGTGAATTTCTGCTCGGCTTGCCGGTAGAGAGGCTCTGCCTCAATCCAGCTGTTGAGCCACGACATATCGTCGGCTCGCTGCAGCAACGCCTCTGGACCATGAGAATTCAGCTGTCGGACGACTTGGTAGCCGACAACACTCAAAAGGACGGCCAGCAGTAAACCGGCGGCGATGCAAAACATGGCGGAGGACGCAATTCGCATAGCGGACCGTTCACTTCGGCCTTTATACTGCCAGATCACTGCTGACAGATCAACACGTAACACGCTAATCAATTGAAATTATTGCGACTTAGATCCATTGAGTTCCCTTTCAGATGTCTGATTGGGTTCCCGATCAGGTGAAATCCACATTGACGTTTCGCTTTTTATTCCCCTAAGCTGCTACTTGTGTTCAACATTTCGCAAACCAGGCAGTGCGACTTCGCGATTCGTTGCAAGAAATGCGGTGAGAATATCCCGGCGCCGGTCGGCACGATGCCGGATACCTGGATTACCGCACAGTGTCCGCTCTGCGGCGAGAAAAGGAGCTATCTTCCATCCGAGATCTTTCGAGGCAAGCTCTCGTACAAACTTGGTACAAAGCCCGTGCGACCAGTGGTGTACCGATGGGTGAAATGAAGCGAGCAATTGCGCGGGAGCGGCAGGCGTGGGAGGAGAAGATGCAAGAGCAGACGCGAATAAAGTCGACGCTGGTCATTGCCGCCGCTATCATAGCTGCCGTTCGTCTGGCCCGGGACCCTGATATAAGCCGGCCGTCTCCTCGTCTGACGGCTGTGGTGTCCGAGAGCGTGAGTCTGGCGCGAATGATCTTGGATCGAGTTGGCAGATTGTAAGGTGGTAGCTTTGGTCCGAACGAAATCGGCGGAGATCCGGCGAACCGTGGAGAGGGAGTGTTCATCGACCGACAACCCACCAACCCACCGTCACACTCTGCTCGATCTTTTTTCCCCGTTGCGCCACCAGTGGACGGCCTGAATGTTGTCGGGATGATCGTCTCTCCATGCCCCTCCCATGCCGCGGGGATGGATGTGGTCGGGAACGATGTCAGCGTAAATCGTGAACTCGACGTTGCAGAGGGGACATCTCCTATTTTGAGCGACGATCTTCTTATCAAGTAGCTTCCGCATTTCGGCGTTTGACCTGAGTTCCCTATATCCCCTGGGGTGATGTGGATCCTCGATTCGGCGAATGCCCAATTGTCGAATCGCTCTTTGTTTTGGAATTCCTTCTCGCCCACAGCAAAAGCGAGAGCGATGAATCGGACATATCTGGTTGTAACGGAGTCTCATCGTTTCTTCCTCTTTAGTTTTGAGGTTTTGTTTTGGATTAGTGCGTCTTCCAGGGGACGGGTTGTGGCAGATTGATCCAACCAATGGCGACGTGCCGTCATAACACTGTTTTTGGCTGACCCAGCGATTTGCATTCGAGAATCCGTAGCGGCGCGTTCTGGGCCTTTTGATTTTCTTGAGAAGGCGTGGTCGTCACGTACGCGTCCTGCAATGCAGGCTCTTCAGAACGGCTACACGGGGATCAATCTGACCATGAACGAGCGGCTGCAAGCTGCTTGAGGTTAACTAGCCTGATTCCTCCAAAGTTTCCGCGAGTTCTTTATTAAAGAGTTCAATTTCAATCGTTTAGGTGGTAATTGTGATGTTTCTCTTTCGCTGGCTAGGAAACGAGGCCCATCCTTATATATAGGTTGCCGTGCAAGGCTCGAAGGCCGGCCCGAATCCAATCCTTTTACCCCATTCAAGATCTTCAAGCCTTCGCTAAGGCGGTTCACTGATTTGCTCAATCAACGACAGTTCTTCCAGAACACTGCGCAGATTCGCCTTTAGACTGCGTTTCGTGTGCGAGATGGTGTTCGACCCGAACGGTTTGTCAGGGAATTCTGTCGGGCAGTGGCAGGACGGGCGGCGACCTTCCCGACCGCGTTCCGCCAGCGTTTCCCTCGACTTTCTCGGCACACTTCTTGCACACCGGGCGATCCGCGACCTCAGAAGGCTCGCAATCAGAGGGCTGAGGCTGGCTGATGCCGGATCAGCTACCGCATTTCTGTCTCCACCGATCCGTCGGCACTACGGCGTTTCAACTAAGTCGCTGGCGCGACGGCCGCCGCGGCGTGCTCTATCCTTTGGCATTGTTGGTTGTGTAAGCCTCGGGTCAGCGAAGCTTGAGCTCGGCTTCGACGAACTTCTTGATCTCCGTTCTGAAGTGCCCATTCTCTTGGAGCGTCTTAGCCTGCGCCTGATTCCAGACGCCTGTCTCACGGTATTCCATCCACTGGGCTGCACTGGCGGCTGCACGTCGTACCCGGCCGTCATAATCAAACTGGCGGAGGCAGGGCGGCATCTCGCTCCTGAATGGATCAACAATCATGATTCTCAGTTTAGGGTTGAGCAACATCGCATTCGAAAGGCGGAAGTTGATGTGCTCATCCCCAAAGCCGTAGCCGATGATCGTGAGTTCATTGAGTTCGCGCAACACCTCCTCCAAAATCTGTAGTTTCTCTTCGCCCTCTTTGATCTTGGAAGTATCGCTGTATTTCCGTCCGCCCGTGAGCATCGATTTTGAAATGAGGTCGAACTTACCGCTGACGTCGCTGATCGCGCGGTCCTGGCCCATAACAACCGGCTCGCTGTTCTCGTAATAGGCCATGCGTCGATACAGAAGGAAGTTCTGCGCCAATTGCAGTGACGATGGCATGTCAAGGTGCAGGTTGCATAAGAGGGTGCCGTCCTGATACGTGAACTCGCTCAAGCCTCCATGCAACTTAATCAGGTTGAAACCGGGTATTCCCTTCAGGAAGCCGGGATGGTGTGCACTCCATCCCTTGCGCGTCGTATAGGTGAACGCAATCCGATTGCTGAGTTCGAGGTTAGAGACGGGAAATTCGAGTTCATGGTCATCGCCGTATGTGATCGGGATTCCAAAGTCCAAGGCCAAGAACTCGAAATTCAGATCATGATTGAGTGATAGGACCCAGGTTTCCTCATCCGAAAGGAAGGTCTTTAGTGCAGCGAAACAGTCCTTGTTCTTGCCATACAGAACTGCATATGAGACTTCCTGATAGAGATCAAGGATGGTGTGGATGACCCGATAGAAATAATCGAAGAGAGAGTGATACGAATCGCGCTCTGGCTGTGTCGGGCTTCCTAGATGTGCTTTGTGCTGAAGTTCCGCAAGGAAGGCTTCGTAATTCTTGCCCCCACTCCTTTTGTAGGCGAGCAGCAAATCCCATCCTGCCATGATCGCTTTTGGGTCCACGGGGCGGTCTCTGCCGAACGGTTGTCGCAATGACATGGCTTTTGCCACACGCGCCGCCATTTCATCGGTGAAGACATTCAAGAAAACCTCTGTGAGTTCGACCGTCAAAGGCATTCCAAGGTCATAAGAAAAGCCCGCGCCTAGAAGCAATCCATTCTTCATGTTCAATGCTGAATCCTCTAGCCTTTTGTTTTCAATGAGAAAGGCTGTGTTGGTCTAAAGCTTGTAAATTGTTCTTGTCTTCGGCATTGTCCTATGGCATTCTTTACTACGTGACAGGTACTATCCATCAAGTAGTATACGACAATCAGGAGTTGGGGCACTTCTCAGATACGCCTCTTCTGGTCCTCGCTTGCCTAGAGTCAGGGCCACAACATGGACACTCCATGATGCGCCAGATCGAGACCGCATATCGCACCCGGCTCGGCCCTGGAGGTCTGTATGGCGCGATTTCACGGCTTGAATCTAAGGGGCTGATCTCCGCCCTGCCGATGGAGGAGCGTCGCCGCCCCTACCAAATCACTGAAGCAGGCCTTCGTCTTCTGCGCGCCCAGTTGGATACCATGGCGCGGTTGACCAACCGCGGGGTGGCCCCGGCTGAACCCGACTCCCCCCTGCCAATTCCAAGCTTCTACACAGCAGAGTCAGACGAAGATGTTTTCTCGGAGATCGAACAGCGCCCCACCGACAAGCCGGCCCCTTTCAATAAGGATCAGCTTCCGTTTCTCCAGGTGGGTGGACGAGGTTTTGAGATTCTCACATTCCTCCTCAAACAAGCGGAAGAGTCGAAAGATGCGGTGCTGACCCTGGTGAAAGCATCGCGCGACGCCGGGCGCGACGTCCTCGTTCACTTGAACGGCCGGCTTCGTGTCGTCGTTCAGTGTAAGAATCTCGAAAATCGGTTCGCTCTGCCGTCCTTACTTGAAGAGCTGGTCAAGTTTGTCCTCTACGACTACACCGAACGCTACATTTCTGAAGATGGGATCACATACGAGTTCTGGGTTCCGGGAGGTCTCACCGAGCCGGCCGAACGTTGGCTGGCTGAATTTCCCCATTCACTCACGGAAGAACAGTTGCGCGAGGCTTTCGACCACGTAGTGCAAGCGAACAAGACGCTTGCCACCCTGGAATGGTCTGAGGTCAGTGCATATCTGCGGCAGACGCTGACGCAGCGCATTCGCCTCAACCGGCACGAGAGTATTTCCCTCACTCGCAAGGTCAAAGCGGCTCCTGATCGTCTTTACGAAGACTTCTTCCAGGTGACGACCGTCGCTCCACTCAGTCAGGTCACCGACGTGATCGGTGCTCAGCTGCAGGCCCGGAATGACCAATTGCTCTCTGGCTTCACCGATGTCGTTCGTGGAACCCAGATCGACGAGCGCATCAATGAAGCTCGGGACCTTGTGAACAAGCGAGAGTTCCGCGATGCCGCCATCGTGCTTCGGCAGGAAGAGACAAAGAACGGCCATCTCTTTACCGATCGTCAGCGGTTCAGGCTTGCTTCGAATTACGGTGCTATCGCTTTTGGGGAAAACCGGATGGACGACGCAGCTCGCCACTTCCTGGAAGCAGTTCGCTATGCACCAGAAGACCAGCTCGCGCGGACCAACGAGGTCTTTGCCTACTTCCTGTTGGGAGATCGAGATCACGCTTTCAAGCTTGGCTCTCAGCGTCGCCACGAAAATCCAACCTCCGCGCGGCTTGCCGGAATCTGGATCAACAGTGCGCCGGCGTCACAGTCTCCGGATCAACTTGCTTCAGAGCTGGATTCCGCTCTTCTGGGGGATGCTGAGGTATGCATTTCCCTTGCTCGGCGCTGCATGATGGCTGAACTGTTGGACAAGGCTGATGAGTATTGCACGCGCGCCATCAGGGTGAATCCCAAATGGTCGCAATCGTGGCTGGTGCGTGCGCAGGTGGGCGTGGGCATGCTGATGGAAGAGAATGCCGGCACCCGCTCCCTGAGCAGCCCTCGGAAGACGGTCCTGTCAAAAGCGATAGACGACGCGACCAAAGCCATCGAGGTCTGCACGAGCGAAAAAGAAGGCATATGGCCGAAGGCGGAAGCTTTTGCCATAAGGGCGCAGCTGCGCTTCATCAACGAGGAGATCGAGTTCGGCAAACAAGACGCTGACGCAGCGTACAAGCTGACTCCAGATGTACTCCACATCATTCTTCTGCGTGCGCAAGCTCATCTGATGGCACACGAAACTGATAGCGCCATCAAGCTGCTCGCAGAGGGCTACGCTCAGGAAGCTCGACCGGATATCGTGCTTCTCTATGCAAAGACGCTGGGAGGCCGTGCAAAGGATGGAGATCTTGCGCGCGCCGTCGAGGTATCTTCAGCAGTCGATGTGTCAGCCCTCCCTGCGCGGATGCGCGATTCGTTCGTCATCAATGCGATGCAGTTCACGGCGCAGCTGGAGGACTGGGATACGGCCGCCAAGTATCTTGATCGCCAACGAGCCTCAATCCACCCGGTGACGGCCAGCGCCATTGACCTGCTTATACATCTCGGCCGCAAAGATCGAAATGCCGCGAATCGTTATGCTGACGAGGCGTTGGCTAATCTCTCGGAGTCAGTTCAGGTAGGGACGAAGGAGTTTCTTGCGGGACTTCTGATGCAGCTCAAGAGAGCCGCTGACGCGCTGCCCATCTTCCAGGAGCTGTTCGACAACGATATCCCAACCTTCGATGCGCGCCAGCTTATTGCATGCGCGGCTGAATTACGCCTGCACAAGAAGGTGCTGGAGATCTGCGAAGAGCTGAGCCGCAGGCGACCGCCGAATTGGCAGATGCTGGAGTTCGAGGTCCAGCACTTGGAGCAGTACGATCGCGATAAGGCGATCCAGCGTCTTCAGGAGTTCTTGCAGCGCGAACCTGGGCACAAGTTGGCACAGCTTCGACTGTCCATCACGGCACTGCTACATGGTAGGCGAGATCTCGTCCGTTCTGCAGTTTCGGATCTTCCCGCGGTCGAAAACCTTCCTGTCAAGTACATCATGGCGGCACTGGGCCTGTTGCGCGAGGGGCCGAACTATCAGGACGCGATTGACTACGCCTATCGATACCTTCGCTGCCACTTTGACCGCCAGGAAGCGCACGAAGCGTACATCCAGGTTGTTATCATGCGGCCGCATCAGCCGGACGAGACTGCGGAACTAGAGACCGTAAGCTCGGACTCCGCGGTCTATTGCCAGGAGATCGGAAGTGGAGAATTCCGCTGGTTCGTGCTGGAGCAGACCGATAAGCCGGTCAGGGACTTCGAGGAGATTTCTCTAAGCGACCCCAGAGCGGAGAGCCTCATTGGAAAGCGAGTCGGAGACACCTTCGTTCTTGCCGCGGCCCCGATGGGCAATCGTGAAGCCATCATCCGGAAGATTCAGACCAAGTATGTTCGTCGTTTCCAGGATTGTATGACCGAGTTGCAGGTGCGGTTCGGCCCAAAGACGATGCTGCAGTCGGTTTACGTGGGGCCACCCGACGCCATTGAGCAGCCCGCAATGGCCACATTCATGACCGATCTGCAGAAACGTGCAAAGATGCTTGAGAATATTCAAGAGCTCTACGTTTCCAACCCGGTTTCTCTTCATATGTACGGCGCCAGCTTCGGACACACCGCCTACGAGGCCATTATGCATGTGGCTCAGACTCCTGGGTTGCCGGTGAAGTGCTTTGAGGGCAACCTCGGCGAGCCTGATGCCAGCCTCTTCTTGCTGCGCGAGAGGCCGTTGGTTCTGATCGATCTTACAGCCATCGCTACAATTCGAATCCTGCGTCTTGAATGGCTCTTCACCACGAAGCTGTTCCGCTTCGCCGTTACTCAAGGTACCTGGGAAGCTCTCCACGACACATTGTTGGAGGACCGCAATCCGTCCGGGAGGCGAGCCAGCGCACGCTACGAAAACTCCGAATTCAAATGGCTCGAACAGGATGCCGAGACCGTCGCGCAGGAGAGGCTAGAGAGCGAGGCGTTCCTGGAGAGCTTCCGACAGAACGTACAAGTGGTACCTGCAATCGAGCTCGCCTCTGTACCACCGGATGAGCGGGACCAGATGAAGGAGTGTTTCGGCGGATATGGGGCGGAGACCATGGCGGTCGCAGGCCAGGAACAGACTGTCCTCTGGTGTGACGACTCAACCTTGGGCATCCTTGCCACTTCGCAGTTCGGTGCGCGGCGCACCTGGACACAGATCGTTCTGCTCTCTTTTGTTGAAGCTGGCATCCTCTCCCGTGACGATTACAACAAGGCTGTCGCGCGATTGCTCGGCTGCAACTACAAGCTGACGTTCTTCGACCCCGCATGCATGTTGGAGGCCTGCAGGCTTTCAGATTTTGGAGTGGCCCGGTTTCCGCTAAGACAGCTGATTGAGACCTTCCGCGAAATCGTGATGCCGAATGGCATGCTGATTCGACTGTTCCTGGAATTCTTTGTTGCGCTGCAGCGGGAGCCACTGCTGTTTCAGAAGAAAAGCTTGATCGTTCGTGCCCTGCTGGACGCGCTCTGGGCCAATCCCGCTTCTCATGATCTTGTTCTCGCGCTACGACCCATGAGCCCGCGATTGTTCGGTTTGAATGTGGTGGCCGAAAGCGAGTTCAACGCCATGTTTGATGAGTGGTTGAGGTCGCTGAATCGCGATGCCGTTTAGACATTGAGAAATTATGCCAGCCAGCGATACCAAACCGATGAAACTTCGAGCCAGGATCGAACGCGGGCTTATGCCTATGGTGGAAGACCTTCGCGCGGTGCTCGCGAAGTATCCCACCGTGTTGGTACTGAACTACTATTTGGGAAAAGCGCATGCCGCTCGGATGTATGACATCGAGATGCCGGATGGCTATTGGCCAAAATTTCGATATATGTGGGCAATACTTTTGTCACTGCCCTGGAAGCCATACAATGGCGTCGATCCTGACGAACTTGACTTTGCTGAGATTGACAAAAAGATCGAAGACATTTTCCATGCTTATCGTGTGGGCGCCATCTATGACCCCGGAAAAGTGCCTGGATCCCAGAGAGAATTCCTTGCCCGTATGGGATGGGCGATTCGAGTTCGAGAGCCTGACGTGCTTGCATTTCCGGAACAGATCAAGGACTGGGCGTTGATGAAGTTCTCCCCCTTCGATGAATCCTTTTTTCGTCCTCGCCTCGGAAATACTGCCTCAGAGATTTTCGGATGGATATCGGCTCTGATCGACAAAGTTGGTGATCGCTCCGATTACGCGATCACCGAGGGATACGAGGTGAGAGGGCAGTTGGAGCTGTTGAGGGACCGCTTCGTCGAGAACCCGTCCGACATAGCATCGATCAAAGCAGATGGGGAGAACCTGCGACTTGAAGAGCGCTTGGTCAAGAACACCGAGGACATCGCCCATCTACACATCTTTACTCGCGACGAACTTAGGGAAGGCCTTGCCGCTGACTCGGCCGGCCTGATGGAGCTGCTGTCAATCGAGCCCGGCAGCGTATCGACCAGCTTCCGGTTCCCCCACGATGAGAACCCCTTGGAGTTCAAGTCTCTGATCATGCTCCCGGACGGCTCGTACTATTTTCTCGATCCGTCCAACTCATACCGACTCGTCGGGAAGGCGCTGGAGCGCGAGATTCTTGCAACGGACCCGTTCAGGGATCGCTACCTCAAGAAACGCGATAAGCTCACAGAGGCCTTTGCCGCCGACAGGTTCAAGTCGCTCTTTCCTGACGCCGAGATTCATCAGAACTACTACGTCGAAAAGGGCCAGCTTGAAAAGGACATCCTTGTTTGGCACGGCGACACTGTCATTCTGATCGAATGCAAGAACAGTCGTGTGCGCGGGTTTGCTGGAGGCGGAGACGACCTCATCAAGTACGACACGGATTTCGAAAAGTCCGTGCAGTATGCCTATGACCAGGCCCTCGATGTAAAACATCGAATACGTCATGAGGACGAAACAGTTTTCTATGACGAAAAGGGGCGCGAAGCATTCAAGTTGCGCCGCTCTGAGGTAAAACGATTTTTCATTGTCTGCATCGCCATTACGCCCCGAGGGGAGTACGGTACAGATCTCTCTTACCTCCTCCAGAAGCCGACTGGTGAACCCTTTCCACTCTCCATCAACCTCTTCGACTTCGACACGGTAGCGAAATACCTAAAGACACCGGACCTGTTTCTAAGCTATCTGGCTGCTCGTGAGTCACTGCACGGCAGAGTGAGTACAGGAGATGAACTGAACTTCGCTGGGTATTTCTTCAAGTACGGGAACCTCACATTCCCAGACGGGATGCTCGTCGACGATACTCACTCTGCTGTCTTCGATCGTCGATGGTATGCCGAAAAAGGTATCCATGTTGAGGAGCCCACAGGCGGTCCTGTCATAACTACAGTCGAGCGCAAGGGAAATACGATCATCGTCGAGGATCCCGCCAGCCGCCATGAGATCACAGTGCCACAGCACATCAGAGAGTTCGTGGCACGTACGCGCGGCATTCCTATGACCGGCACAGAGCGAAATCAACCCTGTGCGTGCGGAAGTGGGAAAAAGGCTAAACGTTGTTGTGGCTCGGTTCGAGCAATATACCGAGGTGACTGAAGCAAATGCAGGCTCTATATCAACGTCTCAAGGAGATTGGCTCAGACACCTTCGAGAAACTGTCTTACGAGATTCTTGCTGAACGGTACCCGGGAGCCGGGATCAGTCGAGTCGATGGCTCTGGTGGCGATCGTGGAGTGGATCTATTCTCCGGAGCGCTTGCCGATGGTCCAGCGATCTGGCAGTGTAAGTATTTTCCGAATGGAGTCAACGATGTTCAACGCCGTCAGGTGGTGAAGTCGCTCGATACTGCGATCCAGAACTTCGGACCCAGACGCTGGACCTTGATGGTACCGATTGACCTGAGCACCGGCGAGTATGAGTGGTTCCAGAAGCTGCAGTCTGACTATTCCGACAAAACTTTGATCGAGCTCTTTTCCGCATCGAGTTTTGTGCGAGAGCTCATTCAACGAAGGAACATCCGAGACGCGGTTTTTCCAGGCGCAGTATTTGACACGGTTACATTTCTCAGGAGGTTGGAAGGGACAGTAGCTCTCGACCAAACAGTCTTGGCTTCAGCTACCAACAAATATCTCGAAGAGGAACTTGCAAGGCTTGAGGAGGAAGATGCTCGCTTCACCTACAGGATCTCGTATGCGACCAACATAGGTCTTGACGTCACAGCTCTTGTCCCACTCGACCCCAGACATATCGCTTCCGTTGTCATTGGCAACAAGCGGATCGATGTATTCGTGCGAGACGTTGAAGCCGCCCGTTTGGATCCGCCCAGAGTCGGGTTCACGGTCAACGCTGCCGGCCGGGCAAAGCTTCGCGAGTTCTATCGGACTGGGAAGCCTCAACAGCTTAGCCCGAGCGAGATGCAGAATCCAACGCTGCCCTTCGGCTTCGCAGTTCCAGGAACTGCTACTCAGGAGTGGCAGGTTCAACTCCGCCCGTCGCAGCAAGTTACAAACCGAGAGCATCTTTTGCGGGTTAAGGTTTCGGACGGAGCGGAAGAAGTTCGATATGACCTAGTGAAGTTTCGCGTCCTGTCTGCGGGGGCCAAGGAGATGGAGCTTGAATCGATCTCAAGTCTTCCCTTCGGGATTCAGCTCAGACTGCCGCTTCAGCCCGATGGAGGGGGAGACTTCAATTACACCGAACGGTTTACTGGCTTTCGCCTTTCTGAATGCGCCAAAGCAGTCAGGCTGAAATATCTCCTTCGCAAAGGAGCTAACGTTGAACTTCATGCCTTGGAGCTTGATGCTCTGCTCGGTGTTCTTTCAGTAAGCGGAGATGGAAACGCGGAGATGGACGGTCTTGACCGCGCAATATTGGATATGGCGGAGGTGGCTGAGTTCTTTGGATGGGCAATACCGTTTTCCGGTGAGATCAGCGAAGAGGATCTCAACTGGTTGATTCTGCTTTTGTCGATTGTGCGTGGCACTCCCATGCCAATCGACAGCATCACGACGACGATCCGCAAGAGCGAAGGCGCGGCTGATCTGATTCGCGCAGGCGGGAATTCGCAGCTCGAACTCGCGGTCTTCGTCGAATCGATGTCGAAGCCTCTGATCTTCCAGCGGGCGCAGGTGATCACCGGACCCCTCTTATTTCGCTCGCTCGATGCCCGCTTTATTGATCCAGAGGCGTTGCTGAAGCGGGTTGTCAGCGCGGCTGAAGACGAAGAGCTCGAGGTTCGATTCTCCGTTGGCGGATTTTATGCGGAGCGGACAACCGAAACCATCCGAAATCTCTATGTGCGACCTCTCGATAAAATAGAAGTTATACCGACCGAGGAATAGTGTCGTCGTGGATCGAGAGCCGTAGCACTTTCCGCATTTTGCGATTTTCTTGGGGGTAATTCTATGGAGGCGATATCCATCAGTTTCGGTGACCCAACAGCGCAGCAGTCCTTTGCGAAGGAGTATGCAGAGTTCCTTCTGGAATATCAAAGCGTAATGGAAGCAACGAAGGCGATCATGTTGAATCGCACCATCAATGCGTCGATTCAAGATGAAGCCGATGCCGTCGCCCACCTGGCGGACGACGATCCTCTTGTTCTCGCTGTCGAGGATAAATACAAAGCAAACATCGCGTCGTTTATCCTCGCGAGACTCGCGATCGATGAATTTAGCGAGATGCTGGGCCTTGCCAGTAACGGCTATGGATTAGGTGCGCTGAAAATACTGCGCAGTATGTATGAGAAAGTGGTCACGTCAGCATACGTTGCAAAGCATCCAGAGGTTTCGAGGGCTCTTGTCGACAGCACTTGGACTCACAAGTGGAGCCTCTGGAAGCGGCTCCGGAAGGTGAACCCAACAGCAGAGTTCGGAGTAGACCCCAGTCTGATTGCAGATTTGGAGAGCAAAGCTGCCGATGCGCAGTCTCGACTCAACGAGTCAATCTGCACAAAATGCAAGCAGATCATTAGCGTACATTCGTGGACGAAAGTCACACTGCTGACGATGGCGGAGAAAGTTGGCACGTCACTCTCTGATCTTTATGCAGCGGCATACCAAGTACCAACATCGGTAGCTCATGCCACCGGGGAGAGTGTGAACTCGAAGATGGAGCACACTGTGGACGGTTCTTGGACGTATCGCATGGATTCATCGCGGGAAATGGAACATGCGTTGTGCGCGGGCCACAACCTTATGCTGCAGGTTCTTGGAAGGCAGAACGAGCAATTTGGATATGGCCTTGAGGATTTGTTGGCACCTCGGCTCGAGGCTTACAAGAGAATTTGGTCGAGTCGCGATAGCACGGTGGGAGCGCCGGCTGCTGAGTTGGAAGCATCGCGTTGTATCGAGCGTGAGTAGCGTGAAACGACCAGATAGGCCCACGCGTAACACTTCCGCGTTGTGCCCATATCCAACTCTCCGGCACACCAATGGCACACCGAACGAATCCGTTCACTGCACGGCTGCGATCTGCAGTCGCCGGCAACCTGATGGCCAGGCAGCCTACCACAGAGTTCCAGCCATCGTTACTCCGCTATAATCAATCCGATTCACTGAGATAGCTCCTGATGGATCTGTGACTTGGGATCCCCCGAGCTTCTCGCGGAGCTCCCCAAGAATGATCGGCTCAGAGGCCGTACCGCGCGCAGGCCAGATCGTCGGAGTGAGGCAGCGACTCTACCTGGCTGAGCAGGTAGTCGGTCCTGTCAACCCAAGCGATTCCTCCCTCGTTCAACTCTCCTGTGTTGATGACGACGCCCAAGGGCAGCCCCTCGAAGTCCTGTGGGAGCAGGAACTGGACGCCGAAGTTCTCTCAGGAGAGGCGTGGGAATCCATCGCTGCCCGAGGATTCGACCCGGCAAAACATTTTGCAGCATATCTGAACACGCTTCGTTGGAACTGCGTCACCTCAACCGACCCCAAGCTGTTGCAGTCGCCATTCAGAGCCGGGATTCGCCTGGATGCGTACCAGTTGGAGCCCCTTCGGAAGGCGCTTCTGCTGCCGAGGGTGAACCTTTTCATCGCGGATGACGTGGGCTTGGGCAAGACGATTGAGGCCGGGTTGATCGCCCGCGAACTGCTTCTGCGAAAGAAAGTGCGCGACATCGTCGTCGCCTGCCCCCCGTCGATGCTGTTGCAGTGGCGCGAGGAGCTGGATAGCCGTTTCGGGCTTCATTTTGAAATCCTCGATAAGGACTACATCCAAAGTGTTCGCCGGGAGCGCGGGTTTGGGGTTAACCCCTGGACCACGAACTCCCGGTTCCTCATTTCTCACCGGCTGCTGATCGATGAAGCCTACGCGAGCCCATTGGCCGATTGGCTGGGAACATTCCGGGCTGGGAGTCTCCTGATTCTGGACGAAGCGCACCACGCCGCTCCTGCCAGCGGCCAACGATATGCGATTGATTCTCAGATCACGCGAGCAGTTCGCGATCTCGCCCAGCGCTTTGAACACCGACTCTTCTTGTCGGCGACTCCTCACAACGGCCACTCGAATAGCTTCTCGGCCCTCCTGGAGATACTCGACCCTCAACGCTTTTGTCGTGGGGTCAAGGTCGGCAAGAAGATGCTGGACGATGTGATGGTTCGTCGGCTCAAGGAAGACCTGAGAGAGATCGTTGGCGGATTCCCTAAACGCGAGGTTGTCCAGGAAGACATTGAGGGGTTGCCAAGCGATGCACCCGAATTACGCTTGGTCGCTCGCCTGGACGAATACCGTCAACTTCGGGAAAAGCGCCTCAGCGTGGAGACGCGTAAAGTGCAGACTGCGTCGGGGTTGTTGATCTGCGGACTCCAACAGCGCCTCTTTTCATCGATCGACGCCTTTGCACGGACGCTGCGGGTTCATCGAAAGACGGTTCTGCGGCAGTGGGAGGCTTTTCGGTCGCAGAACCCGGTGCCCGCCGCAATTCCTGCTTATCGCGTCGAGCTATTAGGCCGTGGTGTCGGCTCTGATGATGACCGTTCATTGCTTTCTGAAGCTGAACTGGCTCTTGAGGAGGAGGCAGAAGTCGCCTCGGTAAGTGCTGCCACGGCCGGTTCGACCGATTCGGAGGCTGCTCGTGAACTCTTTACCAAGGAGCAGGCTCTCCTGGAGGAGATGACTGAACTGGCCG
>Ga0208849_1001426_pt1 | contig 16754 bp, 16 predicted proteins | sample NGESurdeep072012_10_FD_184470 | JGI IMG/M metagenome (GOLD analysis project Ga0208849, IMG submission 184470) | Arctic peat soil microbial communities from Barrow, Alaska - NGEE Surface sample 53-3 deep-072012 (SPAdes) | ecosystem: Environmental > Terrestrial > Soil > Wetlands > Peat ...
GGAACACGAACATCACGACGTCGGCGTCCTGCTCGATCGAACCGGATTCACGCAGATCCGACAATTGCGGGCGCTTGTCGTCGCGGCTTTCGACCTGGCGCGACAGCTGCGACAGCGCGATGATGGGAACGTTCAGTTCCTTGGCCAGCGCCTTCAGGCTGGTGGTGATCTCGGTAACCTCCTGCACGCGGTTGTCGTTGCCCTTTTTGCCGGAGCCCTGCAGCAGCTGGATGTAGTCGACCACGATCAGGTCGAGGCCCTTCTGCCGCTTCAGCCGGCGGGCGCGTGCGGTCAATTGCGAAATCGACAGGCCGCCGGTTTCGTCGACATAGAGCGGCAGCGACTGCAATTCGATCGAGTAGTCGCGGATTTTCTCGAAGTCGAGCTCGGTGATGCCGCCGCGCCGGATCGTGCTCGAGGCGATGCTGGTCTGCTCGGCGAGAATACGGGTGGCGAGCTGTTCGGCCGACATTTCGCAGGAGAAGAAGCCGACAATGCCGCCATTGACCGACTTCATGGTGCCGTCGGCCTGAACCTCGGCGCGATGCGCCTTGGCGACATTGTAGGCGATGTTGGTGGCCAGCGCGGTCTTGCCCATGCCGGGGCGGCCGGCGACGATGATGAGATCGGAAGCCTGCAAGCCGCCCATCTTGATGTCGAGGTCGCGCAGGCCGGTGGCGATGCCCGACAGCTTGCCGTCGCGCTGAAACGCTTTTGCGGCCATGTCGACGGCGATGGTGAGGGCCTGGGCAAAGCGTTGGAAACCGCCGTCATAGCGGCCGGATTCAGCGAGTTCATATAGCCGGCGCTCGGCGTCCTCGATCTGGGCCCTTGGGGCAAAATCCACCGGCGCGTCGAAGGCGACATTGACCATGTCCTCGCCGATCCGGATCAGGTCGCGGCGCAGCGCCAGTTCGTAGATGGTTCGGCCGTAATCCTGGGCATTGATGATGGTGGTGGCTTCGGCGGCGAGGCGGGCAAGGTATTGGCCGACCGTCATGCCGCCGATGTCGGTGTCGGCCGGGACGAAGGTCTTAAGCGTCACCGGAGTCGCGACCTTGCCCATCCGGATCAGGCTGCTGGCGGTCTCATAGATGGTCTGGTGGATCGGCTCGAAGAAGTGTTTCGGCTCCAGGAAATCGGAAACGCGGTAGAACGCGTCGTTGTTGACCAGGATCGCACCCAGCAGGCTCTGCTCCGCCTCGATATTGTGCGGTGCGCTGCGATAGGCCGGTGTTCCCGGGTCCGGCGCGAGCTTGAGAACGTTCGAATCAAATGTGGCCATGGTTGAGAGTGTTCTCGGAACTTTGTCGTTCTTGGGATTCGTGCTTGGGATTCGCAGGATGCGGGCGCAGATAAAGCGCTTGTCCAGATCGAAGCGAAAGCGCCAACGCGCCTTATGCCCGATTCACACAATGTCAGGCGCGAATCCCGGCGAAGCGGCGGGTTGAGGCTTGACGGGTTTCCGTCAGGTCCGAGGCGACATCATGCAGTTCTTGCATAAAAACCGGCAACGTCACGGACGGGCTGAACCTTTCGCTGCCCGGACACACTTATTCGATGAGGAACGAACGTCCCGGATCGCGCGGCGCTGACTCAAATCAGCAACAGATAGATCAGCGCGACCAGAGCTGCCCCGACGCCAATGGCGATCAAGGCGTAGTCGGTGCCGGTGCCGCTCCGCGGATCGAATGATGATTGGGGTGTTTTGTCGGCCATTGCGGAGATTTAGGGCAGACCGACCGGAACTTTTGTGAAGCGCATCACATCCGACGGGTTTTCTTTACCGCATGGTCGGGAACCGCCCTGTAACCTTGCGAATTGGTAGCGACGGTTTGTGGACCGGCAAGCAACAGGCCAAGGAAGAGACGATGGGCCAGCAAGTTCAGCCATGGCGATCGGGAGACGGCGAAAGGCTGTGGTTGTCGATGCTGATCGACACCATGGAGAAAGTCGCTCGCCGGGAATTCGGCGCGGTGCCCTGTGACCGCCTGGTGCTGGCCAAGCTGCGCGCGCAACTGGCGTGCCCGGCATCGCCATACCCGCATGGCGGATCCCGTTTCAGCCTGCGAAATTAGACTGCTGCCTGCGGACTATCCGCCGGCAATTTGCAGCCGCGGCCGGCCGCCGCGTTCGATCCCGCGCAGTTTGGCCTCCTCGCGCGTGATATAGTCGCGCGTCATCGGCACTACGCCCTGGCGCTTGGTAAGCTGGATCTGGAAATTCATCAGGTTCTGCTTGCGGAACGACATTTCCGAACACGCCAGGTAGAATTCCCACATCCGGGCAAAGCGCTCGTCATAGAGCCGCACCGCTTCTTCCCGCCGCGTCATGAAGCGCTCGCGCCACGCTTTCAGGGTTTCGGCGTAGTGCAGCCGCAGGATTTCGATGTCGCACACCAGAAGCCCGGCGCGCTCGATTACAGGAATTACTTCCGACAACGCCGGAGCATACCCGCCGGGAAAAATGTACTTCGCGATCCAGGGATTGGTGACGTCGGGCCCATCGGAACGGCCGATCGAATGCAGCATCATGACGCCGTCATCAGTGAGCAGATCGGCGCACCGCCTGAAATAGGTCTCGTAGAAATCGACACCGACATGCTCGAACATGCCCACCGACACGATGCGATCGAACGGGCCCGGAATGTCGCGGTAGTCCTCAAGGAAGAACTTTGCCGATCGCGCCAGGTTCTTTTCCGCCGCGCGGGCGTTCGACACCTGCAATTGCTCGGTCGACAGCGTGACACCGGTGACGGTGGCGCCGGTCATTTCGGCCAGATACAGGCCGAGGCCTCCCCAACCCGAGCCGATGTCGAGCACGCGGTCGCCGGGCCGGATCAATAGCTTGGCGGCGAGGTGCCGTTTCTTGGCGAGCTGGGCATCGTCGAGCGTCAGGTCGAGCGATTCGAAATAGGCGCAGCTGTACTGCTTGTCGGCATCGAGGAAGAGCGAGTAGAGCCGTCCGTCGAGATCGTAGTGACGCGCGACATTGTTCTTGGAGCGACCGCGTGGATTGAACTGCTGGGCATGCCTGACCAGATAACGCAGCCACCATTGCAGCTTGGCCCAGCGCGGCAATATTTCGGGTTGATCGAGCAGGATCGCCAGCGCGTCCGCGATCGTGCCCTGCTCGACCACGAAGGTGCCGTCGGTGTAGATTTCGCCCAGCCCAAGCTCCGGGTTGAGCAAAATCCGGCGTTCGGCGTCGGTGGTGAGAAACCGCACGGCGACCGGCTCGCCCGTGCCGTCACCACAGCTGAATTTTGCCCCGGTCGCGGTGGTAAACGTCATCGAGCCGCGGCGGATGAACTGATTCAGGAAATAACGCAACAAACGGTCCATCGAAACCACCCAATAAGCGATCCCGCAGAAGCTAAAGCACTTCTCGTCTCAGTCGACGCACCCGGAACCGAATGGTTCCAAAGCGCCTTATTGAAATCATAATCATCGTGGTCGCTGGACGCTAGTGCGTTGTACACAAAGCGGATATCCGGAAATGTAGGGTCCAGGCGGTTGCGCCATAAGTGCACTTCCATTCGCAGGATAATCGGCTAAAAGGTGACCGTCGCCATCCGTGTCGGATCAGGACACAGGAAGCGGTTTCCGCATCTGGAGAATTATGAATGTTGAGCCGAGCGCTCAGTTCAGCGACGGTGATGCTTCTGATCGGCTGTTTCGCGGCGGATCCGGTCCCCGCGCGTGCGCAGGCGACAAATCTCGAGGCCGGCAAGAGCCCGTCCCAGATTTTCGCGGGCACCTGTACGGTCTGCCACAAGAGCCCGCGGGGTCTTTTGAAAACCGTGGCCCCGGGATCGCTGCCGGGCTTCCTGCGCGAACATTACACCACGAGCCCGGATATGGCGGGGTCGCTCAGCGCCTATCTGATCTCCAACGGCGCGGCCGATACCCGCTATCAGGCCAAGCCCGACAGGGATGGTAAACCGGAGGCCAAGCCTGCGGCTGCACCCGAACAGCTCGACCGGCAGGGCCGCAGGCTGCGCACTGCGACGCCCATGCAGGAGCCGGCCAAGCCGGAGGCGCAGCCGCAACAGGCCGCCAAACCGGATGCCGACGGACGTTCGCAGCAAGGCGAAGGCGGACGCAAGGGCCGCAACACCAGGCGGCTGGCGCGGCCGGGGGAGGCACCCGACGCCGCAAAGCCGGCCGCGGACGGTCGGGCTCCGGTCCAGGCCGCGGGACCCGACGGCCGCAAATCGACTTACAGGCAGCGGCTGAGCAAGCGCGGCAAGCCCGGCGCCGAAGAGCCGCCCAAATCCGATGCGGCCAAGACTGACGATGCCAAGACTGACGATGCCAAGACTGACGATGGCAAGACCGACGCGGCCAAACCCGACGCTGCCAAGACCGACGATGCCAAGCCTGCTGCCGCCAAAGACGAACCTTCAAAAAGCGAGCCCGCGAAAGAGGATAAGTCCATCAGCGAAACCGCCAAAGACAGCGGCGGCAAACCCGAGGGCAGCAAGCCGGCGGGCGAGGCTAAATCCGAGGCCGCCAAGGTCGAGGCTCCCAAAGAGGTAGGGGGCGGCGGAAGTCCAGCGCTGCGGGCCGACCCGGTTCCTGCCGTCACGTCCGCGCCTGCGGCTTCCCCGGCGCCATCACCCGCAGTCTCCAGCGTCGCGGCGCCTGCCGCACAGCCATCACCCCCGGCGGCGGTCACGGCTTCGGCGCCGCCAGCGCCGGTTGCCCCGGCAGGACCGCCGGCACCGCCGATCTCGCAATAGGTTTCGCCCGGAATCCCAAGCCCGGCCACAGGGCCGGGCGTGGGCAGATTCGATGCGATCCCATGAAGTTGCGTTACTTGTCGGAAGCCGATTCTTCCTGGGGCTCCGGGTCGTCGCGGCGCGCTTCCGGATCGAAGAATTCGCCGGCGGCGGCCAGCGCTTCGGCGGCCGCGTCCTGGTCTTCCTGACGGGTCGAGATGTCCTCGCCGCGATTGATCCGCTCGGCCTCATCGGCACTGCGTGCCACGGTCACGGTGACGCCGACTTCGACTTCCGGATGCACGGCAATCGCGATCTTGTGCTTGCCGATGGTCTTGATCGGCGCGTCCAGCATGATCTGGCTACGAGCGATGGAGACGCCGTCCGACTCGAACGACGCAATGATGTCGCGAACCGTCACCGATCCGAACAACTGGCCGGTTTCGGAAGCCTGACGCAACACCACGACGTTGCGGCCGTCGATCTTCTCCGCGACCTTGGTTGCCTCGCCCTTGGCCTGCAGGTTGCGGGCTTCGAGTTCGGCCTTCATGCCGTCGAATTTGGAGCGGTTGTCGGCGGTGGCGCGCAACGCCTTGCCGCGCTTCAACAGGAAATTGCGGGCAAATCCGTCCCTGACGCGGACGACTTCGCCCATCTGGCCGAGCTTGGCGACGCGCTCCAGCAAAATGACTTCCATATTCGTTCTCCTTTGAGGTGATGGGGTTGTGGGGTTGAGTTGAACTGTTGGTTCAGGAAGCGGGGAAAGGCGGCGGCCTCCCTTGCAGGTAGCGCTGGCGAATCCCGAAGACGACGTCGGCAAGACCCAGCGCGGCCACGGCAAGCACCGGCCAACTCAGCACCACCACGATGAGGTAGGTGCAGCCCAGCCAAAGCGTGCGGTGTTTCAGCGCCAGCGTCACCGTATGCAGGACGGCAAAGCCGGCGAGCGCGTAAGCCATCGTCAGCGCCGCGGCTACGATCACCGCCTGGATCGCGAGCAAACCGCCGGTAAAACAAAAAGCGATGGCGACACATAAGGCCGGAAGCGTCAGCGGCGGCAACGTCGCGCTTTTTAGGTCGGGCCAGGGCCGGTGCAATCGTCCCGACGTCGCCGTGATCCTCGCGGCGAGCCAGAGGTTGAGCGTGAACGCCATCATGGCGACGACGGCGGCGGCGGCTGGCGCGATGGTCACCAGCGCTTCGATGCCGCGGTCGGTGGCGACCACACCCGCCGATTCCAGCAAGCTTGTCACGGCCGAGCGCATCGTAGCGGTGATGGTCGCGCTGTCGGAGCCCAGCGTGAGCAGCCTCGCCGCCGTCGTGATGGCCGCAAAAACCACAATCCAGAGCAGAATTCGACCGACCGGATACCATTCCAGCGGTGCCGGATCGGTGGCAGGGGGTGGGGGGCTTGCCGCGACCGGGCGTCCAAGCAGTGCCAGATGTCCAAGCCACCAGGCTGGCAGCGCGACCGTGATGACGAAGGCGATGCAATAGGGCAGGCCGAAGATCGCGCCGAGGCCGGTGGCGGCGGCGATGCCGCCGATGGTGGCGCCGAGCGGTCCCCACCCGAGTGCTGCCACCATCAGCGGCAAGGGCGCCAGATAGACCAGCAGCACCGAAATCAACTCGCCCGAGACCATCGAGGCGAACATCAGCGCCGACGCACCGCCGGCCGCCAAGGCAATGGGTATGATCGCGATCATCAGCTGTCCCGCTCCTTTCGAGCGGTTAGAGGCCCCCCAAGGGCAGCCCCAACCATCGGCACCGGACGACCCGGGAGCCTTATGAAGATGTTCGGCCCGCGGCGCACGCGCCGCGGACCGAAACGCTTTTAACGAATGACGTAAGGCAGCAGACCGAGGAAACGCGAGCGCTTGATGGCGCGCGCGAGTTCGCGCTGCTTCTTGGCGGAGACGGCGGTGATGCGACTCGGCACGATCTTGCCGCGCTCGGAGACGTAACGCATCAGCAGCTTGGAATCCTTGTAGTCGATCTTCGGCGCATTCGGACCCGTGAACGGGCAGGTCTTGCGGCGGCGGAAAAACGGACGGCGTGCACCAGCTTCAGCCATGATTCTTACTCCTCAACCGATGCTTCGACGTCATCGCGCGGACGGCGCGGACCACGGTCGCCGCGGTAGCCGCCACCGTCACGATCGCCCCGGAAGCCGCCCTCGCGGTCGCCACGGAAACCGCCGCCACGATCGTCGCGGTCACGGTCGCGATCGGCCTTGCGCATCATGGCCGAGGGGCCTTCCTCGTGCTCGTCGACGCGGATGCTGAGGTAACGGATCACGTCTTCGCTGATCCGCTCCTGCCGCTCGATCTCGGCGATCGCGGCCGAAGGGCCGTCGATGTTCAGCAGCACGAAATGCGCCTTGCGATTCTTGTTCATCCGATAGGTGAGGGAACGGACGCCCCAGTTTTCCATCTTCACGACCTTGCCGCCGAGTTGCTCGACGATGCCGGTCATCTGGGTGGTCAGTTCTTCGACCTGCTGAGTGCTCGCATCCTGACGCGCGAGAAAAACATGCTCATAAAGAGGCATGGGTGTCCTTTCCAATGTTGGCGCGGTTCCCGGCGGCAAGCCCTTCGAACCCTTCGGAAAGGACTCGATATGCTCAGAAGGCGGAAGCACGGGACGACGGGCCGACTGGCCCTGCCACATCAACATCGCCCAAAGGCGAAATTGCTGAGACCGTCCGTTCAGCTCCCGGCCGGGATCCACGGATGGCGCGGTTTATACGGATTTTGAGCGCGATGGCAAGGGAAAGCGGTCGGTTCCAGCGGCCAGCTCTTCTCGAAATTGGCTGCCCATTGGGGCGTCGGCGTCGGCTGCGGGAACAAGCTCCACGATTTCGGCCGGCACCGCCCCATGGGCGACGAAAACGCCCTTGCCGCGGCCTTTTGCCTGATACATGGCCCGATCTGCCGACCGCAACAGCTCATCGGTGGTGATGCCGTCATAAGGCGCCGAGGCGCTGCCGATGCTGATTCCGACGTGAACGGGGGACTGGCCCGGGTCAAAAGCGGTTCGGCCGATGTCAAATGGCGCCGCGACCCGCTCGATGATACGTCGCGCCACCCTGATGGCCTCTGTCGATGAAACCGCCGGCAGCAGGATGACAAATTCATCGCCACCGGTGCGGCACAACAGATCGACGTCGCGAACGCAATCGGCCAGGCGGTCCGCCACGGCGACCAGGACGGCGTCGCCGACGGCATGCCCGAATTTGTCGTTGATCTCCTTGAAGCCATCAAGGTCGAGACAGAACACCGTAAGCGACGGCGGTTCGCTGCCTTGCGGATGGCGCAGCAGCTCGTCGAAGCGTTTCAGCTCCATGGCCCGGTTCGGCAGGCCGGTAAGCAGATCATGATGGGCCAGCCAATGATTCTCGCGCTCGGCGCGATAGAGGTCGAGCAAGGTCTTGTAATTCTCAAGCAGGACGACAATGACCGCAATGACATAGAGTGGAATCAGCATACCGATGATGAACAGATGCGGGATCGGCGAGATCAAAGTCGCGAGCGCGTAGGGTAGCGTCAAAATGCACATCACGATGATGCCGTAACGCGGCGTGCCGGCGTTGCGCGAAGAGATTCCGCCGATCACGCTTGCGAGGCCGCTTCCTGCGAGCAGGATCAGCAGCCACTCGCCCGAGGCGACGCATTGATAGGCCGCCGCGGAAAGCACGCTCGCCCATACCAATCCGAGGACGATCGGCGTGATCGCGTTGCCGTTCCTGCTGCCGGCCTCAGCCCTTTCGAAGGCGACATGGATGGCAAGCCGGATGCTTCCGAGCACGAACTCGGCCAGCAGCCACGCATAAGCCCAGACCTGGTCGGTGATGAAGATCGCGATCGATGCCATCACGGCCATCGAGAGGTGGACCACGATCAACGTGTTCTTCTTCCGGATGCTGCCATGCAGCAGCTTTTTCTGGACATCGGCAGGCTGCGGCTGTGGACCCGCGATGATCCACGCGATGAATCGGCGTGAAAATCGGGTCCGGGCGGTTTGGGGCGGCATGTGCCGATTCATCGAAATGCTTGGTCTCCTCGAAGGTTATCATCTGTTGTAGGAGACCTCTGCTGGACCCGGATTAAGAAGCCCGATGCTTTGATACGACGGTTAATTTCACCATGACGGCGGGCTGGGTTTTGCACCTTTCCGCCGTGGGTCCGGAACCGGCAAGCCGGCGATTGCGGTTTTCCGCCCCCTGGACGGAGATCCGGTTGCGCCGGTCCGCCAGCCGCTTGACAGCAGCGCCTCCTGCAGTGTCTTTCGGCCCAACTTTAGCGATTTCCAGCGAGTTCAGGGGCGCCGATGACGGCAGCATTCACTTTTCCGGGGCAGGGTTCCCAGGCGGTCGGCATGGGCAAGGCATTGGCGGAGGCGTTTCCAGCCGCCCGCGCTGTTTTCGACGAGGTCGATGCGGCGCTCGGCGAAAAGCTGACCGCCATCATCTGGGACGGCCCGGCCGAAACCCTGCAACTCACCGAAAATGCCCAGCCGGCCTTGATGGCGGTCTCGCTGGCCGCGTTGCGGGTGCTGGAGACCGAAGCCGGGTTTTCGGTGCAGCGAGACGCCACCTTCGTGGCGGGGCATTCGCTCGGCGAATATTCCGCGCTCGCCGCTGCCGGCAGCCTCAGCATCAGCGACACCGCGCGGCTGTTGCGCATCCGCGGACTTGCGATGCAGAAGGCGGTGCCGGTCGGGGTCGGCGCCATGGCCGCCCTGCTTGGCCTCGATTACGAGGCCGCAATGGCGGTGGCGGATGCGGCCGCGCAGGGTCAGGTCTGCCAGGCCGCCAACGACAATGGCGGCGGCCAGGTCGTGGTTTCCGGCGACAAGGAAGCGGTCGAGCGAGCGCTCGAAATTGCCAAACTCAGGGGCGCCAGGCGCGCCATGCTGCTGCCGGTGTCGGCGCCGTTCCATTGCCGGCTGATGCAGCCGGCAGCCGACGCGATGGCCGAGGCGCTGGCTGATGTCACCATCGGGCGGCCGGTTTCGCCGCTGGTGTCGAACGTCCTGGCCGCACCGATTACCGATCCGGACGAGATCCGCCGTCGGCTGATCGAACAGGTTACGGGAACCGTGCGCTGGCGCGAATCGGTAGCCTACATGGCGAGCCACGGGGTGACGCGGTTTTTCGAAATCGGCGCCGGCAAGGTGCTGAGCGGGCTGGTCAAGCGCATCGCTGAGGGGGCTGTGGGTATTTCGATCGGCGGTCCGAACGATATTGCGTCGGCGAAAGACGCGCTCGCCGCGGCGCAGACGGCCTGAGCGAAGGGGACCTAGGGATGTTCGATCTGACTGGCAGAACGGCGCTCGTCACCGGCGCGACCGGCGGCATCGGCGGCGCGATCGCGCAGGCGCTGCACGCCCAGGGTGCCGTGGTAGCCATTTCTGGGACCCGGCGCGAGGTGCTGGAAACGCTGGCCGGCAAGCTCGGCGACCGGGTTCATGTGCTGCCCTGCAATCTCTCCGACACAATGGAGGTCGAGGCGCTGGTGCCCGCGGCCGAAAAGGCCATGGGCCAGGTCGATATTCTCGTCGCCAACGCCGGCATCACCCGCGACAACCTGTTCGTGCAATTGCGCGACGAGGACTGGGACGAGGTCATCAAGGTCAATTTGACTGCGACCTTTCGGCTGACCAGAGCCGCCACCCGGCTGATGATGCGCAAACGGTTCGGCCGCATCATTGCGATCACCTCGATCGTCGGCGTTACCGGCAATCCGGGCCAGGGCAACTACACCGCGTCGAAGGCCGGGCTGATCGGCATGATCAAGACGCTGGGCGCCGAATACGCCAAGCGCAACGTCACCGCCAACTGCATCGCCCCGGGGTTCATCGCGACGCCAATGACCGACGCGCTCAACGACAAGCAGCGCCAAGCCATCCTTTCGAAAGTTCCTGCGGCCCGGCTTGGCACGCCCGACGATATCGCGGCCGCGGCGGTGTATCTCAGTTCGAACGAGGCGGGCTATGTCACCGGGCAGACCATTCACGTCAACGGCGGGATGGCCATGATTTGAACCGGTTGCCAGCCGGTCAGGGTGCGGCGAAACAGCGTTTCCGAAGCCCGATCGAGGCTTGTAGTCAAGGCTTGGGAAGTATGATAACCGAACCAGCAACGGATGGGCAAAGAACGCCATTGCAGGATTTTGAAACCCTGTATATTGGCGGTGCGGAGCCTGCCGTCGTTCGCCGGGCACTTTGTCTGACAGATGGGGCCAGATCAAGACGATGCACGACTGCGAAGAAAACTTAACGACCACGATGGCTCGTATTGTCTGGGGTCGGGTCCAATGGAACAAGCACGAGGTTGAACGATGAGTGAGATTGGCGAGCGGGTTAAGAAGATCGTGGTCGAACATCTCGGTGTCGAACCCGAAAAAGTGGTCGACAACGCGAGCTTCATTGACGACCTCGGCGCCGACAGCCTCGATACTGTCGAGCTGGTGATGGCGTTTGAAGAAGAATTCGGTTGCGAAATTCCCGACGACGCCGCGGAAACGATCTTGACCGTCGGCGACGCCACAAAATTTCTCGAAAAAAACGCGAAAAGCTGACGCCCGCGCGCGGTGCTGACAAAGCCGGACGGGCCGTGGTCGTGCGGTCCACCGGCTTCTTGTTGTGGACCGCGAATTCTGGGCTGGAGTGCTGGATATGAGGCGAGTTGTCGTCACGGGCCTCGGCATGGTGTCGCCACTGGGCTGTGGCGTCGAGCCGACCTGGAAACGTATCCTCAACAGCGAGAGCGGCGCCAGAAAGATCGACACCTTTGACGTCTCCGATCTGACCAGCCGCATCGCCTGCGTGGTTCCACGCGGCGACGGCAGCGGCGGCACCTTCAATCCCGACCTGTGGATGGAGCCGAAGGATCAGCGCAAGGTCGACGATTTCATCATTTTCGCGATGTGCGCGGCGCGCCAGGCGCTCGATGACGCCGATTGGCATCCTTCCACCGAGGACGATCGTTGCGCCACCGGGACCATGATCGGCTCCGGGATCGGCGGCCTTTCCGGCATCGCCGACACCGCGCTGCTGCTCAAGGAGCGCGGTCCGCGCAAGGTATCGCCGTTCTTCATTCCCGGCCGCCTGATCAATCTTGCCTCGGGTTATGTGTCGATCGAGCACGGCCTCAAGGGTCCGAACCATGCGGTGGTGACGGCCTGTTCGACCGGCGCCCATGCGATCGGCGATGCCGGCCGGCTGATCGCGCTCGGCGACGCCGAGGTGATGGTGGCGGGCGGCACCGAATCCCCGATCTGCCGGCTGTCGATGGCGGGATTTTGCGCGTCGCGCGCGCTGTCGACCGGCTTCAACGATACTCCGGAAAAGGCATCGCGACCCTATGACAGGGAGCGCGACGGTTTTGTGATGGGGGAGGGCGCCGGCATCGTGGTGCTCGAGGAATACCAGCATGCGAAAAACCGCGGCGCGAAAATCTATGCCGAAGTGATCGGTTACGGATTATCCGGCGACGCCTATCACATCACCTCGCCGTCGCCGGACGGCGATGGCGCATTCCGCAGCATGAGCGCGGCCATGAAGCGGGCGGGAATTTCGGCTTCCGACATCGACTACATCAATGCGCACGGAACCTCGACCCAGATCGGCGACGAAATCGAGCTCGGCGCGGTGGAGCGGCTGCTCGGCAACGCGGCTTCAAAGGTATCGATGTCGTCGACCAAATCCTCGACCGGGCATCTGTTGGGCGCCGCCGGCGCGATCGAGGCGATCTTCAGCATTCTTGCGATTCGCGATAACGTCGCCCCGCCGACCATCAATCTCGATAACCCGTCGGTGGAAACGGCGATCGATCTGGTGCCGCAAATCCCGCGCAAGCGCGAGATTAATATCTCGCTGTCGAACTCGTTCGGTTTCGGCGGCACCAACGCTTCGGTGATCATGCAGCGGCTGGCCAACTGACGCGTCATCTCAACAAGAGTCCACCGTTTCGCCGCATTCGGCGATAAATCCTAGCCTTGGGCGTAGACGACCGGTCGCTGCGGCAATTCCGCGAAGCCACGATCAAACCGACAGGACTTCAGGTTGCATCGATGAATGAGAGGCCGCCCATTTCGCCCCGGAGTCCGCGCGCCGCGCTGGAGCCCGAGCAGGTTCCGCCGCCGCCAAAGCGGTCCGAGCGCGCCCGCAATCCATTCGTCGTGGTCGGCAATGCCATCATCTCCATCATCCTCGTGCTCGTGCTCGGCTCCGCGGCCGCCTATTACTACGGGATGCAGAAGATCGAGGCTCCGGGGCCGCTGCAGGAAGAAAAGATCGTCAATATCCCGGCGCGCGCCGGCATGGCCGATATCGCCGAGACCCTGCAGCGCGAGGGCGTGATCGACAACAACCGCTGGGCCTTCATCGGCGCCGTGATCGCTTTGAAGGCGCGCACCGAACTCAAACCCGGTGAATATGCGTTCCAGAAGAATGCCAGCCTGCGCAGCGTCATCGGCACCATTGTCGATGGCAAGGTGGTGCAGCATTCCGTCACCATTCCGGAAGGCCTGACCTCCCAACAGATCGTCGCCAAGCTGACCGAGAACGACATTTTTTCGGGCTCGATCAGCGAGATCCCGCGCGAGGGCACCTTGCTGCCGGAGACCTACAAATTCCCGCGTGGCACCACCCGCGACCAGGTGATTGCGCGCATGCAGCAGACCCAGAAGCGGGTGCTCGCGGAAATCTGGGAACACCGCAATCCGGACATTCCGGTCAAGACACCGGAGCAACTGGTGACACTGGCCTCGATCGTCGAAAAGGAAACCGGCAAGGCCGACGAGCGCAGCCGGGTCGCAGCCGTATTCGTCAATCGGCTGCGGCAGAAGATCAAGCTGCAATCCGATCCGACCATCATCTATGGACTGGTCGGCGGCAAGGGAACGCTGGGGCGGCCGATCAAGCGCAGCGAAATCATGCAGCCGTCGCCCTACAACACCTATGTGGTGGACGGTCTGCCGCCCGGGCCGATCGCCAATCCCGGGCGCGCCTCGCTGGAAGCTGCCGCCAATCCGGCGCGCACCCGCGACCTGTTCTTCGTCGCCGACGGCACCGGCGGCCACGCCTTTACCGAAACCTACGACCAGCACCAGAAGAACGTCGCCAAATTGCGCGCGATGGAAAAGCAGATTCAGAACGACACGGTTGAACCAGCTGAGGATCCGCCGCCGCCCGCCGCCGCGAGCGCCCCCGCCGCCGGCCCGACCGGCACGACGACCAAGCCGGCCCCGGCTAAAAGGCCGGCGCGCAACGTCGCCCGGGCCCGGCCTGGCCCGGCGCAATCGACCGCGGCGCCCCCGGTGGCCCAGCAATAGCGCGTGAGCCGCCGGTCAACCGGCCGGGAACCGAATTCCACTTTGCGCCAAAACGTTTTAGGATCGGAAGCTTGTTTTCCGCGAATCTCACACCCGTTCATTAGGAGAATTTCACGCGATGGCGCTGTCGAGCATGACCGGCTTTGCCCGAAGCCACGGTGCCAGCGGACCGTACGCGTTCGAATGGGAATTGAAGTCGGTCAACGCCAAGGGTTTTGACCTGCGGATGCGGCTGCCGCCTGGATGGGACGACCTCGAAGCATTCGCCAAGAAGCGTGCCGGCGAACTGCTGTCGCGGGGCACGGTCTATGCCAATCTGAACGTCAAGCGCGCCGGCGCGGCCTCCACCATCCGCATCAACGAAGAGGTGCTGGCGTCGATCGTGAGGGTTGCGGGCATCCTCGCCGGCAAGATCGACGCGGTAGCGCCGAGCATCGATGGCTTGCTGGCGATCAAGGGCGTCATCGAGGTGGTCGAGCCGGAAAGCAATGAGGCGGAAGACAAGGCGGCGAAGGCCGCCGCCGCCGCGGCGTTCGAGCAGGCGCTCGCCGAGCTCATCGAGATGCGACAGCGCGAGGGGGTGACGCTCGGGCAGATCCTGATCCAGCGAATGGATGAGATCGAGCGGCTGGCGAGCCAGGCCGAGGCCGCACCCGGCCGCAAGCCCGAAGCGATCAAGGCGCGGCTCGCCGAGCAGATCGCGGCCTTGCTCGATGCCTCGGACCGCTTCGATTCCGATCGGCTCAATCAGGAAGCCCTCATGATCGCGGCAAAGGCCGACATCCGCGAAGAGCTCGATCGCATCGCCTCGCACATCTCGCAGGCCCGCGCCATGATCGGCAAGGGTGGACCCGTCGGTCGGCGGCTCGATTTCCTGGCGCAGGAATTCAACCGCGAAGTCAATACCTGCTGCTCCAAGTCGAACGATCTCGAATTGACCAACACCGGTCTCGAGATGAAGAACGTGGTCGAGCAATTCCGCGAACAGGTTCAGAATCTGGAGTGACCATGACGACTGGCGGCCACGGCGTCGACGGCGTTGAGCGGCGCGGACTGATGTTCGTGCTGTCGTCGCCTTCGGGCGCTGGAAAGACCACGCTGTCGCGCCTGCTGATCGATCGGATGCCGGGCCTGAAAATGTCGGTGTCGGCGACGACGCGGCCGATGCGGCCCGGCGAGGTCGATGGCCGCGATTATCGGTTCGTCGACAAGCCCCAATTCGAGTCGATGGCCACGCGGAACGAGCTGCTGGAATGGGCCACGGTGTTCGATCATCGCTACGGCACCCCACGCGCGCCGGTCGAGGTTGCGCTGTCGGCGGGCCAGGATGTGCTGTTCGACATCGACTGGCAGGGCACCCAGCAATTGCGGGAAAAAGCCCGGGCGGACGTGGTCAGCGTGTTCATCCTGCCGCCGTCCGCCGCTGACCTGGAAAGACGGCTGCATACCCGCGCGCAGGATTCCGATGCGGTGATACGCGGGCGCATGAGCCGCGCCACCCACGAACTCAGCCACTGGGCCGAATACGATTACATCGTGATCAATCACGATATCGATGAAGCGTTCGCCGAGGTGCAGTCGATCCTGAAGGCCGAGCGGCTGAAGCGCGAACGCCGTACCGGCTTGACGACGTTCGTGCGCCAGTTGCAGCGGCAGTTGGAGACGTAAAGCATGATCCGAAAAAATGGAAAGCGGTTTTCCCTCGGGACAAACACGAAGCGTTTGCCCGGAGATCATGCTCAATCAAAAAAAACGGAGTCCGGCCCAACCTGGTTTGATCAGACGCCGGCGCCAGGGTCAGGCTGTCGAGCCTCGGGATAGCCGCGCCAGCATTTCCGCGATCCTGCGGTCCGGATCATCCGCCGCGCGCGGCTCGCGGGAGCTGTCAGTTCGCCACATGCGCGCGCCTGCGTGCGGATAGGCGGGTTGCGATCGACGATCGCTGCCGGCCAGATCCCGGGTCGCGCGCCGATCGCCGCGAATATCGCGTCGACCGATCCGCAGCGTGCCGCCGCCCAGCCTGAAGATAGCGCTCCCCATCAGCCCCGCAAGCGACAGCGCGCCGATGATGGCGAGCAACACCATCCGGATCGAGCCGGAGGGTCTTTCGGCCTCTTCAGGCGACGCATCCGCGGTGGCGACCGGCATCGCGGCAATGGCGGGAAGCAGTGCCGCCGCTGAAATTGATGGCTTCGCAGCACCCGCCATCGGCCCGGCGCCGGCCGACGAACTCACGCTCGAGGAATCAAGCCAGCGCGAAGCGACGACCGATTGTTGCGCGTTCGCATCTGCTGCGTTCGCGGGCGGGCTGTTCTCGGTGCCTGATGTCTGCGGCGTCAGTAGTTCGGCGTGAGCGTCCGCGATCGAACGCTGCATCGCCGTTTCCGTGTTCGGCGCAACCGGCTTTGCCGACACAGATGCATTCGGCGGAGCGGGTTGCGCAAGCTTGTCGTGCTCGTCCTTGAGGTACCAGCAATGGCGGTTGGAGGGATGTTCGATGCGGTAGTACCAGTGTCCGCCCTGGGGCGTCTGCTCCTTTGGTGCGGAAAGGCAGTCGTCGGCCGCCGGTGTCGCGCCGCGCGATATTGTCGCAAGAGGGGCACCCGCAACAAGGCTCGCGAATACGGCTGATACAAATTTCGCGGTTCGGTTCGGCATGTGCATCTCCGGTGATGATACGGGACACTTCGCAA
>Ga0208849_1001427_pt1 | contig 16748 bp, 19 predicted proteins | sample NGESurdeep072012_10_FD_184470 | JGI IMG/M metagenome (GOLD analysis project Ga0208849, IMG submission 184470) | Arctic peat soil microbial communities from Barrow, Alaska - NGEE Surface sample 53-3 deep-072012 (SPAdes) | ecosystem: Environmental > Terrestrial > Soil > Wetlands > Peat ...
CCGAGAACACGAGAGGTTTCGACAGGCTGCCCGTTCGAATACGTGATAGCGAACTGCCACTGACGATCAACGCCGACTACTACCATGAACAACGCGCCGAGCATCAGAGATCATGACCCACCCACACGTTCGGGTTCATAGTAGGCGCAGATACTTCCGTTTGGAACGATGAGGCCACCACCGCGTGTCGCGCCGCCTCGCCGAAAGCCTGGCAGACACCGTTGCCGATGAATGAGCCTCAGCGGCCGCCGACGGTGGCGGTGGGTCGTCCTACATTGCCCATAACAACAGCTGTCGCTTGAAGGTGACTTAAGCCCTGGCCGCCGTGCGCAGCGACGGACAGCGGCTGCCACTCGTTCCAGGTCGCGAGCCGGGACTCGTAGTCGGCGGTGGCGATGGCCAGCGGCGCCTCACCGAAGAAGACCCGCAGCGGCGGGTTGTCAGAGTCCACCAAGGTGAGCACGGCGTTCCTAGTCGCAACCGGGTCACCGGGGGTACCGCGCCGGCTGGGCCGGTTGGCAGCCTGCTTACGGACCTCGTCGTAGGCGGGCAGCGCCGTGGCGTGCTTGGCCGAGCTGCCGCCCCAGTCGGTGGAGTAACCGCCGGGCTCGATGAGGGTGACTTTGATGCCGAAGCCCGCAACCTCCTGCGCGAGTGATTGGCTCAGACCTTCCAGCGCCCACTTCGACGCGTGGTAGATGCCGACGGTGGGGAACGCGGAGATCCCGCCGATGGAGGAGACCTGCAGGAAGTGACCGCTGCCCTGGGCCCGCAGGAACGGCAGCGCCGCCTGGGTGACCCAGAGCGCCCCGAACAGGTTGGTCTCGATCTGCTCGCGGGCCTCCGCCTCGCTGAGCTCCTCGACCATGCCGAACTGGCCGTAGCCGGCGTTGTTCACCACGACGTCCAGCCGGCCGAAGTGCTCGTGCGCCCGGGCGACGGCTGCGAAGACCGCCTCACGATCGGTGACGTCGAGGGAGATCGGGAGCACCGCGTCGCCGTGCGCATCGACGAGGGCGTCCAGGCTGCTGGTGTTGCGGGCGGTGGCGACCACGGAGTCACCGCGCTCCAGGGCGGCCAGTGCCCACTCCCGGCCGAAGCCGCGGGATGTGCCGGTAATGAACCAGATCTTGGCGCTCATGTGGTGTCTCCTCATGTGGTGGGGTTCGGGTCAGCGCGGCTCAGTCAGCGCTGATCTGGTGGCGGAAGCGGTCACGTTTGGTGGGCAGGTCCCACAGGGTGCCCGGCCAGCACCTCCCGGTCCTTTCCTGAGCCGACGCAGGCGATCAGTTGGAGGTTACCGTCTATCGCGGCGCTCGCTGCAGACTGCGCGATTGCGACTCTCTTCGATGCCATCTCAGCGTTCGTCCCCACGTGGCCAACGTGTCGGGCGAGTGCCCGCCGGAGCGGTGCCTCGGCGGGCCTGCGCCTCAGTGCTTGATCGGAATGTGCGCCGCGGCCTTCGGAGGTGCGGGCTTCGCCAAGGCGAGCCGGACTTCCAGAATACCGTCGTGGTAACTCGCGGTCACGTCCTTCTCGCTAGCTCCATCGGGCAGCGGAATGGTCCGTGAAAACGAGCCGTACTGCATCTCCGAGAAGTGCTTCCCCTTCTCGTCCGTCTTGGTTTCGCTGCGCCGCTCGCCGCTGATCGTCAGCAACCCCTCGTCGACGGTGACGTGAACGTCCTTGTCCGGGTCGACGCCAGGCATCTCCGCGCGAACGACCAAGTGGCCGTCGTCGGCAAACTCCTCGAGACGCATCGGGAAGTCCTGCGTGAGGCCGAGCAACGGGAACACCGGCCAGCGCAGAAAATCAGCGAAGGATCTACCCAGCACATCGTTTGGATATCGTGGGGTGAGAGTCGTTGTGTCCGCCATGGTGACACCTCCAGTCGCTGTTGATGTTTTCATCTCATACTCGGTCAATTCAACGACTTCGTACCACCGCTGAAAGTCACAAGAATGGCGCCGAAGGTCCCAGCGAAACGGCGACGCAGCGCGCGGCTTCCGGGGCACTATGGTCAAGAAGTCTCGAAACCGAGCGAGAAGCGCGACGACGAAGCGATTCTGAGCGACCTGGCGACCGCCTCAGGCGAAGGTCTGGCCATTCTCGGCTTGAAGCCGGCCCTCTCTGAAGGACGGGTCAAACTATTGCTCATCTCGACGGAGTTGCAGAGTCAGCCGGGTGCGCTGTGCACATCCTGCCGAGCCCTGTCGTCCCCGGAAGCGATGTGTCGTATCTGTGGCGCGCCGACCGCACCGGTTGACGACATTGTCGAGGCGGCTGTGGAGCGGGCGGTCCACAGCGGAGAGTGCCGTTTCGTTCGCGGCGAATATCTTGATGCCGCAGAACGTATGCTGGCCGGGGTCTGTGTCGGCTTCCTTCTCCAGGGGCGTGCCCGCATCCTTCACTCCGGCCGGCATTGAGGCGATCGGGCTGGTCAACGCCAAACCTTACGCGCTGATAATCAGCAAGCTGACAACGAGCAAGCAAGAGCAGGCCGTACTCTGCGCGGACCCGCACACTCAGGCCACATTCATACTCTTCAAACTCGGTGTTTACCAAGACGGATTCTTCAATGGCTCGATCAGGGTGTTCTTCAACGCTGAGCACATCGCGATCTTCGACATTATCCTCAAGCCCGCCCAAGGAAAGGGCGCGGCCATCAACGCCGTAGGTCAAATCGTCTGCCCTTAGCTCTGCCCCGGGGACATGCGGGCTTATCACGTGTGGCACGGCGAGATTCAGGACCGCCGGCGCACCCGCCAAGTGACGTCGCCCTCGCTCACCCCAGCGTGCAATTAACACACCAGAACCGGGCGACCGAAGCGGCTCAGCTCGCAGCGACCACCGTGTGGGACACCGGAACCGTGGCGCGGAGTGTGGTCCCCCGCCGAGGGTCGACTCGACTTGGAGCTTGCCCCCGAGGGCATCCAATCGCAAGCGGGCAATTAGCGCGCCAGAAGGATCTCGTTCACGGGTGTCCTGGGCTGGGCACATAGGGCGCATTCAGCGTCTGAAAGACGCCTCGGCGCGAGAACCTACCAGGCTCGTTCAGGGAATGACCCGCCCGGAGATCGAGCGCGCCCTCGACGTGCTCTTCATCCTCCACGCTGACCACGAGCAGAACTGCTCCACCAGCGCAATGCGGACCGTTGGGTCGTCGCATCCCGACCCCTACTCCGCGACCGCCGCGGCGGTTGCGGCGCTCTACGGCCCCCTGCACGGCGGAGCCAATGAGGCTGTGGTCCGCATGATCGAGCGCATCGGATCGGTGGACCGCATCCCCGACTTCATTGCGGGCGTCAAGGCGGGGAAGGAACGTCTCATGGGCTTTGGGCACCGCATCTACAAGAACTACGACCCGCGTGCCAAGGTGATCAAGCGCATGGCCGACCAGGTCCTGAGCGTGACCGGTTCGTCGCCCCACCTCGATGTTGCATCCGAGCTCGAGAAGATCGCCCTCGAGGATGAGTACTTCGTCAGCCGCAAGCTGTATCCCAATGTCGACTTCTACAGCGGCTTCATCTACCGCGCTCTGGGAATCCCGGTGGAGATGTTCCCCGTGCTCTTCGCGGTCGCACGCACGGCGGGATGGCTCGCGCAATGGGAGGAGTCGCTGCTCGATCCGGAGCAGAAGATCTCGCGGCCGCGGCAGGTCTACGCGGGCAGCCCACGCCGCGCGTATGTGCCGGCCGACCAGCGGCGCTGACGCCGGCCGATCCGCGAGCGACGCTACTGATCACCAGTTGGAAGCAGACGTTGATGCACCCCTCGACGCCGATTGATGCCTGACTCGACGTCGCGAGCCGGTGAGGAGCGCGCATCGGACCGGATTGCCGTCAACGGCGTCGACCATGACATTGGCGCAGCGGCGGATCTCCGTCTGCTCGACTGGCTGCGCGAGGCCGTCGGGTTGACCGGCACGAAATAGGGCTGCGGCGAGTCGGCGTGCGGCGCCTGCAGCGTACTCATCGATGGAGCGTTCGCCCGCGCGTGCGCCGTCGCGACCGGCGACGTCGCCGGGCGGTCCGTCACCACGATCGAAGGCTTGACGCGGAACGGCACTCTCATTTCGTCCAGCAGGCGTTTCTCGACGTGCCGTCAGGGCCCATGCTTCAGTGAGCGTTTGCCGCGTGCGGCGCATTTGCGGTAAGGTTTGCCCACCGGGGGTAAGAGCCGAGACAACGAGGGGAGGCCAGGTCAACAGCCTGAGCGGAAGGGGGGCTCCGACCGACCGGTTAGCGAGACCTCGCCGCCCACCCACCTTGGCCTGGGCGGCAGGTCCCGCGCCATATGCGACTATCGGATCCGTTCCGTCCAGGAGCGGAGCCTGCTCTACTGCTAGCTGGCGATCGCCGAGGCCGTCGCCGGATCAGTGATCGAGCGGACGCTGAGGGACGAGATGAGACCCCCAGCGAGCGAACTTTGCCGCAAAGACGACGCGAGCGCCGCTACTCGCTCTCGTATTTGAAGGAGACGTTGAGCCGGGTGCGGAAGCGAGCGACCTTGCCGTCCGCGACGGTGAGATCGAGCCTGACGACCTCCGCGATGCGCAGGTCGCGTAGCGACGAAGAGGCGGTCTCGATGGCGACCTGGGCAGCCTTCTCCCAGGATTCGGTACTGGTCCCGACCAACTCGGTGACGCGATAGACGCTCTCGGCCATGGCGGTACTCCTGGACTGTGGATGCAGAGAGCGGCATTGTCGCGGATCGTAGGCAGCGTCGTTGTCGCCGTGGAGATCGATGAGAGAGCGAGCCGATAGCCCCCGCGGTGCCACAACGGCCTCGCCGGTGACTGTCCTCAGGGACGCTGACGACGTCACCGGATCCGCCGCACGGCCTCGCGGGCCCGCCGCTGCTGAAGCTGACCGCGACGGCCGAGCTGGATCACAAGGCGCTCCACGGTCTCCCGCGCGTCGGCGATCAGCAGCACGGCGGGGTCGTCAGCGGCAATCGCTACCGAAGCGAGGATGTCGAGGCGGCGGAGGACGGCGCGAGCGTCCCGGAGCAACATCGCGGTCCGTTTCGCGTCGGCGCCCGCGGTCACCGGATCGGGCCGGGTCATGCGGTGGGGTTTGCTCGCCGCGGTGTCGCCTCCGTGATAATGAGGCGATGGCGGGCGACCGTGAGGAGGTGGCGGAAACAGCACCCGCGGCGTCTGAAGAGGCACATGAAGCGCTTGAGCATACAGCCGAGAACGCCATCCTTCGGCGCCTGATTCGTCGGTGCTCTCTGGTGATGCCAACGCCGATGCCAATTCAGAGTCGGAGCCGGTCGGTTGCTGTCGGTCCGACACTCGCGTTTGTCCTGAACGGCGGTCAAGCCTCGGTGTTAATGCTGGCATGGCGCTGTCGGGCAAGACTTCGCTGCCGCACCCCAGCGTGTCTCTATGAAGAGGGCCGTGCTGTCAAGGAAATGGGTGAGATCGGTTACTCACGGCGTTTTCGCCGGCAGGCGTGGACATGCGGGCGTTAGTAGCGTTCAGCCCGACCGACACGATGCCGCGTGGTGGGATGATGTCGTGCGTGTCGTGGCTTGCTCATCGAGCGACTGCGTGATCGAGCCGACGGGCGCCGAACGTCATCCGGTGTCTCCGACATCGCTGAGGGCCGTCCAACAGGGGCCAGCGCTCATATCCATTAACCACGGATCCACCTTCCTCGTGTGCGCGGCGGACAGCTCCATCGAGTCCCTTGCCGGCCAGGGCCAGGGCCTCTACGCCAACGACACCCGCTTCCTCTCGCGCCACCGGCTCCGGCTCAATGGGCGTTCTCTGCGCGTGGTGTCCTCCAGCCGCCTCTCCTTCCAGCGTGCGCGCTGGACGCTGATGGCTTCGGAGGTGGCTTCGTTGGGCGGCGACGTCGCCGACGTACGGGTCACGGTCGTGCTGGACCGCGTGATAAGCGCCCAACGGCTGCACGAAGACCTGACGGTGCAAGCCTACGGTGGCCAGCCTGTGGTTCTGCTGCTGGAGGTGGTCCTGTCCAGTGACTTCGCTGATCTCTTCGAGGTGCGGACCGAGCGCTGGCAGCGCCGCGCTGGGCTCGTCACGACCTGGCGCGCGCAGCAACTGGAGAACCAATACCAGCGTGACGGCTTCGTTCGCCGTTGCCTGGTGCGAACCGACAACTCTCCTCGGGCCACCTATGCCAACGGCGAGCTTCATTTTCCCATCGATCTCAAGCCGGGTCGGCCCTGGCGCGCCTGCCTCCAGTACGACCTGCTCACCTCTCGGCGAGCGCGGCCGGCGCTGGCAGCATGCCCCGTCGAGAGCCCGCTGATCGACCGAGCCGAAAGGCTGCGCCGGCGCTGGCGCCGCACCGTGTCCCGGGCCGTCCCCGCCGATCCGCGGATGCTGCAGGCGTACGAACAGGCGGTTGAGGACTTCGCCGCGTTGCGCCTCTACGACCTCGACTTCTCCCCGGACGTCTGGTTGCCGGCCGCGGGGATCCCCTGGTTCGTCGCCGTCTTCGGGCGCGATTCTCTGATCGCCTCGCTCCAAGCTCTGCCCGTGCATCCCCTCTTCGCCATGGGCACCCTGCAGAAGCTCTCCATGTGGCAGGCGACCCAGGACGACCCGGTCCGCGATGCTGAGCCGGGCAAGATCTGCCACGAGATGCGCGTGGGGGAGTGGGCGCAGTTCCACACAATCCCGCACTCCCCTTACTACGGCACCGCCGACGCTACGCCTCTGTATCTGCTGTTGCTGGCAGAAACGTACCGGTGGTTGGGCGACGCCGAGCAGCTGCGGCCGTTCCGCGGCACCGCCGAGCGCTGCCTCGACTGGATCGACCGCTATGGTGACCGCGACGGCGACGGGTTCCAGGAGTACGCACCACGGACAGACGCCGGCTACCGCAACCAGAGCTGGCGGGACGCCGACGACGGTGTGTTGGATGAGCGAGGAGGCTTCCCGCCGCACCCCATCGCCACCTGCGAGCTCCAAGCCTATGTGTATGCAGCCAAGAGAAACGTGGCCGATCTCTTCGAGGCCTGGGGCGATGTCGCCCGCGCTCACGAGCTGCGCGACCAAGCCGAAGTGCTGCGTCTGCACTTTCTCGAGGCTTTCTGGCTCGAGTCAGACGACACTGTGGCCTTTGCGCTGGACGGACGCAAGCGAGCTCTGCGCACGGTGACCTCCAACCCCGGCCACGTGCTTTGGCAGGGGATGCTCGACAAGCAGCGCGGCCAGCGTGTGGCGGAGCGGCTGATGAAGCAGGACTTGTTCAGCGGCTGGGGTCTGCGGACGCTGTCGAGCGACCACCCCGCCTACGATCCGCACGCCTACCAGCGCGGCTCGGTTTGGCCGCACGACACCATGATCGCCGCTGCCGGGCTGCGACGCTACGGCCGCGTCGACGACGCGTGGCGGCTCGTCGACGGGCTGCTTGCCGCGGTGATCTCGTTCGAGCGTGCGCAGATGCCGGAGCTCTTCACCGGACTGCCCCGCCAGCGACCCGGAGTGCCCGTACCCTACGAGCAGGCCAACGTTCCCCAAGCCTGGGCGGCGGGCGCCATCTTTCACGCCGTGCGTCTGCTGCTCGGACTGGAGCCGGACGCGCCCGGTCGACGGATCTACATCGACCCCATCCTGCCGCCCTGGTGCCCAGAGCTGAAGCTGGACAACGTGCGCGTTGGCGACCATCGCCTCACGATCAGGGCCTGGCGCCGGCCCGACGGTTCATGCGACGCCAGCATCGATGGCGGGGGAGCGGGTATGGCTCTGGTGATCGGGCAGCCACCCTGGCTGAAGCTGCCCGCTTCCTAACCTGAGCACCGTGTCAGATCCACTCCTGAGTGGATGGCGTCGGCCGGTAAGGGAGGCCTCAACGCTCTCGTAGAGACGGAGGTAGGCGTCGGCCATGACCGCGGGGCTGAACCGGGCGCGGGTGAGAGCGGCGCAGCGCTCTGGTTCGATGGAGCCGGCGCGACGCACTGCCGCGACCATCTCGTCCACGTCGTGGACGAGGAAGCCAGTCAGCCCTTCGTCGATCAGCTCTGGCGCAGCGCCCCTGGCCATGCTGATCGCCGGGGTGCCACTGGCCATCGCCTCCACGACGGACAGACCGAACGGCTCTTCCCACTGGATCGGCGCGAGCAGCGCGGTGGCATGCGCCAGCAACCACGCCTTCTCGTGGCCTGAGACGTTGGCGAGGTGGATCACGCGGTCGCCGTCGACGGCGGGAGAGACCTGGCGGTGGAAGTAATCGCGTCCCAGCGACGTGAACTCGACCTTGCCGGCCAGAATCAGTCGCAGGCCGGTGCGCCGCGCAACCTCGATGGCGAGATGTTGTCCCTTGTCCGGGCAGATGCGGGCCAGGCAGACGAGGTAGGGCTCCGTCTCATCGCGTTTCCGCACCGCGAGGCTGCGCACGGCCACGGCATTGGGCACGGTGCCAATCCAAGGCAGCTTGGGCGCCGATCGCCGCTGGCTTTCGCTGATGGCGGCCAGACCCACTTGGCCGCGTAGCGCCATGTAGAAGGCGCTGTCCGGTTCGCGAATCGATCCGTGCACGGTATGGAGGACGGGCGCCACGCCCAGCTGCACGCTGCCCAGCAGGGTGGCGAAGCCCACGTGATCGTGGATGACGTCAATGGCGCCGCGGTGGCCGATGCTCTCCAAGACCCTCGTCGCGTAGGTCAGCTCGCGCAGTCGTTCATCCGGCTGCCCAAGGTCCGCTCTCCAGGCGAGAGGGGAGTGAATCACTGCACGCGGATCTGAACCCTCGGCGGCGAACAGCGTGACCCGGTGCCCACGCGCGCGCAACTCCGTGGTGAGCAGGGACACGACCAGCTCGATGCCCCCGTATCCCTCGGGTGGGACCGGGTACCACGGCGGCGCCAGTACGACGATGTGTCGGCGCAATGACCGGGGAGCAGGAGCAGGGACGGCCGCCAAGGCGAATGGAGTTATCGACGTCATTGCAGCGGGCCCGGAGCGCGTGTTGAGTCGAGGGGGCCGACGCTGCCATGGTGTGGCTGCGCCTCGTAGAAGTCGCGCAGCACCTCGAGCTGACGATGCACGGCCCCCTCGTTCCAGCCGTGGCCTTGATCGCCATCGATGAACATGCGGACGTTCGGCGGACTAACGATCCGTTCGCCCAGTCGGTTCACGTCAACGAGTCGCTCCTCCCAGGAGAATTTATCAGAGTGGTTCCAGTACGCGCGGCGAGGAAATCGACGTCGTCCCGCCGCATGCATTCCCTGAGCCATCGCCCCTGGCCGCCCAAGGATCCGCACGTCGCTGGTTCTCAAAGTTCACCCGGGCCGTTCGTTCGCCCATGTCGCATTCCACGATGACGACGCGCTCGAACAGGGCGCCGCTCTGCCGCTGACGGCTGAGCTACACGACCGGTGGTTCCCAGAGAGGTCGAAGGCCCCACTGCGCGACCGCGTGGCCCTGCTCTGAGCGGAGCGTCGCAGTTGCGGTTGCGGCGAATGTGCCAAACGCAATTTGCCAGGCCCAGGTGAACCTCTGGGCCACGCTGTTGTCGACTGGCCAGCTCAAGCAGTCATCTGTTGTGGTGGACGCAGCGGCCGAGACGGCTTCGCGCTTTGGCCTTGTTCTGCAACAACGCTGGATCCGCGGATGCCGAGCATTGGACACATTTGACCGCGGCAATTGGAACGATGCGCAGGTTCTCGCTGATGAGCTCCTCGCCGATGTGGAGGCTGGCTCGCCGCATTACTCGGCTCCTACCCTGTACGCGATTCGCGCACTCATCCGGATCGCTCGGGACGACGTGGCCGGCGCGCTTGCAGACACGGAGCAGGCAACGAACCTTGCTCGCCTCGTCAAGGATCCGCAGATCCTCTATGCGACATTGGCAATTGCCGCTCACGTTTCCCAGGAGACAAGGAACCTGGAGCGCGCAGCAGTGTTAGCCGACGAGCTCCTCTCGGCTCTGCGAACGGGGGGAGAAAGCGGTGGAGCTACCGACGCTTTCCATATGCTCGCGTGGACGCTGTCCGCGCTGGGCCGAAGACAGGAGTTGATCGATGTCCTGCCCACCTACGATGTCCCGTGGGTACACGCCGAGCTGTGCTGCGACGCGTGTGATGACGCCGTGACGCTCGCCGTTGTGCTCGATCGCCTCGAAGACCATCCGGCCGCCCGCTCCCTGAGCTCAGGCGGGTACCGGCGTGTCGCGGGGTGCTTGGATGCTTCCATGGCTCCATCTTCTCCAAGTGGTGGAGCCTCCAGCTTCCCCAGAGCGGTTCAGCTTAGCCAACGCGGTTTCGGCGCCAGCGACCCAAACCCGAGTCGATCTGCTCGAGCGTGGACGGCACCGCTGTCGCCTGCATGACAGACGTCGGCGCCCGCTGTGCTACAAGATCGTGTACGCCCCAGCGCGACGACCCGAACCGATGGGGACTTATGGGAGACGACCGTGTCGGACAGAACAATCCCGGTTGCAGCTAACGGAGCAAGCGTGACCCGCCGCGGACGCCGCCTCCCGCGATGCGCCGTGGCCGCCCTTTGTGGGATGGCCGCGGTCGCTTGCGGCGGTGGAGCGGCACCCGGTCCCACCCCGAGTCTGCCGTCGGCATCGTCCGGCATGACCTTCAGCGAGCTCGCGGCGGGGCGGTTCGACTCAGCGGCGACGGGCAGCCAATTCCTGCGAATCGTGCAATTTGTCCAAGCACCGAACCAGCACGTTGCATCAAAGAAACACCAGGCGGGCATCATTTACGTGGCGACCGGCGAGCAACGTCTCACCTACACCCTGATTGGAACAAGCGTCGACATCCATGCGGGCACGGCGCTGTTCCTGGAGGATGTCAACCACTCGCACGCCACCCTCCCACCCGAAATGAGCAAGTGGTACTTCATCGCACTGTGGCCGGATACGCCGCAGAGCCAAACGCTCGTGCCGCCGGCAACGCAAGTGTTCCAGACCGAGGATCTTCCGCTGAACGCACTGCTGCCGGGGTCGTACACCGAGACGCTCCGCAGGGTGACGCTCCAGCCTGGCGGTCGGAGCCCCGCGCACCGCTTCGGTGGCCTTGAGGTGGTGTTCGTACTGGACGGAACGCTCAAGGTTGACGTCTCCGGCCAGGCGCCGGTGCAACTGCCCCTCGGTCAGGCAACGTACGTCGCACCCCAAACCCTGACCCAGGAAGTGGCCACGGGAAGCCAGAAGGTCGACTACCTGGCGTACTTCGTCACGCAACAGGGAAAGCCGTTCGAGACTGACGCGACCAGTGCTCCCCCAGGCTAACCGATGCGACGGATCCGGTTCGCATCACTGTCCGCGATAAAGAGGGTGCCGTCGGAGTCGACGGCGACCCCGAGTGGCAGGGAGAGCCCGGCTGCGGTCGCGACCACGTGGTCGCCGGTAAACCCGTGCATTCCGTCGCCGGCCACCGTCCTGATGCTGCTGGCGTTGTTGTTGACGTAGAAGACGACTTCGCGCACACGGTTGTTGGCCGCGTCTGCGATGAACAGGTGACCAGCTCCGTCGACCGCGAGGCATCCACCGCCACTGGTTGCGAGGTCAAGTGTGGCGAGAAACGCCGGGCCGTTGTCTTCCGTGAAGCCTGCATTGTTGTTGCCGGCGATCGTGTGTATGGAGCCGCCTGCGTCAACAACGCGCACACGGTTGTTCCCGACGTCGGCGATGTAGATGTTGTCCTCCGCATCCACTGCCACACATTGCGGGCTGTCGAGTTCCGCGTTTGTGGCCGGGCCGCCGTCGCCTTGGTAGGACGCTTGCCCGGTGCCGGCCACGGTTGTGATGATCGCATTCGCCATGGTGGGGTTGGGAGTGAGCATGCGGACGCGGTTGTTCGCCTTGTCGGCAATGATGATCGTCCCGTTTGTTCCCCCGAACCCGATTGCCACGCCCGTCGGATCGTTGAGGGCGGCGTGGATCGCCAGAACGTTGTCACCTCCGTCCCCCTGATGACCCGATCCCGCGATCGTAGTGATCGTCCCGCCTGGTGTCACTTCGCGGATACGGTTATTCAGCGAGTCCGCGATGAAGACATCACCGACACTGTCGATGGCGATCGATTGAGGGCCGTTGATCGCTGCGGCGATGGCTGGCCCGCCATCGCCTGTGAATCCGGCGACACCAGTGCCCGCGATCGTGGTCACGGTCCCATTCTTATTGATCCTTCGCACCCGATTGCCGTCCACGAAATTGACGCGGCCATCCGGGTCAAGAGCGACGGCAACGGGATGATCAAGTTCGGTGGCCGTGGCTTGCTTCCCGTCCGGTCCGTCACCGCTGACACCGGTGCCGGCCAGGGTGACGATCTGCGAAACCGGCCGCGCCGCGACGCTCGGATGCCGAAGAACGAGCACCAGGAGCGCCGCGACCACAACGGCCAGGCCCGAGGCTCCAACGATGAGATAGCGACGACGATTTCGCCTGCTTTCGATCGTGAGCCGACCCTCGGGCCAGGTCACTCTGAAGAGCTGTATCTCTCCTGGCACCCCTTTGAGCGGGCGAGCTCCGAGGTCGATGAACCCGTACTCGGAGCCCCTGACGACGTCGCGGATCGTGCTGCTGACCAGCACCTCCCCAGCACCGGCCTGTGCGCAGACGCGGGCTCCGATGTGTACAGCGATGCCTCCCAGCTTGGCGCCCGTTTTCTCAACCTCGCCCATGTGAATGCCGGAACGGACCTCGAGGCCCTTGGTCCGCACCTCCTCGGAGAGCGTGCGGGCGCAAGCAATCGCATCAGCCGGATGATCGAACACGGCGAAGAAGCCATCGCCGGCGTCATCGATTTCGCGACCCCGTGTCCTGCGAAGCGCTCCCCTGACCATGGCGCGATATGTGGCCAGCAAGTCCCGCCACTGGCGGTCGCCGATTCTGGCTGCCAACTCGGTCGACGACACGATGTCGGTGAAGAGCACGGTTGCCAGTCGCCGGCCAGAGCGGCTGGTCCTGGAATGCATGGTCGGTATTCTCTGCTGGTCGGCCGTGCGACAGGAAGATCGCGATACAGCGGCGGCGCCGAATGAGGCTCCGGTCGGCCATTCCCGGCGTCACTGTCCGTTTTGGCAAGGATGACGCATCCCGCTCGAGTTCCGGGCGTGGGCGTCGATCCGGAAGTCGCCGGCCCGGCGTGCCTTCTCGCTCGGCCCTGTCGGGGGCCTGCAGCACGCACTCGAGGAGCGCGCGCGACGTGCTGAAGGTGACGCTGGCGGCGGGCCTACGACCGCGGTGGTGAAGAGCCCGCGCGGGGGCCGCGACGCTATGCTCGGGGGCGCTCCCGGAACGTCAGCCGCCGGTGAGGCGGACTCGAGGACATTTGAGTCCGCAGGAGTTGTGACGGGTCGCCGCTGCGCACGCATGAACCAGGAGGGGTCTTCGTGATGATGGATCAGAACCCCGCGCTGAGAGGCGTTGGCAGCACCAAGCCGGTCACCCGGCTCGGCATTGCAATCGGGACGAGGAGCTCGGTCGCGTGATGACCGTCGGACGCAGGAAGTTGGCCGGCGTCTCCCGGCGAGTCAGAGATTCGAGCCAAGCCTTCGCAACAGTGCAACGCAACCCCACTCTGCGTCGCGCGCTGCTGGCGTTCGGCTTTGCGTGGACCGCAGAATGGACATTCACGGTCGCGCTGGGAGTAGTGGCATTCCACAACGGCGGGGCGACCGCTGTCGGGGTGGTCGCGTTCGCGCGGATGGCACCCGCGGCGCTGCTCGCACCGATCTCGATCGCAGTTGCCGATCATTTCGGGCGCGGCCACTTATTGGTGTATGCGAGCCTATTACGCGCTGGCGCGATTGCCGCCGCAACTCTGATGCTCGCTGTCAGTGCACCGCTCGTCACGGTATACGCACTTGCCGTCTTGGCTACCGCCGCATTCATAGTCTTTCGTCCGGCTCACTCGGCGCTGCTCCCAGCGCTCTGCAGCGACCCGCTCGAGCTCACGAGCGCCAACGTCGTGCGGGGGCTGCTCGACTCAGTGGGTACGCTCGTAGGATCCCTTGCTGCGGCCGGGCTCATCGCATTCTCCGGCACGATTGCGCCTCTCGCCTTTGCTGCCGTGCTCTCACTCGGAGCCGGCGCGTTGCTGGTCCACCTTTCGTACGACCGACCTCATCACCGGTCCCCACTGGAGTTGCGACGGATCGGCATCGAGATGACCGCCGGCTTCCATGGCCTCTGGCGTTATCGTGATGCCGGCCTGCTCATCGGCCTCGCCTTGGCCCAGACCTTCACCCGTGGGTGTCTCAACGTCTTCCTCGTTGTGGTGCCCTTCGAGCTCCTCCACACTGGCGAGACCGGGGTGGGGCTGATGACGGCCGCCGTGGGGGCTGGCGCCGTCGCCGGTTCGCTCGGGGCATTGGTGATCGTTAGCGGCCGACGCCTCGCGGCTATCGAGGGCATCGGAGTCGCGTTGTGGGGCCTCTCGCTCAGCCTCTGCGGCGCCCTTCCGTATCAACCGACGGTCGTCGTCCTGATGTGCCTGATCGGTGTGGGGAACGCTCTCGTCGATGTTGGCCTGTTCACGCTGCCCGCGCGGCTCGTACCCTACGAGTTGCTCGCGAGCGTCTTCGGCGCGTTCGAGAGTCTCGCAGCAGTCACAGTCGCGATCGGATCGCTCATCACCCCTTTCGCCATCGAGCTCCTCGGCGTCCGCGGTGCCCTTGCCGTTCTTGGCATTCCTGCCTTTGCGCTCGCTGTCCTGGCGCGGCGGCGCCTGCGCAGCATCGACGGATCGATCATCCATCGGGACAGCGAGATCACGGTGCTCAAGAGAGTGACCATCCTCAGACCGCTGCCGATGCCGACGATCGACAACCTCGCGGCCCATGTTGAAATCACGGGCGTCGCGGCTGGACGAGAGGTCTTTCGGCAGGGAGATGCTGGTGATCGCTTCTACGTGATCGAGGATGGCGAGGCCGACGTGATCGGCGACGGTTGCTTGGTGAGCATTCTCGAGTCGGGCGACTGTTTCGGCGAGATCGCGCTGTTGCGGGACACGCCGCGAACCGCGACCATACGCGCGCGGACGCCGCTTCGCCTCTACTCACTCGCACGACCTGAATTCCTTCTCGCCCTGAACGGGTTCTCAGCGAGCGCGCGCGAAGCTGATGCCCTGTTGCGCGACCGGCTCGCGAGTTTTACCCCGCGCCAACCCGGCGTCTAGGGTGCGGCCTGGCCGGTGCGATCCATCCGCGCTTCCATCACTACGCGCACCTTCTCTGCGACATGGGGAAACTCACGAATCATTGCTCGGAAGTTAGCCGCGGTCATGACGCCTGCTCGCATCGGAGAGGTGGTTTCGACGGACGAGGTGCGGCGCGGAGCCGCAAGAAGGGCGATCTCACCGAAGAAATCGCCGGCGCCAAGATCGTTGACGTGGACGCCTTCGATGCTCACAGCCGCGGACCCACTCTGGATCACGACGAACTCGTAGGCGAACGTCCCCTCGTCCAGGAGCTTCTTGCCAGCTGGCAGGACCACCTCGTCGACCAATTGGGCGAGTTGCTCCAGTTGGCGATTGGACAGGCCGCTAAACAGCGGAACCGTCTTCAGCCGCTTCACGTCCATTTGGTCGGTCTCCTTGCACCTGTCAGGCTCGAATCCTATGGTCTGAATGCCACATATTGTGGCCCTCCAGGGGATTGTCCCGAGCCAAGTCTTTCGGGCGCCGAGAACCCACCCGCCCCCATAGCGGCTTCTGATCTCCGCCGCCGAAATCGGATCAGAGCGTCGCAGAACGGTGGCGGACACTCCTAGTCGGCATCGTGTGATGCCAACGGCGATGCCGATCGCATCGAAAAGAGGCATGCACGCGCTGGTCTACCGCCGCAGCCTGTCCTTGCGAGCCTCACGCGGCCGAGGATCAAGCTGTATGCCGAAGCCCGAGCAACGCTGCAAGGCCGCCTTCGGGCCGTGCTGACTGTCGTCTACCTCATCTTCGATGAGGGCTACACGGCGAGCTCGGGCGACGGGCTTGTCCGCGAGGACCTCTGCACGGAGGCTATCCGCCTCGAACGGCTCCTGGCCGAGCTCATGCCAGACGAACCGGAGGTCACGGGACTGCTCGCGCTCCTGGCAAGAAGGTGGCTCGCGTCGAAGTGGCACGCAAACTCGCCCCGGATCGATATCCGCTCCCCGAGTGCCGTCGACCCGGTGACGTCGCAGAAGATCACAGCCCCACAGCCCGCGCAGCCGGCCATCGCCCGAGTATAGGCACCACCCAGCCCGCGCTCGAGGAGGCTATCGAGTGTCTTGGTACGGCGTCGATTGCGATGGACAGTTTGGTCGGCGAGGATGAGTGCGGCGAAGGCGCCTGTGCGCTGACCGCCCCCTCGGCGTTGCCGCCGGCGCAGGGACTGGAGGTGGGGGTCTGCCCGTAGCTGGCTCGGGCCTGCCGGACGGAGGGACGGTCCCGAACACGACATGGCCCTGCGTGCCCCCCGTGACCTCATAGACGCATGGACCGGCCTTCCCTGCGCTCTGTGGCAAGTAGCCATTGCCTGTGCCCCTAGATGGAGCCGGCATTCCTCCACGCCGAGGAGCTCTTCCGTGAGCTCGGCCTGCCCTTCCGGCTCGCGGTGGCTCATTTGGAACACGCGAAATGGCTTACCGAGCTGGGCCGCAGGTCGGAAGCCGACGCGCTGCGATCCGCGGCGCGTGCGGTGTTCGAGCTCCTCGAGGCGCGTCCCTGGATCGAGCGCGCGGCCATCGGGGCCACGGCGGAGATCGCCGCTCAGCGATGAGGGATACCTCGTCAGTCCATCGACGGAACGATCAGACCGGCGGTCGCTTCTC
>Ga0208849_1001428_pt1 | contig 16726 bp, 13 predicted proteins | sample NGESurdeep072012_10_FD_184470 | JGI IMG/M metagenome (GOLD analysis project Ga0208849, IMG submission 184470) | Arctic peat soil microbial communities from Barrow, Alaska - NGEE Surface sample 53-3 deep-072012 (SPAdes) | ecosystem: Environmental > Terrestrial > Soil > Wetlands > Peat ...
TAGTGCGGCTTGCGGGCCAGCGCCGCATCCAGATTGAATTCGCGGCGCGCGCTGTTGCCCGAGGTCACCATCAGCGGCGGCAGCCGTTCGAGTCCGGTCAGCAGCCGTTCGGTCTCGGGCCGGCCGTGCAGTTCGACGTAGCCGACCACGACATCGACACCTGCGAGCCGATCGCGCTGGGCGGCCTCGAGCATTGCATAGCTCTTGCCGACCCCGGCATTGGCGCCGAAAAATATGGTCAGCCGGCCGCGCAGCGCACGCAGCGATGAGGCCTGCACCTGGGCGAGCAGTTGATCCGGATCGGGCCGGCTATGGTCCATCTAATGCGAGATTGAGCTCCAGGACGTTGACGCGAGGCTCGCCGAAAAGACCCCATTGGCGCAAGCGCGTGTGCGCGGCGATCAGCTCAGCCACGGATTGCGGGCTGAGGCCGCGCACGCGGGCCACCCGCGCCAGCTGGTACTGCGCCGCGGCCAGGCTGATGTCCGGATCCAGTCCGCTCCCCGAAGCCGTGACCAGGTCGACCGGAATCGGCAGGACATTGTCCGGGTCGATCTTTTGCAAGGCGGCGATGCGTGCCTGCACCGCATCGATCTGTGCCGGATTGGTGGGCCCCAGATTCGATCCGCCGGAGGCCAGGCCGTTGTAGGGTTGCGGCGTGGTCGCCGACGGGCGCGGCCAGAAATAGCGCGGCTGATCAAAGGGCTGCCCGATCAGGTCGGAGCCGACCAGCTGGCCTTTCACGCTGATCAATGAGCCGCCCGCTGCGCGCGCGCAGCACAGCGCGGCGATGCCGGTGACGGCCAATGGGTATACCAGGCCGGTGAGCACCGTGAACACCAGCAGACTCAGCAGCGATTGCAGCAGTAGTTTAGTCATGGCAGCGATCCTCAGGCCCAGTGCGCCGCCGCCAGGACCATGTCAATGAGCTTGATGCCGATGAACGGCACGATCAGTCCTCCCAGGCCGTAGATCAGCAGATTGCGCCGCAACAGCGCATCGGCCCCTACCGGCCGGTAACGCACGCCACGCAGGGCCAGCGGTATCAGCGCGATGATGATCAAGGCATTGAAGATCACCGCCGACAGGATGGCGCTGTCGGGACTCGCCAGGTGCATGATGTTGAGCGCATTGAGGGCCGGATAAGTGCTGGCAAATGCCGCCGGAATGATGGCGAAATACTTGGCGACGTCGTTGGCGATGCTGAAGGTCGTAAGCGCGCCGCGCGTGATCAGCATCTGCTTGCCGACCGCGACCACCTCGATTAGCTTGGTCGGATTGGAGTCGAGATCCACCATGTTGCCGGCCTCTTTGGCGGCCTGCGTACCGGTATTCATCGCCACCGCCACATCGGCCTGGGCCAGCGCCGGAGCATCATTGGTGCCGTCGCCGCACATGGCGACCATGCGTCCCTGCTGTTGCTGCTCGCGAATCAACGCCAGCTTCGCCTCGGGCGTGGCCTCGGCCAGGAAATCATCGACACCGGCCTCGGCGGCGATGGCCGCAGCCGTCAGCTTGTTGTCACCGGTGATCATGACGGTGCGGATGCCCATGCGGCGCAGTTCCGCGAAACGCTCGCGAATGCCGCCCTTGACGATGTCCTTGAGTTCCACCACGCCGAGCGCCCGCGCATCCTCGGCCACCACCAGTGGCGTGGCGCCCTGGCGCGCGACGGTTTCGACTGCGCGCTGCACTTCCGGCGGCAGCGCGCCGCCCTGCTCCTTAAGCCAGCGCTCCACCGCGTCGGCGGCGCCTTTGCGGATTCGGCCGCCGTCGAAGTCAACGCCGCTCATGCGTGTCTGCGCGCTGAAGTTGATGAATTGCGCACCCAGGGCCTGGATGTCGCGGCCGCGAATACCGTGCTGCTGCTTGGCCAGTACCACGATCGAGCGCCCCTCCGGCGTTTCGTCGGCCAGTGAGGCCAGCTGCGCCGCGCCGGCCAGGTCCTCGATGCTGACGCCAGGGGCAGGAATGAAACGCGAGGCCAGCCGGTTGCCCAGCGTGATGGTGCCGGTCTTGTCCAGCAGCAGCACGTCGACGTCGCCTGCGGCTTCGACCGCACGTCCCGAGGTCGCAATCACATTGGCCTGGATCATGCGGTCCATGCCGGCGATACCGATTGCCGACAGGAGCCCGCCAATCGTGGTCGGAATCAGGCACACCAGCAATGCCACCAGCACGGTAATGGAAATCGGTGTGCCGTGGCCGGCAGAGGCAACGCTGTAGAGCGAGAACGGCAGCAGGGTCGCGGTAGTCTTCAGGAAGATCAGAGTCAGCCCGGCGAGCAGGATCGCCAACGCGATCTCATTGGGCGTACGGGCGCGCTTGGCATTCTCAACCATGGTGATCATGCGATCGAGAAAGGCCTCGCCGGGATTGGCGCTGATACGTACATGCAGGGTATCGGAGAGCAACCGAGTACCGCCGGTCACGGCCGAGCGGTCGCCACCGGCTTCGCGAATCACGGGCGCGGACTCGCCGGTGATCGCGCTTTCGTCCACCGAGGCGGTGCCCCAGATCACCTCGCCGTCCCCGGGGACCGTGTCGCCGGCCTCGACCAGCACGATATCGCCGCGACGCAGCGCGCTCGAGGCGACCGTGGCATAACCCTCGTCGGTGCGACCATTGGGGAAGCGGCGCGCCATCACATCACGCTTGCTCGCACGCAGCGAAGCCGCCTGGGCCTTGCCGCGTCCTTCCGCCAGGCTTTCGGCGAAGTTTGCGAACAACAGTGTCGCCCAAAGCCACAGGGCGATCGCGAGCACGAAGCCGGGGCGTCCCTCCTGTGCCAGACCGCCGGTGAGTTGAATCAGCCATAGCGCTGTGATCAGCACGCTGCCCACGAGCACCACGAACATCACCGGGTTGCGCCACTGCACCCACGGCGCGAGTTTGACAAACGAATCCTTGATCGCCTGCTTGACCAGCGGCGGATCAAACAGTGGACGCGAGGTAGCGACAGTGCTCATTGGATTGCTCGATTCAGCGCACGTGAAACTGGAGTTCTTCGACGATCGGGCCGAGCGCCAGCGCGGGGAAGAAAGCCAATGCTCCCACCACCACCACGGTCGCGACCAGCAACACCACAAACAGAGGCGTGTGCGTGGCAAGCGTGCCCGCGCCCGAGGGCACGCGTTTCTTGGCCGCAAGACTGCCGGCGATCGCCAGTACCGGCACCATCAGCCAGAAGCGCGATACCCACATCACCACGCCCAGCAGCGTGTTGTAGTAGGGCGTATTGACGCTCAGGCCCGCGAAGGCGCTGCCGTTATTGTTGCCGGCGGACGAAAAGGCATACAGGATCTCGGAGAACCCATGGGCACCGGGATTGGCGATCCCGGCAAGGCCGGCGGCGCTCGATACCGCGAGCGCCGTGCCGACCAAAGCGACGAACGGCGGAATCAGGATGGCCAGCGAGGCCATCTTCATTTCAAAAGACTGCAGCTTCTTGCCGAGGTATTCCGGCGTGCGTCCGACCATGAGTCCGGCGATAAACACTGCGACGATGGCGAACACCAGCATTCCGTACAGCCCTGAGCCCACGCCGCCGAACACCACCTCGCCGAGCTGGATCAGCCACATGGGGACCAGGCCGCCCAGCGGCGTGTACGAATCGTGCATGGAATTGACCGAGCCGTTCGAGGCCGCAGTGGTGGCCGCGGCCCAGAGTGCCGAATCGGCGACGCCGAAGCGGGTTTCCTTGCCCTCCATGTTGCCGCCGGACTGCTGTGCCGAGGGCGGCTGCGCCACGCTGACCGGGTATGCCGGATTGCTGCGCCCTTCGGCCGCCGCGGTAATGGCCAGCAGCGGTATCCATAGCACTACCATGGCCGCCAGCACGGCCCAGCCCTGCCGCGTGTCGCCCACCATGCGGCCAAAGCTGTAGCACAGAGCCGCGGGGATCAGCAGGATCGCGAGCACCTCGAGAAAATTGCTCAATGGCGTCGGATTCTCGAATGGGTGTGCTGAATTGGCGTTGAAGAAGCCGCCGCCGTTGGTGCCCAGCTGCTTGATCGCAATCTGACTGGCTGCCGGTCCGAGTGGAATGGTCTGTGTGTCGACAGGGACACTCCTGGTCTCGGGATTGCCCTTGGCGTCCTTGACCGGGTTGCCTTCCGTATCCATCACCGGCTCGTCGACAATGATCGGGTTGATCAGTGACGCGGTCTGGTAGGGCTTGTAGCTCTGCACGACCCCCTGGCCGGCGAGCACCAGCGCCAGAATCAGCGACAGGGGTAGCAGCACGTACAGCGTGCTGCGGGTCATATCGACCCAGAAATTGCCGATGTGCTGCGCTTGCTTGAGGGCGAAGCCGCGGATCAGCGCGATCAGAACCGCGATGCCGGTCGCCGCGGACAGAAAATTCTGTACTCCGAGCCCGGCCATCTGCGTCAGATAGCTCATGGTCGACTCGCCGCCATAGCCCTGCCAATTGGTATTGGTCGCGAAGCTGACGGCGGTGTTGAACGATGAATCGGCCGACACGGCGCTCATCTGCTGCGGGTTCCAGGGCAGGTAGGCCTGCAGACGTTGCAACGCGTACACCGCAAGCGCACCGAGACAATTGAACAGCAGCACCGCCAGTGCGTACTGCTTCCAGCTCATCTGCGCGCAGGGCTCGACGCGGCACAGGCGATAGAGCGCTCGGTCGATCGGAGCGAAAACGCGGGTCACGCTACCGCTGCCGTCGAATACGCCAGCCATGTAGAGGCCCAGCGGCTTGACCAACAGCAACAGCGCGATCAGATAGAGCGCCAGTTGCAGCCATCCGTTGGTGGTCATCAGAATTTTTCCGCTTTGAGCATGGCGTACACCAGATAGCCGAACAGGGCGGCAGTCAGGATCAGCGCAATCCAATAGAGTGCGGTCATGGCTGACTCAACAGGCGCCCGCACAGCACCACGCCGGCCCAGGTCAGTAGCGTCAATGCGACGATCAGGCCGATAAACCAAAGATCCATAGCGCCTCCCGGATTGACAGCGCCAATGCTGCAACCGCGGGCCGTAAAAAAGCCGTATGGATTTGCCTCAATCGGGCGATTTTGAGCTTTGACATATGGATAGCCGATTGGAACTGTGCACCGCGTCGTAGGTGCGGCCCGGACACTTACCCTAGACTCCGGCGCGATGACGGCTTTCCCCCCCGAGCGTTTCCGCGCACCGGCAGACGGTGGCGTTGGCATGGGCGGCATCCGCCGCAGCGACTTCGATATCACCAACACCGTCCGGGTCAGTTCGCCGCAGGAAGTGCTGCGGGCAACGGAGCAGCTGCTCGTATCCTCCTGGCCGCACGTGGTGCTGGCACCGGTAGAGCGGGCGTTCGCGGATTTTGATGCATTGTTTGCCGGTCGCATGCCTGGGTACGCCGGCGTCGACACGGTCTATCACGACCGCCAGCACACCCTGGATGTCACGCTGGCCATGGCGCGCCTGCTCGCAGGCTATGAGCGGCAGGTCGACGCGCTCTGGAAGCTCGAAGCAGAGCGTGCCGTGCTGGGTGTCATCCTGGCCTTGTTTCACGACGTCGGCTATCTGCGGCGCAGCAGCGATCGCGAGCAGGCCAACGGTGCGGAGTTCACACGCAACCACGTCAGCCGCGGCGCGGAATTCCTGCAGCACTACCTGCCGCAGATCGGACTGCCGGGCTGGGCCGACGTGGCCGCCCAGATCATTCACTTTACCGGCTACGAACGGCCTTTCAGCGAGATCGTCACCACCGACCCGCGCGATGTCCGTCTGGGCCATCTGCTCGGTACCGCCGATATGATCGCGCAGCTTGCCGATCGCTGTTACCTGGAGAAGTGCCGCGACCGGCTGTATCCCGAGTTCGTTCTCGGCGGCGTGGCGCTATCCGCCGGCGGTGACGGGCCCGAGGTCCGATATGCCTCTGGTCTGGATCTGCTGCGACAGACTCCCGGGTTCGTGAGCAACACGCGCGTCACACGCCTGGATCGCGACTTTGATCGTGCCTATCGTTATCTTGAGATTCTGTTCGAGGGACGCAATCCCTATCTCGAATCCATCGACCGCAATATGCAGTATCTGGAGCAGGTCTTGCGCAGCGAAAGCTGGCGCATGCTGCGGCGGAATCCGCCGCTGCACGCGGCCGACCCGGAGACCCTCGGTCGCGTACGCAGCCTGATGCTGGGCTATTTCAAGAAGGCCTGGTTGCAGGATTGAGCCTGGGCGCGGACAGCGCCATCGGACTCGGGCTGGCCACGGCGCGGACATAACGGGCGTGGATGTCTCCCAGCTGCGTCCGCACCACGCCCGCGCCTGCCAACTCCACATTCCGCAAGGCATCGGCAAGCACCTCGAGCGTGAGCGCCGGCAGTGCCGGGCCCGATACCGGTGCGAAGCTCAAATGCCAGGGCTCGGGCTGGACGCCACCGCGATCGCGGTCGTACGGCTGGAAAAAACCATAGCCCTCAGCGTGTCGGGCGAGCCACTGGCCGAGCTTTGCGAACACACCATCGGCGGCGTACTCGGCCGGCACCAGCTCAGCGAGTTGCCCATTCAGCAGGGCTTTGCGGTCAATTACGTCGATCTCGGTCCCCCAGTGATGGCGGCTTGCCCCCGGCAGCGCCGACCAGTGCAGCACGGCACGCACGATATCGGCTTCGCTCATCAGCGCCGGATCCAGCGCGCGACCGTCCCGATCCAATAACGGGCGACGTCCCAGGAACTTGTCGTTCCAGATGCTCAATTGCCGGTCGAAATCGCGAAAGCTGGAGGCCGGAGTCAGATCCAGGCCATCCAGTGCGGCGGCGGCGCGCAATTCCAGGAAGGCCCGTGCCGCCTCCGGATGCAGCGTACAGGGCGGCTCCGGGAGCTCGCGCACGTGCTTTCGTGTCCGCCCGGTCAGTTGCTCTGGGTCTAGTACCGACATCGCCTGTAGCCCTGCGCCCCCACATACGGCATGATTCCGAGTCGATAGGGTACTCTGGAGGCCGGATGCGCGGCCCACAGTTTAAATATGTAATGTTGATCTTGTGCGCCGTGGTGCTCGGGGTAGCGGCGTTGCTTGATGCTCTGGCCCGCCGTTATGATTTGCCGCCATCGATCCTGGTGCTCTCCGGCGCCTGTGCGGCCTGCGCGGTCATGGTGCCGGGCTTCTGGTTCTGGCGACAGCGCAATCGACTGGATGGCACCGTCACCGGCCTGATCGGCGCCGCCCAGCAGATCAGCCGCGGCGAATTTCGTCAGGCCCTGGTCAGCACCGGGCGCGACAAGCTCGGCGAGCTGGAGCTGGCGTTCGAGAACATGCGCCAGGCGCTGCGCACCACCACTTTCACCCGTAACTACCTGCACAGCGTGCTCAACAGCATGACCGATGCGGTGTTCGTGACCACCCCGGCGGGCATCGTGCGCATCGCCAACGAGGCAGCCTACGCACTCACGGGCTTCAATGAGAGCGAGCTGATCGGCAAGGACATCGTGACGCTGCTCGAGCCTTCCGGGAACGATGAAACCGATCCGCTGCAGCTGGCGCGTGCTGCCGGCGAAACGGTATTGCATACCCACTCCGGCCAGACCATTCCGGTCTCGTTCGTCGGCTCGACCATCGCCACCGACGATCCGCAGTTCGAAGGTGAGATCTTCGTTGCCCGTGACATCACCGAGCGCAAGCGCGCGGAGCGCCGCATCCGTTACCTCGCGCGTTACGATGCGCTCACCAAGATTCCCAATCGCATGCAGTTCCAGCATCTGCTGCAGCAGGCAATCGCGCGCTCGCGCCGGGGCGGGCATGGGGTTGCGATGCTGTACGTGGACATGGACCGTTTCAAGGAAGTCAACGACACCTTCGGTCATGCCTCGGGCGATCGCGTGCTGGAAGTGCTGACCGAGCGCCTGACGCGGGTCCTCAACAGCGAGGCGGTGCTGGGCCGTCTGGCTGGCGATGAGTTCGCGTTGTTTGTCGATGGCATCAGCCAGGATGCCGAGGAAGCCAGCGGCCAGGTGGCGCAACTCGCGCGCACCGTGCTGCACGCGGCGGGCGAAGCGTTTCACATTCGTCAGCAGGAAGTGTTCCTGACCGTCAGCATCGGCATCGCCCTGTGTCCGCGCGATGCCGAGAACGTCATCGATCTGATCCGCAATGCCGATGCGGCGATGTACTATTCGAAGCAGAACGGCGGCAATACTTACGCCTTCTATTCGCCGGAGATGAATGCGGCGGCGGTGGAACGGCTCATGCTCAAGAGCAAGCTGCGCCGTGCGGTGGAACGCGACGAGTTCGTCGTGCGCTATCAGCCCAAGATCGATCTGCGCGACGGCCGCGTCGTCGGTGCCGAGGCGCTGCTGCGCTGGCGGCTTCCCGGCCATGGTGACATTCCGCCAGCGCAGTTCATTCCGATCGCGGAAGAGAACAATCTCATCAGCGCCATCGGCGAGTGGGTACTGGAGCGGGTGTGCATGGACTTCCGCGCGCTGCGCCGGCACATCGCCGATCCGGGCCGCATCTCGCTGAACCTGTCGCTCAAACAGCTCAAGCAGGCGAGCTTTATTCTCAACTGCCGCTCGGTGTTCGAACGTCACCAGGTGCCGACGCGCAATTTTGAGCTTGAGATCACCGAGACGACGCTCATGGCCGATCCGCGCCGTACCGTGCAGATGCTCAATCAACTGCACGACATGGGACTGCACCTGTCGATCGACGATTTTGGCACCGGTTATTCGTCGCTGTCGGCGCTGCAGCAGTTCCCCATCGGTACGCTCAAGATTGATCAGTCTTTCGTGCGCGATGCCGCCGACGATCCAGCCGATGCCGTATTGGTCCGCACCATCATTGACATGGGACACAGTCTTGGCATGGAAGTGGTCGCCGAGGGCGTGGAATCGGTGCGCCAGCTGGAGTTCCTGTGCAACAGCCGCTGCAATCTCGCCCAGGGACAATTGTTCGGCGAAGCACGCAGCATCGATGAACTACTGCAACTGCTGCTCACACAGCAGAGCGGACGTGCGGCCTTCGCGAATCTGCTGCCGGTCGCGCCCGTGACCCTGCGGCCCGTCTCGGCCTGAAGGAGCCTTGGCCGATCGTCTCGACGCTGCCCCCGCTCGCTCTGCGGGGGCACTGCGCTGGCTGCTGCGGTTGTTGCCGATGACCCTGTTGCTCATCTGGTTGCTCAGCGCGGTCTGGATGTCATTCAAACGCCTGCCGCCGGGCCTGCATATCGCCGGACAATGGCAATCGCTGCCGGCCCGTGCGCCGCGCTTTCTGCGTGATGTCAGCGCATCGGACGCCAACGGCGCGCCGCTGGTCGAACAGCAGATCGATCCCGAACTGCTGGCCATGATCTCGCAGGCACGGCAGATAGTGCTGCTCGACACCGGGCTGTTTGGCGATCTCCCGGCCGCCGGACCGGGGGCGCCGCGCCTGCGCGCCGCACCGCCGGTCGCCGCCCGCCTGGTCGACGCCTTGTTGCGCGCCAAGGCACAGCACCCCGAACTATCGGTGTTAGTGCTGACCGACCCGTCGACGCAGCAAATGAACCGCTCGGGACCGTTACTCGAGCGACTGGCGGTCGCGGGCGTCGAGGTGCTGGCAGTGGACGTGGATCGCCTGCGCTCACCCGACGCGGCCTTCTCATCGTTCTGGGATCTGTGTTGCCGCTGGTGGAGCGGAGCAGTTTCATCGCCGCAATGGCCCAACCCGCTGGGAGTCGGTCCGCCTGAGGTGTCGCTGAAACTGTGGGGAGAGCTGCGCAATTATCAGCGCAGTCATCGTCAGTTGCTGATTTGCGATGATGGCGCCGACGGGGTCGAGGCGCTGATTTTTTCCCGTGCGCTGAACGCCGAGGCGGCGATCCATTCGGCCACGGCACTGCAAGTGTCCGGCTCCGCGCTCGAGCCGTTGCTCGAATCGGAGTTCGCCCTGGCGCAGTTCTCGGGCTGGAGTGACGGCGGCGCCATGCAGGCGCGCTCACAGCGTCTGCTGCAGCAGCAGCGGCTGGTGAACCTGCCGGCCAACAAGGTAACGGCGCGTGCACGTGTTGTCACCGAGGGGGCGATCGCCGCGGCGCTGCTGGCGCGCATTGCCGCCACGGGTAACGGCGATCGCATCGAGATTGCAGCACTGTATCTGTCGCAACGCGAGCTGGTGCAGGCGCTGCTGGATGCGGCACGCAGAGGTGTGATTGTCCGTCTGCTGCTCGATCCGGGCAAAGACGGCTACGGCTATGCACGTTCGGGCATCCCGAATCGGGAAGCCGCCTCCGAACTGGTCGCCACCAGTGACGGCGCAGTACGCGTGCGCTGGTACCGTACCCACGGCGAGCAGTTCAGTCCCGGGTTCGTGCTGGTGCAGAGCGGCGCCAGCGGTTGGTTGATGATTGGGACTGCCGAACTCAGCCGGCGCGACCTCGGCGATTTCAATCTGGCCGCGGCGGTCATCACCGATCTGCCGCCCGATGCGGCGGCCGCGGCCGATGCGCTCGACTGGTTCGACACGCTCTGGTTCAACCGCGCATCCGGCGGCACCGAATACACCACCGACGCCGATGTCTATACCGATGCCTCGCAGCTGCGCTATTGGCAATACCGGCTGTTCGAGGCGATGGGTACTTCCTATGATTGATGCGGGCTTGCCGCCTCTATCTAGCCATCGTCGTTGTATGGATAATCGCGGGCGCACAAGGATATAGCCGCGCAATGCGATATAAACAGGGCCGCGAGCAGACAGCCGAATTGCTGCGAATGGTTTTGCCGCAAATGGCCCGGCACGAGGCCGGTTTCCATCCCATGAATTACACGCTGTGGTACGAGTACCTTGCGGGACTCAATCCGCGGCTCATTGCGGCCGTCGATGCGCGCCTGGCGCAGGGCAATTGCCTCACCGATGCTGACGTGGTCGCGCTATACGAACAGTACGTCGACATGCGCGATGTCGCCGCTTCGGCACAGGTCAGAGCCGATATCGCGCGCCTGGTCGAGCAGGTCGACGGGGCCGCCAGCGAGGCCACCCGGGAAGTGCGTCACTTTGGGCAAGAGCTGGACGGCTATCGCCAGCAGCTACTGCGGCAGATCGGGCCCGAGCAGCTCGATCAGGTCGTGCAATCGCTGATTTCCGATACCTCGCGGGTGCGCGATACCACCGAGGAATTCAATGAACAACTCCGGAAAAGCTCGCTGGAAGTCGAGCGCCTGCGCGGCGAGCTCGAAATCGCCCAGGGTCAGGCCCTGCGCGATCCGCTCACCGGCCTGCTCAATCGCCGCGGATTCGATTTGCAATGGCAGCGTGACTGGACGCTCCTCGGCGGTGACAGCACGCTGTTGATCATCGACATCGACCAGTTCAAGGCCATCAACGACGCCCACGGGCATCTGCTCGGCGATAAGGTGATTGTGGCCGTGGCCCGGGTCCTGCACACCTGCGCCGGCAAGCGCGGTCCGGTCGCCCGGATCGGTGGCGAAGAGTTTGCGGCGTTGCTGTTGCACACGGATGACGGCGAGGCCATGAAGCTGGCCGAACAGATCCGTCTCACGGTGGAACGCGGCCGTATTCGCCGCACCGAGGATACACACAGCATCGGCGGGGTCACGGTGTCCGTTGGTCTCGCTGCATCGCTCGAGGGCGAGCAGTTTGAAGCGCTGATGCTGCGCGCCGATCGCGCGCTCTACCAATCCAAGACGGCCGGACGCAACCGCATCACCATGGCCGAAGTCAGCGTGAGTGCCGGCAGTTGAGCTGTCGGAGGTCAGACAATTCCACAATGCTGTGATTTGTGCTCTGATCCGCCTGCGGCCCGGGACAGCCAGTTCTGCCGATCGCCGCGATGCTCAGCTTTTCCTCAGGAAACCTCGGCGCGCAGGCAGCTGCGACTGGAGAGCGCGTGAAAATCGGAATGATTGGTCTGGGCCGCATGGGTTCAAACATGGTGCGCCGCCTGGCCAAGGCCGGCCATAGCTGTGTGGTTTACGACAACAACGCCGCTGCCGCGCGCGCATTGACTGACGTCGGCGCCGCCGCTGTCAGCTCACCTGCGGATCTGATTGCCAAACTGCCTTCACCGCGGATCGTCTGGATCATGATTCCAGCCGGTGCGGTCGATTCATTGCTGGAGACGCTGCAGCCGGTGCTGCGCGCCGGGGATATCGTCATCGATGGCGGCAACTCCCACTATGTCGACGACATCAGGCGCGCCCAGCAGCTGGGAGCGCGCGGCGTGCGCTACGTGGATGTCGGCACCAGTGGCGGCTTGTGGGGACTGGAGCGCGGCTATTGCCTCATGATTGGAGGGGAGAACGAGGCTGTGCAGCAGCTTGAGCCGGTGTTTGCAGCGCTCGCGTCGGAGACCACCGCTGCCGGCGGCACCGGCGGTACTGCGGCGCGCGGCTATCTGCATGTCGGGCCCGGCGGCGCCGGGCATTTCGTCAAGATGATCCATAATGGCATCGAGTACGGACTCATGGCAGCCTACGCCGAAGGCTTCAACGTGCTGCACCGGATCAGCATCGCCGCCGAAGATCAGGTGGTCGATGCCGAGACTGCACCGGTCCAGAAGCAGACCCACGGCTTTGACTTCAAGCTCGATCAGATCGCCGAGCTCTGGCGCCACGGCAGCGTCGTGAGTTCGTGGCTGCTGGATCTGCTGGCCGGACAGCTGGCCTCGAATTCCACGCTCGAGCAGTTCGCAGGCCATGTCGCCGACTCCGGCGAGGGCCGCTGGACCATACAGACTGCCGTGGATGCGGGCGTACCGGTACCGGTGCTGGCCACAGCGTTGTTTGCCCGCTTCAGCTCGCGCGGTGAGGCCGAATTCGCCAACCGCATGCTGTCGGCGATGCGTCTGGGGTTCGGCGGCCACCAGGAGCGCTCTGCCGGCGCCAAGAGTTGAGCGCCGCCGTGGAAGCCCATCTTTCCGACGCGTTCGTGTTCTTCGGCGCCACCGGCGATCTGGCATACAAGCAGATCTTTCCGGCCCTGCAGGCGCTGGTGCGCCGTGGCCACCTGGATGCCCCGATCGTCGGCGTCGGCCGTTCCGGCTGGGGACGCGACCAGCTGGTCGAGCGTGCCCGCGACTCGATCAAGGTCCATGGCTCGTACGATGAGACGTCCTTCGGGAAACTGGCTGCACTGATGCAGTACGTGGACGGCGACTATCGCGAAGCGGCCACCTTCACGCGCCTGCGCGAGGCCCTGGGCAGCGCCAGTTCGCCGTTGCACTATCTGGCGATCCCGCCCAGCGTATTTGCCACCGTGATCGGAGGCCTGGCTGCCGCTGGTTGCGCAAACAACGCGCGCGTGGTGCTGGAGAAACCCTTCGGCCGGGATCTCAAATCCGCGCGCGAACTCAATGCGATTCTGTGGCAGCACTTTTCCGAGGACTCGATCTTTCGCATCGATCACTATCTGGGCAAGGAGCCGGTTCAGAACATTCTCTACACGCGCTTCAGCAATGCCTTCCTGGAGCCGATCTGGAATCGCAATTACATTCGCAGCGTACAGATTACTATGGCGGAGGATTTCGACGTGCAAGGTCGCGGCGCCTTTTACGAGGAGGCTGGCGCAGTACGCGATGTGATCCAGAATCACCTGCTGCAGGTATTGAGCAACATGATCATGGACGCGCCACTGCACGGCGCCTCCACGGCTTTGCGTGATGAAAAATCGCGCGTGCTGCATGCCATCCGGCCGCTCGATGCGCAAAGCATCGTGCGCGGGCAGTACCACGGTTATCGCAACGCTCCGGGCGTCGCCGACAATACCTCGGTTGAAACCTACGCCGCCGTGCGGCTGTTCGTTGACAGCTGGCGTTGGGCCGACGTGCCGTTTTACATCCGCGCCGGCAAATGCATGCCGGTCACTTCGACCGAGGTGGTGGTGGAATTCCGCCGTCCGCCGCGCGAGGTGTTCGGTGAACTGGTGCCCAGTCTGTCGAGCCATTTGCGGCTGCGGCTTAGTCCCGACGTAGTCATCGCCTTTGGCATGCGCGTAAAAGTTCCGGGCGAGCGCATGGCTGGCGAGGACGTGGAACTCATCGTCACGCGTCAGCCGGGCGAGGCGCTGACCCCGTACGAGCGTCTGCTAGGGGATGCCTTGCGGGGAGATCTGGGTCTCTTCGGTCGCCACGATGCGATTGAAGCGCAGTGGGCGATTGTCGATCCGATACTGGGCGACAGCACGCCGGTGTACGACTATCCATGCGGCACCTGGGGTCCGCGCGAAGCCTCGCGATTGCTTGAGGGCGACGACGGCTGGATTGACCCGCGCCACTAGCGTTGCTCGGTGGGCAGCTGAGGCAGGCGCCTGATCTGCGTCTTCGGCTGTGGCGGCGGTGGCGCCGGCTGCGGCACTACGCGCGGCATGGCGCGTGGCATGGCGCGCGGTATTTCAACCGGATGCTGTTGCAGCTGTTGCGGCGACGTTAACGGCTGTATCTCCTGATGCTGCAAGCGCTGTCGCTGCTGCTGGAGCTGTTGCTGCTGCTCCTGCGCGCGCTGTTGCTGCAGTTCGCGATCGCGTCGTTCGAACACATTCGGGCCCATCGCCTGCGGTGAGGTTTGAAATTGCGGTGCCCGTTCCGGTATGCCGCGGCGTGCGGAGGCTGGCAGTACCGGCGCGCTGGCGGCCGGCGGGGGCCGCACAACAGGAAGATCCGGGCCGCGCAGGTGCAGCAGTTGCCCGGAATCCAATGGCCGGCCGCCATTGGCCTGGATCGCTGACTGCTGCAATTCGAATCGCGGAGCAGCCAGCGGCGGCTGGCGGCGCGTCATGACCGGCCGATCCAGGATTGCCGCGGGCGGGCGGCTGATGTGCCCGAGTGCGATCGGACCGAGCACGCTCTTGCGTCCGGGAACGATGCCCGGCGTACGTGCACTCAGGGTCGCCGATGCAAATTGCGGCGGCGGGGACATCGTATGCCGTGCCACCGGCTGACCTGCGGAAAAATTGACCTGCGGAACGATGGTCAGGGCACGCGGTATGACGCGGTTGGCGTAGCGATACTGCAGGCCGGGATTGCGCGACACGTTGACGACATCAGCGGCATTGAGGCCATTGGTGTTGCTGGTATTCACATTCTGCAGATAGCGCGGGCTGACGCGATAAGCCGGCACGTACACCTCACCCGGGGCCAGCGGCAGCCAGCCCACGGCGCCGCCGCCGCCCAGCGATAGCGCCCGGCCGCCTATCCAGGCCACCAGCGCGGGGGCATAAATGGCATGGCGATGCGGGGGCGCTGGTATCCAGCCCCAGCGTCGCCCGATATGGGTCCAGCGCCCATAGTGAAACGGCGCGAAACCCCACGGGGCATCGTCGACCCAGCTCCAACCCCATGGCGTCACCCAGACCCAGTGGCCGGCGCTGTATGGTGCCCAATCCGCGGCCACCTGCGTTGGAAACCACACGTAACCGTAGCTCGGGTCCGGCTGCCATTGTCCGTAGTCATTCAGGTCTTCATAGCCGACCACATCACTCGAGACATATCGCGTGACCGCCTGTTCATCGGCCCGGCGCGCCTGGCGCTGCTGGCACCAGCGATCGAAATCATCCGGGGGGCCGGCGTGTGTCACCGCATAGGAGCCGTTGTCGCTGTACAGCCCGCGCTGGCCGGTGACCAGCGTCATGGGTTGCTGGTCACCGCTGGCGACCTGCACCTGTCCACTGCGAATGTCGAGGCTGGTATTGCCGGTGCTGTCGATACTGAGGCGGTATTCACCGGGACGCAGCAGCAAAACTGCAGCGTTGGGGGCATCGATCTCGAAGGCGTCGCCCGAATCCAGGCTGCTGACGTGAACGTCCACGGCACCGGCATTGAGTCGCAGCTGCACCGCCTGATCGCTGAGATCGAGAAGCGTAACGCTGCTGCTTTCATCCAGACGCACCACCGCCGAGCCCAGATCCGCCTCAGCGTGCGATCCAGCGTCGCTCCACAAAGCATCGCCCGCGGTCAGCGGCTGATTCAGGGGCGCCGCGTTCCAGTCCTCGACGCCAGCAGGCTGCAGCGACACCGAGCCCTCAAGGTAGCTCAGGCGCGCGGCGCGGCTGGGCGGATCGCTGTCGGCCTGGTCCGAATCGGCGTCCTGCGCCAATACCGGCGCTGCCGTCCACGCGGCGATCCCGCCGGCGGCGGCCAGAGCCATCATCAGCCTACCCAGCGCGCGCATATCGATAGCCTGGTATCGCACCCATGAACAGACGCTGAACCTACAGTGTGGGCGAGTCATCATGCATCAGGGCGCGGCGTACCAGTTTGATGGGCGGGAAACCCTGCTGCATGAAATCATCGTGGAATCGCTGCAGGTTGAAATCGGCGCCTTCGCGCGCCTGCAGATCGGCGCGCAGCTTCTGTATCTGCAGCTTGCCCAGGGTGTAGTACAGATAGGTCGGATCCGAGGTACCGCGCTTGGTCTCGACTTCACCGACCTCGCGTGATTGATAGCCTTCAGTGACGAAGAAGTCGATGGCCTGCGCCATACTCATCTGGCCGGTGTGCATGCGAATGCCGACGATGAAGCGCGCATTGCGCAGCAGTGCATCCTGCAGCTGGCCCAGGCGCAACCATTTCGCCTGGCGCTCATCGGCGGCGCTGGCGTCGGCGCCGGGTTGACCATAGCCCTCATCGAGCATCATCTGTTCGCAATAATGCGCCCAGCCTTCAGAATTTGAACTGGCGCCGATCAACTTGCGCACGCGATCGTCGATGCGCTGCATCCAGAGGAACTGCACGTAGTGGCCCGGATAGGCTTCGTGCACGACGACGTTGCTGATCACCGGGAAATTAAAT
>Ga0208849_1001429_pt1 | contig 16723 bp, 15 predicted proteins | sample NGESurdeep072012_10_FD_184470 | JGI IMG/M metagenome (GOLD analysis project Ga0208849, IMG submission 184470) | Arctic peat soil microbial communities from Barrow, Alaska - NGEE Surface sample 53-3 deep-072012 (SPAdes) | ecosystem: Environmental > Terrestrial > Soil > Wetlands > Peat ...
GCGCGGCCGAGCATACCGTCGAGCCGCCTGCGATCCGCGGCAAGACGCGCACGGGTCGCCGCGATCCATGCGGCGTCGCGCAGCGCCAGCGCGGCGATCGCGCAGGCCGGGCCGGACACCGGCCAGTCGCCGAGCAACCGGCGCCATGCTGCCGCGTCCGGCTCCGTGACGACAACGAAGCCGATCCGCAACCCCGCGAGGCCGAAAAACTTGCCGAGCGAGCGCAGCACCACAGTGCCGGCTGCGAGTTCCGGAAGCACCAGCAGCGACACATCGCTTTGCACATCGGCAAAGGCTTCATCGACGATCAGCCGCCGCCCGGTCGTGGTCCAGGCGGTCGCGAAAGCCGCGAGATCGGCGCGCGCGATCGTGCGGCCGTCGGGATTGTTGGGATTGACCACGACGAGGGTCTCAAGCTCATGCCGGCCTGGATCCGGCAGCGCGCCGAGTTCATGCACTTCGGCGCCGGCGTCGCGCCAGGCCTCGGCATGCGAACCGTAGGTCGGCCCCAGGATGCCGACGCGGCCGGCGCCGATCATGCGCGGCAGCAGCCGGATCGCGATCTCACTGCCCGGAACCGGCACGATTGCGGCGTTGGCCGGCGAACCGTAAGCCCCGGCGGCTGCGGCTGCCATCTCAGCCATTTCGCGCGCCAGCGGCAGGCGGTGATACGACGCGAGCGGGAGTTGCGGCACCGGCCAGCCAACGGGATTGATCCCGGTCGACAGATCGATCCATGGTTGCGGCGCCAGTGGGTAAAGCTGCGCCGCCGCATCGATCCGGCCGCCGTGAATCCGCAACGCCGCCCGCTCCCAATTCTGCCCCCGCAAGCGCATGCTGCCATCCATGGTTGACCCGCCCGACCGCGTCGTGATCCTGCTGGTCTCGTTCGGCATCGAAGCCGTGCTGGCCTATCCCGCGCCGCTGTTTCGCGCAATCGGTCATCCGGTGTCGTGGATCGGCGCGCTGATCGCGGCGCTCGATTCCGGCCTCAACCGCCCGGACCGTTCCTTTGCCATGCGCCGCGCCGCCGGGATCGCAACCGTGCTGCTGCTGCTCGCAGGCAGTTTCGCGGCCGGCATTGCGCTGGAAAGGATCGCGGCGGCCATTCCCTATCTCGGATTTGCTGTTGCCGTGGTGGTCGTCACCGCCCTGCTCGCCGCCGGCAATCTCGATCAGCATGTGCGCGCGGTCGCTGCGGCGCTCGGTGCCGAGGGACTGGCCGGCGGACGGCGCAGCATCGCCAACATCGTCGGTCGCGATACCCAGGCGCTCGATCAGGCCGCGGTCTGCCGCGCCGCGATCGAAAGCCTCGCCGAAAATGCCTCCGACGGCGTGACGGCGCCGGCGCTATGGTTTTTGATCGGCGGATTGCCGGGGATCATCGCCTACAAGGCGATCAACACCGCCGACAGCATGATCGGCCATATGTCCAAGCGCCATCGCGCCTTCGGCTGGGCCGCGGCGAGACTCGACGACCTCGTCAATCTGCCGGCATCACGGCTGACCGGATTGATGTTCGTCGCCGCCGCCGCATTCGTGCCGGGCGCGTCCGCGCGGTCGGCCTGGCGGGCCTTTCGACGCGATGCGCGGCTGCACCGCTCGCCCAATGCGGGCTGGCCGGAAGCCGCGATGGCCGGCGCGCTCGGCCTGCGGCTGGCCGGCCCGCGCAGCTATGAAGGGGTGGTGGTCGACGACCACTGGATGGGCGATGGCCGCGCCGAAGCGACGGCGCAGGATATCGATCGCGCGCTGACGATCTACCGCGTCGCCTTCGGCTGCGCGCTGTTGATCGTCGCAGCGCTGGGCCTGCTGGTGGCTTCGGTTCGCGGCTGAGCGGAGCCGCCGCGCCTCAACGCGCGAGGCTGAGCAGTCTGTCGATGTCGAGGTGTTCAGCGAGATGCGCGGCCAGCGCATCCAGAGTTTGCTCGACCAGTTCTTCATAGGCGAGCGAACTTGCAGGCGCGTCGAGCCGGGCGAGCCACGCCGCGCGCTGCGCATCGCCGGCGAAGAAGCCATGCAGATAGCAGCCCGCGATGCGGCCATCGGCCGTAACAGCGCCATCCAGCCGGCCATCATCGAGCCGCAGCAGCGGCCGCTGCGTGCCCGCGCCAGTGGTGCGGCCGATATGCATTTCATAGCCGGCAACCGCGACGTCGTCGGCAATGGTGCGGCCTTTGACCGCGACCAGCGACTTGTCGCCGGCGAGTTCGGTCATGACCTCGATCAGGCCGAGGCCATCAGCCGATCCCGGCGCTCCCTCGATGCCGTCGGGATCGCCGATGCTGCGGCCAAGCATCTGGTAGCCGCCGCACAGGCCGAGCACGCGCCCGCCGCGGCGGGCATGGGCGATGATGTCGGCGTCCCAGCCGCAGGCGCGCAGCGCCGCCAGGTCCGCGATCGTCGCCTTCGAGCCGGGCAGGATGACGAGATCGGTATCGACCGGAAGCGGCGCGCCATGGCGCAACAGCACGAGTTCGACGTCGGGCTCGAGCCGCAGCGGATCGAGATCGTCGAAATTGGCGATGTGCGGCAACACCGGCACCACGATGCGAACGCGTCGCCCGGCTGCACCAGGCGCGCGCGCCGGCGAGGCCTCGAGGCCGAACACATCCTCGGCCGGCAGCCGATGGGCGTCGCGAAAATGCGGCACCAGCCCGAGCGGCGCCCAGCCGGTGCGTTCGGCTACAAAACTCATGCCGGTTGCGAACAGCGACGGGTCGCCGCGCATCTTGTTGACGATGAAGCCGGCGATCAACTTGCCGTCATCGGGATCAACCACCGCGGCGGTGCCGCACAGGCTGGCGATCACCCCGCCGCGGTCGATATCGCCGATCAGCACCACCGGGACATCGGCGGCGCGGGCAAATCCCATATTGGCGATATCGTTGGCGCGCAGATTGACTTCCGAGGCCGAACCGGCGCCCTCAACCAGCACGATGTCGCACTGCGCCCGGATTTTAGCAAAGCTATCCAGCACATAAGGCATCAGCTCCGCCTTGCGGGACTGATACTCGCGCGCGCGCGCGTTGCCGAACACCCGTCCCTGCACCACGATCTGCGCGCCTATCTCGCTTTGCGGCTTCAGCAGCACCGGATTCATCTCGACCGAGGGGGCCACGCGCGCCGCGCGGGCCTGCAGCGCCTGGGCACGGCCGATCTCGCCGCTATCCGCGGTCACCGCCGCATTGTTCGACATGTTCTGCGGCTTGAACGGGCGGACGGCAACGCCGCGGTTCGCCAGCAGCCGGCACAAGCCGGCGACGATCAGCGACTTGCCGACATCAGAGCCGGTCCCCTGGAACATCAGCGCGCGCGCAGTCATCAGAACTCGATGCCGGCCTGGGTCTTCACGCCGGCGGAAAAGTGATGCTTGACCGCGCCCATCTCGGTCACGAGGTCGGCCGCCTCGATCAATGCCGGTTTGGCGTTGCGGCCGGTCACAATCACATGCAGATCGCTGCGTCGCGCGGTGAGCTGCGCCACCACCTCGTCGAGCGGCAAATAATCATAGCGCAGCGCGATGTTGAGTTCGTCGAGCACGACAAGGCCGAGGGTCGGATCGTCCATCAGGCCCTGCGCAATACCCCAGGCGCGCTGGCAGGCGGCGATGTCGCGTGCCTTGTCCTGGGTCTCCCAGGTAAAGCCCTCGCCGGCGGTGTGCCAGACCACGCGGTCGCCGAACGATTCGAACGCGGCCTGCTCGCCGGTCGCCCGGCCCTTGATGAACTGCACGACGCCGACCCGCCAGCCATGGCCGAGCGCCCGTAGCGCGAGGCCGAAGGCGGCCGTCGACTTGCCCTTGCCGGGGCCGGTATTGACCATCAACAGGCCCTTGGTGATGGTTTTGGACGCCTCTTCGGCGTCCTGGACCTGCTTGCGCTTGGCCATCTTGGCGCGGTGGCGCGCCGCCTCGTCGATATCGGTCTCGCTCATGATGTCCTGCAGTATAGTTCAATGGGGCTGCGACAGGATCACACCCATCCCGTCTCGGCAACCTGCGGCGCGGGTTCCGGCGCGAAGGGATTGACTTGCCTGCGTTTCCGTCTGATGCAGTCCGGAGCCGACGGTGTCTTGTCTTCGGACCGGACTAAGAGGGAATACCGGGCGCGGCAAATACGGGAAGTTCCCGGATTTGCAGCGAAGCCGGAGCTGCCCCCGCAACTGTGAGCGGAAAGCCTGCACCTGATGCCACTGGGCCGTTCGCCCGGGAAGGTGGTGCCGGCGATGACCCGTGAGCCAGGAAACCTGCCGTCGCCTGCCCTATTTCGCCATTCCGGACGGGGCGTCCCGGAGTGAGAGAGTTGGTCGAACGGAGTGCAGGTCCGCTCGCCGCATGTCTGGCTGCCGCCCTTTAAGCGGCCGCCATCCATCGACGGGCTTTGCTATGGACCAATCGCTACCCGATACGCCTTCCGGACCGGCAAGTTCGCCACCCTCCGATACCGCGGTGATCCTGCACGTCTGCGTGACCTGTCTTGCCGGCGAAGACCCTGAAACCGTGCCGCGCGCCGGCCGCCGGCTGCATGAGGGGCTGACGGAAGCGCTTCGCCGCCAAAGCGATCCGCCCGGCTTTCGCATCGTCGAAGCCGAGTGTCTTTCCAACTGCAACCGCGGTTGCAGCGCCGCCCTCAGCGGACCGGGGCGCTGGAGCTACGTCTATGGCGATCTCGGTGAGGCCTCGGTCGATGACCTGCTCGCCGGCGCCGCGCGTTACGCAGCCACCACCGACGGCCTTGTGCCGTGGCGGGAGCGGCCCGCGATCTTCCGCAAGGGCGTGATCGCGCGCATCCCGCCATCGATCCAAGAGCGAGTCACATGAGTCTCGAGAAAATTCCCGTCACCATCATCACCGGCTTCCTCGGCGCCGGAAAGACCACGCTGGTTCGCCATTTGATGCAGAATCCGCAGGGCCGCCGGCTGGCGATCCTGGTCAACGAATTCGGCGACCTCGGCATCGATGGCGATATCCTGAAAGGCTGCGCCGACGCCAATTGCCCGGAAGACGCCATCGTCGAACTCACCAATGGCTGCCTGTGCTGCACCGTCGCCGACGATTTCGTGCCGACCATCGCCGCATTGCTGGCGCGGGCGCAGCCGCCCGACCACATCCTGATCGAGACCTCCGGGCTGGCGCTGCCGAAGCCGCTGCTGAAGGCCTTCGAATGGCCGGAACTGCGATCCCGCATCACGGTCGACGGCGTGATCGCGGTGGCCGACGCCGAAGCTGTCGCCGACGGCCGGTTCGCGCCCGATCTCGCCGCCATCGCGCGGCTGCGGCAGGCCGACAGCAGCATCGATCATGACACCCCGCTCGGCGAAGTGTTCGAGGACCAGGTCGCCTGCGCCGATATCGTGATCCTCAACAAGGCCGATCTGGTCGATCCGGAGCGTCTGGCGAAGGCGCGCAGGACCGTGCTGGCCGAAGCGCCGCGCAGCATTCCGGTGCTGGAAGTGGTCGAGGGCCGGATCGATCCGCGCGTCGTGCTCGGCCTCGGTGCCGCGGCGGAAGACGATCTCGACGCGCGGCCGAGCCACCACGAAAATCACGACGCCCACGATCACGACGACTTCGATACAATGGTGGTGACGCTGCCTTCGGATGCCAGCGCCGAGGCAATCGTGGTAAGAATGGAGACGATCGCGCGCGACCATAGCGTGCTGCGCGCCAAGGGTTACATCGCCGTCGCCGGCAAGCCGATGCGCCTGCTGGTGCAGGGGGTCGGAACCCGGGTGCGCGCGCAATTCGACCGGCCGTGGCGCACCGACGAGCCGCGGCTCTCGCGGATCGTCGTGATCGGCGAGCGCGGCATCGATCGCGACGCGATCACCGCGGTCCTGACCGGGTGAAGCATGCATATCCTGCTGCGGGAACGGCATGGACTTGAGGAGACCGCGGCCGCCGAGGATCTCGGTCATGCCGCGGCAGATCTCGTCATGCTGTCGTTTTCCGACAGCGATCTTGCCGCTTTCGCGGCGGCGTGGCGTTCCGGGCGCGAGACGCTGCCGAGCCTGCGCCTGGCCAATCTGCGCCGGCTCGCCCATCCGCTCTCGGTCGATCTCTACATCCAGAACACGCTGTCGGGCACGCGCGGCATCCTGATCCGGCTGCTCGGCGGGGTCGACTATTGGCGCTATGGGGTCGAACAGGTCAGCGCGCTGGCGGCGGCGAGGGGAATTGCCCTCGCGATCGTTCCGGGCGACGGCCGGCCCGATCCGCGGCTCGATGCCGCCTCGAACTTGCCGCCCTCGACGCTGCGCCGGCTGAAGACGCTGTGCGACAGCGGCGGACCGGACTCGGCGCGCGCCGCTTTGGCGCAGCTCGCGCTCGCCGCCGGCTTGCCGGCGGTCGCGCCGGTGCATCGCGCCACGCTGCATCGCCATGGCTTCTATGTTCCAGGAGGCGGCGCGGTCGAGACTTCCGATCTCGACCTTACCTCCGACGGCGCGCCGATCGTGCTGGTGGTGTTCTATCGCGCCTTTCTCGCCGCCTCCGACACCGATCCGGTCGACCGGCTGATCGGTGAACTCGCCCGCCGCGGCGTCAAGCCGATCGGACTGTTTGCCGCGAGCCTGAAGGATCCGGAAAGCGATGGTTGGCTGCGAGATAGCATCGCCCGGATCGCGCCCGATCTGATCATCAACGCCACGGCTTTTTCGGCGCGCGGCAACGGTGCTGCGGGCTCACCGCTTGACATGGTCGATGCCCCGGTGCTGCAGGTGGCGCTGGCCGGCTCGAGCCGCGAGGTGTGGACGGAGTCCGACCGCGGGCTGTCGCCATCAGACCTTGCTATCCATGTCGTGCTGCCCGAATTGGACGGCCGTATCTTCGCCGGCGTCGCCTCGTTCAAGCAGATCGAAACCGCCGATCCCGAACTGGGCTACGCCCGCACGGTTCATGCGGGCGACCGCGAACGCATCGCCGCCATTGTCGCGCGCGCGTTGGCCTGGATCGCGCTGCGGCGAACCGCGGATGCCGACAAGCGCCTCGCCATCGTGCTGTCGGTCTATCCGGGACGCGACGACCAGATGGCGCACGCCGTCGGCCTCGATGCGCCCGAAAGCAGCGTCGAGGCGTTGAATGTACTGCGCGATCGAGGCTACGGCATCGCCGACGCTCCAACTGACGGCGCCGCGCTGATCGATCGGTTGAAGACCGAGACGATCCGCTGGCCACTCGAAAAATACCGCGCCGAACTTGTCAGCCTCGACCCGGCGCTGGTCGCCGACCTTGAATTGCAATGGGGCGCGGCGGAGAGCGACCCGGCGCTCGATGACGGTGATTTCGTTTTCAGGGCGGTGCGTTGCGGTCATGCGCTGGTCGCGCTGCAGCCCGACCGCGGCCGGCGCGCCGACCGCGCCGCCGAGTATCACGATCCGCGCCGCGCGCCGCGGCACAGTTACGTCGCGTTCTATCTGTGGCTCCGTCGTGTCGCCAAATGCGATGCGCTGATCCATATGGGCGCCCACGGAACGCTGGAATGGCTGCCGGGAAAATCGGTCGCGTTGTCGTCATCGTGCTGGTCTGACGCACTGCTCGGCCCGACGCCGGTGATCTATCCGTTCATCGTCAACAATCCCGGCGAAGCCGCCGCGGCGAAGCGCCGGCTCGGCGCCGTCACCATCGGACATATGACGCCGCCGATCAGCGCCGGAAACCTGTCGCCTGGATTGCATGCGATCGAGCGGCTGCTCGACGAATATTCCATCGCTGAAGGGCTCGATCCGCGCCGGCGCGAGCGACTGGCGCGTGCGATCATCGACGCAGCACGCCAATCCGGCCTCGATCGCGACAGCGGCCTCACCGAGGCCATGACGCCGCGCGAAGCCGTGGTGCGGCTGGACAGTTTTGTCTGCGACGTCAAGAACACGCTGGTCGCCGATGGCCTGCATATCTTCGGTCGCGTGCCGCTGCAGCCCGACGGCGAGCCAACCGAAATACCCTACGCGGCTTGTGCGTCAGGCGAACGCGCTGCGCTGCTCGCCGCACTCGACGGCAAGCATGTGGCACCCGGACCCGCCGGCTCGCCATGGCGCGGACGCTGCGACGTGCTGCCTACGGGGCGCAATCTGTTCACCGTCGATTGCCGCGCGGTGCCGAGCCGCACCGCCGCCGGACAGGGTGAAGTTCTCGCTCGCGCCTTGCTGACCCGCCATCTCCAGGACCATGGCGACTATCCGCGCCAAATCATGCTGGATCTGTGGGGCTCGGCGACCATGCGCACCGCAGGCGAGGAATTCGCCATGGCGCTGCACCTGATGGGCATCGCGCCGGTGTGGGACACCACCTCCGACCGGATCGCGGGTTTCGACGTGATCGCGCTGGCGATGCTCGGAAGGCCACGGATCGACGTGACGCTGCGAATCTCCGGCCTGTTCCGCGACGTGTTTCCGACCTTGCCTGTGCTGTTCGAGCAGGCGGCGGCGGCGTTGACAGCACGCGACGAACCAGATGAGGAAAATCCCTATCGTGCAGCCATTGTGCCACGGGTATTCGGACCCGCTCCCGGCGAATACGGTCTCGGCGTCGCCGAAGCGGTGACGGCGTTGACGCCGGCCACGGCCGAGGACGCCGGGCAAGCGTGGCTCGCCGCCAGCAGCTTTGCCTATGGCGGCGCCGAGGACGGCATCGCCGCGCGTCCGGCGTTGGAAGCGCGCACCGCCGCAACCGACGCTTTTGTCCACACCCAGGACTTGCCCGAGACCGACCTGCTGACGGCGCCGGATTATGCCGCCCACGAGGCCGGATTCGCCGCCGCGGCCCGCGCGCTTGGCGGCCCGACGCCAACGCTCTATCACGCCAATACAGCGGCACCGGACGCGCCGCGGATGCGGACGCTGGCCGAAGAGATCGCCCGCGTGGTCCGTGGTCGCGCCGCCAATCCGCGCTGGCTCGAAGGCCAGATGCGGCACGGCTTTCGCGGCGCCGCCGAGATCGCATCCACGCTCGATCAGATGGCGCTGTTCGCGCATCTTTCCGGCGCGGTCGAAAGCCATCACTTCGATCTCTATTATGATGCGACGCTCGGCGACGACGCGGTGCGGCGCTTCATCGAACAGGCCAACCCCGAAGCCGCGGCCATGATGCGTCAACGGTTTCAGCAATTGCTCGATGCGGGCTATTGGTCGACCCGGCGCAACAGCGCAATCGAAAGCATTGCGTCCGCACCGGCGGATGCGGAGGCGGCGTCATGAGTTACGCCTACGAAACCGATGGCGCCACGATCTACCGGCGCTCGTTCGCCATCATCCGCGCCGAAGCCCGGCTCGACCGTTTCGATGCCGGCGATGAAAAGGTCGCGGTGCGGATCATCCACGCCAGCGGCATGGTCGAGATCGCCGACGACATCGTGTTCAGCCAAAATTTCAGCGCCGCCGCCGCCACGGCGTTGCGCAAGGGCGCACCGATCTTTTGCGACGCCCAGATGGTGGCCCATGGCATTACCAGAGCGCGGCTGCCGGCCGACAATGCCGTGATCTGCACCCTGTCCGATCCGCGCGTGCCTGCGCTCGCCGCCGCACTCGGCACCACCCGAAGTGCGGCGGCGGTGGAACTGTGGCGGGAGCAACTGGCAGGATCGGTTGTCGTGATTGGCAACGCGCCGACTGCGCTGTTTCGTTTGCTCGAAATCCTGCAGCAACCTGACGTGGCGCCGCCCGCCGCTGTGATCGGCATGCCCGTGGGCTTCGTCGGCGCCGCTGAATCCAAGGAAGCGCTGCTCGCCAGTGGTCTGGTACCCAGCGTCATTGTGCGCGGACGGCCCGGGGGCAGCGCGATGGCCGCGGCCGCCCTCAATGCGATTGCGAGTGAAACCGAATGAGCTCGCCCGCGACCATCTACGGCGTCGGCCTCGGCCCGGGCGATCCGGAGCTGATGAGCGTCAAGGCGGCGCGGCTGATCGCCAAGGCCGGCGTAATCGCGCATTTCCGCAAACCCGGACGTCCCGGCAACGCCCGCAGTGTGGTCGATGGCATGTTGGCGCCGGGCGTGATCGAGGAGGCGCTGGAATATCCGGTCACCACCGAGATCGCGTTCGAAGATCCGGCCTATGCCGAGGTCTTGCGGATCTTTTACGACGATTGCGTGCGCCGGTTGCTGCTCCATGTCGCCGACGGTCGCGACGTCGCGGTGCTGTGCGAGGGCGACCCATTCCTCTATGGCTCGTTCATGCATCTGCACAGCCGTATCACCGGCCGGGTGCCTGTGGTCGTGGTGCCCGGCATTTCCGGCATGTCCGGCTGCTGGACCGCAAGCGGCGTGCCGATCACCTTTGGCGATGATGTCCTGACCGTGGTGCCGGCGACGCTGGATGAGGCGAGCTTGCGCGACCGGCTGCAGTCGATCGACGCGCTGGTGGTGATGAAGCTCGGCCGCAATCTGCCGAAAGTGCGTCGCGCGCTGGAGGCCGCCGGCCTCGCCGAACGGGCCATCTATGTCGAGCGCGGCACCATGATGGGTGAGAAGGTGTTGCGGCTCGCCGACAAGACCGACGACGAGGCGCCCTACTTCTCGATGATCCTGGTGCACGGCCGCGGGCGCCGGCCATGACCGGCTGGCTCGCCATCGCCGGTTTGGGCCCCGGAGCCGCGCAACTGGTGACGCCGGAGGTGACGCAAGCGCTCGCGGAAGCCACCGATCTCGTCGGCTACGGACCCTATGTGGCGCGGGTGCCTGAACGCGCCGGGCTAACCCGCCACCGCTCCGACAACCGCGAGGAAATCGACCGCGCGGGTCTGGCGCTGCGGCTCGCGGCCGAGGGCAAGCGCGTCATCGTGGTCTCCTCGGGCGATCCCGGCGTGTTCGCGATGGCAGCGGCGGTGTTCGAGGCGGTCGAGGCCGGCGATCCCTGCTGGCGCAATCTCGATGTCAGGGTGCTGCCCGGCATCAGCGCGATGTTCGCCGCCGCGGCGCGGATCGGCGCCCCGCTCGGGCATGATTTCTGCGCCATCAATCTGTCGGACAATCTGAAACCGTGGGATCTGGTCGAACGCCGGCTGCGGCTGGCGGCGCAGGCCGATTTTGTCATTGCGCTTTACAACCCGCTGTCGTCGGCGCGGCCCTGGCAGCTCGGCCGCGCCTTCGAACTGTTGCGCGGAGAATTGCCGGGCAGCGTTCCCGTGGTGTTCGCCAGCGCCGTCAGCGATGTCAGCGAGGCGATCGAAACCATGACGTTGCGCGACGCGATCGCGGCCCGCGCCGATATGCGCACCTTGGTGCTGATCGGCTCATCGCGGACGCGGCTGATCGCACGCGCGGGCGGCAGCCCTTTCGTCTACACGCCGCGCTCGGCCGGAGTTTTGTCATGACCGAGCCAATGCAGCACCTCGGCGACGGTTTCGACCTTTTGCCGCGCGCGGATCAATGGCCGGCGGACCATCACCACCGGCAGCGCCAGATCGCGCGCGGCCTCGATTTTGGCCGAGGCCGAATTGCCTCCGGCGTTCCTCGCCACCACGATTTCGGCGCGGTAATCGGTCAGCATGGCGCGGTCGCCGGTGCGGTCGAACGGTCCGCGCGCCACGATCAATTCGGCGGCGGGGAGCGGCAGCGGCGCCCGCGGCGGATCGACCAGCCGTACCAAATAAGAATGCTGCGGATGCGCGGCGAAGGTTTGCAGATGCAGCCGGCCAATGCCGAGAAACACCCGGCGCGGCGCCGCACCAAGCGCGTCGGCCGCAGCCTTGAGATCATCGACCTCGATCCAGCGATCACCGGGCGCACGCGGCCATGGCGGGCGCTCCAACGCCAGCAACGGCACGCCGGCCAAGGCGCAGGCGGCGATCGCATGCGCGCTGATCTGCGCCGCGAATGGATGGGTGGCGTCGACGACGCGCGCGATGTTTTCACCGCGCAGATAGTCCACCATTCCGTCGATGCCACCGAAGCCGCCGACCCGCCAGGCAATCGGCGGCGGCGTCGGATTTTCGGTCCGGCCGGCATAGGAAAGAATCGCGTCGATGCGTGGATCATCCGCCACCGCCGCGGCGAGCCGGTTGGCGTCGGCGGTGCCGCCAAGGATCAGGACGCGCAGGGGTCGGGCCGGAGAGGATATCATGACGGGGAGCGATGACACGCCGGCGCCCTGGCTGTCCATCGTCGGGATCGGCGAAGACGGGCTTGACGGCTTGTCGGCCACGGCGCGCGAGCTGCTCGCGGGCGCCGAGCTGGTCGCCGGCGGGCGCCGGCATCTGGCGCTGGTCGCTTCGCTCGGCAAGCCGGCATTGGAGTGGGAGACGCCGTTCGCGGCATCGATCCCGAAACTGCTGACGCATCGCGGCCGGCGCGTGGTGGCGCTGTGCTCGGGCGATCCGTTCTGGTACGGCGCAGGCGCGGTGATTGCCGAGGCAATCGCGGCGCCCGAAATCGTCGCGGTGCCGGCGCCTTCGACGTTTTCGTGGGTCGCGGCGCGGCTGGGCTGGCGGCTCGAGGAAACCATCACGCTCGGCCTGCACGCACGCCCGGTCGAGTTGCTGCGCCCGCATTTGCGAAACGGCGCGCGCCTGATCGTGCTGGCGCGCGATGGCGCAGCATCCGCGCAGATCGCGGCCTATCTGAGCGATGTCGGGTTCGGGCCGTCGCGCCTGACGATTTTGGAAGCGCTCGGCGGCCCGCGCGAGCGCGTTCGCGTGACGACCGCTGGGGGCCTCGCCTGGGACGACGTCCAATCGCCGGTGGCGCTGGCGATCGAGGCCGTGGCAGCGTCGGGCGCGATCATCATTCCGTGCGTGGCTGGATTGCCGGACGAACTGTTTGGACATGACGGTCAATTGACGAAACGCGAAATCCGCGCCGTCACCCTGTCGACGCTGGCGCCGCGCGGCGGCGAATTGTTGTGGGATATCGGCGCCGGCTCCGGCGCGATCGGCATTGAATGGCTGCTGGCCCATCCGGCCAACCGCGCCATCGGCATCGAGGCGCGTGACGACCGGCTCGGCACCGCCCGCGCCAACGCCCAGGCGCTCGGCGTGTCGCATTTTGACCTTCGGCTCGGTACTGCGCCTGGCGCGCTGAAGGATCTGCCGGCGCCGGATGTTGTGTTCATCGGCGGCGGCGCCAACCGCGAGGGCGTGCTCGATGCGGTGTGGCAGGCCTTGCCGCCGAGCGGGCGGCTGGTGGTCAATTCCGTGACGCTTGAAACCGAAGCATTATTGATCGGCTGGCAGGCGCGCCGGGGCGGCGTCTTGCTGCGGCTTGCGGTCGAGCGCGCCGGCCCCGTCGGCGGCCTTACCGGCTGGCGCGCCGCGATGCCGGTGGTGCAATGGAGCGTGACCAAATGAGCAGATTGGTCATCGGGCTGGGTTTTCGCGAAGCGGCCAGCGCGCAATCGATTGGCGAGGTGCTGGCCGGCGTTTCCGCGCACGCCGGTCTGGCTGGCGCAGTGAGCGTGATCGCGGTCCCCGAAGACAAAGCCGCTCATCCTGGCCTGCGCGCCGCCGCGCGCGCCGCGCAGCTGCCGATCGAAACCGTCGCTGCCGGCTCAATGCGCGCAGCCGACGCGCGCGCAACCACCCGCTCCGCGCAGGTGACAAAACACCGCGGCGTCGGCAGCGTCTGCGAAGCAGCGGCGCTTGCCGCCGCCGGCGCCGGCGCGCGCCTCGTCGTCACCCGTATCGTGTCGGCCGATCGCCACGCTGCCGCCGCTGCCGCCATCCCTGGGGATCATACGCCATGACCGTTCACTTCATCGGCGCCGGCCCGGGCGCGCCCGACCTCATCACCGTGCGCGGCCAAAATCTGGTGGCGCGCTGTCCGGTGTGCCTGTTCGCCGGATCGCTGGTGCCGCGCGAGATCATCGCGCTCTGCCCGCCCGGCGCGCGCATCGTCGACACCGCACCGCTCGACCTTGACGCCATTACCGCCGAATTCGTCGCGGCCCATCAGGCCGGGCTCGAAGTGGCGCGGCTGCATTCCGGCGATCTGTCGGTGTGGAGCGCGATGGGCGAACAGATCCGCAGGCTCGAAGGCCACGGCATTCCCTATACGGTCACGCCGGGGGTCCCGTCCTTCGCCGCCGCCGCCGCCGCACTCGGGCGCGAGCTGACGCTGCCCGGGGTGGCGCAGACCGTGGTGCTGACCCGCACTTCGGGCCGGGCCTCGGCGATGCCATCAGGCGAAAGCCTCGCCGCCTATGCCGCGACGGGCGCGACGCTGGCGATCCATCTGTCGGTCCACATGATCGACGAAGTGGCGGCGACGCTGATTCCGCATTACGGCGCCGACGGCGCCGTCGCCGTGGTGGTGCGCGCGAGCTGGCCGGAACAGGTGGTCATTCGCGCCACGCTGTCGACGATCGGCGCCCGGGTTCGCGCCGAGAAAATCGAACGCACCGCGCTGATCCTGGTCGGGCCGGCGCTCGCCGCGCGCGATTTTGCCGACAGCGCGCTCTACGACGCCAATTACGATCGCCGGTTCCGGCCATCCGCGGAGGCCGAACGTGGGCGCAAATAGCACACCGGGTCTGGTGATCGCAGCACCCGCGAGTGGCAGCGGCAAGACCACGCTGACGCTGGCGCTGCTGGCCGCGCTGCGCCGCCGCGGCCGCGCGGTGCAGCCCTATAAATGCGGCCCGGACTATATCGATCCGGCGTTTCACGCCGCCGCCGCCGGCCGGCCCTCATTCAACCTGGATTCCTGGGCGCAGGGCCGTGGCCGGTTCGAGGCGCTGCTGGATGCGGCTGCCGACGCCGATTTGTGCATGGCCGAAGGCGTGATGGGCCTGTTCGACGGCGTCGCCACACCCGGCGCTTGGGGCAACGGCTCGACCGCCGATATCGCCGCCGCGACCGGCTGGCCGGTGGTGCTGGTGCTCGATGTCTCCGGCCAGGCGCAATCCGCCGCCGCGGTCGCGCTCGGCTTTACGCGCTATCGCGACGACGTGACGATCGCCGGGGTGATTCTCAACAAGGTAGCGAGCGAACGCCACGCTGTGCTGGCGCGCGACGGCTTTGCCAGGATCGGGGTCGCGGTGTTCGGCGCGCTTGGACGCGACAAGACGCTGACCATGCCGGAGCGCCATCTCGGGCTGGTGCAGGCGCAGGAAGATTCCGCGCTCGCCGCCCGGCTCGCGGCGCTGGCCGATGTGGTCGAGCGCGACGTCGATGTTGCCGCGCTTGCGGCTACGGCTGATGCGGCCCGACGCCAGCCGCACGCGGTCGCCCCGCGGCTGGCGCCGCCCGGACAACGGATCGCGCTGGCCCGCGATGAGGCGTTCTCCTTCGTCTATCCGCATCTGCTGGCGGGCTGGCGCGCGGCAGGCGCGGAGATCGTCGCATTCTCGCCGTTGGCCGATGAGCCGCCCGACCCTTCCTGCGACGTTGCGTGGCTGCCCGGCGGCTATCCGGAATTGCACGCAGGCAAGCTCGCCGCCGCCTCGCGCTTCGCCGACGGCATCCGCACCTTTGCGCAAACCCGTCCCGTGCATGGCGAGTGCGGTGGCTACATGACGCTTGGTGCGGGCCTGATCGACGCCGCAGGCACCCGTCATGCCATGCTCGGATTGCTCGGGCTCGAGACCGATTTTGCGCAAGCCCGCCTGCATCTCGGCTACCGGACCGCGACCCTGCTGGCGCCGATTCCGGGCCACGCCACAGGGCGCGTATTGCGCGGCCACGAATTCCACTATGCCCGCGTGGCGGCGCAGCCCGACCAGCCGCTCGCCGATATCCGCGACGCTGCGGGTGCCCCGACGGCGGAAACCGGCGGCCGGCGCGGCCGCGTTACCGGAAGCTTTTTTCATATGGTCGATGTCGCAGATGAGGCCCGGCCATGACGGAATCTGACCCCGCATCGCCCGACGCGCCTTCGCTCGGCAGCATCGTCTTGATCGGCGGCGGCCCGGGCGATGTCGATCTGCTGACGCTGCGCGCGGTGGAGCGGCTGCGCGCCGCCGACGTCATCCTGTACGACGACCTTGCCGGCGACGAAATCCTGTCGTTCGCGCGGCCCGACGCCGAACTGATCGCGGTCGGCAAGCGGGCCGGCCACCCTTCACCGCGGCAACAGGAAGTGAGCCGGCTGATGATCGGCTATGCCCAACTCGGCAAGCGCGTGGTCCGGGTCAAGTCCGGCGACCCCTCGATCTTTGCCCGCGCCGACGAGGAGATCGCCGCGGCGCGCGCCGCCGGCGTCCCGATCGAGATCGTGCCGGGCATCACCACCGCGACCGCCGCGGCGGCCTATCTCGGCACGTCGCTGACCAAGCGCGGGGTGGCGCGGCGACTGCAGATGGTCACCGGGCACGACGCCGATGGCCGGCTGCCGGATGATCTCGATCTCGCCGCGCTCGCCGATCCCGGCGCCACCACCTGCGTGTTCATGGGCAAGGCCACCTTCGCGGCACTGGCCGGCAGACTGATCGCCCATGGGCTGCCGAAGGAGACGCCGACCGTGGTGGTCGAAAGCCTCGGGTCGGCGTCCACCCAGGTGATGGCGGGCACGCTGACCGAGATCGCGGCGCGCCTTGCGGCGGAGAAGCCGGCCGGACCGTGCCTGATCCTCTACGGCGCCGCACTCGCCGGCGTCGGTCACGACCCGCCGATCAGGGCATGACGGCAGGGCCAGAACAAAAATTACGAAAACAACCCCATGCAAAGTAAGTGTCAACCCGGCTTGCGGCGCTTTCGTCCAGGGCAGGAGAAGAATGGCCCCAACCCGATCTCATCGCGCTCTACTGGAACTTAACCGGCGTCAGGGTTGATCGGGACGCAGTCGGAGGTCGTATCG
>Ga0208849_1001431_pt1 | contig 16718 bp, 19 predicted proteins | sample NGESurdeep072012_10_FD_184470 | JGI IMG/M metagenome (GOLD analysis project Ga0208849, IMG submission 184470) | Arctic peat soil microbial communities from Barrow, Alaska - NGEE Surface sample 53-3 deep-072012 (SPAdes) | ecosystem: Environmental > Terrestrial > Soil > Wetlands > Peat ...
GAGGCGCAAGGTCTCCAGCATCACCGAGAGCAAGGCGCCCTGGTGCGGCGTCCGGCCGGCGCGGCGCTGGGCCTGGTAGAAGGCGTACTCACAGGACAGCGGCGCCCAGGCTCCGCGCAGGGCGGCGTGCGCATCACTCGCCGCGAAAGCCAGACATGTCGGCCGAGGTCCTTGATCGCGCGCTGGGCCGAGCTGCGAGCGCAGGTCGACCGAAATGACAATGTCGGTCATGCCGCTTCAAGCAGGTCCCGGCGCTCGGCCCGCGACAGCCCCTCCTGCTCGGGTCCGGTCAGGTCGAAGTCAACCTTCAGGCTGAACAGCGGGGGATCCGGATCCCAGGGGCGCCGCTCATCGAGCAACATGCTGCCGCAGTGGCCGCCAGTCGGCTCGGCCGTCACGCGCCGGATCACCGGCCCGCCGACGCCCTCCCCATCGATGGCCTCAAGCGCGTCGCGGACGATGGCGAAGCCGCTCTCCTTGAGCTGATCGATATCCCAGAGATAGCCGCCGCCACTGTGCTCCTCGAGGCGGAGCACGAAGAGGTCGTTGCGGCTGCCGTCGATGCGGGTTCCAGCGTCGCGCTCGGTCAAGAGCCAGACGTCACCGCGGTAATCCTGCGGCCGGTAGGTGTCGAGCAGGGCGACCTTCAGCTCGCGCGGCTGGACCTGGAGGAGCCCCCGCGCCGCCGGTTGGGTGATGAACCGGTGCCGGGCCAGCGTCCAGCAGGTCGCCTCGTAGCTGGCGCCCATGCGAAGCGCGAGCTGGTACACCGTGCTCGGCCGCTTGAAATGGTCCGCCGTCCACCCTTGGCGGACGGAGTGCCAACCGACGAGCCAGCGCGGCATCATGAACGCCACGGCGAAGGCGTCCGCCTCGACTTCCTGGAAGTCGCCGGCGGGTTGGCCGGTCATGGGCATGCGGAGCAGGATGCTCTCGTCATCGAGGCTCGGCCGGTGACTCATGGAAAAGTGGCCGAGTTCATGAGCGGCCGTAAAGCGTTGGATGCTCATCGGCCGCTGCGTGGTGACAAGGACGCCCGGCGCAGGGTCGCTCAAATAGACGCCCAGCAGGCCCTGCAGCGGGCGTAGCAGCAGGGGCAGGCCTATGCCGTAGATGGCGCCGAAGACGTCGACATTGCCGCCGCGCGCCTCGATCTGGTCCTTTAGAGGGAGCCGCTGATGCAGCCTGGCCGCGGCCTGGGTGCCGCCCCGGACGGCGCTGGCATAATCCGCCGCCGCCATCCGTCAGCCCCGCGCCGTCTGGGCCCGGGCGCGCAGGTACTCCGCGAACCGGCCAAGCTCATCGCGATCCTGTTGTGATAGGTCCGCCGCCTGGCGCGCGAGATGGGCGAAATCGACCGGCAGGCTGGCCGAGGCCTCATCCTCGCCGGTGAAATAGGCCATGGGCTGCCGATAGAGCTTGGCGAGGCGGGTCAGCTCGATCGCCTCCACCTTCCGCTGGCCGTTCTCGATATCCGTCAAGGCCGTCCTCGGGATCTTCAGGTAGGCCGCGACCTCCTCCTGCTTCAGGCCAAGGTATTTGCGGGCTTCCCTGAGACGGTCACCCAGGCGGCGACGCTCCGCCTCGTCGCTTTCGCGATGAAGTTCGACATTCGTCATGGCTTGGCTCCTTTCCGCTTGATCCACTGCTTTTCAATCTGCTGGGTCAGGTGCCCGAGCGCGGTCTCGACGGACGCATAGCCGCCAGTTCGCACAACGCTCTCCGGAAGCTCGAACCCGACGATGGGCTCAATGACGCACAAGATGCTGACGGTCAGCAGCGAGTCGACGTGGACGGAGGCCTTCGCGATATCCGCAGGTGCGGACGGCAGTGAGATCCCCTTGATCGAGGCTTCGATCTTGATGGCCTCGATGAGCTCGTCGCGAAGCGCCGTCTCCACCGCCGCCTTGGGAAACGGCGCCGTCGTAATGACCGGGGACGCGATGGTGGTTGTCGCCATGCCTGTGTCTTTCTAAGACCCGGAGACAGCATAATGTCTATTTTTCCGACATGCAAGCCCCTCCCCTTTTGCGGGCCTGCGATCCGCCGACGGAGGGGTACGCCGCCACACCAGCAGCCAATCTATAGCGAGTTTAGGATGCTGTTATGATTCCAACTACTGTTACGAAGTCCGGGGCCCTCCACGGGCTCACTTGTAGCGCAGAGTCCCTTCGTGGCCACAACTGCTCCGTCGGTAATTCTCGGGTGGACCGGTCCGTAGGATCACGTCGGCTGAGCGCGCTTCGGCTTGGAGCGGGCGCTCGCCGATGGCGGACCGATCGCCAGGAACTGAGAGGGCGAAACCCCAGCCTTATGCCGCCTGATACTGTCGTAGAGTCCATCGGCAAGCAGTTCGATCGAGCGGATGAAGCGCTCTTTCCGGTGTTGTCAGCCCAAAGTCACAGGGCGCTAACGGGCCGGCAGCTAGACCGACGCCATGACCAAGCCGCTGAAGCCCGACAACCCGTTCCGCTGGTTCGACTCCTCGCCCGAGGTGATCCGGCTGGTGGTGATGATGTACGTCCGCTACCCGCTGTCGCTGCGCAACGTCGAGGATCTGCTCTTCGAGCAGGGAATCGACATCTGCCACGAGACGGTGCGGCTGTGGTGGAACAGGTTCGGGCCGATGTTCGCCGGCGAGATCCGCGGGAAGTGGGTTCAGCGCATGCGCCTACGCCCACTGGAAGTGGTGCCTGGACGAGGTCTACGTGAAGGTGGGTGGCGAGATGCGCTACCTGTGGCGCGCTGTCGACCATGAGGGTGAGGTGCTGGAATCCTTTGTCACCAAGGAACGGGACAAGGCCTCAGAGCTCGAGTTCATCAAGAAGGCGATGAAAGGCACTGTCAAGCCAAAGTTTTATACTACCATCTACTTGCACTGCTTGGACGAGGCGTGACTGATTTTGCTCACGTTTTTCGTCACTGAGGAGAGGCTGAATGGGCCTGGAATCGGGCTCTACTTGTTTGCCTTGACAGTGCCGTGGAACCGCTTCGGCCCGATGTTCGCCGGCGAGATCCGCAGGAAGCGCGTTCAGCGCATGCGCGCCTACACCCACTGGCGCTGGCACTTGGACGAGGTCTACGTGAAGATCAACGGCGAGATGCGCTATCTCTGGCGGGCCGTCGACCACGAGGGTGAGGCGCTGGAATCCTTTGTCACCAAGGAGAGGGACAAGGCAGCCGCCCTCCAGTTCATCAAGAAGGCGATGAAGCGCCACGGGCGCCCGCAACGGATCGTCACCGATGGCCTGCGCTCCTACGGCGCGGCCATGAGGGAGATTGGCAATAAGGACCGACAGGAGGTCGGCCGCTGGAAGAACAACCGGGCCGAGAACTCCCACCTGCCCTTTCGACGACGAGAGCGGGCCATGCTCAGATTTCTGAGGATGAAAACACTCCAGAAATTCGCCTCAGTCCACGGCTCAGTCCACAACCATTTTAGTCAGGAGCGCCACCTCATCAGCAGAGACCTCTACCGCCAGAGACGCTCCGCCGCCCTGGTGGAGTGGCGGGCAATCATGGCCTAAGGCCAGGTCGGGTTTGGGCTCACTGCGCCCAGGCGGAGACAAGTTGCCGTTGGACTGACAGCACCTCTCGGAGGGGTGCGTCCGTAGTTGGCTTGGGATCTCAGACCCCTCCAACTACAAACCCCAGGAAGCGAAGCGCCACGGCCATCCGTCCATTCATTGGCGGACATTCCTCCGGCTTGAGCGTTCCCTCTAGTTCAAGTGCCGAAAACTGGCCGAAATAGGAAAGCTTGAACGAGGGCGTGTAAAGGACGTCGTGTAGTCGTTCGACAAATTCACCCACTCCGTGGGTGAGGTGGGCCAGGGTCCTCTTCACTTTTCGAACGTCGTTTCGATTGGCCGACCAGAACTCGACCGGCAATTTGGCCAAGCCCCCTTTGACGAACCGGAGCTGTTCGGAAAAGGCGTGGAGCGACATGAGGCCGTTCGTGAGTTCCGCCTGCGACGCCGCTCCAATGGATGTCGCTGACTCGAACACGGTTCGGACCCGGTTGAGCCACTCGACATAGTCTGCCGGTACTCGGTTGTTGGCGGCCTCTGCCCATTCGCCTCCGAACTCGAGGATTCGAGCTGAGCGATCCTCCCGGCTTAGCGCAGGAGCATCGCGCCACTCCTCTCCCGGGATGTGCGTAAGCCGCAACCAGCTCAGGAACCGATTTGTCTCGTTGGCCAGACCGACGGCGCTCAGCTCGGGTCGGCGGAGCCCATGTTCAGCGAGGAGCTCACCAACATCCGAGAACGCCGGCTTATATTGCTCGTAGACGAGCCGTCGCAGCCCCTCGAGGAAGAGCCGCTCGCGGCTCTGGGCGCGGCTCGCGACATTGATGTTTGCCGGTTCAGCGCGGCCAATGGCCTTTTCGATCAAGCTGTCAGGATCGGGACCCGTGCGCAGGGCGTCCCGCTCCCGCTTGAAGAGCTTCAGAGTATCCGACGTCAACACGCGCGCCGCATCCCACAGCTCGGCAAAAAGCGCCCGCACATCCTCGATGCGCTCCGCATCCTCGGATGGATCGAGAAGGACCGTGGCCTCGCGGTTTGCGACCATGCCAGCGTCGGTCAGGTTCGATGATCCGAGCAGCACGCCCCCATCGAAGATGTAGATCTTCGCGTGGAAGCGATGGGTCAGGTAACGCGCCGCGACGCTGGGGAAGCGGCACACCTTGGCGAGGGCCTCGGGGCTGGTGGTCGCGTTGAGACCCACGAGCAGCCGTATCGGCTTGCCGGCCTGCGCGGCGACGAGGATCGAGTCGACTCCCGTGAAATACGGCGCCGCCAGCCACAGCGAATGCGAACTCGCCGCCAGGCGCTCGAACGGGTTGCGGACGAAATTGCGAGCGGGACCGTTCGAGTAGACCGAGGTCACGAGCCTCGGCCAGTCACGCGCACACCGCGTCGATCCGCGCGGCGTTCTCCTCCTGGCGCTCGATCACGGCTGTCGAAACGCCCAGGTCGTCGGCGATGGAGAGCGTGTCGCGGCCGTCTTCGCGCATCGAGCGGACCTCGTCGATCGGGGCCAGGAACTCGGCGGCGAAGGCGCGGCCGGCGGCCTGACGATAGGCCGAGTGCAGATCGTTGACCGGCGCACGACCCGGCTCCGGAAAGCACACGGCGTCCCCGACAGCGCGTGTAAAGCCGAACAGGTAGGCGCCCTGACGCGCCAACCGGTGTTGCGAACGCAGGTGGATATGGACGCCATCCTGCTCATCGCGCCTGATCGCCTGAACGCCGTCGACCGGTTTCGTTACCTGGAAGGATCGGCTTGCGCCCAGCTTCTCGGCCAAGGACCGGAACGTGGTGAACCGATCCGCCTGCCCGAACCCCAGGAGCCGCCGCAATTCACGTGCTCGCCGGTAGCCGAGCGACCATGCCTCCTCGTTGTCCCGGGCAGGCGCTCGCTGCGCGGCTTCACGCGCCCGCCCCCGAAGCTCGGAAACGCGCGAAGCGTAAGGCGGCCGTCTCTCCACGGCGTCGACCCATTCCAGGAGCCGACTCCGGTTGGCCTGAGCGCTGCCGGCGAGGAATTCGGTCAGGGGCTCGCCTTCGAAGAGTTCGCCGGCGGCCTCGATGGATGCGGTCTGGCCCTCGTCGATCTGATAGGGATCCAGGCCCAGCGCACCGGCGGATTCGCAGAACGATGCTTCATCCGGGTCGGTGCGGGATTCCTGCACCCGCGCCCAGCGGAAGGCCGCGCCCGTATCGATCACCTGCTTTTTCTCGAGGCGGACAAGCACTTCGCCAACGAAGCCGGAGAGTGCGGCCTCGGCCTCGCTCCGGCTCATGACCTCGCCTGGAACCGTCCAGAAACTCACGCCCGGATTCTCGTATGTGCGTTGAACACTCCGGATATCGAACACGGCGCCGTCGAAGCTCATGCGCACATCGGGGGTCACAAAGCCGCTGCGGTGCTTCATGAGGGAGATATCTCGATCACGGCCGCCGAAGATCGTCCACCAGTCGTGCGCCAGCCCCTCCGCCAGAGAATAAAGAGCGATCGTCACGTGGTCGGTCAGCGCGCCATCCGCGAGGTGGAGGCAGACATTCTGGTCATTCATCCAGAACTGAAAGTCGGCGACCGTCGCCCGCTCCTCAGGCGCGGCGTTCCTCGCGTCCTCGAGCCAGTCAGCCGAATATCTCATCACGCTCCTGTCTGGAGATGGGCCAACCTTTGTATTCGCCAGCGATGCCGTTCACGACGCGACCGATCCAGAACCGATCGGTGTCCGGTTCCTGATACCAGATGAAGTGTGGAAAATCCTTGTCGCCCTCGTACCATTTGAACTGCCCCTCACCGAGAGCGGCTCGGACCCATCCGCTCGCCATGTCGCGATCGGCTGGCGCGGCGAGGGGGCAGATGGTGGTGAGCTGACTTTTCGGCCGGCGCACTTGACCCTGAGGATTGACCCATGCGCCCGGCAGTCCGCCCCACCACCTCCTGTTCTTGTGCTCAGCGCTTCCAACGTAGGTGGCGCGGGCGATCTGCGCCGGCGTTAAAGTCGCGCGAGTAGGCATTTGCCCGGGTCGCCTGGCCATCTACAGCTCTCTCACGGTCGGTTCCGGGAACTCCATGTCGAGGCGGCCGGCGCGATGTTCGCCGCCCTTCCTCAAGGCTGGCCGTAGAGCCGGCCTTGGCCGCGCCCGCCATACCCCGGTCGACTCATGTAGACCGGCGGACGCACTATCGGTTGAGGTCTTGGGTACATCGGCTGGCTATAGGTGCCTCGTACATAGGGTCCCTGGGGTCGAGGCGCGCCATAATAGGGGCCATAGGCGGGGTTTCGCCCATAGACGGTCGCGGGGTAGCTCGGCCGCGGCGCGTTCGCGAAGGCGGGCGCGTAAGCGAGTCGCCCGTGGACCGTTTCGGCGGACCCGTTCTGGAGGATCGCGCCGGGCAGTTGACCTGCCGGCGTCCAGGCTTGTCCGGGTGGCAGGATCCGGCGCGCCGGCGCCGCAAAGCTCGCATTCTGGAACTGTCCTGGATTGCCTTCCAGCACCGGGGAGAACGGCGTCTGGTGCAGGACGTTCATCGCCTCCTCGCCAGGGGCGGCGCCGACGGCCCGGGCCGCAACCTGCGCGTTTCGCACCATGGCCTGGCTCGCGTCGTCGCCCTGAATCCCCGGTATGCCGTCGCCGGTCAGGATCGTCTCGACGTCGTAAGCGTCGATGATCGTGGTGCTCTCGCCGTCGGAGACGATGTACGCGTTCCCCCGCTCCTCGCAGGTCTTGAACCTCACGATCTCGCCGGATTTGCGGACGACCGCTCCCTCGTGGTCCTGGGTGGGGCATCCGAACAGCAACTGCGGAACGGCCAGCAGCGCCAGGGTGGCGACCGCGGCGCTCGGTAGCCACGCCTGCGTCCCGTCCGCAAGCCGGACCAGATACTGGCCGTCGCCCATGCCGATGATGTCCATGGCCACGTCACGGCGGAGAATTCGCATGAGCGTCCCGCCCTCCCGAGTGACCAGCTTCACGCCGTTCTCGGTCACGAAGCCCTTCAAGGCGGCGACTTTCCTCGTCCCTCCGTCGCTCGTGTATTCGTAGAGCAGGGAGTCCTGCGCGCTGAAATAGCCGAGCTTGCGTCCGGCGCCCACGACCTCCCCATCGGAGTAGATGCGGGCCATGGGCTGACCCGCCGCCGAAATCGCCCCGCCGCGGTTCACGTGCCACTGCGCCGGCCTGGTTCCCCCGTCGGTCATCTTATAGAGGGCGTTGCTCAGTTCCCCCCGCCGGGTGGGGCTGGCGACGTCCTCTGCCACCCCTTCGCTGAGATCGGGCGAGGTCGTGATGTCCGCCGAAGCGAACAGCCCCTCCGCCGCTCCCGTTTCCGCGCCCGCCGCGACGCCGACCTCCGCGCCCTCCAGCGCGCCGGCCTCGAACAGCAGGGCGCAGCCGCCCAGGCCGATGCTTGCGAGCACGATCAGCAGAATGGTACGCATCGCTCCCCTGCCAATGTTTGAACCATGCGCATCATCCTGATTTTCCTGACTTCGACAATGCTCGTCGCGTTGGGCGCCTGCGGTCGCAAGGGCGTCGACGCGGTCCCGACGGCCGCGCCGGTCGCTCAGGCGGCGGCGCCATCAACGCCGATCGACAGCCTCTCGATGTCCGCCACCCTGGTCGGCAGGCCGCTCGATGGCGACAGTTCTACGATCGATCGGTATGTGGACGCGCCGGCACACACCGCCACGGTGGTGACCCTCACCGAGACCAACGGCCAGAGCTTCCGTCTGATCGACGACGTTCGATCCCTGCCGACCATTTCCCGGACCGCCGACGGTCGATACGCCGTCCGCTTCGCCTACGCCGCCGAGAGCGGGACGGAGTTCGCCGGACGCGGCGTCGAGGAGCTTCGGACCGTGACCACCCTGGGCGTCCGCTGGCCCGCCGTCATCGCCGCCCTGGGAATGGCGCCGGGGAGCGCACGGCTGAGCCACCTCACCCTCTCGGTGAATGGCCGCGATCTGCTCTCCACGGATCTGAACCAGCCGATCGCCGACCAGGGATCCGACTTCCAGTCGATCGCCGTCGGATCGGCGTTCCAAAGGCTCCCAACGGGCTGAAGCATCGCGGGCGTCGGTGGGTACTACTGGACGGCCCCTGCGCTGCAAGTGTGACGTTGGGCTGATGTGCTGATCTGTCGGCGTGCGGTCATGTGTCCGGCCTGTTTGCGCGGTGCTGTTGACCGCTGGCCCTGATGAAGTCCGCCAACCTGGGTCCCTATCAGAGCATCGAGCTCAAGGCTCCGACAAGGCCAACGGCCGCTGTTGGCGCTGAGCTGGCAGGCACGTAGCGCCGGGCTGACCTTCCGAAGTTCGGCCTGTTGTGCATCACTCCGAGACGGCTTTTCGAGGATGTTGGCCGACAAGCCAACCGGCGCGCCGTCGCTTGCTAATTCAGCGCCCGGCCGTCGGCGTAGGCGCCGACCGCCTTGTAGGGGCTCGGAGAGAACGACGGCAGCATTTCCGTCGATTGATTCCAGCGGGCGATTAGACAGCCGCTCGCCGTGGCGCTATCCGGGAACGCCCGGGCACTGCGCGGCGTGAGGTTGAAGGGGAACTTGGCGCCGTCATCCTCCGCCACGTCCAGCGGGTTAGGGGCAAGGGGCGGGTTCAGTCCGGACGGGTCGCAGTTAAGTCCGGCCGTTTGGAGCTGGATCAACATCCACTGCAGAGCGCTGTCGGACAGGCCGCGATGGGGAAAGCCCCCGCCAACATCGGAATGGCAGCCGGGAAAGACCTGCTGCGCCACGCCGTTCCGGGTCGCCCAGAAGGTCGGACTGAACAGGTCGCGCGTCTCGTCGGCCGCAAGGGCGTGAAATCCATTCTGGATGTTGTTGTTCAAGGCGGTATCGCAGATCGAGAAATCGAACACCGGCTCGCCGCTCGAATTGAGCTGGGGGAGACCAAGCGAACTGACCGTGTCGAACACCCCGACGGCCCGTATAAGGGGCGGCGGCGTATAGTCTGCGGGGTTTAGCGTCGGGACCGGCTGTCCAAGTGTCCCCCCGATCAAATCCAGTCGCGCCTGGTCGGCGAGATCGCCATTCGGCGCGCGGTAAGCGTACCAAGCCGCGATCGCCCGCAGATATGCGCCAGTCTTGTTGTCGGTAATGTATTGGGTCTTGTCCAGTAGGCCTTGCGCCACAACCAATCCGGCCAGCGCCCGCGCCGCGGTGGCGCCGCGGCTGAAGCCCGTAAGAATGATTTCGTCCCCCGGATTGTAGTTGCGAGACAGGAAAGTGTACCCGCGCACGATTGGCTCGGCGATCCCATCGCCGAACGCATTGCCGAGCAACTTCAGCACTGGATCGCCCTGGGTGCCCACGCCGGGAAGATATTTGCCGGTAAGGGAGGGCGGGCCCGCCACAACCGTCTCGAAAGATCCGTTGCCAGCGTCGCTGGCTGCGCCGCCAAGCGTGTCGAATATTCGTGCGATATTGGTCGGGTTGACCTGGAGTTTGACTTGGTCCGTTCCGTCCAAACAGACGACATGCAATACCATCTCTGGCCCCTGTTTTTGGGCGCGGGGTCGGTAGTTGGCGCCCACCCTCGATGATGGTGGCGTCTACCATCGCTCCATCATAGGTTGTCGGGCAAGATCAATTCGGATTCATCCGCCAAGGCGGGCGCCTCATCGCCGCGTCCGCATACATTGGGGATCTGGCTGCTGGAGCAGAACCAACGGGAGGAATTGACGCAGGGCAGGCCAGCGAGAAGGACACGGAAGATGGGGGGACAGGACCCACCGCGTCGGCCATTGGCCTTGGCGCGATGTCACTGTCAGAGACCTCGTGCGGCATGAGCGGCGACCCGATCGACCAAAGGTTGAGCTACGGTAGCGTTTTACGGACAGCACCGATCGAGCACCATCGAACGGGGGCGCTGATCCTCGCCTGCGAACGGCTAGCGCTACGGAGCGTGCTTTCCGAGGATCGCGAGAAATTCTTTGTCGTCGGCGAAGTTCTTAAGGTCGTCGTCCTCGGATTGCGGCGCCGGTCGCGCGAGAGACGCGAGCCGTTTCCGATAGTGAGGATCGAGCGCAACGGCGCGTCGAGCAGCGTCGAGCAGATTGTCGCGCCTGCTCGCCAACTCGGTCGGGGCCGCATTTGGAAGGCACCCGAATATCGAGTTAGAGCGACAAAAGCTCGCGCGCCGCTCAGCAAGCCTGGTCGGCAGGTTGAACTGGGGCGAAGTCTTCGCGCAGGAGGTGCACATGGCGCGAGGTTAAAGAGGACGGCCAGCAGGTTCAGCTGAAGGGCGCGGCGTCTGCGGGGGGCAGCCGTCACGGCCAACGCGACAACCGCTGAACAGACTGCGGCCGCGTCCGAAAATGTCGCGGCGCCAGACACTTCCCTGTTGCCATCCGCCGCCCCGCGGGTGAAAAATTGCTTGGGGGGATCGACATGAAAGTATCCGAGATCAATGCGACGGCTCTCGACGCGGCCGGAATCCGGATCGAAGAGGTCTACGCAAAATATGACCCCGTATACGCTGTCTATCGAACAGCCGAACGGGTGCTGGTCCATTTCTCCGACGATGCCGACCAGGAAAAGACGCAGAGAACGGCCCTCGCCTCGCTGAGCCCGATCAGAGGGGAGATCAATGGGCTGATCGACGGATGGCGGACAAGCAAGAAGCCGCAACTCTACTCGCGCTCCAGGCGGTTCGAGCGTCGGGTGGCGGACGCCCTCGTCGTCGCCCTGGAGGGCGACATGGCCGACGCGATACTGGTCTTGCAGGCGGTCAAGATAGACCTGATGGACGAACGCGTTTCGATCGGGCGCTTTCAGTACCTCAAGTTTGCATCAGCAACGGCCTGCGCGACCTTACTGGCCATCATTGTGCTGCATGGTCTGTTAGGCGCGATCTTCAACGCCAAGTACTCCGACGACGACAAACTCATTCTTTTCTCGGCGGCGGTGGGGGCGGTCGGCGCTTTTTTCTCGATCGCGATCGCCATCCGCAATCGCTCCGTGCAGACCGATCTGCACGCCCGCGACAACGCAGCGGACGCCATCCTGCGGATATTGATCGGCGTGATCGCCGCGCCGGTGCTGATCGCCCTCCTCAGATCCAACGCCGTATCGATGAAAATCGGAAACACCGAGCTGCAGGCGGTCACGATCGCGACCTGGGGGCCAACAGTTATGGTCTCGTTCCTGGCGGGGTTCATGGAACGGCTGGTCGGCGACCTACTGACAAAATCCGGAGCGGGCCTCGGGGTGAGGCCCGCGTCGCCCTCGGAAACCATGACCGGGGCCAAACAGCCGCCGCCGGGCGCGGCCGGCGCCGCGGACCCGGGCGCAAAGGCGGCGGCCGGCGCCGCCGCGCCGGACCCGGACGCCCCCGACGGATGCACGAGCGGCCAGGCACCCGACGTCAAGGCGGCGACAGACGACGGCGATCTTCCGGCCACCACCGGCGGCCAGGCCTAGGGCCGCCTCGCGGCCTGAAAAGCAGCGGAACATGACATGACCTACAGCTTGGCTTGGTTGGCGGACGTCCTGATGGGCGCCGGACTGAAGGTTGCGGAAACCGACGGCTGGAAGGATCGCGGCCACGGCGATGTCGCGACCATCAGAGGCGTGATGTGCCATCACACCGCCGGCCTGCCGACCCGAAACATGCCAACCCTGAACACCTTGATCAACGGCCGCGCGGCGACGCCCGGGGCGGCGGCGCTCACCGGCCCGGTCGCCAACCTCGGGCTGGGCCGGGACGGCGCCTATTATGCGGTGGCCGCCGGCCGCGCCTACCACGCCGGCGAAGGGTCGTGGAAAGGCATCACGAGCGGCAACAGCAGCTTTGTCGGCATCGAGGCGGAAAACGTGGGCGGCGTCACCGACGCCTGGCCGCCGGTCCAGCTCGACGCCTACCACCGTGGGGCGGCGGCGATCCTCAAGCGGATCAACGCCGACGCCAGTTGGTGCTGCGGGCACCGGGAATATGCACCGAATCGCAAGGACGACCCCGTGTTCGACATGAACCCGTTCCGCGCCGCGGTGCAGGCGATCCTGGATGGGACGGCGCCCGCCCCCGCCCTCATCGCGCATGCTGATGCGGCCGGCCGCCCAACGATTCGCCGCGGCTCGACCGGGGACATGGTGAAGACGCTTCAAGGAGCGGTCGGGGCCACGCCCGATGGGATTTTCGGCGCCGACACCGAGACGAAGGTGCGCATCTTTCAACGGCTGAAGGGGCTGGTGCCGGATGGAATCGTGGGGCCGGCGACCTGGGCGGCTATCTTCCCGATCGCCGCGCCCGTGCCGTAGGCAAATGCGGCAGCCGTAGCGCAGACAGGATGATGAATGCGTGCGCTCTCGTGCGGCGTGCACGCTATGAGGATGTGGCCGATACGGGCGTTGTCGGAAATTCGCGCTGAATTTCATCGGAACCGTTATGGGAACGCCTACATTGGCGGCCGAGTCGGTTACGCGCATTATGGGATTAAGTGATGCAGCGTTCGCGTAAGGTCAGCTCGCCGAGCTGGATCGCCTTGCCCTCGACCGTGTAGTACTGGGCAAAGAGAATCGCGTCGCCACCACGTTCCTCGAAGCGGCCGTGGATAGCACTTAGTACGTTCCCACCCTCCTCCGGCCTAGCGTTGGCATCGGAGACGATGGCAGCAAACTTCAAGTCGTCCGCGGTCAGTCATGGGCCACAGCCAGGTCGGGTTTGGGCTTCCTGCGCCCGCCGGAGACGAGTCGCCATTAGACTGACAGCACCTTCTTGGGCGCTTCGACGATGGCCGCCTCGGTGGTGATCACGGTAAGCACCGCCTGCCCGCCAGCGAGGTGGGCCAATGCAACGGCCATCGGGAACACTATAGTCAGCACAAGGAAACTCAGGGCCATGGGGCGGATCCCAATCCCCCAATGGCGGCGATCGCCGCGGTTACCGCCGTAAGCGTCCCGCCAACATCAACGTGCGTGAGGGCGCTCGGGATATCTGTCATGTGGCTCTCCCCTTCGGCCGCCAACTCTCCCACCGAACCCAATGTTCATGGGAAGCGGTTGGCCCATTCGCTACCGGATGCGGTCGCAGCAGCGCGCGAAATGCTCGGCGCGCACCGCAACAATCTCCGTTCCCCAGCTCGAGAGTCCGCCGACTGGTATCATTTGTCTAACGCCGCCTGACTTACGAATGCGGACGCGCCACTGCCATCTTCGGCACAGAGACCGAGCCATAAGGGGAACCTGGGAACGTGTCGCCAGGACGGCGGGGCGGCGAGGCTCGGTCCCAAACGCGATCGAGGATTTGAATGCGCGACGCAGCGCAACAACCGTGATATCAAGGTTCTGCGGATTGAGCGAACCCAATGCAGTGTATCGAATAGGATCCGCCTACGGGTAGATTACAGACGGCGAAAGGAGCGGCGGTGCCCGACTTTTTCGTGCTGGTATTGGACAAATACGCCGCCGCCGATCCCACCGCGTGGGTATATTCGGCGACCGCGGAGACAAAGGCCGCGCTCCTCGCTCTACGCTGTTACGATGAGCCCCCCCACAAGGTTTCGCGAGCGGACTATAACGGAGCGAGCGAGGGACGAATGTCCTTGGCGCCATGCGCCGGTGGACCCCCAGATCCCGGTACAATCTATGGTTTGACTGGTGTCTAGAGCGACGGCGGCGTGCCTGTTCTCCGCGCTTTTGGTGTCCGGGTGCACTTCTGACAAAGTGATCGGCCGGTACAAGATCGCGACGTGTATAACCGGCTATGGGGCTGGAATTGCATGCAATCGCGTGATCCCGACGGCGAGTGCTTTTGCCATAAGCATCGCCACGCCCTCGGCATCGGCGGCGGCGGGGTCGAGCTTTCCCGAACGCGCCCTCGCCGCCTACATCAACGTCCTCGCTGATCCGAAGATGAGCCCTACCGCGAAAGACCTGCGAGCAAATCTGGCTGGCAAACTCGAATCCAATACCGAGCCCAAGGGGCCGGATGACCGCACGGTTCTACACCGCACGATCATCGTGACGGTCCGCAAGGATGGGCCTTTCAACCCTGCGGATCGACTTGAGGCGACCGATGTCAGGATAGAGGTCGCGAATGCGCGATTTGACGCCTGGGATACGTTGGCTACGGCCTACACGACGATCAATGCGGGAACGGTGCAATTCACCGCGGCGAGAGGCCTGACAGAGAGCCTTTCCACTCCTGCGGCGCCGGCAACGCCCCTGCCTTTCAGCGCGGCTCTGGGAGGCTCTCAGACAGACACACGAGTTGAAACGCTGGCGGCCACGCAGCAAGCCGAAACGCTTACGGCCGATGTCGAGGACCGTGGCCGTACGCTCGTTATCCACCGGCAGGGCGGATTGGGCGTCGACCTCACCGGAAACACCGTCGTCAAGGTGGATATGTCGTTTGACGGAAATGCGTCGCGTTTCGACCTTGTTTCGGTTGAAGGCTACAAAGATAAGAAAGGAAAAACCATACCGCCGAAACGGCTGAAGTTAATATATTCAACAGTGCTCGTGCCCCCACCGAGATCGAATGTGACTGCTCAGGTCAAATTGACTTACACCGTTCGCCATGTCACGTCAGGAGACGGAACATACGAAGAGAAAGATGATACGATCCAGGAGATCACATCCACGAGTGTTCCGAGTGAATCGATCCTCATACCAGAGCGAGAGTTCTCTCCCATGTTCTTTGGCTTGCATGTTGAGAATGACAAGACTGACAAGGTCATAGGTATCATGCGCCCAGGACGCGAATTTGTTGGTATGTGCTTTGAAACCTATGACGCCGCCAAAGACTTCCTGAGCTATTTGAGGACCGCGGGGTCTAAGGACCCATCGTCTGTGGCCGACTCTAAGATAGGATTCAACGGCCCGCCACCGAGGCAGCAGCGATATCTAGTTCACCCGTTGGCGGTCTCGGACATTTCGAACCTCCAAGTGCAACCTATGTGTATAGCTTAGAGCGACCGCATGGCGGCCCCCATCCCCATCGGGTGCGTAGATACCCCGATGGGCGTTTGAGGGTAGCGGCGTCACGCGCTTGGTTATGTTTCGGGATAGGAATACGCCTGGGGTGCTGGCCCCCGGTTCCGAAAAGGTTAGGTGGCTGTCGAATTTCGGGCAGGCGGTGCATCGGTGCCGGCGTCACAAATATAGGGCTGGGAAGATGAGCGACGACGCCACGACGCCCAACTTGGGTGCCAGCTATGTCAGTGATGATCAATTCATCCGGCAAATAGCGTTGGTTCGACGTATCCGCACCTTTCTAATGGAGCAAGGCGTAGCGCCGGCATCTTCATCTCAGATGGAAGCGTCTCCATTTGACCTCTTGGAATTGAACTTGATAATGTATCGAAGTAGTGCTGGTCCCGCTACTTATTTACAATGGCAAATGCTGGAGAACAGACAAAGTCAGCTGCAAAGACTCTTCACCCCCGATCTTCAGAGAAGATTTCGACTACAGACCGTGCAGCGACTGATCATTATCATCCCCGTCTTCCTGCTTCTCCTAGCGGGCAGCGCGCTGGCGATGGCGATTTTTCCGCCCAGCCTGGCATTGGATGGGTTCAGCGGAACCGATCCGACCGCCGGATGGGTTTTCGGTGGCTACCTCGCGTGGACCGCTTGTCTGGGTGCGCTCGGCGCGCTTGGGTTCCTGGCTGTCAACTCGCTTTCCATTCAGCGCGACGCGACGTTTGATCTTTCTGACAGGGGCCTCGTCATCCTACGCATAGTGCTCGGCGGATTGTTCGGCACTATTATTTCACTTCCTTTTTGCTTCTCATATTTCAAAGAGTTTGCTTTATTCGTCAATCCCACCGGGCATTCGCTTCCGGTATCTACGTTATCTAAGGTGCCTGTGGAAGGTGCCCGAGGCATACTTCTCTTAGTGCCATTCTTGCTTGGTTTTAGCACTTCTCTCGTCATGGCTATACTTAATCGCATGATAAAAGGTCTTGAGACGACCTTTGGCATCGAAAGCGGGACGGTAGAGGGCATCAGCGGTGCCGTCGCGGGCCTCAGTGCTAACGTCGGCCCGCGCAAGCACCCATCGCCCCCTGCCACTCCCAGCCCGCCAAGCTGAACGATCCGGTCGGTGTTGTCAGCCCAAAGTCACGGGGCGCTAACCGGTGGCCGGTGTTGTCAGCCCAAAGTCATGAGGCGCTAACCGGCCGGCAGCTAGACCCGGGCCATGACCAAGCCGTCCAACCCGTTTCGCTACTTCGACTCCT
>Ga0208849_1001433_pt1 | contig 16692 bp, 12 predicted proteins | sample NGESurdeep072012_10_FD_184470 | JGI IMG/M metagenome (GOLD analysis project Ga0208849, IMG submission 184470) | Arctic peat soil microbial communities from Barrow, Alaska - NGEE Surface sample 53-3 deep-072012 (SPAdes) | ecosystem: Environmental > Terrestrial > Soil > Wetlands > Peat ...
AGGCACTCGTAGAGGATCTCTGGTGGGTCGATGGTGCTTGGGGTCGAGTGGGACCGGCAGCGCGACAGGCGCGGGAGCGTCTGAGTGAGCCGAGGCTCTACGAGAACTTTGAAGCCCTCGCAACGGCTGGGTGACGACCGACCAGCGAGGTCCGTCGCCACCATTCTGGAAGTGCCGATGCCGGTGACCCGGCACTGAGATGCGACAACGCAGTATTCGCGGCCAGAGCGTTACCGCTCAGGTCGGTCATCAACTGGCTCCTGACACCCAGCGCATCACCGGCATGTGCGAGCGGTCTGGGGCCGCCTTATGGACGCCCGATAGGGGGTGATCCCGAGTGGTCTGAAGCTGGTTGGACTGGCCCTGTTAGGGCGCACAGATCCGGCAATCTCACTCAGGGCAGCCGTCGTCATCGCTTGGGTGAGAGCGAGGCGATCCCCGGTGGGTGTCGGCCGGCTCGGTCGTACCCACCGTTTGGCCGCAAGTTGTATTTCCGAGCACGCGTCAGGGATATGAGGAAGAATGACGTCTAGGAGCGGCAGACGTCTAGGAGCGGCACGATTGCTGTCGCGACGGCGAAATGAGGTGGGGAATGTTTCGCAGGAACTCTCTTTCTTATCGCTTTGGTCTCCCGGTTATTGGGTCGGTGATCGTCCTTGCAGGATTGATGGCTCTCAACATCGATTCGGCAAACCCTTCCGGTGCTCAAGCACCTTCCTTCCAGGTCCTCCCCCCTAGCCCCACGTTCAACGACCCCGTTGCCGTCTCCTCCGACGGGACCCACGTCTGGGTGGCGAACAAGCGTGGCGACTCGGTGAGCGAGATCGATGCTGCCACCGGCGCTGTCGTCCAGGTGATCGCCGGGCCGAGTTACGATTTCAATTGGCCTGACGCCATCTCCGCTGACGGCACCGATGTCTGGGTGGCGAACGGCGTGGGCAACGACGTCACCGAGCTCGACGCTTCCACCGGCGCGCTCGTCCGGGTGATCGGCACCCCGGCGACCACACCTTCAGAAGAGTGGTCGCCTACCGGCGAGTTCGACTATCCCACGGCGATCTCCTCCGACGGCACCCACGTCTGGGTGGTGAACAACAACCAAGAGGGGTACGCGGTGAGCAGAAACATCACGTACCCCTGGTCGATCACCGAGCTCGACGCGTCCACCGGTGCGCTTGTCCAGGTGATGCCAGGTGCCACCAACGCCACCACCGCCGCGTGGTTGGACATCTCCTCCGACGGCATCCACGTCTGGGTGTCGAACTCGGGGTACTGGACTGGACCGGCCCTTGACCAGACCCGGGTGTCGGGATCGGTCACCGAGCTCGATGCTTCCACCGGTGCCGTCGTCCGGGTGATCCAAGGTTCGGCCAACAGCCTCGAGGTTCCCTTTACGATCTCCTCCGACGGCACCAATGTCTGGGTGGCGGACGGCGGCGAAGCGGTGGACCAGATCGACGCCGCCACTGGTGCTTTTGTGCATGTGATCCCCAGCTCCACGATCGGCATCCAGGTTCCCTTCGACCTCTCCACCGACGGCACCCATGTCTGGGTGGTGGGCAACGCCAATACCGTGGCGGAGCTGAGCGCCTCCACCGGTGCCCTCGTCCAGGAGGTCCACGCCCCGAGCGGCGCCATTGACTACCAGAACGATCAAATCGTGTCCGACGGCACCCACGTCTGGGATTTGAGCACCGACGGCAACGCGCTCACCGAGCTCGACGCCTCCACCGGAGCGGTGGTCCAGATGATCGCCGGGAACAGCGACGGCTTCAACGACCCCGTTGCACTGTCCTCAGATGGCACCCACGTCTGGGCCATGAACATGGGCAGCAACTCGGTGACGGAGCTCGATGCCGCCACAGGGGCGCGGGTCCAGGTCATCTCCGGCCCCACCTACGGCTTCGACTTCGGTACCGACCTGGCCGGCGAACCCGACGCCATCGACTCGGACGGCAGCCACGTCTGGGTGGCGAACGCGTACGGCAACTCAGTGACGGAGCTCGATGCCGCCACCGGGGCGCGGGTCCAGGTCATCTCGGGCCACTTCAGCGAACCTGTGGCAGTGTCCTCCGACGGCAGCCACGTCTGGGTGGCCAACTTCGGCAACAGTTCCGTGACAGAGCTCGACGCCGCCACCGGGGGGCTCGTCAAGGTGTTCTCGGGATCGAAGTACGCGTTCGACGATCCCTTTACGATCTCCTCCGACGGCACCCACGTCTGGGTGCCGAACTCGACGAGCAACTCTGTCACAGAGCTCGACGCCGCCACCGGCGCTGTCGTCCGAGTGATCACCGGGCTCAGAGGTCCGATTGTCGCTACCTCCGACGGCACGCACGTCTGGGTGCTGGGCGGCTACTTCGTCACGGAGCTCAACGCCGCCACCGGGGCGGTGGTCCAGGTCATCTCGGGATCCAGCTACGTCGGCTGGCCCGACGCCGTCTCCTCCGACGGCACCGATGTATGGATTACCGGCGCGGGGACCAATACCGTGGCAGAGCTCGACGCGTCCACCGGTGCGCTCGTCCAGGTGCTGTCGGGGTCGACCTACGGGCTCAATTGGCCCAGCTCCATCTCTGCCGACGGCACGCACGTATGGGTGGCGAGCGAGTACGACAACTCGGTCACCGACCTCAGCACCGGCGTCATGACGCAGGCCATCACCTTCACCTCCACGCCGCCCACCAACGCTCTCGTCGGCGGGCCGACGTACACCGTGTCGGCAGGCGGCGGTGCGTCTGGCAACCCGGTCACGTTCTCGATCGACCCCTCGACCACCTCGGTCTGCTCGATCTCGGGCGACACGGTGAGCTACTTCGCCTCTGGGACGTGCACCATCGACGCCAACCAGGCCGCCGGCAACGGGTACGTGGCGGCTCGGCAGGCCATCCAGTCCTTTGTGGTGGGTGGCCAGGCCATCACCTTCACCTCCACGCCGCCCACCAACGCTCTCGTCGGCGGGCCTTCGTACACCGTGTCGGCAAGCGGCGGTGCGTCGGGCAACCCGGTCACGTTTTCGATCGACCCCTCGGCCACCTCGGTCTGCTCGATCTCGGGCGACACGGTCACGCCCACTGGGGCGGGCACCTGCACCGTCGACGCCAACCAGGCGGCCGGTGACGGATATGGAGCAGCCCCTACCGCTTACCAGTCCTTCATCGTGGGGGCACAGCGAATCACCTTTACCTCGACGCCACCCTATGGCGTTGGTGTCGGTGGACCTCCGTACACCGTGACCGCGACAGGGGGTGGCTCGGGGAACCCCGTGATCTTCTCATCGGAGGACCCGTCTGTCTGCACCGTCACGGGCTCGACCGTGCGTTTCGTCGGAACAGGTTGGTGCGACATCACGGCCAACCAGGCAGGGAATGCCGACTACTCGGCAGCTCCCGCCGCCGGACAGAGCCTCCTCATCGGATCGGGCGGATCGGGCGGATCGGGAGGATCGGGAGGATCGGGAGGATTCGTCGTCACGACCACCTCTGTGCCGAGCGGGACCGCCGGTGTGCGGTATCCAACCATCCTGCTGAAAGCATCCGGGGCTGTGACGCCGTACAAGTGGAAGCTCACCGGAGGCACCCTTCCCAAGGGCCTGCATCTCACGGCCAAGGGAATGCTCGAAGGGAGACCGAGCAAACACGACTCAGCGGGTACTTATACCTTCATGGTGGAAGCCATTTCCCACCATCGGCACCCATTCCAGACAACTTCACCAGAGACACTGGCGCTGACATTGCAGTCTTCACCGGCGAAGGCGAAGCACTTGCGTCGCCGATGACCGCAATCCCGGTCAAACGAATGTCTGAATGTCGAGGCTGTTTGTACCGGAATCGGATGGGGGCCCGACCCCTCTTGGCATCGGGGCCTGACCGCGTCCGATAATCGGGGATCCCGCCCACCCCTTATTCCAAACTGCACATCCCGCACGTCGTCCCACGGAGCTGACGCTGGTCGGGAGACACGGCGCTCATAATCGCGAGGTCGCGTGATCCCGGGCGGCCCGGTCAAGTCGCAGCCAGCGACGGATGGCCTGGCAGTTCCACCCGACCTCCATCCCAGTCCGGGTGATCTCGATCGGCCTGAGGTTGGTCTGGCCAGGCCCTTCACCTGGGGCAAGTGTCCGATGTCTGGCCATCCATTGGCGCATCGGCACACGGAACGACCTTTTGCAGTCGCCTTGTTACTGCCGCTCCTCCCTCATGGCGACCCTTATGGCCATAGCGAGCGATGACATCGAGAGCCTCTAGAAATCGTCAAGTCGGAGGTGCAAGAAGCAACTAACATACGGTTGCTCGGGGCGGGGTCTCCGGGCGCACGGGGACGAGTCTCAGGGCTTGGCGGACCCCTTGGAGACGATGATGCTCTCGGATTCTCGTCGCCTCTTCCGGCTTCTTGCCCTGTTCGCCACTCTGGTTGTAGGGCTTGTGGTGCTCACAGTGCTTCAAATCCCGGCCGCTCACGCAACGAGCACAGCGTTTTCCTACACCGGTGCCGAACAGCAGTACACAGTGCCTGCTCGTATCAGTGCCCTGACCATCACCACCATCGGAGCCATTGGTTCACAGTATTACAACAGTGGCCCTGCGGGACTTGGGGCGTCGGTGACGGCGACGGTGCCGGTTACCCCCGGAGAGACGCTCTACGTAGAAGTAGGTGGGTCCATCTCCACTGGCACAGGTTCGGGCGACGGAGCGGGGGGCGGTGCGTCCGACGTACGGACATGTTCAATTAGCACCTGCAGCCTCACCACTGACGACACCCGGCTCGTGGTGGCCGGTGGAGGTGGCGGCCCCGCCGGACCCGGGCTCTACAAGGATGAAGCTGGGGGTAACGCCGGGGACGTTTCGGTAGTTGGCGCTGGTAACGGCGGTTGCGGCTATGAACCCTGCGACCAATCTGCTGGCGACGGCGGATTCGGGGGTACGTCAGGAGGACTTCCAGGGGGTGGCTCCGCTTCGGCCGGCTCGCTGGGTCAAGGTGGCAAAGGCAATTCCGTGGCGGGCACCGGCGGCGGGTATTTCGGCGGTGGTGGCGCCGGATACGGCGCTGGCGGTGGCGGTGGCGGCGGGTATTTCGGCGGTGGCGGCGGTGGATACGGCGGCGGTGGTGGCGGCGGATCCAGCTACTGGATCCCCTCGGCTACCAACACCTCGATGACCACCGCAACGCTGCACACTCCCGCAGGGGTTGTGATCAAGACTGTGCCCAACATCACTATCGGCACAACCATCCCAGATCCGGCGTTCAACACCGCCTATTCAGCGAATCTGTCGGGGAATGGCGGGCAGGCCCCATATACATTCGTCCTCGATGGTGGATCCTTGGACGGGCTCAGCTTGTCCAGTGGTGGGACCCTTTCAGGCATTCCCAATGCGGTTGGGCCGTTCTTCTTCACTGTGACCGCCACCGACGCTAACGGATATTCGGGGACGCAGAACGAAGAGATCATCGTGGACAAGGCACCCCAAGCGATCACCTTCACCACAACTCCTCCGACACACGCTTTCGTGGGCGGACCGTATTATTTCGTGGGAGCCACGGGAGGACCATCAAGTAATTACCTCGTCCTCTCTTTCCCCGGTACCGGCGCTCCCGTGTGTACCATGGCGGCGTACAACGTCGTGAGGTTTCTCACTACTGGGACATGTGACATCGCGCTCGACCAGCCTGGAAGTTTGAACTACAACGCTGCGCCCGAGGTCACACAGACGTTCACGGTGTACTCGGCCCCTGCAGGTCCCCTGCCACAGGCCATTGTGTTTGCGTCGAACCCGCCGCCGAACGCCGCGGTCGGCGGATCGTTTTCGGATTTTGCAAACGCCTCATCATCACTGCCAGTCACACTGACGATCGACTCCTCGGCCACGTCCGTTTGTTCGATTGCAGGCTCGACGGTGACCTTTCTTGGGGCAGGTGCTTGTGTAGTCGACGCCAACCAGGCGGGAAACGGGAGCTACCTGGCCGCTCCGCAGGCGACTCAATCGTTCAGCGTGACGTCGGCGGTGTCTCCACCGCCGCCTCCGCCGACGTGTGGCAGCTTCTGCATCACCACAGATTCACTGCCCAGCGCCCTGCCCCGACACTCTTACAGAACGCAGCTTGAAGCGACTGGCGGAACGGCTCCGTACAAATGGAAGAAAATTGGTGGCACGTTGCCCAAGGGGATCAGGCTGCGTTCGAGCGGACTGATCTCGGGAACTCCAAGGACCTTGTCGCCTGGGACATTCACCTTTACGGTCCAGTCGAAGACGCACCGATCGAGGGGCAATCCCGCGCTCCTCGTCACTCAGATGTTGACTCTCACTGTTCAATAGGAGTTGGCTGGGGCTCAGGTTCAGTGGGTTGGCTGCTAGAGTGTCAAACGATTTGGAGTGCCGTTCGCTTTCGGGTGGGTCGGCCATCCGCTCCTCGTGAGCAGCACCACTTCCAGCGATCTCTTTTGCTCCTACGCTCCCTTCGAGAGAGACGAGAGGGCGAGGGTTAGACCCAGGTAGCTCCCTAGTCGGGGACCAGCTCGCACCGTGTATCTATGCGGAACGAACGGTACGTGCCAATCTCGACGGATCGGGATATGGCTTTGGCGAAGGGGATTGGGGCGACCGGTAGTCGGGGATCCCGCTCGCACTGTGTATCCATCCGGACCGAGCGGGAAGTGCTGGTTGCGCGGACCCACTGCCTTCGGTGTACCCGACCGGTATCGGCGCGGCGATCACCGTTCTCACCCTCAGCATTGGAGTTGGGCTCTGGTCCCGTGCGCCGGCGGGCCCCATTCATCGGGCCCCTCGTTGCTTGCGGCCAGGTGCCACAGGGAGGCGCAGTCCCACAACGGCGCCCGCCATGTCCGGGGACTTCCTCCGGCCGCAGAATTGTACGGCCCTCAACTCACCTTGCTGGCGAAGTCAGCGCGGGCCGAATTCCGACATGACGGTGGCGGCGAATTCCTCTACGCGAGCGCGGCCCTGACCGGGCCACCCGCACACGAGGTAGCCGACACCGACGTCACGCATCGCCTCCACTTCGCGTCGGACCTCGTCCCAGGGCTCGGACAACGAGAGCGACGACGCCCGCTCGATGGTGGCCGGATCGCGCCCGGCCGCTTCGGCCAGGCGGTCGATCTGTGCCGAGAGGGCGCCCATCTGTTGTGGGCTGCCGTAGGTGTGCCACACGTCCGCCCACTTCGCCGCGAGCGGGAGCGTTCGCCGCGGACCGGACCCGCCGATCCAGATGGGTGGGTGGGGTCGCTGTACGGGCATGGGTCGCATTTGGGCGTCGTCGAGGCTGAACTCCTTGCCCCGGTACGAGACCACCTCTCCGGTGAACAGCCGTGTGAGCATCTCGAGCGCGTCCTCGAGCCGGTCGAAGCGACGCGCCGTGGGCGGGAACTCCAGGCCGAGCTGGCGGTGCTCGGCGTCGTACCAGGCCGCGCCGATGGCGAGCTCGAGCCGGCCCGCACTGGCATGGTCCACCGTCACCGCCTGGGCGGCGAGGATCGACGGATGCCGGTACGTCACCCCCGTGACGAGCAGGCCGAGGCGGATGGTGGTGGTGGCCGAGGCCAGGGCGGCTAGGGTCGTCATCCCCTCGAAGCAATTGCCGGGGCCCTCGCCGTACATGGGGACGAAGTGGTCGAACCCCCAGGCGCCGTCGAAGCCGAGGGCTTCGCCCAGCCGCACCCGTTCGACGATCTCGCCGAACTCCATCCGTTGCTGGGCCACGTCGATACCGAATCGCATGGCCCGACCATACCGGCGTCGTCCCCGACGCGACGGGCCTACGAGCTCGATGCCGGGCCGGGAGGGCGAAGGTCTCGACCGACATAGCTGGGGTTGGCCACGGCCAGCTTGTCCGCCACCGTCGCCCGGACGGCGGCGAGTACCTCCTGGGCACGGTCGTCGAGCGCACCGGAGCGAATGGCGGCAGCCAGCTCGGCGTCGCTGTGCACGCCGAGGGCATCGAGGCGCGAGGCGTGGGCTGCGGCGTGGCCGGGCCCGAGCGCGAGCTCGCGGCCCACCATGGACAGCACGTTGGCGGCCACCCGGGCGTGGAAGCGCACCCTGCCCTCGGTGGCGGGAAGCACGTCAGACTCGAGGAACTCCCGCACGGCGTCGAGCAGCTGCGCGGCGCTGGGGATGTCGTGCGGTGCCCACCCTCCCCCCGCCGCGGCGTCGACGGGGTCCGAGCTCGTGGCCGGGGTCGGTGGCGGCTCGGGCAATCCGGCGCCGGCGGTCACGGGAGGAGCTCCAGCAGGTCCCACTCGACCTCGCACACGCGGCGACCGATGGCGGCGAGCTCGACGGACCGGACCGCCCCGGTGGTGTGGGTCAGGGCTTGCACGATGCAGATGATCCCCCACCGCAGGGTGCCCAGGACCTGCCACCAGTGCAGGGCCCCGGCGTCGACGGCTCTGCCGCCGGCGTCCTCGTAGGCGGCCAGCAGCTCCTCGACGGTGCCGAACCCACCCACGGGCAGCGACGCGCCGAAGCGCCACGCCTTCACACACAGCCACCCGAGGTCCTCGAGGGGGTCGCCCCGGTGGGCCAGCTCCCAATCCAAGACGGCGCGGATCCCGTCGGGGCCGATGATCAGGTTGCCGTTGCGGAAGTCCCCGTGCACCACGGTCTCGGCCGAGCGCGCCGGACGGGACCCGGCCAACCAGCGGAGCCCGAGCTCGAAGGCGGGGTGGGGCTGGCCCAGGCGGTCGAGCAGGCCCCGGAGCTGCTCGAGGGGGTCGCCACCGGCCAGGCCGGGGATCTCGACGGCGGGGATGCGGTGGATCGCCGCCAACGCCCGGCCGCACTGTGCGGCCAGCAGAGGGCGGACGTCGGCGAACCGGTCGTCGCGCAGGATGCGGCGGGCGATGGTCTCGCCCTCGACGAACTCCATGATCATGAACGTGGCGTCGAGCCCGGCGGTCTCGTCTCCGGCCACGACGACCCGGGGAACGGGAACACCGGCGCGCGCCGCCGCCCGCACCAGGGCGGCCTCGAGCCGCAGTCCCGAGATGGGGGCCCCGGGGGGGTCCCGGCGCAACACGAGCTTCGTCGTGGTGCGATCGGCGTGGCGGGCCACGAAGCTCCACGTCTCTCGAGAGGCCCCTCCGGGCAGTCGGGCCACGCTTTCGACGTCGACGGGGCTCCCCAGCGCGGCGCTCACGACGGCGCCCAGTTGCCGGGAAAGGTCGGGGGCGCCCACGACCGGACACTAACCCCGCTCCACCGAGGCGCCACTAGGGTGGCCGGCATCGGCGTCCGCCTCGAACCCGAAGACGAGTACATGCACGAGTTGGGTCCCGAGCCCAACTTCAACGAGTCCATGTACTTCAACGCCTATGACCCCGGCACCAACCTGGGCGGGTTCTTCCGGCTCGGGAACCGTGCCAACGAGGGCAGCGGCGAGATGACGATCTGCCTGTACCTTCCCGACGGCCGGGTGGCGTTCATGTTCCGCCGCCCCCACGTCACGACCAACGACGCCTTCGACGCCGCCGGGCTGCGATTCGAGGTCATCGAGCCCTTCGTCGAGCTCCGGGTGTCCTACGCCGGCACCGCCGTCGTGCTCGACGACCCCTTGCAGATGGCAGATCCGCGCCGGGCCTTTGCGAGCAACCCCCACACCTCATGTGCGGTGCATCTCGTGTACCGGGGGTGCTCGGCCATGTTCGGCGGCGAGCCTGACCATCCCGTGGAACGGCCCGGCGAGGAATTCGCCCGCGGCCACTACGAGCAATTGGTCCGGGCCGGCGGCACGGTGCAGGTCGGGGACGAGCAGTGGGACCTCGACGGGTTCGGGCTGCGGGACCACAGCTGGGGCCCGCGGTACTGGCAGGCACCGTGGTACTACCGCTGGCTCACGGGCAATGTCGGGGAAGGGTTCGGGTTCATGGGTTCGCGCATCGCCCGGCGCGACGGACCGGGGACACGCGGCGGCTTCGTGTGGGACGGCGACGCGCTGCACGTGTGCCACGACTTCCGCATCCGCTCCACCTGGGAGGGCGACGCCGGCTACCACCGGAGCATCGAGGCCGAGCTCGTCACCGACGACCGGACCTTCGTGGTACGCGGATCGGTGCTCCGGATGATCCCCCTGCGCAACCGCCGAGCCGACGCCGATGGGCACGAGCTCGTCACGCGCATCTCCGAGGGCCTCACCCGCTGGACCCTGGAAGACGGACGCGTCGGCTACGGGCTCTCGGAGTACCTCGACCAGATCGTGGACGGGTCACCGGTCGGCGTGGCTGAATAGCCCCCGCCGAAGCGATCGCCCCCATGGAACGGGCCACCGTCGACATCTACGAAGCGCGCGGGGGCGAGTGGGCCGCACACCGTCTCCCGGTCCACCGCTCCGAGGCACGGGCCTTCGCCGGGCGGGTCGGTGACGGGGCGCTGCGCATCGACCTCGGGTGCGGTGCCGGTCGCTACGCGCCGGATCTGGGGAGGCCGGTGATCGCCCTCGATGCGGCCCAGGGCATGCTGGCGCGGTGTCGCCGCGCCGCCCCCGACGCCTTGCTCGTCCGGGCCGACCTCGAGGCACTCCCCTTCGGGCCCGGCACCCTGCACGGCGGCTGGGCCCACATGAGCTACCTGCATGTGCCGGGCGTCCGCGTACCGATCGCTCTGGCCGACCTCCACCGGACCCTCGTCGTCGGTGCCCCGCTGCACATCCAGCTCCTGGCGGGCGAGTACGAGGGCGACGCCCTGCCGCAAGACCGCATCGGCGGTCGGTTCTTCGCGGCGTGGACTCCCGAGCGCCTCTCGGACGTGCTCGTCGGCGCCGGTTTCGACATCGGGGCGTGCACGGTCGACGGGGACGATGTCCGGGCGGGGGCGGTGCGCGCCCGTACGTTGCCCGACGCCGTCGGGCCGGGGATGCACCTGCTCGTGGTCGGTCTCAATCCCAGCCTCTATGCCGCCGACGTGGGCGTGGGATATGCCCGACCGGGCAATCGCTTCTGGCCCGCAGCGCTGGCCGCGGGCCTCGTGACCCGCGACCGCGACGCCATCCACGCGCTGCGCGCCCACGGCCTGGGCATGACCGACCTCGTCAAGCGGGCCACGGCGAATGCGTCGAGCCTGCAACCCCAGGAATACCGGGCGGGCATGGCGCGCGTCGAACGCCTCGTGCGGTGGCTCGAGCCCACCGCGGTGTGCTTCGTGGGCCTCACCGGGTGGCGCACCGCTGTCGACCGGGGGGCCCGAGCGGGGCCGCAGGATCATAGGATCGGGGGTCGACCCGTGTACGTCATGCCGTCGACGAGCGGAGCGAACGCCCACGCGCGCCTCGAATCGCTCGTGGACCACCTCCGGGCGGCATGGTCACTGGTTGCGGACGGCTGACAACGTTGCGCTTCTGACCGGCGGGCGGTGGCATCGATCGATCGCCCAAGCTGACCACTGGTGTGGTGGCACCACGCACGCGGCGCGTCGAGCACGCCGTGATGGTCCACCATCTTCCATGCCGTGCCCGGTAGCGTCGTGCCCCGTGGTGACCGGCCGCGACCCGTCGGGGCCTAGGGGGGAAATGACGATCGCCACACGGCCGCTCCTGCGTCCCGGCGCGGACGACAACCAGGCGTCGACGGCGGTCCACGCCCAGCACTTCGATCCGGTCTTCGGGCGACGCTTTGCGGAGCGGGCCCTCGACGCACTCGTCGTGGTCCGCGGGGCGCGGGTGCTCGACGTGGCCTGCGGCACCGGGATCTTCGCCCGCATGGCCGCGCACGTCGTCGGCCCGGGCGGGAAGGTCGTGGGGATCGACCCGTCGCCGGCCGCGGTCCGGGCGGCTCGACGTATCGACGTCACCAGCATCGTCGAGTGGTCGGACTGGGACGACGCTCCGCTCCCCTTCGACGACGAGACCTTCGACGTCGTGGCGTGCCAGCACGCCTTGCATCGTTTCGCCGACCCGCAGGCGGTGCTCGAGGACATGCGGCGGGTGCTCGCCCCCGGCGGACGCCTGGGCGTCATGACGTGGGGCCCGATCGAGGAGAACCCGGCCTTCGCCGTCGAGCTCGACGCCATCATCAAGTCCGGCCTCGACCAGTCGGGGGTGGTCGAGATGCTCCTGGACGCCTTCGCCTACCACCGCGTGGAGGATCTGCGCGACCTGGTTCGCAAGGCGGGGTTCACCGATGTGTCGTGCCGCACCGTCCGGATGCTGGCCGCACTGCCCAGTGTGGCCCAGTGGGTTCACGTCTACCCGTCGCTGCCCCCGCTGTCTCGGGCATGGCGTGAGTGCACCCAGCAGGCCCGTCTCTCGTTCCTGACCCGGGTCACCGAGCTGTTGCGCCCCTTCGAGCACGACGGGGTGTTGCGCGTGCAGGCCTCGTCGCGTCTCGTCGTGGCCCGCGCCCCGCTCGGCTGAGGTCGGTTGCCGCCCCGGCCCCGCCCCGGAGACGGGCAAGACGCGGCGTAGTCTGACCCCGTGCCGGACGACGCCAACGGACCTTCCGCCGGGGACGCCCCGTCCTCGGCCCCACCGGACCTCGCTCCCCCCGGGCCCGAGACGACGGCCCCGGGGTATCCGCCCCCACCGGGATACCCCCCTGGTCAGCCGTCGTGGGAAGCACCCCCCCACCCGGGGTTCCCGGGCCCGGGGCAGGCCGCACCGGGCCTGGGAGCGCGGGCGGACGCCCCCGGGCCAGACTCCCCCGGACGCCCACGGGGGCCGAGGCGGATCGCCGTGGCGGTGGGCTTGGCGGTGGTCGTGCTCCTGGCGGCGGGCATCACGTTGATCGTGACGTCAGGGCCGAGCAACACGGCGTCGGGCGCGCCCGCGGCGCGACGGATGGTGCGCGCCGCGCTCACATCGACGATCGACGGGGGCTCGTTCCACTACGTGTCGCAATTCACGTCCGGGGGTCAGACCCAGACCACCGACGGGGACGCCGGAGCCTCCTCGGGCAAGCAGGTCATCACCATCGGCTCTGACACCTTCACCGTCCTCGTGGTCGGCTCGGCGTGCTACTTCCAGGGCGATGCACAGCAGATGGTGGCGCAACTGGGCATCCCGGTCTCCATCGCCTCGGCCCACGCCGGGCAGTGGATCTCGCTCTCTCCGGGTGATCTCCCCTACCCGGCGGTCTACGTGGCGGTCACGACCGGCTCGGCGCTGAGGGCCAACATCGACTTCGCCCCGCGCTTGGAGTCGGGAACCTCGAGACGGGCTGGGTACCGGGTGCTCAGGATCACCGGGCCCATGACCAACGAGGTCGTGAACGGACAGACCCACCGGGCCAGGGGCACGGCCAGTCTGTACATCACCACCTCGCACCCCTATCTCCCGGTGCAGTACACCCAGAACGGCAAGATCGACGCCGTCGCCAGCAAGCTGGTGATGACGTTCAGCAAATGGGGGGAAGTGGTCGCCGTGTCCGCCCCCAAGGGCGCCGTGAGCTACGCGTCGCTGGGGGTGGGCAACGGCACGACGCCGACCACGGGACCGCCCGTGCTCACCTCTCAGGTACTGCGCCGGTAGCGCCACACCGCCAGAGGGGCCAGCACCGCCAGCAGTCCCACGCACCATGCCAGGGCGGCCAGGACGTACCCCGAGGTGCTTCCCGGCTGGTGTGCCTGGCCCAGCATGAGGGAACGCTGGGCGTTGATCAGGACGCCGATGGGCTGGTTGTTGGCGAATACCCGGAGCCAACTGGGCATCGAGTTGATGGGCACGAAGGCCGGCGAGGCGAAGATCAGGGGGAACAGGATGGGGAACGCCATGACCTGCGCCGTCTCGCTGTTGGACGCCACCAGCCCGATGACGGCGAACCCCCACAGCAGCGCATAGGCGAAGAGCAGGACGAGCGCGCACGCCGCGATGAAGCCGAGGGCACCGTTGGGGAAGTTGAACCCCACCAACGCCCCCACGCCGGTCATGAGCAGGAGCACGAACACGTTGCGCACCAGATCGGCCGTGGTCCGGCCGGCCAGCACAGCCGAGCGGGCCATGGGGAGGGCGCGGAACCGCTCGATGAGCCCCTTCTGCAGGTCCTCGGCCAGGCCCACGGCGGTGCCGATCCCCCCGAAGCCCACGCTCTGGATGAAGATCCCGGCCAGGAGGAAGTCGATGTAGCTGAGTCCGAAGCCGGGGTGGATGGCGCCGCCGAACACGTAGCGGAACAGCAGCACGAACATGATGGGCTGCAGGGTCGAGAAGAACAGGGACTCGGGGATGCGGGTGTAGGCGATCAGGTTCCGCTTGGTGATCGTGATGGTGTCGGCGACCGCCCATTTGAGGCGGGCCCCGCCACCGGGAAGCGCAGGGCTGGCGACCGGGGCGATCCCCGACCCGGATGAGATCGCAGTCGTGGTGGTCATCGTTCCCCTCCGTCAGTGGTCGTCGCCGCGGCGGCGGGCGCCCGGCGGCGGCGTCCCTTGCCGTCGGTCGGGATATCGGTGGTGTCGTCGTCGGCCTCGGTGCGCTTGCCGGTGAGGGCCAGGAACACGTCGTCGAGGCTCGGCTCGCGGATGCGGAACGTGGTGGGGACCACGGCGTGCTGGTCGAGCAGGCGCAGCACCTCCATGGCGACGCGAGGCCCCTCGTCGACGGGAAGCTCCACCATGTTCCCGACGACGGTCGGGGTCTTGGCGCCCACGCCGTCCAGGATTCCCGCCGCCTGGCGCGCCAGATCCGAGTTGGCCAGGCCGACGTCGAGCACCGTGGCGCCGAGGTCCGCCTTCAGCTGCGCCGGTGTGCCCTCGGCGATCACATGGCCATGGTCGACCACGGCGATACGGTGCGCCAGGGTGTCGGCCTCTTCGAGATATTGGGTCGTGAGCAGCACGCTGGTGCCTTCGCCCACGAGGTGGTCGATCATCGCCCACACGTCCACCCGGCTCTGGGGGTCGAGGCCCGTGGTGGGCTCGTCGAGGAAGAGCACCTTGGGCCGCGCCACCAGGGCGGCGGCCACGTCGAGTCGGCGCCGCATGCCCCCGGAGTAGGTCTTGAGGGGCCGGTCCCCGGCGTCGGTGAGCCCGAACTGCTCGAGCAGCTCGATGGCGCGCCGGGTCACGGCGCCACGGTCCATGTGATTGAGGCGTCCGATCATGGTGAGGTTCTCGCGGCCGGTGAGGTTCTCGTCCACGGCCGCGTACTGCCCGGCCAGCCCGATGAGGGTCCGGACGCGATCGGCGTCGGAAACGACGTCGAAGCCGAGCACCAGGCCGGTGCCGGCGTCGGGTGCGAGGATCGTGGTGAGGATGCGCACCGCCGTGGTCTTCCCCGCGCCGTTGGGGCCGAGCAGGCCGAAGATGGTGCCCTCCTCGACGGCGAAGCTCACGCCGTCCAGCGCGCGCACCTCCCCGCCGAAGGTCTTGTGCAGCTCATGTGCCTCGATGGCATTGGTCATGGGGAGCTTTCTGTCCTCGGTGCGAGCAGTTCTCGGTGCGAGCGGTTCTCGGTGCGCAATGTCCTGGTGCGAATTGTCCTGGTGCGAGGTGTGGAAGTCGGGCTCTGGTTCGAGGCCGACGAGTGACTGCGGCTGCACCTCACCTGCGGCTTCCGAGCTTACGGGGTCACGAACCCGGCTCCGACCACGGTGTCACGCCCGTCACAGGGCCACGACCACGGACTCCGCCGCGCTGCGCCGGGCCGCCTCGAGGACCTCGAGCGTCGCCAATGCGTCCTCGAGGTCCACGGGGGGCCGATCCCCGTCACCGACGGTTCGCACCATGCCCTCGTAGAACGCCCGCCAGCACCCCCGTTCGCTCGGCACCGGCTCCTCCTCGTCGCCGCGCACCAGGCGTCCCCACCGTTCGGGAGGCTCGATGCCGAACTCCGCCTCGTCAGGTCGGCGACCGGCTCGCAGGGCGTCCTCCTGGCCGTCGAGGCGCGCCACCACGTATCCCCCCGCGCTGCCGTGCACGCGCAGGCGCGGCCCGGGGGCGGCGGCCACCGCACTGGCCCACAGCTGGGCGTGCACTCCCGACGCGTGGGTCAGCGCCATGAACACGTCGTCGTCGGAACCTCCCCGGCGCGCCGCCACCTCGCCGTAGACGTGGGACACCGGTCCGAACAGGGTGCGGGCCTGGTCGACGAGATGCACACCCAGATCGAGCAGCACCCCTCCCCCGTCGAGGGCGGAGAGCTCCTCGCGCCATGCACCCGGAGCACGCTGGGGACGCCACCGCTCGAAACGCGACTCATAGCGGTGGACGCGTCCCAGTGCGCCCTGCTCCAGAAGCCGGTGCAGGGTCAGGTGGTCCGAGTCCCAGCGGCGGTTGTGGAACGGCACGACCGGGACCCCGGTGCGCCGCGACACCTCGACCATGGACCGGGCGTCGGCCACGGTGGCCGCCATCGGCTTCTCCACCACCACCGGCAGCCCCGCCTCCACCGCCGCCAGGGTCAACCCGGCGTGGGCGGCGGTCCCGGTCGCCACCACCACCAGGTCGTGGTCGCCAGCCCGTGACCACAGGGCCTCGGCCGATCCAAGCACCTCCACACCGGGCAGCTCCTCGGTCGCCTGGGCGCGCCGTTGCGGATCCCCGGTGACGACGCTGGTGAGCTCGAGGCCGGGCGTGGCTGCGATCAGGGGGGCGTGGAAGACCCGGCCGGCGAGGCCGTAGCCGAGCACACCGACACGAAGCGCCGCCACCGGTCCTCCGGGACTACGGGAGGGAGCCGGCGGGCACCGGTCGCATCAGACGCGCCCGGGGGCGCTGCTCCGACGCGACAGGGCGTCGATGGTCACGGCCC
>Ga0208849_1001434_pt1 | contig 16690 bp, 16 predicted proteins | sample NGESurdeep072012_10_FD_184470 | JGI IMG/M metagenome (GOLD analysis project Ga0208849, IMG submission 184470) | Arctic peat soil microbial communities from Barrow, Alaska - NGEE Surface sample 53-3 deep-072012 (SPAdes) | ecosystem: Environmental > Terrestrial > Soil > Wetlands > Peat ...
GCGCTCCTGCTCGCCGACGCGCCAATCGACAATCGCCTTGCGCATTCCCAGCGCATCTTTTTCTTCGGATAGCCGGATACAATTCCGCGCATCCTCCGCCTGCTCCAGGTCGATGTGCAGCCGCACCCGCGCAAGCTTGCTCACTGCGCGCCGCTGCCGGAAGCGCGAATCGATCATCAGCCGCGCCACATCGCCGGCGCCGCGCAACATTGGCAACAGGTTCTTCCCGATCGCCTCACTCACCTGCCCACGCTGCACCGACTCCATCAGATTCCGCACCGCCGCCGGCCCCGGTCGCCCCGGCGTCCGCCCCGGCCAGCTCCGGCGCCGTACACACCTATCCGATGGAGGATGCCCAGCCCGGCACCGAGCCAAAATAGACGCGTCGCATTACAGTAGAGCATTGATCCACGGCACCGTGGCAAGCGAGATCAGTATGGCTAAACCCAGCACTGCGTTGGCCAGCGCTGGTTCGAGCCCATATTGATCGGCCAGTATCGCCGCCGAGATCATCGGCGGCATGGCTGCCTGCAGTACCCCCACCGCCAGCACCAGTCCGGTGACCCCGGCCACCCGTCCAAGGGCCACGCACACTAGCGGCGCGAGCAGTAACTTCCAGCCTAGCGCGCACCCCACGGCCGGCAGGTGTGAGCGCGGTAAGGCCAGTCGCTGCTGCAGGCCCACGGAAAACAGCGCCAGCGGCGTCAGCGTCGCTGCCAGCGAGCCGCACAGATCGTGCAGGATCGCGAACGGATCCCCCATCAGCCCGATCACTATGCCGGCCATCAGCGCCACGAAGGCCGGGAACAACAGGATCTGGCGCAGCACCTGCCATGGCCGCAGCTGCCGGTCAGCATAAATCACGGTGACCGCGACACCGCCGATCACCAGCGCGGTAAAGCAGCCGGTCTGATCGCCGATCACGGCCAGCGACAGCCCTTGTGTGCCGCGCAGCGCCAGGATCATTGGATAGCCCATGAACGCGGTGTTGCCGAGGCCACCGACCAGCGTCAGAGCGCCGATGCGCGCGCGTGACCAGCCGAGGGCCTTGCCGAGCACCGCAAACAGCAGCCAGGAACCGATGAACACCAGCCAGTTGGCGGCCGTCAGAAACCAGAATTGTGTCTCGAAGTGGATGCGCGGAATGACATTCAATACCAGCGCCGGCAGTGCGATGTTGATGACCCACCAGTTCAAGGACTGCGCCAGGCCCGCGGGCGGCCGCGCCAGGTGCGCGACCACGATGCCAAGCGCCAGACAAGCGAACAGCAGCACTAATGCACCCATGGACGCCAGTATAAGAGCGCCGACTGCGGGCACGACGGCCGGATTTTTGCGCTAGCATCATCGACACAGCATGCCCATGAGCAATCTCTCCCTCTACCTCATATCGGTGCTGATCTGGGGTTCCACCTGGCTGGTGATCAAATTCCAGCTGGGCGTGGTGTCGCCCATCGTTTCGGTCGCATGGCGGTTCGCACTGGCGGCGATGATGCTGCTGCTGTATGCCTTGTACCGGCGCAGGCCCCTGCGCTTCCCGGCGCGCGATCATGTCTGGATCGCTCTCCAGGGGCTGTTGCTGTTCGGTCTCAATTACATCGGCGTCTACCTGTCAGAGCAGTACCTGACCTCGGGGCTGGTCGCCGTGGTGTATTCGCTGGTCATTTTCATGAATGCGCTGGGCATGCGGGTGTTCTTCGGCCAGCCGATCCGTTCCACCGCGGTGATCGCCGCGCTGCTCGGCGTCGCTGGCGTAATGCTGGTCTTCGGTCGCGAAGTGCTGGCAGTCTCGAGTGGTGACAATGAGCTACACGGGCTGCTGCTGGCAGTGGGGTCGACCGTGTTCGCCTCGCTGGGCAACATGGTGGCCACCCGCAATCATCGCAGCCATTTGCCGGTGCTGCAGGTGAACGCCTGGTCAATGCTCTATGGCGCAGTGTTTGTCGCCGGGATTGCGCTCGCGAGCGGTGCGCGCCCGCGGTTCGAACTATCCTGGCCATATCTGGCATCGCTGGTGTTTCTGGCATTGTTCGGGTCCGCCCTGGCCTTCGGCGCCTACCTGACGCTGATGGGGCGGATCGGTGCCGATCGTGCCGCCTACACGGCCGTGGCGATACCGATCGTCGCGCTGCTGCTCTCGAGCGCGTTCGAGCATCTGCGCTGGCATATTGAAACCTTCACCGGCGTGGCAGCCTGTATCGCTGGCACCGTCGTGGGCCTGCGGCGCCGCACGGCCTGACGCGCGCGACCACGCAAGCCATGGCAGCCGCAATCATTCTGGCCCTTATCGTGCTCATCAGCCTGGCCGGCCTGTGGGTCGCGCCGCGCATCATCGAGTGGAATCTGTTCCGGCCGTACTGGTTTTTGCCGCGCCATCAGTACTGGACGGCGGTGGGGAGCGCCTTTGTGCATGCCGATCTCTCGCATCTGCTGTTCAACTGCCTGACCTTCTGGTTCTTCGCCTTCCCGCTCGAGCGCGTGATCGGCAGCGGACGGTTTGTCGCGCTGTACGGCCTCGGTCTGGCAGCCAGCAACACCGGCACATACTTCAAACACCGCCGGAATCCCGACTACGCCTGCCTCGGTGCATCCGGTGCCATCCTGGCGGTGCTGTTTGCCTCGATCGTCTATTTTCCGCGCCACTCGATCATGGTGCTGCCCGTTCCGCTGCCGATACCGGCACCGCTGTTTGCCGTGGGGTATCTGATCTACAGCTTTTACGCGGCGCGGCATCCGCACGGACGCATCAACCACGAGGCGCATTTCAACGGCGCGCTGGCGGGATTGGCGTTCGTGGCGCTCACCGATCTGCCCGCCTGGCAACAGGCACTGCGGGCATTCGGGTAGCGCCGCCGGCGCGCACCAGGACCGGGCGAACGGGGGCCGCGCGGGCCCGGTGCTGCACTCCGATTGTGCCGCCAGGTGAGCCGGCTGTCGTTACCACGCAACTTCGATTGCCGTGGCGCCAAACTGGCGTTAACTTGCGATTACGGTCTCAGGATAGAAGAAATAACGCTACAGACTAGGGATATAACATGCCAGCCACTCCAAGCCCGCGTTCAGGTGCTGCCCGGACCATTGCTGCTGCCGCGTGGAGGATTACGCTTGCTCTGCTGGTGTGCGTGCCAGGCGTTAACTCGGCCGTGGCGCAAACCACCACGGCGGCGGCGCCGACGGAGACGGATACCGGCGGGTCGGTGCTCGAGGAAGTCACCGTCACCGCCACGCGCCAGGAAGAATCGCTGAGCCGGGTGCCCATCAGTGTCAGCGTCGAGACGCGGGATGCCATGGACCTCAAGGGCATCAAGGACTTTTCCGACGTGGTGCGCTTCACCCCTGGCGTGGCATTCGACGCCGATGAGACCAACCGCATCTCGATACGCGGTATTTCTTCATCAGGCGGCTCCGGTACCACCGGCATCTATATCGACGATGTGCCCATTCAGATCAGATCGTTGGGTTTCAATGCCGACGACAGCCTGCTCAAGGTGTTCGATCTCGATCGCATCGAGATCCTGCGCGGCCCGCAAGGCACACTCTTTGGCGCCGGCTCTGAGGGCGGAACCGTGCGCTACATCACCTCACAACCGGATCTGACCAAATCGCAGCTGTACGCGCGCGCTGAAACCTCATTCACCGACGGCGGATCCTTGAGTTACGAAACCGGTGTATCAGCAGGCACACCGATTATCGATGGCGAGCTGGCGGTCAAGGCAAGCGTGTACTACCGGCGTGACGGCGGCTGGATCGATCGCATCGACCCGACCACGCTGAATGTGGTGGAACCGAATTCGAATTTCGACCGAACCACCGCGGCGCGCTTCTCTGCCGTCTGGCAACCGACCTCGGCGATCACCATAACGCCTGGTTTTTTCTATCAGGACCGGGAGCGCAACGACGTCACGATCTACTGGCCGATCTATTCCAATCCGGGCAGTGACCACTTCGTGAGCGCAAATCCCACGCGGAGCCCGGAACCGGATGCGTTCTACCTGCCGTCGCTCAATGTACAGCTGGATCTTGGGCCGGCGCGCCTGATTTCGACCACGTCCTATTTCCACCGCGACGATCAGAGCGAATATGAAGGTACGCTCTACGATCTGAGTTTCTATCAGTCGTTCGGCAGCGCCGATTTTCCGATCATCGACGGCAGCGGCCTGCACCTGCCGGCCGGCCTGGTGAACTATCGCTCACCGGTTACTGTCACCAACCAGCAGCGCGACTTCACCGAGGAGCTGCGCCTGCAATCAACCAACAAAGATGCGCGCGTGAACTGGACCGTGGGCGCCTTCGTGTCCATCAATCGCCAGTTCAGCCTGGAGCAGATTCACGACCCGATGTCGGACACGTTTTTCTTCCAGGAGTTTGGCCAGGGCGCGGCAGCATTTTTCGGTGATACCACCGACACCAATCCGGACGGCACGTCGATACTGCCGAGGGGAGACTCTTATTTCAATTCCCTGATCAGCCACGACCGGCAATTCGCGGGATTCGGGGAAGCGGATATCAACGTGACCGACAAGTTCAAGGTGCTTGCCGGAGCGCGCATCGCTTATACGCAATTCTCGATCTCGAGCCTGTCGGCTGGTCCGCAAAATGGCGGTCCGCGTCCCGGCGCCCATGCGGCCAGCGAGACGCCGGTGACGCCGAAACTCGGCCTGTCGTACCAGGCCGATCCGAATGACCTCTATTACGCCACCTACGCCAAGGGCTTTCGCAGCGGTGGCGGCAATCCCGAGGTGCCAGGAGGGCTGGTGTGCGGCCAGGACTTCCAGAATTTCGGCATCAGCGGTGCGCCGGATTCTTACAAATCCGACACCGTGCAGAGTTTCGAGGTTGGCGCCAAGAACAACCTCAACAATACCGTGCGTCTGGCCACGAGCATCTATTACATCAAGTGGAATGACATCCAGCAGAGTGTCGTGCCGCCGATCTGCCAGATCCAGTGGACCCAGAATCTCGGCGCGGCCGTCTCCAAGGGTTTCGACCTGCAGGCCGATTTCGACCTGGGCGCAGGTTTCAGCCTTGAGACTGCGGTGGGTTACACCGACGCGCAATACACTGAAAATGCCTTCGTCGGGTCCTCGACCAGCGGCGCTTTGCCGGTGGTCGCCAAGGGCGATGCGGTGGTGGATGCGATCGTGGGAGAAAACAGTGTCGGTACGCCACCCTGGACCGTAACCATCAGCCCGCAGTACAAATTCAATGCCTTTTCACATGAGTCATTTGTGCGGCTGGATTACGAGTACGGCAGCGGTGAGAAATGGCTGGCGCCGTCGCGCGATTCACGCACCTCGCAGTATGACAATGCGGATCCCGCGTTGCCGTCGTACACGCTGCCACTAATCGCCACCCATTTCGTGTCGCTACGCCTCGGCACCCAGATCGATCGCTGGGCCTTGTCCCTGTTCGCGGACAACCTGCTCAACAGCCACACCATCACCAACTCCAACCACCAGGTCAACAGTTACGATGACAGCGGGGCGACGCTCGCCACGCCCTTGTACCGAGACATCACCTATCGGCCGTTGACGATAGGATTGACCGCAGTATTCAAATTCTGATCGGCTATTCGATGCCGGATCTGACGTTTGGAGTCAGCGCCTCGACGCTGCCAAGTGAACTCGCGCCGGCGCGGGCATTGGCATTGGCATTGGCATCGGTGGCGCTGCTTGCAGGCTCAAGCGCCGCGGCCTTCATGACGCCTTTGGTGTTGCGGATACGTCGTTTCTTCCAGGCGATTGCGGTCTTTGCCGGTTTTTTCGCCGAACTCGCCGTCCGCGCCGTGCGCGAACTGCGGCGTGCCCGCTGCTGAACTGCGCTGGCCTTGCGCAGTTGCTTGCGCGCCTTCCTGGCTGACTTTCTGGCCGACTTCAGTTCGTCCTTGAGTGCGCGCACGCGTTTTTTGGCGTCGCGCGCCGACTTGCGCAAGCGCTTGAGTTCGCTGTCCGATGCCGTCATATGTACTCCGCTGTAGGAAATATCCGTCCGGGCTACACTTACGCCCATGAGCTTTCATCAAGCCACCGACCGGCACCTGACCCTCGCAGGACGCCAGATCATCACCCGCGGCCTGCCGCGCCGCATCTGGCACGATCTGTACCACCTGTTCATGACCGTCACCTGGCCGGTGCTGTTCGCCACCTTCGCAGGGTTTTTCCTGCTGTTCAATCTTGCCTTTGCGCTGGTCTTCAGCCTGCAGCCGGGCGACATCGCCAATGTCAACCCGCCGGGCTACTGGGGCATATTCTTCTTCAGCGTCGAGACCTTGGCCACCGTCGGCTATGGCGACATGCACCCGCAGTCCCTGTTCGCGCACATCGTCGCCGCAGTCGAGATCTTTGTCGGCATGATGAGCGTGGCCCTGATCGCCGGCATGATGTTCGCGCGCTTTTCGCGGCCGTTTGCGCGCTTCATGTTTGCGAACGACGTGGTGATCCGGCGGATAGACGGACAGCTCACCCTCATGCTGCGCGCCGCCAACGCGCGCCAGAACATCATCATGGAGGCCCAGGCACAGCTGCGCCTGATTCGCCAGGAACGCACGGTCGAGGGTTTTCCGCTACGCCGCATTTATGACCTGCCCCTGCGGCGTAGTCAGCATCCGATTTTCATCTTCGGCTGGACCCTGTTGCACGTCATCGATGCCGCTAGCCCGCTGTACGGCCAGACCGCACAATCCCTGACCGAGTCGCATGCCGGTCTGCTGTTGACGGTTAGCGGCACGGATGAGACCACGGGACAGACATTGATGGCGCGCAAACACTATCCGCCCGCGAGCGTGCGTTGGAACCATAATTTCATCGATATGCTGACCAGCGAGAATGGAATGGATAGTTTCGATTACACGAAGTTTCATCAGATCGAGCCCCTGGATGACGACCCGACTGGCTGACGGCAAAGCATGCCTGATGGCGGGTTTGCTGTGGTGCTGCACGCTTGCGCAGGCGCACGCGCCGCTGGTGCTGCTGACGGACTTCGGCACCCGGGATGGCGCGGTCTCGGCCGTCAAGGGCGTGGCATACGGGGTGTCGCAGCAATTGCTGATTTCGGATTTGAGTCACGACAATCCGGACATTTTCACTGGCGCCTACCGGCTGTATCAGGCCGAACAGTTCTGGCCCAAGGGCACCGTGTTCGTGTGCGTGGTCGATCCAGGTGTCGGCACCGAGCGTCTGTCAGTGGTGCTCAAGACGCGCACCGGGCACTATTTTGTCGGCCCCAACAACGGGCTGTTGTCTCTGGTCGCCGAACGTGACGGCATAGAGGGGCTGCGCCAGATCGACGAGCGCGTCAATCGCCGCAAGGGCTCACAGGACTCCTACACATTCCATGGCCGCGATGTCTATGGCTATACCGGCGCCCGGCTGGCCGCCGGGGTCATTCGATTTGAACAGGTGGGGCCGTCGCTGCCATCTCGGGCGCTGATTGCGATCGCATACCGCAAGCCCGAACTGGTCGAAGGCAAACTCACCGGCCTGATCCCGGTACTGGATGTGCAGTACGGCAACGTCTGGACCAACATACCCAAGACATTGTTCGACCAACTGAACCTCGCAGTAGGCGATCCGGTACGGGTGCGCATCTACCACCAGGATCGCCTGATCGACGATTCGGTGATGCCTTATCGGCGCACATTCGGCGAAGTCCCTGCCGGTCAACCGCTGGTGTACATCAACAGCCTCATGAACGTCGCCGTGGCCCTGAATCAGGGCAGCTACGCCGCGACTCACAACGTGCAGTCGGGACTCGACTGGTTCGTCGAGTTGCGCAAAGAATAAGGAGAATGTATGAGTGTTTATGACTATTCGGCCCGCACCATCGACGGCCAGGAGCTGTCGCTATCAGTGTATCGGGGTCATCCACTGCTGATGGTCAATGTCGCCAGCAAGTGCGGCTTCACGCCGCAATATGCCGGTCTGGAAGCCTTGTACCGCCAGTACCGCGACCGCGGATTCGTGGTGCTGGGCTTTCCATGCGACCAGTTCGGCCATCAGGAACCGGGCGACGAGGCTGAAATCAAATCCTTCTGCTCGCTCACGTATGATGTCAGTTTTCCGCTATTCGCGAAGATCACGGTCAATGGCGCCGACGCGCATCCGTTGTATCGCTTTCTGAAGGAGGCCCGGCCGGGAATTCTCGGCTCCGAGGTAATCAAATGGAACTTCACCAAATTCCTGATCGGCAAAGACGGCGAGCCATTGAAGCGTTACGCACCGTCGGACAAGCCCGAGAGTCTGGCCGCCGATGTCGAGACGGCATTGGCCGGTTGAGGTCGTACCCATGCAACACTTGATCGATGGCTATCGGCGCTTTCGCGCCGAGCGTTGGCCGGAGCGCCGGGAGGTGTTCGAGCACCTGGCGTCAGGCGGGCAATCGCCGCGGACCATGGTGATCGCCTGTTCGGATAGCCGGGTCGATCCGACCATGATATTCAACGCCGAACCGGGTGAGTTGTTCATCTTGCGAAACGTCGCCAACCTGGTGCCGCCTTACCAGCCCGACCTGGCGTTTCACGCCACCAGTGCCGCCCTTGAGTTCGCGGTACGCGTACTTGAAGTGAGCGATCTGATCGTCATGGGTCATGCCATGTGCGGCGGCATTCGGGTGCTGCTGCATGGCGCGCCGGATCCGGCCGGTGACTTCCTGCTGCCCTGGATGCGCATCGCCGAGCCGGCCAAACGGCGGGTATTGGAGCGCGCAAGCGCCGATCCGCAAAGCGACTGCGAACAGGAATCGGTCAAGCTATCGCTGGAAAACCTGTTGACCTTTCCCTGGCTGGCGGAGCGTGTGGCCGCAAAGCAATTGATACTGACCGGCACCATCTTCGACATACGCTCGGGCATTCTGGCGATGCTGCAGCCGGACGGCACCTTTGCGGACGTCGATGCGCAAGCGCCGTCCTAGTTTCCAGGTGTCTGATCGGCAATGAACTTCAGGATATCCGGCAACACCGGCAAGCCCTTACGCACCGGCGAGAAGGCGGCCGCCAGATCGCCGTGGCCGGCGTGTGGAAAATACTGCGTGCTGACCGGTCCGCCGATTGCCTGCAACGCAGCCGTCAGGCTGCGCGTATTGTTTGGACTCACGCGTTTATCGCGCAGACCATGCATGAGCAATAGCGGTGGCGCGTCGGCCCGGACGAAGTTGATCGGTTGCGAGCGGGCGAAATCGGCCGGCGGCCCAAACAGATCGTTGAGATAAGCTTCCGTGAAGGGCAGGAAATCATAAGGGCCGGCCAGGCCAACGACTCCCCGGATCCATTGGCCACTGCCGCCGACCTGGCGCAAGTACTCCTGGTCCAGGGCCAGCAGCACGGCAATATGCGCACCTGCCGAGTGTCCGGCTAGAAAGAGCTTGCCCGGGTCCCCACCCCATTCACGCGCATGCGCACGTGTCCAGGCGACGCTGTTGGCAGCGTCCTGCATGAAGCGCGGAAATTTGGCCCTGGGGTACAGGGTGTAATTCGGGATCACGGTGACGATGCCCGCTGCGGCCAGGGCGGCACCGACAAATTTGTACTGCGACTTGTCGCCGCTATCCCAGCCGCCGCCAAAGAAGAACACCACCACTGGCGCCCCGACCGCGTTCCTGGGCACGTAAAGATCGAGGGTATCGGCGGGGGCAGTTCCATACGCCAGGCCGCTATGTCGCGAATATTCACTGAAGATCGCCACCGTATTCAGGGTCAGCAATCCCAGTTGCGTACAGGCACTCAATGCGGCTGCCCCCAACACAGCCCAGAGCCCCATAGCAGCGCGAGAGCCATGCCATCGTGGAAGTTTCATCGCTTGCATGCTAACCGAGGTTTGCGCGCCGCACGCTGCGCAAAATCTACAACGCGAAATCTTTCGCGCGACTGCATCCGATCCGGGACGCCATTCGTATCAACTGCAGCATCAACCTCATTCACATTTTCCGGGGAGCCTTTCGATGAGCAAGACTAAGGGCAGACAACTATTGATGGCGGTGGTCGCCGCCTCTGTTGCTGGCGGAGCGCTGGCCTCCAGCCATCGCGAGGCGCCTTTCATCAGCACTCGTCCGACCGTGGACGGTACCGATTTCTACATGTTCAGCAGTTATGAGGCTGGACGCGCCGGCTACGTGACTCTGGTGGCCAACTACCTGCCATTGCAGGACCCGCAGGGTGGCCCGAATTACTTCAATCTCGATGACAATGCGCTCTACGAGATTTCGATCGACAATACCGGCTCCGGCACCGCCAACCTGACCTTTCAGTTCCGCTTCACAACCACGGACGCAGGGCTGTCGGTCATGGCCGGCGGCAAGTCGATCCCGGTGCCCTTGGTCAACATCGGCGCGGTTAGCGCCACGAGCTCGGCCTCGCAAAACGTCGCGCAGACCTACACGCTGACCCTGGTCAAGGGCGATCGCCGCAGCGGCACCGCCATGCCCATCACCAATGCCAGCACCGGTGCGGCCACTTTCGATAAACCGCTGGACAATATCGGCGCCAAGTCCATCCCGAACTACGCTACCTACGCCGCCAGCTTCATCTATCCGATCACCATTCCAGGCTGCAGCATGCCGGGCAAGGTGTTCGTCGGCCAGCGCCAGGATCCGTTCGTGGTCAACCTCGGCGAGACCTTCGATCTGGTCAACGTCAAGTATCCGGTCACGCAGCTCGCTCCCGGCGGTATCAACGGCCGCAACTACGTACCCAATTCGCTGGCCGGCTACAACGTCACTTCGCTCGAGCTTGAGGTCCCGGCCTCGTGCCTGACCAGCGGCAGCGACCCTGTCATCGGCGGTTACACCACGGCAAGCCTGCGCCAGGCTTCGGTGCTCAATCCCGCGCCTCAGAGCGCCAAGAGCGTGGCCAGCGTCGGCGCCGTGACTTCGCCCACCGGTCCGGAATTGGCAGGAGGCGCCTGGCTGCAGGTCTCGCGCCTGGGCATGCCCCTGGTCAATGAACTGGTGATTGGCCTGCCCGACAAGGATCGCTGGAATACCACCACGCCCTCGGGTGATGCGCAGTTCGCCGACTACGTGACCAATCCCTCATTGCCGGTACTTCTGCAGGCATTGTTCGGCGGTGCTGGAGTGCTGGCGCCGAACGTGTATCCGCGCACCGACCTGGAAGCGGTATTCCTGACCGGTATCACGGGCCTCAATAAGCCGGCTTCATCGACGGTGGTACCGTCGGAAGAGTTGCGCCTCAATACCAGCACCGCCGTGACCCCCATGGCCTCGCAGATGGATCTGGGTGTGCTGGCGGGCGATCTGAGCGGCTTCCCGAACGGTCGCCGACCGATCGACGATGTGGTGGATGTCACCTTGCGTGCCGCCATGGGTGTACTGCTCACGCCCTTCGATGGCAGCTCCATGGATCCGGATCCGGCTTCCGACGCCTCGCGGCAGCTGGGTTACACCGATGGCGTGGAGCCTGATCCCACCACCTACCTGCCGGTCTTTCCTTATCTGAACACCCCGATCGCCGGCTCACCGATCAGTGCATCGCTCTGAGGCCACAACCATGAAAGCCAAAATTGCATTGATCACAGGCACTGCAGCGCTGGGCGTGGCGCTCTCAGGCTGTGGCGGCGGCAGCCACACCGTAAGCAGCCCAGTCGCGTCGGGATCACCGTCGGGGTCGTCCTCGAGCTCGTCCTCGGGTTCCGGGACTTCGAGCATGCAACTTGACACGAGTGACGTGCTCAACATTATTCGGAACCAGACGTCAGACACCGCGGCACCATTCGCGGTGAATGGCGGTGCCGTGGTCTTTACTCCGGTGGACGACTCGACTCAGGCCACCGTCGTCGACGGCACATGAGTCATGCCCTCAGCCGGTCCCGCATGCCGCGGGGCCGGTTGTCGGGCCTGATAGCCGGCGTGCTGCTATGCATAGCCTGCCTGTCCCCTGCACATGCGAACCCGTATGTACCAGCCAGCGACGATGTGGTGCTGGCTGATTTGCCTGCAGGCGCGCACTACACTGACCTTTCCGCACGACGTCTGGCGCAAGGCCGCGTGGATGTGGCAGTTCCGCTGGCGCAGTTCTATATCCAGCAATCCCGTCTCACCGGCGATCTGCGCTACCTCGGTTATGCCGACGCGGTGCTAGTGCCGTGGGTGGAAGGACGATCCGCCGACCCTGCGGCACTGATACTGCACGCCACGGTGCAGCAAAGCCGGCACGAATTCAGCGCCGCCCTTGCGACGCTGGATCGCGCCCTCAGCGCGCGTCCTAAAGATCCGCAGGCATTACTGACCCGGGCCACCATCCTGCGCGTGCTCGGGCGCTACAGGGAAGCCAGCGCGGCCTGCGAGCAATTCGGACGTTGGGTCGAGCCGAGGCTGGCGGCCCTGTGCACCCAGAGCCTGCGCGGACTCAATGGCCATCTGGACACGGCCTATGCGGCATTGGCACAAATATCCACGCAAGGCTGGCTCAATTCTGAAAGATCATGGTTGTATTCCGAACTCGGTGAAATGGCGGTACGCCTGGGCCAGGATGCGGATGCGCAGCGCTGGTTCGAGCAGGACCTGAGCCTCGTGCCCACGGACTATTACGTTCGCGCCGCCTATGCCGATTTATTGCTGCGTCAGGGGCGCGCCGGCGAGGCGTTGACGCTGTTGCAGGGGCAGGACAGTTTCGAGCCGCTGCTGCTGAGAATCGCGATCGCCCAAAAGCAGCTGCGTGACCCACAGCTGGCGCAAAGCAGTGCCCGGCTGCAGGCGGCTTTTGCGGCCGAGATGCAGCGCGGCGAAGCCGTGCACCGGCGTGAACAAGCGCGGTTTCTGCTGGAGATACAGCAGCAACCGCAACTCGCGCTGGCGGTCGCGCGCGATAACTGGGCCGTTCAGCGCGAACCCGACGATGTACTGGTCTTCGTGAACGCGGCGCGTGCCACCGGCAACCCGGGCGCGGCTGCGCCAGCGCTGGATTTCGTGCGCTCGCAAGGCCTGCGCGACGCGCGCATCGCCTCCATGTCCACGGCACCGGTAGCAGCGCGATGACCCGCTGGAAAAAATGGCTGGCGACGCTGGCGTTACTGGCTGTCGGCCCGCTGGCCCAGGCCCACATCGCCAGTAACGGCTTCCTGAGCCTGCAGGTCGAGCAATCACAGGTATCCGGCGCGCTGGAACTGGCCATCCGGGACGGTGAGCTCGCGGTAGGACTGGATCGCGACCGGAATGGCAAGGTCACCTGGGGCGAGTTGCGCGCCAGTCAGTCGGCCTTGCAGGCTTATGTGCTCCGCTCTATTCATCTCGCCGGCCCCGGCGGCGCCTGCACAATGAGTTTTGGTCCGCTGCAGGTCAACCAGCGTGTCGACGGCAACTATCTGTGGTTGCCGCTCGCCGCCGACTGCGGCAGTGTGCTCAAGCGCCTGACGATCGACTACACGGTGCTGAATGAGGCCGACCCTTCGCATCGGGGCTTGCTCACACTCAGCGCCAACGGGGCGGTGCAGACCGGAGTGCTCGGTGGTACATCGGCGGCGCGTGTGTTCCAGCTGGATCACCCCTCGCCCTGGTCGGCCTTCGTCGAGTATCTGCGTGCCGGCATCTGGCACATCTGGAGTGGCATCGATCATCTTCTGTTTCTGCTGTCACTGCTGTTGCCGGCGGTCCTCGTGCGCCGGCAGAATCACTGGGAAGCCGTACCCATGGCCGCTCCGGCCTTCACCAACATCGTCAAGGTGGTGACGGCGTTTACTCTCGCGCATTCGATTACTTTGTCACTGGCCGCGTTCGATGTCCTCCGGTTGCCGGGCAGGCTCACGGAATCGGTGATTGCCGCGTCCATCATCGTCGCTGCGCTCAACAACGTCTTTCCGCGTATCACCGAAGGTCGCTGGCGAATCGCATTCGCATTTGGACTGCTGCACGGCTTCGGATTCGCCTCAGTACTGGCCGACATGGGACTGCCTCAGGGTGCGCGGCTGGTGTCGCTGATCGCCTTCAACATGGGCGTAGAAGTGGGACAGCTGGCCGTGGTATTGGCGGTGATGCCGGTGGCCTATTTACTGCGCTCGACAAGTTTTTACCGGCGCGGAGTCATGCCCTGGGGATCCTCGGCCATTGCCGCACTGGCCCTGGTCTGGTTCGTGCAACGCGTGAGCGGCTAGAGCGGCTTGGTAATCCGAAGAGCGCCCTTCTCGAAGCGAAGATAGTCGTAGCGAGCCTGCGGGAAATTCTGTTGCCAGGTTTTCGCGATCGCCTGCTCGCTCGGTCGGGCGGCATCGTCGAGTAGCACGATCGCGCCCGGGCTCAGCCGCTTCCAGAAAAATGGCAGCGCGGGATAGCGGATGTCCGAGCGCAGCAACCTCGGCGGTCCGTCAATCAACAGCAGATCGATGTCCTTCAATTCGGCCAACACCGAGCTGTCATACCAGGGGCGGCTAACGCCCTCGAATTCCATGGTTTGCAACGCGGCCAGCCGTAACTGTACCCAGTCGGCCAAATCATGCCGTTGCAGCTGCTCCCGGGTTTTTGCGGTGTAGTCACCGTCGGCATCAATGGAGATCAGCTGGCCGCTGCCGTTGGCGCGCAGCGCTGCGGCGATGACCAGAGTCGAGACGCCGGAACCCAGTTCCACCACCAGCCGCGGCCGGTGCGACGAGACCGCGCGCACGATCTCCCCGAGCAGATCCGTGGAGGCGGCCCAGCCCCCCGGCAGCGGTAGCGGCGCACCGCCCTGCAAGACTCGAAAAATGTTATGGGTTTCCCATACATGCCGCTCCTGCGCGCGCACCATGCGACGCAAGCGCCGAAGCTTGCGCTCCAGAACGAGCACGGCAACGGCAATCAGTGCTGCCGTTGCAACTAACCAGCCAAACAGTACCACTGCGGTCGGCACGATTGATCCCGTAAGACAGTAATGCCATTCGGCGGCCCAAGTGCGGCGCCGGGACTTAAGCTACCCCCGGCCGGCCGCGCCGATCGCCTGCTGCTGGACCTCGCATTATCCCGCAATGCTGAAGTTGCTGCGCGGGTGGCGGCGTCTTATTATGAGGCTACCCTCGCGCAGTGACCGAGAACATAACATGCTGCCAACGCACTGGAAGATCGCGGGCCCACTGGCCGCCGGTCTGTCACTGGTGCTGTTCGCCGAGGCTGCCGAGCCCATCAAGCTCAATGTGAAACCGGGCCTTTGGGAAATTGCCAGCGAGGGGCAAATCAATGGCGCCCCGCCGATTTCCGACGACATGCTCGCGCGCCTGACCCCGGAGCAGCGAGAGAAATTCCAGGCGGCGATGCAGGCGAGCATGGCAAATGCCGCCAAGCCAACACTCTCCAAGCATTGCATGACGCCGGAGAAGATTCAGCGCGGCCTGGACGTTGGACAGGCCGACAACGGCAGCTGCCAGAAGAAGCTGCGGTCCAACTCCGCCAGCGAAATGGAATTCACCGAAGACTGCAGCAACGACAAGGGCACGACCAGTATCAGTGAGCATTTTGCAGTCAATGGCGCGGAGCAGCTCACCGGAACCGTGCACGTGGTCAGAACTGCCGGCGGCAAGACCATGACAGTCAACAGCACTATCCACGGCAAATGGCTGGGCGCCAGCTGCGGTGACATCAAGGATTTTGAGATGGAAAAATAGCGGCGCGCGGCGCGCCGTTCGCAGAAACCAGGCAGGCATTGCGGCACTGCCGGCATCGGATCGAAAAAATTATACATACAACATCGGGGAGTGATTGTGGACATCAATAAAATCATCGCGCGTGCCAAGGCCATCCTGCTGACCCCGCGTGCCGAATGGCCGGTTATCGCGGCCGAGCCGGACACGGTCGCGGGACTGTTCACCGGCTACATCCTGATCCTGGCCGCCGTGCCGGCGATCATCCATTTCCTGTCAGTCAGCGTGATCGGCGTATCGGTGCCATTTCTCGGCTCCTATCGCGTTGACCTGGCCGCCGGCCTGACCAGCACGGTGGTCTTTTATGTGCTGTCGCTGGTGGGGGTGTTTATTGTTGCGCTGATTGTCGAAGCGCTGGCGCCGACATTTGGTGGTGAAAAGAACCGGGTACAGGCGCTAAAGACCGTCGCCTACGCCTTCACCGCCAGCTGGGTGGCGTCGATTATAGGTATCGTCCCGGGACTGGGGTTGATTGCGGCGCTCGCCGGACTGATCTACGGCCTGTATCTGTTGAATCTCGGGCTGCCGTTCACCATGAAGTGTCCGCCTGAGAAAGCTCTGGGCTACACCATCGTCACCGTGATCGCCGCAATCATCGTGCAGATCGTTCTGGGCATCATCATCAGCAAGATGGGCTTTTTCGGCATGGGGATGAACCACGGTCTCAGCGGCTACAACTCGCATGCCGGCGCTGCCGGCGCCTTCGCCAACGGCAGTGCCGGCGCGGGGCTACAGCAATGGGCGCAGCGCATGCAGGATGCGTCCAAGCAGGTGGATGCCGCGCAGAAATCTGGTGATAGCAATGCCCAGGCCAATGCCGTGGGACAAATGGTCGGCGCCGCGCTGGGTAGCGGTGGCAAGGTGGAATCGCTGCCGCCCGATCGCATCAAGCCCTTTCTGCCCGATACCCTCGACGGCCTCAAGCGCACGCAGTCCGCCGCGGAGCGCAATGGCGCGCTGGGAATGCAGATTTCCAAAGCCACTGCGACCTATTCGGACGGCGCGAATCACACCCTGAATCTGGAGATCACCGATACCGGCTCGCTCAAGGGGCTGGTGGGCTTCGCCGCCGGCTGGGG